>FSWJ01000302.1_pt1 | contig 13937 bp, 10 predicted proteins | sample 1637851 | NCBI WGS metagenome assembly FSWJ01 (sample SAMEA3914789, study PRJEB12502) | metagenome | biome: forest; material: soil | place: Canada | collected 2011-07-03 | depth 0.3 m | reverse complement strand
GTACTCGGCGATATAGCTGCGGAGATTTTCCTTCGTTCCCAGCTTCAGGATCTCGAAGGCCGCAACATTTGCGACGAAAGACCTAACCCCGGATTCAATCTCATCGGGACTCGTCGTCGTGCGGATCAGCTGGTAGTGCAGTTCGACCGTAGGGCCGGCGGGCATAATGCCACTCATAATCTCTATCCTTAATGCATTCTGTGCCACTGCCCATATGGAGGCAACCAACGAGGATGCTCCGACAACAGATGACAACGTTAAAGTACTAAAGGGTCGATCTTTTTGTCCAGACTCTGTACGAAAAATTCCTACCCCTGCGCCCGCTCCAGCACCAACTCGCGAACCCGCGCGGCATCCGCCGACCCGCCGAGGGCCTTCATCACCGCACCGATCACCGCACCGGCAGCCTGCACCTTGCCATCCCGGATCTTCTCGAGCACATCCGGCTGCTGAGACAAGGCGAGATCAATCGCCGCAATCAGGGCACCGTCATCCGACACCACGGCAAGGCCGCGGGAAGCAACCACATCAGCGGGCGAACCCTCGCCGGCAACAACACCTTCGAGCACCTGGCGAGCCAGACGGTCGGTTAGCTCGCCGGACTCGACCAGCGCGATGAGCTCCGAAACATGGAGCGGCGAAATCAACGACGAAGCATCCACCGAGGACGCATTCGCGAGCCGGGCGATCTCGCCCGTCCACCACTTGCGCGCCTGGGCAGCCGACGCACCGGCCGCGGTCGTCTCCTCGATCTCGGCGAGCAGGCCGGAGTTGTAAACGTCCTGAAATTCGAGATCGGTGAAACCCCACGCCTCCTTGAGGCGACGACGACGGATGGCCGGCGCCTCGGGCAGCGCAGCACGCAGCGCTTCGACAAGCTCAGCGGACGGTTCTATGGGCAACAGGTCCGGCTCGGGAAAATACCGGTAGTCATCCGCATCGCTCTTCGGACGACCGGCTGACGTCGCACCGGTGTCCTCATGCCAGTGCCGGGTCTCCTGGGTGATCGTCCCGCCCGCAGCGAGAATGGCTGCCTGGCGCTGGATCTCGTAACGGATCGCACGCTCCACCGAACGAAGGCTGTTGACGTTCTTGGTCTCGGTTCGCGTCCCCAAAAGACCGGACCCGCGCGGCGACAGCGAGATGTTCGCGTCACAGCGGATGTTGCCGCGCTCCATCCTCGCGTCGCTGATCCCGAGCGAACGAACGATGTCACGAATCGTCGAAACGTACGCCTTCGCCAGAGCTGGGGCATCCGCATCCGCACCGGTGATCATCCGCGTCACGATCTCGACCAGCGGAACACCGGCACGGTTGTAGTCGACCAGCGAATACTCGGCGCCCTGGATGCGACCGGTCGCGCCACCCACGTGGGTCAGCTTGCCGGCATCCTCCTCCATGTGCGCGCGCTCGATCTGCACGTCGAACAGCCGGCCATCCTCCAGCTCGACCTGCACGAGCCCGTCATACGCGATCGGGTCCTCATACTGGCTGATCTGGTAGTTCTTCGCCAGGTCCGGGTAGAAGTACTGCTTGCGGGCAAACCGGGAGGACGGACGGATGCTGCAGCCGAGCGCCAACCCCAGGCTGATCGAGTGTTTGACGGCCTGCTCATTCACGACCGGCAGGCTGCCGGGAAGACCCAGGTCGACCGGAGTCACGTTGGTGTTCGGCTCGCCACCGAAGAAGTTCGGCGCATCGCTGAACATCTTGGACTTCGTGTTCAGCTCGACATGAACCTCGAAACCGAGCACCGGCTCGAACAGCTCGATGGCCTTGTCGAAGTCCATAAGGTCAGGGCGTTGGGGCATGGGGTAATTCTATCGGGGCGCGCTCGGGCTGTTCGCTGGCGAGGTCCCTTCGACGGGCTCAGGACGGCGCTCGACAAGCTCGACCCGCTCCCCCGGCTCCAGCTCGGCATCCAACTTCTTCTCCGAGCGGACGAACGCGATGCCGACCAGGATGAGCAGGCCGCCGATGAGCTGCGGGATCGTCAGGTCCTCCCCGAGCAGGATCCACGCGTAGAGGGTCGCCACCACCACCTCGAGCAGGCCCATGAACGACGCCAGCCGCGACCCGAGCATCTCACTGGCGGTGATGCTCGCCGCGTACGCGATCGCCGTCGCGATCACACCGACGATCAGCAGCGGCACGAACCACGGAACGGTCGTGCCGAACAGGTGCGTGCCGGCAAACGAGGCGGTGAACGGCACCACATGGGTGAGCCCGACCAGCCCGAGCACCACGCCGCCGATCAGCAGCCCGGATGCCGCCAGCGCGACCGGCGGAAGCCCGTCACTCGGGCGCGCCGCGACCACGTAATAGACGGCACAGCCGACCATGGCAAGCACCGCCAGCACCAGACCGAGGATGTCGAGGGCACCCTTCGCTCCGGGCGCGACAACCAGAACGAGGCCGCCCAGCGCCACGACCGAGCCGATCAGCACGACGGCCTTCGGCATCCGCCGGCTCGTCGCCCAGGCGAAACCGACCAGCAGCAGAGGAGCCATGTATTCGATGAGGATCGCCGTCCCGACCGGGATGCGCTGCAGCGCCGCGAAGTAGACGAGCTGGGTGCCGGCGACACCGATGAGCGCCATGGCGAGCACCCGCCAGCGAGCGCGCCAGAACGCGTCCCAGCGACCGCGGAGGGAGAACAGGGCGAAGGGGGCCAGCACGACACCGCCGATGAGAGCCCGCACCGTGACGGCCGCAGCGGGGCTCCAGCCGGACTCCAGCAGCGGCTTGATGAACGCGCCCGACGCGCCGAAGGTGGCCGCCGCGAGGAGGGCGATCAGGAGGCCGAGAGTCGTGGACTTGCGCTGCATAACAGCGACGCTAGTCTGGGAGAAAATAAGGAGTCAAATTGCATTTTGCCCCTGACACTGAGGAGACACTGAACTTCACAGTGGCGCTCTGCAACAGCGTCCCCAGCGCGTCACGAAGCGGTGTCGATGAGCTCGAGACGGTACCCGAGTTGCTCGAGTTTCTCGCCGCCTGGAGTTATTCAGGGCGCATTGATGGTTCGGTCACTGAGCTCGTCGAAGTGCACCAGACCCGGGCGCGCCTCCGCCGACTCTGGACCTTGCCGCGCGACGCGGCCGTCACCGAGACGAACGCGATGCTCAGCGAGGCGAACGCGCTCCCCCAGCTGACCCGGCACGACGGATCCGACTGGCACTGGCACGCGACCGCACCGGATGCCCCGCTCGCCGAACGCATCCGGGTGGAGGTGGCGCTCGCCTTCGCCGACGTCATCCGCATGGACGAGGGCGCGCGCCTCCGCGTCTGCGAGGCCGACGACTGCGACGGCCTGCTCGCCGACCTCTCCCGCAACGGGTCGAAACGGTTCTGCAGCATCCGCTGCGGCAACCGGATGAATATGATCGCGTTCCGCGCGCGTGCCTGAGGCTTGTGCGCCCGTTTGTTGCCGGCGCGGGCCTATGAACGGGCGCGCCGGCAACAAACGGGCGCACGGGGCAGGGCGGGGCGGAGCGGGCTACAGCGCGGGGGCTTGCGAGATCAGCGTGTGACCCCAGCTCTGCTCGAGCAGCGCCTCGATCGCGGCACCGTGCTCGTAGAGCCGGGCATCCGCTCGCGCGGGCGCCATCAGCTGCAGGCCGGTCGGCAGGCCGTCCTCCGGGGCGAGCCCCATCGGGATGCTTATGCCCGGGATGCCGGCCAGGTTCGCCGGGATCGTCGTCACGTCGTTCAGGTACATGGCCAGCGGGTCGTCGATCTTCTCGCCCAGCGTGAACGCCGTTGTCGGCGCGGCCGGGCTGATCAGGATGTCCGCCTTCTCGAACGCGCTCGCGAAGTCGCGCTGGATGAGGGTTCGCACCTTCTGCGCGGACCCGTAGTAGGCGTCGTAGTAGCCCGCACTGAGGGCGTAGGTGCCGAGGATGATGCGGCGCTTCACCTCGGGACCGAAACCGGCTTCGCGCGTGGCGGCCATGACATCCTCGACAGTCCCTCCCCCCACAGGGTTCACCCGCAGGCCGAAGCGCACCGAGTCGAACTTCGCCAGGTTGCTGGATGCCTCAGCCGGAAGAATCAGGTAGTAGGCAGCGACCGCGTACTCGAAGTTAGGAGCAGACACCTCGACGATCTCAGCACCGTTTTTCTGCAGGAGGTCCAGGGTTTCGTGAAACCGCTGGGTCACCCCGGGCTGGAACCCGGGGGCATCGAGTTCCTTGACCACACCGACCCGCACACCCTTGAGCGACGGGGTTGATGCACCCGTGCGGGCCGCCGCAGCGAAGCTCGGCCACGCGTCCTTCAGGGAGGTGGAGTCGCGCGGATCGTGGCCGCCGATCACGTCGTGGAGGAGGGCCGCGTCGAGCACGGTCCGCGTGACCGGGCCGACCTGATCGAGTGAGCTCGCCAGGGCGATCGCGCCGTAGCGCGAGACCCCGCCGTAGGTAGGCTTCACGCCGACAGTGCCCGTGACGGCTCCCGGCTGGCGGATGCTGCCGCCGGTGTCCGAGCCGAGCGCGAGCGGTGCCTCGAAGGCCGCGACCGCTGCCGCCGAGCCGCCGCCGGACCCGCCCGGGATGCGGTCGAGCGCCCACGGGTTGTGGGTCGGCCCGTAGGCGGAGAACTCGGTGGACGAGCCCATGGCGAACTCGTCCATGTTGGTCTTGCCGAGGGGCACCAGGTTCGCCTCGCGCAGCCTGCGCACGACGGTGGCGTCGTACGGCGGCACCCAGCCCTCGAGGATCTTCGACCCGGCCGTCGACGGCATGTCGAGCGTGCACAGCACGTCCTTGATGGCGATCGGCACACCGGCCAGCGGACCGAGCGGACTGCCGGACCTGCGCAGCACGTCCACGCCGGCGGCCGTGTCGAGGGCGTCCTTCGACAGGTGCAGGAAGGCATGGATGTCCCCGTCTACCGCGGCGATGCGGTCCAGGTGCGCTTGCGTGGCCTCGACGCTGGAGACCTCGCCCGAGACGAGCTTCTCGCTCAGCTCGGAGGCGGTGAGATGAATCAGATCACTCACTGCTCCTCCCCCAGGATGGCGGATACCTTGAACCGCGAGCCGTCGTGCTCGGGAGCACCGCTCAGCGCCTCCTCGACGGTGAGCGTCTCGCCGACGACATCGGGCCGGTAAACGTTGGAGAGCGGGATGGGGTGGCTGGTGGCCGGGACGTCCGCGGTGGCGACCTCGCTCACCTTGGCGATCGAATCGAGGATCACGCCGAGCTGCCCGGTGAGCTTGTCGATCTCGTCGGGCGTCAGTCCGATGCGGGCGAGGTTCGCGAGATGCGCGACCGTCTCGGTCGTGATGTCAGGCATGAGACTCCGAGCGTTGCGTGAGGGTGGGACCGATCAAGTCTATTCGGGGCGCACCAGTCGTCCGTCTCCCGCTCGAGGTCGACCCTCTAGTGAGCGCCCAGGGTCTTGCTCGCGTCGGACACGGAGCCCGAGGTCACCAGCCGGCCCTGCCCGAGGCCGATGAGCGCGAGGTTGCGCATCGCGGTGGTCCCGGCGTCGAAGTAGCCGAGGTGGCCGATGGAGGCGGCCAGCTTCTTGCCGGTGATCGGGTCGGTCGTCGCCGCGACATCCATCGTCTTCGCACCGAAGGAACTCGCTCCCGGGTCGCTGCCGTAGAAGGCGGTGTTCACCACCGGGTCCCAGGCCGCCTCGCCGACGAACACGTTGTCGTGGCTGACCGACAGCGAGCTCGCCGTCTGCGCCGCGGCACCCGGCGACCCGATGAGGGCAAGGGCGTTCACGGTGACGTCGCCCTTCGCCAGCTCGATCATCGCCGCGGTCGACCCGTAGGAGTGGGCGACGACCGTGATGTACGGCATGCCTGAGCCAGCGCCGGATGCGGAGCGAACGGCCTGCACGCCGTGGACGGCGCTTCCGAGCAGGTTGGCGCCCTCATCCGCCTCTTTCAGCGAGGTGATGTCGAGCACCCCGGGCGTCGAGTACCCGATCCAGGCGACAGTGGCCGCCGTCTTGACCTGGTAGCTCGGGTCGGTCTTCGCCAGCGTCTTCAGCCAGGCATCCTGCTCCGAGTGCAGGTCCTGTGCGATGGTGGTCCAGTCGTAGACCTGGCCCTCAACGGTGAAGAACATGCCGGGCACCAGGTAGGTGACGTAGTCGGCCGTCTCGACGTCGCCGACGGACACCGCGGCGCGCGCGTTGCCGGTCGGGTCGAAGGTGAGAAGCTGCCTGACGGGTTCTTTCTTGGACGTCTTCAACGTGCGCGCGATCTGCTCGAGGATCTCGAGGTGGTGCTTCTCGGAGACCAGCTTCGCGCGGCCGATTCCGGTGGCGAGCGACGCCTTCGCGGTCGTGATCGCGGTCGCGAGGTACTCGCGGTTCACCGTGTCGCGCACGGTGTACGGCACGCCGTCGAGGTTGCCCACCAGCTCGGGTGTGGTCTTGGCGAAGCGTGCCTGCCCGGCCGCACCCAGTTCCGTCCACCAGGAGCTGACCGACACCGCGGCCGGCGGCGAGACGAGGAGCTTGTGGATGGTGTCGGGGTTCGCCGCGACGAACCGCGTCAGGCTGCTCTCCGGCAGCGTCGCCAACTGCGTGAGGAGGGAGGTGCCGGTGAGGGTGCGGAGAGTCGCGGGGTTCACGGTGACGAAGGGAGAGATCGGCGCCGCCAGGATGAGGGGTCCGGCCCCGAGAGGGTGCTGGGTCGAGGGGTCGACCGGCTGCGAAATGGAGGTGCTGTGCGTGAGGTTTTCGTGCACATCAAAGGCCTCTGGCACGCCGCCCAGGGCACCAGAGGTCAGAGCTGTGACGACAAACAGCACGGGCCAGTCCAATCGGTATCGTCGGTGCCGGGGGAACGCCAACGCACGCAAATTGCACGCACCCCCAATAATAGGGGCAACGAGGGGTTCTACCTAGCTCGAACGGGTCTCGGAAAGTGCCCTTGACACGGGGCTTGACACGGGGCTCGACACGGGGTCTCAGCCGTCCAGCGGCTCGGTGTCGAGCACCGCCGGTCCACCCTCCAGCAGCCGGGCGAATTGCGCGGCATCGATGATGCGGATTCCGAGCTCCTCCGCCTTGCCCAGCTTCGATCCGGCGCCCGGCCCGGCCGCCACGAAGTCGGTCTTTTTCGAGACACTGGATGCCGCCTTGCCGCCCGCCGCGATGATCGCCTCGAGCGCGCCCTCCCGCGTGAACCCCTCGAGGCTGCCGGTCGCGACCACGGTGAGTCCGGCGAGGGGTCCGTCGTTCGCGGCGGCCGCTCCGGGACCGGGGTGACCGGGGGTCGCGAACTGCACCCCGGCATCCGCCCACCGCTGGATGATCTCGGCATGCCAGTCGACGGCGAACCAGTCGATGAGGGCGTCGGCGATGATGCCGCCGACCCCGTCCACCGCGGCGAGCTCCTCGCGGCTCGCGGCACGAATCGCGTCGACCGACCCGAAGTAGCCGGCGAGCGCCCGGGCAGCGACCGGGCCGACGTGACGGATGCTGAGCGCGACGAGGATGCGCCACAGTTCCTTCGTCTTGGCGAGCTCCAATTCCGAGATGAGTTTCAGCGCGGCCACCGACGGCACGAACTCGCTGTCACCATCGCCGTCCCTCTTCTGCCGTTTGCGCCGATACGGCGTCTCGCGGTGGGCGATGCCGTTCTCATCGACCTTCGGGAGTCCGGTCTCGTAGTCGCGCACGACCACCTCGATCGGCACCAGGTCGTCGATGGTCAGCTCGAACAGCCCCGCCTCGGTCACGAGCGGCGGCACCTGCGGAACATCGGGCGCGGTGAGCGCGGACGCCCCGACCTCGCCGAGTCCCTCGATGTCGAGCGCACCGCGACTGCCGACGTGCTCGACGCGGCCGCGCACCTGGGCCGGGCAGCTGCGGGCGTTCGGGCAGCGGAGGTCGATGTCGCCCTCCTTCGCCGGGGCGAGCAGGGTGCCGCACTCCGGGCAGTGGGTGGGCATCACGAACTCGCGCTCGGTGCCGTCGCGCAGTTCGACGACCGGCCCGAGCACCTCGGGGATGACGTCCCCGGCCTTGCGCAGCACCACGGTGTCCCCGATCAGCACGCCCTTGGCCTTCACGACATCCTGGTTGTGCAGGGTGGCCTGCCGCACCTCTGAGCCGGCGACCCGCACCTTCTCCATCACGGCGAAGGGGGTGACCCGGCCGGTGCGGCCGACGCTCACCACGATGTCGAGCAGCTTGGTGTTGACCTGTTCCGGCGGGTATTTGTACGCGATCGCCCAGCGCGGGGCGCGGCTGGTGGCGCCCAGCTCCTCGTGCAGGGCCAGCTCATCCACCTTGACGACGATGCCGTCGATCTCGTGCTCGACGCTGCCGCGGTGGGCCCCGAAGTACTCGATGAACTCCGATGCCTCCTTCGCCGTCGTGACGACGCGATAGTGCGAGCTGGTGGGAAGCCCCCACTGTTTGAGCAGGGCGTAGGTCTCCGACTGGGACGCGACCGGGGGGTCGGCCCAGGCGCCGATGCCGTGCACCAGCATGCTGAGACCCTCGAGCCGGCGGTGCATCCGCTCCAGCTGCACGGCGTTCTTGTTCTCGGCGACCTGCCGCAGGCTGCCCGACGCCGCATTCCGCGCGTTCGCGAACACCCGCTCGCCGTCGGCGACCTGCCGCGCGTTCAGCTTCTCGAACACCTCGGTCTCGAAGAAGACCTCGCCGCGCACCTCGACGAGGGGCGGATGCCCGGTGCCGGCCAGGCGCGTGGGGATGCTCTTCACGTACCTGATGTTGTCGGTCACGTCCTCGCCGACCACGCCATCGCCGCGCGTGGCGGCCGTGGTGAGCACGCCGTTCTCGTAGCGCAGGTTGATGGCCAGGCCGTCGATCTTCAGCTCGCACAGGTAGTCCACCCGGCGGCCGGAGTTGCGCTCCACCTTCGCCGCCCACTCCTCGAACTCCTCGATGGAGAACACGTTGTCGAGGCTCAGCATGCGCTCGGCGTGCCTCACGGGGTTGAACAGCGTGGTCTCGGCGCGACCGCCGACCGTCTGGGTGGGCGAATCCTGACTCTGCAGCTCGGGGAACAGGCGCTCCAGCTCCTCGAGCCGGTGGATCATGCCGTCGTACTCGATGTCGGCGACGAGCACCTCGTCGCGCTCGTAATACGCGTCGCGCAGTTCGAGGATGCGCGTGGTCAGCTGCGCGGCCTCGGCGCCCGCCTGCTCGAGGGTGAGATCTTCGGTAGCCACGAACCCACCCTACGGGCGACCCCCGTCAGGCGACAGGTACTGGTGCGGCGCTGACGGTGCGGTCGATGGTGCACTGGCCGAGCACGCGGGTGCCGACGTAGACGACCGCGGCCTGGCCGGTCGAGACCCCGTTGAGCGGGGCGTCCGGCACGATCACCAGTTCGCCGTCGCGCAGGACGGCCACCGCATCCACCGGATCCGCGTGGGCACGGATCTGCACCTGGCAGGCGAACGGCGTGCTCGGGTCGGCCGGCGGGAGCCCGGCCCAGCTGAACCGGGAGCCGGCGATCTCGGCGATGTCGAGCGCCTCCTTCGGCCCGACGACCACGGTGTTGGTCTTCGGCTGGATCTCCAGCACGAAGCGCGGCATGCCGTCGTCGGCCGGGAAGCCGATGTTGAGACCCTTGCGCTGGCCGACCGTGAAGGCGAGCGCACCCTCGTGGGAGCCGATCACCGCGCCGGAGCGGTCCAGGATGTCGCCCCGCTCCGCCCCCACCCGCTCGGCGAGCCAGCCGCGGGTGTCACCGTCGGGGATGAAGCAGATGTCGTGGCTGTCCGGCTTGCTCGCGACACTGAAACCGCGGGCCGCCGCCTCCGCGCGCACCTCCGCCTTTGACGGGGTCGCCCCGAGCGGGAACATGCTGTGCGCGAGCTGCTCGCGGGTGAGCACACCGAGCACGTAGGACTGGTCCTTCGCCCAGGCGGCTGCGCGGTGCAGCTCGCGATTGCCGTCGGCGTCGAACTCGATCGAGGCGTAGTGGCCGGTCGCCACGGCGTCGAAGCCGAGGTCGAGGGCCTTCTCGAGCAGCGCCGCGAACTTGATGCGCTCGTTGCAGCGCATGCACGGGTTGGGCGTGCGGCCGGCCGCGTACTCGGCGATGAAATCGTCGACGACATCGAGCGCGAAGCGCTCCGAGAAGTCCCAGACGTAGTACGGGATGCCGATGATGTTCGCCGCCCGCTGGGCGTCCATCGAGTCCTCGATGGTGCAGCATCCGCGGCTACCGGTGCGCAGTGTGCCCGGTGTGCGGCTGAGCGCCAGGTGCACGCCCACCACCTCGTGGCCGGCCTCGACGGCGCGCGCGGCGGCCACCGCGGAGTCGACCCCCCCGCTCATCGCCGCCAGCACCTTCATGACACAAGTCTAGAAGGGGGTCGAGCCCGTCGAGACCTCGGCAGCGAATCACGCTGCTGAGGTCTCGACGGGCTCGACCCGCGTTAGCTACGGAAGGTCGGGGCTCGCGAGCTGCAGCGAGATCACGGACTGGTCGGTCACCGACGAGTCGCCGCCGACCAGCACGATCCACGGCGTGGCCGCCCGGCTGCTCTGCAGCGCGGTCAGGTAGTTGGTGGTGCCGTCCGAGGTGGTGCGCTCCACCCAGCCGGCGCGGATCAGCGACGCGACGAGCGCTTTCGCGTAGGCGATCGGATCGGTGGCGGTCTGCAGCGAGATGGCGCGGAGCACGGCGTAGTAGTGGCCGGTGCCGCCGGTCTTCGCCACCAGCTGGGAGTGGTCGTCGACGTGCAGCACCAGGTCCGTGGGGATGAGCGCCTGGATCGCATCGGCCAGCCGCACGGTCTCCGTCTGCGCGGTCGGCGCGTCGAGGGTGCCCGGCATCACCGCGATGAGCTGCGTGTCGAGCTTCGCAGTCGCGCTCGGGCTCGGTGTGGACGCCGGGCCCGCCGCCGTGCAGCCGGCCAGAAACAGCGCCAGGGGAAGAAGCCAGAGTCTGGACACGCGGTTCTTAAGCACGAGCCCCCACGGCGCGGATGGACAACCCCGCCCGGGATGCCCGCTCCACCGCGTCGGGAAGCGCTGCGAGCAGCGCGTCGACGTCCGCCTCGGTCGTCGTGTACCCGATGGTGACCCGCATCGCGCCGGCCGCGACGTCATCGTCGAGTCCCATGCCGAGCAGCACGTGCGACGCCTCCGGGATCCCCGCCGAGCAGGCGGAGCCGGTGCTCACGCACACGCCGGCGGAGTCGAGCAGGAACAGCAACGAGTCGCCCTGGCAGCCGGGAAAGGTGAAGTGCGCGTTGCTGTCGACCCGGTCCACCGGGTCGCCGCGAAGGATGGCGGACGGCACCGCCGCCCGCACCCCCGCGATCAGCCTGTCGCGCAGCGGGGCGAGCGACTCGGTGGGGTGCGCGGCCGCAACGCCGAAGGCGATCGCTGCCGGGGCGTCCTGCGTGCCGGAGCGGACATCCCGCTGCTGGCCGCCGCCGTGGATGAGCGGCACGACCGTCGCGCTGCGGGCGAGGACGAGCGCACCGATGCCGATCGGTCCGCCGACCTTGTGCGCCGAGACGCTGACCGCCGCGAGCCCCGACGAACGGAAGTCGATCGGAACGTGCTTGTAGGCGGCGACGGCATCGACGTGCACCGGGATGTCGCCGGCGATGCGCACGACATCCGCGACCGGCTGGATGGTGCCCACCTCGTTGTTCGCCCACAGGAGCGTGATCAGCGCGATGTCGTCGTGCGCGTCGACGAGCCCAGCGAGCGCAACCAGGTCGATGCGGCCCATCGCGTCGATGGGTACCCACTCGACGATCGCACCCTCGTACTTCTCCAGCCACTCGACCGTGTCGATGGTGGCGTGGTGCTCGCCGTAGGGGACGACTATGCGGCGCTTTGAACGGGTCGAGCTTGTCGAGACCTCGCCAGCGGGTACCTCTTCGTGAGATCTCGACAGGCTCGATCCGCTTCTGCTCCAGAACAGGCCCTTGATGGCCAGGTTGACGCTCTCCGTGCCGCCGGAGGTAAACACGACCTCGATCGGGTCGCAGCCGAGCGAGGCGGCCACGCGTTCGCGCGCCTCCTCGAGGCGGCGCTTGGCATCCTGCCCCTGGCTGTGGATGGATGACGGGTTGCCCACGATGGACATCGCCTCCGCGTATGCGGCGATCGCTTCCGGCAGCATGGGTGTCGTTGCGGCGTGATCGAGGTAGACAGGCATCAGACCTCCTTGTGCGGCGTACGTAACCTGCACGAATTGCAGACGCTTTACTCTAGAACGCGTGCCTGAAACCGACCCACTGCAGAACCTTGGCGTTCACCGAACACCCGGCGGCGGCACCCTGCGCGTGTGGTCGGCGAGTGCGACCGGCATCGACCTGTGCCTGTTCGGCGAGAAGGATGCGAGCTGGGTGGCGGAGAAGATCCCGCTCACCCGGGACGACGCGAACGTCTGGTCGGCCAGCAGCCCCAGCCTGAAGCCGGGCACGCGCTACTCGCTGCAGGCCTCGGGCCCGACCGGTCCCACCCACGCCTTCGACCCGAAGCTGCACCTCATCGACCCGTACGCGCGCGGCCTCGCCCGCACCGCGAACGGCGAGTGGCGGTCCTACGTGCAGGATGACGCCTTCGACTGGGCGGGCGTGAAGAAACCGAACACCCCGCGCGACCACACCGTGATCTACGAGGCGCACGCCCGGGGCATCTCGAAGCTCAACCCGGCCGTGCCCGAGGAGCTTCGCGGCACCTACGCGGGGCTCGCCCACGAGACGGCGATCGGCTACCTCAAAGACCTCGGCGTGACCGCGATCGAACTGCTGCCGGTGCAGCAGTTCGTCAGCGAGCAGCGGCTGGTCAAGCAGGGCCTCACCAACTACTGGGGCTACAACACGCTGAACTTCTTCACCCCGCACGCCGCCTACGCCTCGCGCGAGGCGCAGACCGGCGGCACCGGCGCGGTGCTGCGCGAGTTCAAGGGCATGGTGAAGCTGCTGCACGAGGCCGGGCTCGAGGTGATCCTCGACGTCGTCTACAACCACAGCTCCGAGGAGGGCATCGGTGGCCCGACCACCTCGCTGCGCGGACTCGACAACGCGAACTATTACCGGCAGGACGCCAAAGGCACCTACATCGACGTGACCGGATGCGGCAACACGGTGAACTTCGCCACCGACGCGGCACAGCGACTCGTGCTCGACTCGCTGCGGTACTGGGCGAACGAGGTGCAGGTGGACGGCTTCCGGTTCGACCTGGCCGCCACGCTGGGGCGCGACGCTGCCGTGAACTTCGACCCGAAGCATCCGCTGCTCGAGGCGATCGTGAGCGACCCCGCGCTCGCCGGGGTGAAGATGATCGCCGAACCCTGGGATGTCGGAATGGGCGGCTGGCAGGTGGGCAACTTCCCCGACGGCTGGTCGGAGTGGAACGACGACTACCGCGACCGGGTGCGCGAATTCTGGCTCACCGACATCGGAGCGGCCCGGGCCACCGGCGCGGCGCCGATCGGAATCGGCCCGCTGGCGGCCAAGCTGTCCGGATCGGCGGGCACCTTCTCGCAGGAGCGCGGCCCCCTCGCCGCCGTCAACTTCGTCACCGCGCACGACGGGTTCACCCTCGCCGACCTCACCGCCTACAACCAGAAGCACAACCTGGGCAACGGCGAGAACAACCGCGACGGCACGGACGACAATCACTCGTTCAACTACGGCGTCGAGGGTCCGACGCACGACGCCGCGATCCTCACCGCGCGGGAGAAGGCCACCCGCAACCTGCTCGGCACACTCCTGCTCTCCGCCGGGCTGCCGATGATCACCGCGGGCGACGAGTTCGGCCGCAGCCAGCGCGGCAACAACAACGCGTACTGCCACGACAGCGAGCTGACCTGGCTGCCGTGGGAGCACGAGGACTGGCAGGATGACCTGCTGCAGGTATCCCAGAAGCTGCTGCGCCTGCGCCGCGAGAACCCCGCGCTGAGGCCGGTGCGCTACGGGATCTTCGGCGAGACCGTGCCCTCCGCGACCCAGATG
>FSWJ01000632.1_pt1 | contig 14122 bp, 13 predicted proteins | sample 1637851 | NCBI WGS metagenome assembly FSWJ01 (sample SAMEA3914789, study PRJEB12502) | metagenome | biome: forest; material: soil | place: Canada | collected 2011-07-03 | depth 0.3 m | reverse complement strand
GCCGGGGTAGTCCTGGCCGAGGGCGGCCTCGAGGTCGTCGAGGTCGGCCAGCTCCTCCAGGGCCGTCGTGGCGTCACCCATGCCCATGCCCTGGTCGCCCGACATCCTTTCGCGGCCGCCCCACTGCAGCTCCGGCCGGGCGTTGCGCAGTGCGTCGCCGAGCTGTGCCAGCTGCGCCTGCAGGTCCAGGTCCATCGCGCCCTGCATGAGCTCCCCGAGCTCCTGCCGCTGCTGCGGGGTCAGGGAGTCCATCAGCCGCTGCGCGGCCGCTGCACGCCGCGCCAGGTCGTCGACCAGCTCGTCGAGAGTGCCTGGCTGCGAAGGGAAGAACTCGCCGTGCCTGGCCATGAACTCGTCGAACTGCGCCTGTGTGTGCTCGCCCCGGGCGTCGTCACGGAGCATCTGGTTGAGATCGGCCAGCATGTCCTTGACCCGCTGGAGGTCCTCGGGCGAGGAGCCCTCGAGGGCCTGCTTCATGCCCTTGAACTGGCTGTCGAGGACCTCGCGCCGCAGCAGGTCCTCGATCTGTTCGTAGGCCGCGCGCGCCTCCGGGCTCCTCCAGGCATAGGGCTTCAGCTGCTGCACCGCGCGGGCGGTGTCGCCGGGCAGGGTGTCGAGCTCCATCTCGGCCATCCTGGCCGCGTCGGACGGGTCGGGAAACAGCGCCTGCTTCTCGAGCTCGACGGCCTGTTCGAGGAGCTCCCGCACCTCCTGGAGGGTCCCGTCGAGCCGGCCGCTCTGCCGGGCCTCGCGCTGGCGCCTGGCGACCTCGCGCCGTAGCTCGTCAAGACCGCGGAGCCCGTCGGTGCCCCGGCGCAGCAGCTCCCGGAGGGCCTGCCCGGGCGACTCCCCGTTGAGCACCCGGTCGCCGATCTCGTCGACGGCCTCTGCGACGTCGAAGGGCGGCTCGAGCGGGTCCCGCCCGCCCGACCAGGCGCCGTACCGGAACGCCGACGAGCTCACGGGCGGTCGTCGCGGTCGGGGCCCCGCTCGGCCAGCCAGGCGTCGTACGCCAGCCGACGGCGGAGCTTGACGGCCTCGCGGACCGGGTGCATCAGGGGACGGACGACGGCCAGGTACAGGAGGACGATGGCGACGACGAGCCAGGCGTCGTCGACCCCCAGCCAGGTGACGGTGTAGGCCGTGCCGAAGAACAGCAGGAGCGACAGGAGCCCGACGAACAGGACCCGTCGCCGGAGCGCGTTGGTGTCCGGGACGTCGTACGGCGGCAGCCCGCTCATCGGCCGTAGACGGTGCGGTGGCCCACCGACTCCTTGGCGAGCCGGCGGTTGAGGTGCAGACCCTCCAGGGCGAACTCCAGTGCCGCGGCCGCCAGACCGGGTGACTCCTGCTCGACCCCCAGCCGCTCGAGCAGCTGGGCCAGGCCCGGCACGATGCCGAGGTCGGCGAGCAGCTGGGCCGCCGGCACGAGGTCGCCGGTCTCCAGCACGCCGCCGTCGTCGAAGCGTCCCTGCAGCCCGGACAGGTCGAGGCCGGCGAGGTGGGCTCGGAACGTGTCGGAGGTGGCCTTGCGCAACAGGTGCGCGAGCACCTCGAGCTCGCGGCCCTCCTCGGCGGCCTCGAACTCCACCTTGCCGCGCGAGGCCGGGACGATGGAGGGGAGGTCGCAGACGCGCGCGACCGCCTCCTGCTCGCCGGTGACCGCGGCGCGCCGGACCGCCGAGGCCGCGATCGTCTCGGCGGCGGCGATCGCGAAGCGGGCGGAGATGCCGGAGCGCTGGTCGACCTGGGGCGACTCGCGGACCAGGCGGGTCCAGCGCGCCACCACCTCCAGCAGGTGCGCCGGCACCGTGACGGGTGTGCCCGGCCAGGTGAGCTGGGCCTCCTGGCGGATGAGGTCGAGCTCCTGGGCGAGGTCGATCGGGTAGTGGGTGCGCACCTCGGCACCGAAGCGGTCCTTCAGCGGCGTGATGATGCGCCCGCGGTTGGTGTAGTCCTCGGGGTTCGCGGACGCGATGAGCAGCAGGTCCAGGGGAAGCCTCAGCGTGTACCCGCGGACCTGGATGTCGCGCTCCTCGAGGACGTTGAGCAGTGCCACCTGGATCCGCTCGGCGAGATCGGGCAGCTCGTTGACGCTGAAGATGCCGCGGTTGGTGCGGGGGACCAGCCCGTAGTGCACCGTCTCCGGGTCGCCGAGGGTGCGGCCCTCCGCCACCTTGATCGGGTCGACGTCCCCGATGAGGTCGCCCACCGACGTGTCGGGGGTGGCCAGCTTCTCGCCGTACCGGTGGCTGCGGTGCTTCCAGGAGACGGGGGTGCTGTCGCCGTCCGTGGCCACCAGGCGCTGGCAGCGCACGCAGGCGGGGGAGTAGGGGTGGTCGTTGATCTCGCATCCCGTGATCACCGGTGTCCACTCGTCGAGCAGGCCGCTGAGGGTGCGGATCAGGCGGGTCTTGCCCTGTCCCCTCTCGCCCAGCAGGACGATGTCGTGGCCGGCGAGCAGGGCGCGTTCGACCTCGGGGAGCACGGTCTCGTCGTACCCGAGGATCCCGGGGAACGTGGGCTCACCCGCGGCGAGCCGCAGGAGGAGGTTGTCGCGGACCTCCTGCTTGACCGTCCGTTGCCGGTGGCCGCTGTCGCGCAGTTGTCCGAGGGTCTGGAGGTCGGGGGCGGTCACTCCGCCACGCTACGTCGAGGACCTGGATCCCGCACCAGGCGACGCTCTCCCCGCGGAGCGGCCCAGGTTTGTCCGGAGGGGCGGCCCAGGTTTGTCCGGGGAGGCGGCCCAGGTCTGTCCGGGGAGGCGGCATAGGTTGGCGGGGTGGGACGCTACGGAGACGGGATGGGGGTGTCGTCCGATCTTGTGGAGGCGGCCGAGCAGGCCGTCAGCGCCGCCCTGGCGCCGCTCCACGGTCGTCGTCCCGACCTCGCCGTCGTCTTCGCCTCCGGCGCGGATCCCGATGCCCTCGCCGCGGCCGGCGAGCGGGCCTGCGAGCTCACCGGCGCCGTCGCCACCCTGGGGTGCAGCGCCGGAGGTGTCATCGGAGGCGGGCAGTCGGTCGAGGACGTCCCGGCCATCAGTGTCTGGGCAGGGGTGCTTCCGGGGGCGAAGGTGCGGTCCTTCCACCTCGAGGTGATGCCCGCCGCCGGCGGAGCCACTGTCGTCGGCCTCCCCGAGCGCAGGCCGGACGCCGACGAGGTCGGCCTGCTCTTCGCCGACCCGTACAGCTTCCCCGTCGAGGGTTTCGTGTCCCGCGCGGCGACCACGCTGGCCGGCCTGCCGTTCGTCGGCGGCGTCGCGCACGGGGGGTCCGGTGCGGGCTCGACGCGGCTGTGGGTCGACGGCCGGACCGTCGACCGCGGGGCCGTCGGTGTCCTCGTCGACGGCGCCGCGGCCCGGCCCCTGATCTCGCAGGGCTGCAGGGCGGTAGGACCGGCGATGACGGTCACAGCGGCGAGCGGCAACGTCATCCGGGAGCTGTCCGGCCTGCCCGCCCTCGACAAGGTGAGGGCGGTCCTCGCCGGCCTCCCGCCCCCCGACCAGGCGCTGGCCACCTCCGGCCTGCGGCTCGGGATCGCGGCGGACGAGTACGCCGAGCACCACGACTTCCTCGTCCGCACCATCCTGGGCGCTGACGGCGACGGCGTGCTCGTCGGCGACCTCGTGCAGGTCGGCCAGACGGTCCGCCTGCAGGTCCACGACGCCGACGCCGCGGACAGGGACCTGCGTGCGGTGCTGACCCGCTCTCCCGGCCAGCCGGGCTCGGGCGCGCTGCTGTTCTCCTGCAACGGCCGGGGTTCGAGGCTCTTCGGTCCCTCGTACGGCGGGGCCGGTCACGACGGCGCCCTGGTCCGCGAGGTGCTGGGGGCCGACGCCGTGGCCGGCTTCTTCGCCGGGGGCGAGATCGGGTCCGTGGCCGGGCACTCGCACCTGCACGGCTTCACGGCCTCCGTCCTCGTGTTCCCGTGAGCTACCTGGCAGTCGACATCGGGGGCACCAAGCTGGCGGCCGCGAGCTGGGACGGCGCCCTCGGCGAGGTGCACCGCAGCGTGACCGGCGACGACCCGTGGCCTGCCCTCGTGGCGCTGCTCGACCCGCTCGCCGGCGGCGTCGCGGGCATCGGGGTCGGATGCGGCGGCCCGATGGTCTGGCCCGAGGGACGGGTGTCGCCGCTGAACATCCCCGCCTGGCGCGGCTTCCCTCTCCGCGACGAGCTCGCCCGCCGGTACGGCGTGCCCGTGCGCCTCCACAACGACGCGGTCTGCGTGGCTGTCGGGGAGCACTGGAAGGGCGGCTGGGACACCGGGGACCTGCTCGGCATGGTCGTGTCGACCGGGGTCGGTGGCGGGCTCGTCAGCGGCGGCCGGCTCCTGGACGGCGCGGGCGGCAACGCCGGCCACATCGGCCACGTCGTCGTCGAGCCGGGGGGTCCCCTCTGCGGCTGCGGCGTCCGCGGCTGTCTCGAGGCGGTGGCCCGCGGGCCGGCGATCGTCGCCTGGGCCGCGGCGCAGGGCTGCCGGGCCGGGTCCGGCGTGGAGCTCGCGGCTCTGGCTGCCCAGGGTGATGCCGTCGCCCTGCGGGCCTTCGCCCGGGCGGGACGGGCCCTCGGGGTCGGCATCGCGTCGGCCGCCGCGCTCCTGGACGTGCGGATCGTGGTCCTCGGGGGCGGGATCTCCCAGGTCCCTTCGCTGTGGCCGACGCTGCGTCTGGCGGTCACCGCGCACACCGGGTTGTCGTTCCTCGACGGCCTGCGGGTCGAGCCGGCGGCGCTCGGCCAGACCGCCGGGCTGGTCGGAGCCGCCGCCCTGGTCGCGGCGCCCGACCGCTACTGGTCCGCCGACTGACCGCCGCCCTTCCCGATCCACGGAATCGGCAGGGGTCGACAGGTGGAAGACTGGCGGGCGTGACTGCCGTGGAGGTGCCGCTCGTCGGCCTGGACGACGTCCGAGCTGCCCGGGTGCTCCTCGACGGGATCTCGCGCACGACCCCGCTCGAGGGCAGCCGGGCCCTGTCCGACCGGGTCGGCGGGCAGGTCTGGCTCAAGTGCGAGAACCTGCAGCGCACCGGCTCGTTCAAGATCCGCGGTGCCTACGTGCGCATCGCCCGGCTGACCCCCGAGGAGCGCTCCCGCGGCGTGGTCGCCGCCAGCGCCGGCAACCACGCCCAGGGCGTCGCGCTGGCAGCGTCCCTGCTCGGGTGCACCGCGACCGTCTTCATGCCGAGCGCCGCCCCGCTCCCCAAGGTCGCCGCGACCAGTGCGTACGGCGCCACGATCCGGCTCGGCGGCGCGACGCTCGAGGAGGCGCTGGCGGCGGCCGGCCGGTTCGCCGAGGAGACCGGGGCGGTCCTCATCCACCCGTTCGACCACGTCGACGTCATCGCCGGCCAGGGCACCGTCGGGCTCGAGATCCTCGAGCAGTGCCCGGACGTCAGGACGATCGTGGTCGGGACCGGGGGCGGCGGGCTGGTGTCCGGCATCGCCGCGGTCGTCCACGCGCTGCGGCCGGAGGTCGAGGTCGTGGCGGCCCAGGCCGCCGGGGCCGCGGCGTTCCCGGCCTCACTCGAAGCCGGCGAGCCGGTCGCGCTGGCGTCGATGACGACGATGGCGGACGGCATCGCGGTGGGCTGCCCCGGCGAGGTGACGTTCCGCCACGTCCGCGACCTCGTCGACCGCGTCGTCACCGTCGACGACGACGCCCTCTCGCGGGCGCTCCTGCTGTCTCTCGAGCGCGCGAAGCTCGTCGTCGAGCCGGCGGGCGCGGCGGCGCTCGCTGCGGTCATGGAGGACCCGACCGCGTTCGCGCCGCCGGTCGTCGTCGTGCTCTCCGGCGGGAACATCGACCCGCTGCTGCTGTCGAAGGTGGTGCGGCACGGCCTGATCGCGGCCGGCCGGTTCCTGTCGCTGCGGGTGCGGGTCCCCGACCGTCCCGGTGAGCTCGCCAGGCTGCTCGGCGTCCTGGCCGCCTCCGGCGCGAACGTCCTCGACGTGGAGCACCAGCGCACCGGCCGCAGCCTGCACCTCGACGAGGTGGAGATCGGGGTCGAACTGGAGACGCGCGGCGGCGACCACTCCGAGGCCGTCAGGGCCGCCCTCGGCGAGGCGTCGTACTCCGTGTCCCCGAGCTGAGCCCCCGTCCGTCAGGTCCGGTAGGGCTGGATGTCCTTGATGGTGACCTTGATCGAGCGCGGCCCGAAGACGACCTCGTCGCCGGTCCGGTGCCCGGCGAGGGCCTGCCCGATGGGCGACTCCGGGGAGTAGACGTCCAGCGGTCCGATCTTGCCGCCCTCGTCGGTGGCGTTCTCGCGGTTCGCGTACAGGAACGTCTCGACCTCGTCGTCGCCGTAGTCGACGCTGACGAGGCAGCCTTCCTCGACCACCTCCCCGGACGGGGCCTCCCCGACGCGTACGTCCCGGAGGAGCTGGGTCAGCTGGCGGATCCGCAGCTCGAGCTTGCCCTGCTCCTCCTTGGCGGCGTGGTAGCCGCCGTTCTCCTTGAGGTCGCCCTCGTCGCGCGCCGCCTCGATCTTCTTGACGATGTCGGCCCGCACGGGGCCGGACAGGTCGTCCAGTGCCGCTTGCAGCCGCGCGTGCGCCTCAGGCGTGAGCCAGGTGTCCGCGGTGGTGCTGTCGGTCGTCATGGTGCGTCGTCTCCTCGAAGGTGCGGTCTTGCGATGCTACGGCGAGGGGACCGGTGACGCCGAACCCCGCGGCTCCCAGCACCCGGTGACCTCGCCGGTGGTCGCCAGCCGGCTCGTCGCGAGCCGGTGGACCATGACCACCTGGCCGGTGGGCGAAGGCCCGACGGTGACGGCTTCGCTGCCCACTTCCGTCCCGCCCTTCTCGCGGGCCCGCACGAGGCACACGACGGTGGCCGAGGGCGACTTGCGCACCTCGAACCGCACCTCCACGACCTGGTCGCTCAGCACGTGGAAGCCCAGGACCCCGTACGACACCCGTGAGCCGCCGAAGCGGTCGTACCCGACGTAGGCGAGCCCGAGCAGCAGCAGGCCCAGCAGGACGGCGCCGGCGACCAGCACGGGCCTGGGCAGCGCGAGGGGATCGTCGTACCGGCCCGGCGGACGCCTGAGAGGACGGGGGGCGGGGGGGTCTGCGGGAAGGCGGGGCTGCGTCATCGGTGATGATGGTCCCCTACGACGGAGGAGCAGGCGTGGCGGAGCAGTTGCGGCTGGTGTGCGTGCATGCGCACCCGGACGACGAGTCGAGCAAGGGCGCGGCGACCATGGTGAAGTACGTCCAGGAGGGCGTCGACGTCCTGGTCGTCACGCTGACCGACGGGTCGCGGGGGTCGGTGCTCAACCCGGCGATGGACACCCCCGAGGTCCAGGCCAACATCACCGAGGTCCGCGCGGCCGAGATGGACCGGGCCCGCGAGATCCTCGGGGTCCGCCAGGTCTTCATGGGCTGGGTGGACAGCGGCCTGCCGGAGGGCGACCCGCTGCCGCCGCTGCCCGACGGGTGCTTCGCCGTCGGCGACCTCGAGGAGCAGACTGCCTCCCTGGTCGAGCTGTTCCGGAAGGAGCGCCCGCACGTCGTCACGACCTATGACGAGAACGGTGGCTACCCGCACCCCGACCACATCCGCTGCCACGAGGTGACGATGGCGGCGTTCGAGGCGAGCGGCGACCCGGACCGCTTCCCCGAGGCCGGCGAGCCCTGGCAGCCGCTGAAGCTCTACTACAACCACACGTTCCACAAGGACCGGCTCGTCGCCCTGCACACCATGATGACCGAGCAGGGCATCGAGTCCCCCTACGGCGAGTGGCTGGAGGCCTGGGTCGACAAGCCCGAGGACGCCGGCCGCGTCACCACGAGCGTCGAGTGCGCGGAGTTCTTCCCGACCCGCGACCAGGCCCTCATCGCGCACGCGACGCAGGTCGACCCGACGGGCCGCTGGTTCGCCTGCCCGATCGAGCTCCAGCAGCTGGCGTGGCCCACCGAGGACTTCCAGCTCGCCCGCAGCCACGTGGCGTCGGGCCTGCCCGAGGACGACCTGTTCGCGGGGATCCGGTGACCCTCGCCGCCGGCGGCAGCGGCTCGGCAGGGCCCCTCGGCCTGCTCATCGTGCTGCTGCTGGGGGTGGCGACGGTGCTCCTCATCCGCAACATGAACGCCCGCCTCAAGCGGCTGCCCAAGAGCTTCGACCCGCCTACTCCTCCGAGCGATGACCCCCCGGCCGACGGGACCGCTTCAGGTCCGACCGCTGACGCTTGACCTGAAGGCGGCGCTCCTTGCTCCCCTTCGTGGGACGGGTCGGGCGCCGGGGCGGCGGGGGTGTCGCGACCGCCTCGCGCAGGAGCAGAGCCATCCGCTGGGCCGCCGCCTCGCGGTTCTGCAGCTGGCTCCGGTGCTCGGAGGCCGCGACCGTCAGCACGCCGTCGACGAGGCGGCCCTCGAGCCGCTCCAGCGCCCGGCGTCGCAGATGGTCGGGGAAGGAGGTCGAGCGGGCCACGTCGACGCTCAGCTCGGCACGGCTGTCGCTGGTGTTGACGTGCTGCCCGCCGGGCCCGGACGACCGCGAGAAGCGCCACGACAGGTCGGCTTCGGGCAGCACGAGACCCGGCATCACCTGCAGGGGTCCGGCCATGGCTCCAGCCTGTCACCCGACCGGCCGAGTTTGAGTGCGGTACTGCCCGGGCACACGCGCTGACGGTGGCCGCCGGCCGCCTCGCAGGCGTGCACGAGGGGGTACCGATGACGCGGCGCACGGGCATGGCACTGGCGTTGACCGGGGCGTTCGCGGCGGCGACCCTGCCGGTCCTGCCGGTGGCCGCCGGGTCCGGGGAGCACGTCGTCGTCCAGGCGTCCTCGGCGGGGGCGGCGGCACGCGCCGTGCGGGCCGCCGGGGGCCGGGTCGTCCGGAGCCTGCCGATCGTCGACGCAGTGGCCGCTGTCCTGCCGGCGGGGGCCCTCGTCCCCGGGACCGTGGTGACCCCCGACGTCCCGCTCAGGCCGTCGGCGACCGACACCACCCCGGCGACCGCCGTGCCCAGCGTCTACCGGCAGGCGACCGGCGCGACCGGCCTCGCGCCGGCGCGCACGTCCGTCACCGTCGCGATCCTCGACACCGGGATCAGCTCCGTCGGCGCCCTCGGCAGCAAGATCCTCCCGGTCCCCGACCCGGTCACCGGCCAGTCGGGCGCCTGCGCCAACTTCTCCTCGGAGAAGGGTGACTGCGCCGACAACTACGGGCACGGCACGTTCCTGGCCGGGCTGGTCGCCGGGGAGGGCGACTACCCGGGCATGGACCCGGCCGCGCGGCTCGTGAGCATCAAGGTCGGTAGCCGCGACGGCTCCGCCGACACCAGCCAGGTGCTGGCCGGCATCCAGTACGCCGTCTCCTTCAAGGACCAGCTGGGGATCAAGGTCCTCAACCTCTCGCTCGGGACCAACAGCACCCACGACTACCGCAAGGACCCGTTGAACCGCGCCGTCGAGAAGGCCTGGCGCGCCGGGCTGGTGGTGGTCGTTGCCGCCAGCAACCGCGGTCCGGCCGACGGCACGATCAGCAAGCCTGCCGACGACCCGCTCGTCGTCACGGTCGGTGCCGTCGACGACCACGGCACGGCCTCGCGGACCGACGACACCGTGCCGCCCTTCAGCGGCCGCGGTCCGGTGGTCGAGGGCACGGGCTCGGACCTCACGACCGTCTACAAGCCCGACGTGGTCGCGCCCGGTGTCGGCCTGGTGTCCCTGGCGGTGCCGGGCAGCCACATCGAGCAGACGGCGCCGAGGAGCACCATCCCGGGCTACCGGCGGGGGAGCGGCACGTCGCAGGCGACGGCGGTCGTCTCCGGCGCGGCCGCGCTCCTGCTCGAGCGACGGGCGTGGACGCCGGACGAGGTCAAGGCCGCGCTGTACGCCGGCGCGAACCGGGTGGCGGGCCAGCCGTTCAAGGCCGTGGGCGCCGGCATGATCGACGTCCAGGAGTCCCTCGACGCGAGGGTGGACGGCGCCCGGCAGCCCGAGCCGCGGCAGGACGCGATGGACGGGCTCGACCTGAGCCGGGCCGCGTCCCAGGTGACCAGCTACGCGTGCGGGGCGGTGCGCCGGAGCGTCGACGGCGAGGGCTGCACGGTCGTCAGCGGGCAGCTCACGGCCCTGGGCACCACCGGCATGCTCTACGAGCCGCGGCTGGTGCCGTTCGACGCGTCCGGCTACGTCGGCACCGACTGGACCGGCCAGAGCTGGTACAGCAGCCAGTGGGTTCAGGGTCAGTCCTGGTACGGCCAGAGCTGGTACGGCCAGTCCTGGTACGGCCAGTCGTGGTACGAGGCGGGATCGTCCCCGCCGGCACAGGATCCGGTCGAGGGGACCGCGACCGACTTCGGCACCGTCCTACCAGGCTCTGCCTGGTACGGCGTCTGGAAGTAGCTTGCCTCCCGTGGCCGGCCGTCGACTCGCGGTGTGGGGATACGTCCTGCTGCTGGCCGCCGTCACCGTCGCCGTCGCCGCCGGCCTCCCGCCGCGGCACCTGAGCAGCCAGGACCAGGTCCTGCTGCCCCTGCTCGCGCTGCTCGTCGCGGGGGCGGAGTTCCTGCAGGTGCGCTTCCGGCTGGGACGCCAGGTCGACGGCAGCAACCTCGTCGAGGCCGCGGTCGCCCCCTTGCTCGTGGTCGCGCCGACCGTCGCCGGCGTGCTCGCCGTCGCGGCCGGACAGGCGATCGCCGCCGTGGTCCGCCGCAACGACCCGGTGAAGGCGATGTTCAACGTCACGCAGTGGTCGTTGGCCACCGCGGTCGGCGCGGCCCTGTGGGCGGCCACGCCAGGCGTCGACCCGGGGACCTGGACCGGGGCCGGCGTCCTGGTCGGCGCGGTGCTCGCCGTGGGGCTGGTCAACATCGTCGCGTTCAGCGGCGTGATGCTGGTGCTCGGCACCGACCTCCGTGGCCTGCGGCCGGTGGTGGGGGTCGGGTGGGCCGTGGGTCTCGGCATCAACGCGCTGCTGGGCCTGCTGTTCGTGCTCGCACACCAGACCGCCCCGTTCGCGCTCCTCCTCGCGCCGGTGCCGCTCGTCGTCCTGCACCTCGCCTACCGCGGGTACGCGGCCGCGCGAGCGGACCGGACCCGTCTCGCCGGCATGCACCGGGCAGCGCAGGTCCTGGCCGAGCCGCTGGATCCCCGTACGGTGATCCCGGCCTTCCTGCGGGCGGCCGCCGAGGTCTTCGAGACCCGCGCCGCGACGCTGGTGCTGCGGGTCGAGGGCGGCCGCGAGGTCTACCGCGTCGACGTCGGCGCCGAGGGCTACGAGCTCCACACCGAGCCGGAGGACGCCGCGACCCTGGAGGCGGCCCTGTCCGCCCAGCTCGGCGCCCTCCGCCTCGCGGCGACCGGACCGGACCCGCTGTCGTCGGCGCTGCGGGAGACCGGGCGGCGGGACTGCCTCGCCGCCCCGATGCTCGACGGCGGCAAGGTGCTCGGTGCCCTCATCCTGCTCGACCAGGCGGGCATCGAGGGTGCGCCCGAAGGCCAGCTGAGCGTGCTGGAGGCGCTGGGTCGCGAGGCGGCCGGGGCCTTTGCCAAGGGCCGGCTGCTCGACTCCGTCCTGGAGGAACGGCGCAAGCTGTCGACGGTGGTGAGCGCGACCTCGGACGGCATCGCCTCCCTCGGCGAGGACGGCGCGGTCAGGTCCTGGAACCCGGCTCTGGCGTCCATCACCGGCCTGCCCGAGCGGGTCGTCGTGGGCCGCCTCGACGCCCTCGCGAGGCTGGATGCGCGGACGCCGTCGGGTGAGCCCGTCGACCTGGCCGGCTGGGCTTCGGGCGCGTCGCTCCCGCAGGAGCTCTCGGTGCGGAGCCAGGCCGGCGGCCGGAGGCGGCTGTCGTGCTCGTACAGCCACGCCGACGACGAGACGGGCCGGACCCTGGTCGTCGTGGCGCGCGACGTCACCCCCGTCCAGGAGTTCGAGGCGCTGCGCGCCGAGTTCCACCGGCTGGTGGAGCAGGAGGCGGCCCGCCGCCTCGTCGTCGAGCAGCTGCAGGCAGCGGTCGTGCCCGCGACCCCGGTGGTCGAGGGCCTCGAGCTGGCGGTCGCCTACGTCGCCTCCGACCCGAAGGAGCCCACCGGCGGCGACCTGTGGGACTGGCACGTGATGCCCAGCGGCGAGCTCCACGTCGTCGTCGTCGACGTGGTCGGACACGGGGTGGCCGCCACCAAGTCGGCGCTGTCGGTCGTGCACACGCTGCGCGCCGTCGCTCTCGACGACACGCCCCTGGAGGCGATGGTGGAGCGGGCGTCGACCCTGCTCGAGCGTCAGGACGCCGACCTGGTCGCGACGGTGGTGCTCGCCCGGCTCGACCCGCGGACCGGCAGACTGCGGGTGGCATCCGGCGGGCACCCGCCGGCCCTGGTGGTCACCGCCGACGGCGGCGTCCGGCAGATCACCGCCACCGGCGGGGCGATCGGCTGGCCCGGCGCGGGCAGCGACGGCATCGAGGAGGTCGTGCTCGAGTCGGGGGACGCGCTGCTGCTCTACACCGACGGACTCGTCGAGGCCCGCAAGGACATCATCGAGGGGCTGGCGAGCCTGTCCCGCGAGGCGGCGTCGCTGGCGCACCTGCCGGTGGCGCAGATGACCGACGAGCTGGTGGCCCGAGCGCTCGCCGGGGCCGACCGGCGCGACGACACCCTCGCCCTCGTCGTGCGGCGCGCGGCCGTCGCGGCCGTTCTGCCGGCACCGCCGACGGCCTCCGCGCGCTGGCAGCTGCGTCCTGACCGGCATGCCGCGCAGCAGGCGAGGCGCGACGCGGTCCGCTGGCTCGACGACCGGGGGCTGGAGGTGGGTGACGCCGCGCTGGTCATCGCCGAGCTCCTCGCCAACGCGGTGCGCGCGGCCCGCGGGGCGGTGGTCCTCGAGGTCTCGCTGGGACGCGGCCGGATCGACGTCGCCGTCAGCGACGACGGACCCGGCATCGACGAGCTCCCCGACTGCGGCCTGCCGTCGCTGGACTCGGAGGGCAGCAGGGGGCTGTTCCTGGTGCGCAAGCTCAGCATGGGGCTGGAGCTCGACGGGTCGTCGGTCGGCACGACGGTGCGCTGCTGGCTGCCCGTCGAGCACCACGGCACCGTCGTGCCCGAGCAGCCCCAGCGCGACGTCGTCGCCTGACCGTCAGCGGGCCTGCCGCGCCTGCCTCACCAGCACCTCGGCCGTGACCGTCCCGAAGGAGCGGTCCCCGTCGCGTACCTCGACCCGTCCGTCGCTGAGGAGCAGGGCGGCGAGGGCCCGGCCGAGATCCACGCCGGGGGGCACCGAGGTCTGTGCCCTGCCGTTCGGCGGGTCGAGGTCGGTCAGGTCCAGAGGCGTCACGGACAACGCCTTGACGGCGCGGTCCGCTCCGACGAAGCCGGCCACGAACTCCGACGCCGGCCGCACCAGGAGCGCGGCCGGCTGGTCGAACTGCTCCAGGTGGCCGCCCTCGCGGAGCACGGCGACCCGGTCGCCGAGACGGACGGCCTCGTCGATGTCGTGGGTCACGAGCAGGACCGTCGTACCGAGCTCCTGCTGGACGCGAAGGAACTCCGTCTGCAGGCGCTCGCGGGCCACCGGGTCGACGGCGCTGAAGGGCTCGTCCATGAGCAGTACCAGGGGATCCGCGGCGAGGGCGCGGGCCACGCCGACCCGCTGCTGCTGGCCGCCGGAGAGCTGGGCGGGATAGCGGTCGGCGTAGGTGCCGGGAGCCAGGCCGACCAGGTCGAGGAGCTCGTCGACCCGGGCACGGGTCCTCCTTCGGTCCCAGCCGAGCAGGGTGGGGACGGTCGCGACGTTGTCGCGGACGCGAAGGTGGGGGAACAGCCCGACGTTCTGGATGACGTAGCCGATCCGGCGGCGGAGCTGCACCGGGTCGGTCGCGGTCACGTCCTCGCCGTCGAGGAAGACCCGGCCCGTCGTCGGCTCGATGAGCCGGTTGACCATCTTCATCGTCGTCGTCTTGCCGCAGCCGGACGGGCCGACGAGGACGCACAGCTCGCCGCGGCGCACGTCGAGGGACAGCTCCGCGACCGCGACGGTGCCGTCGGCGTAGGTCTTGCTGACGCCCTCGAGACGGATCATGGGATCGTCTGCCATGTGCTGATCGCCTCCGGTTCGCCGCCCAACCCGTGGATCAGTGTCGACTACGTCCGCCAGAACGCCGACGTGCTGG
>FSWJ01000168.1_pt1 | contig 14147 bp, 10 predicted proteins | sample 1637851 | NCBI WGS metagenome assembly FSWJ01 (sample SAMEA3914789, study PRJEB12502) | metagenome | biome: forest; material: soil | place: Canada | collected 2011-07-03 | depth 0.3 m | reverse complement strand
GGGGGGGGGGGGGGGGGGGGGGGGGGGGGGGGGGCCCCCCCACCCGCCGTACCGGAAGGCGGAGGGGCACGACGGGACCGTCAGGCGGGAGCGGCTGTCGGCGGTGCTCGTCGGGATCGGTCTGCTCACCGCGGGCGCGTTCCTGTGCGAGGACGCGATCCAGTCCTGGAGCGCGCTGCACCTGGAGCGGGGCCTGCACGCGGGTCCTGCCGTGAGCGGGCTGGGGCCCGGACTGTTCGCGGGGGCGATTGCGGTCGGCCGGCTCGCGGGCGGCGTCGTGCGCCTGCGCGAGGGCGTGCTGTTCGGCGGCGCCGCGACCCTGCTCGCCGTCGGCGTCGTGGTCGTGGCGCTGGCCCCCTCCGCCCCCGTGGCCCTGCTCGGCCTCGCGGTGGCCGGCGCCGGCACGTCCGTCCTCGCGCCCGTCCTGTACTCCGCCGTCGGGTCGCGCGCCGCCCCCGGCAGGCAGGGTGCGGACCTCTCCCGGGTCACCGCCCTCGGGTACGTCGGCTTCGTCGCCGGACCGCCGCTCGTGGGAGCGGTCTCCGCCGCGTCCTCGCTGCCCGTGGCCCTGGGCTCGCTGGCGGCCGTCGCCGTCGCGCTCGCGGTCGGCGGTCCTCTCCTCTTGAGGCCCTCTGGAAAGATGACGTCATGACCTCCCCGACCGGTGCCGTCCGCCCCACCGAGCTCGACCCCGCCCTTGCCGCCCAGCTCAAGCGCGACGCGGACGGCCTCGTCGTCGCCGTCTGCCAGCAGTACGACACCGGTGAGGTGCTGATGGTCGGCTGGATGGACGACCAGGCCCTGCACCTCACGCTGACCACCGGCCGCTGCACGTACTGGTCGCGGTCGCGGCAGGAGTACTGGGTGAAGGGGGAGACCTCCGGCTCCCAGCAGTGGGTCAAGGCCGTGTCGCTCGACTGCGACGGCGACACGCTGCTCGTCAAGGTCGACCAGGTCGGGGGCGCGTGCCACACCGGTGACCGCACCTGCTTCGACCGGATCTCGCTGAACCCGGTCCTCGGCGAGCGACCATGAGGCTCGGGCTGACGACGCCCTCCGCGGAGGAGTTCGCCCGGCTCGACCAGCCCCTGGTCCCGGTGGTGCGGCGGCTGTTCGCCGACGGCGAGACCGCGGTGGGGGTCTACCGCAAGCTGGCCGGCAACCGGGCCGGGACCTTCCTGCTCGAGTCGGCCGAGCAGGGCAGGCAGTGGTCGCGGTGGTCGTTCGTGGGGGTGCACTGCGCTGCTGCCCTGACCGAGCGCGACGGCGCCGCGCTGTGGCTGGGCGACGGCCTGGCCACCACGTCGAGCGACCCGCTGGAGGCGCTGCGGGAGGCCGACGAGCTGCTGAGGTCGCCGCACGACGCCTCGCTGCCGCCTTTCACCGGCGGGCTGGTCGGCTACCTGTCCTACGACGTGGTCCGCCGGCTCGAACGGCTCCCGTCGCTGACGCCCGACGAGCTCGGGATGCCCGAGCTCACGATGCTCCTGGCGACGGACCTGGCGGTGCTCGACCACTCCGACGGCTCCATCTGGCTGATCGCCAACGTGGTCCGGGGCGGGTCGTACGACGACGCGGTGTCGCGGCTGGACGCGATGACCGCCGACCTCGGCAAGCCCGGCGAGCCGTCGGTGGCTGTCATCGACCTCGACGCCGAGCCCACCGTCGTACGGCGCACGCGGCCGGAGGACTACAAGGCGGGCGTCGAGACGGTCAAGGAGCACATCCGCGCGGGCGACGCCTTCCAGGTCGTGCTGTCGCAGCGCTTCGAGGTCGAGACCGACGTCGACGCGCTCGACGTCTACCGCGTGCTGCGGGCCACCAACCCGTCGCCGTACATGTACCTGCTGCGCTTCGCCGGGCGCGAGTCCCCCTACGACGTCGTGGGTTCGTCGCCGGAGGCCCTGGTCACCGTGACCGAGGGCAAGGCCGTGCTCCATCCCATCGCCGGCACGAAGCCCCGCGGCGCGACGCCCGAGCAGGACGCGGCGCTCGGTGCGGAGCTGCTCGCCGACCCGAAGGAGCGGTCGGAGCACGTGATGCTCGTCGACCTCGGGCGCAACGACCTCGGCCGGGTCTGCTCGCCGGGCACCGTCGACGTCGTCGACTTCATGTCGGTCGAGCGGTACTCCCATGTGATGCACATCGTGTCCACCGTCGTGGGAACGGTCGCCCCGGGCCGGACGGCCTTCGACGTGCTCACCGCGACGTTCCCCGCCGGCACGCTGTCGGGGGCGCCGAAGCCGCGGGCCATGGAGATCATCGAGTCCCTCGAGCCGGTCCGCCGCAACCTGTACGGCGGCTGCGTCGGCTACCTCGGTGCCGGCGGCGACATGGACATGGCGATCGCCATCCGTACGGCGGTGCTCCACGGCGGGCGGGCCGTCGTGCAGGCCGGGGGCGGTCTGGTCGCGGACAGCGACCCCGCCACGGAGCAGGCCGAGTGCGAGAGCAAGGCGGCCGCGGTGCTCCACGCGATCGCGGCGGCGGCCACCCTGCGCGGCGCATGACGCCCAGGCGGGAGCTCCGGGTGGCCGTCGTGCTCTGCCTGCTCGGCTCCGCGCTCGTGCTCCTGGCGCTCTCGCACGGCTGGTACAGCGTCGTGGAGGGACGGCAGCTCACGATCGACCCGGTCCTCACCCACGTGAAGGGCACGAAGGTCGTGTCCGGCGCGCAGGCGCTCGGCCTGGTCGGCCTGGCCGGTGCCGTGGCGCTGGTCGCGACCAGGCGCTGGGGGCGGGTCGTCGTGGGGGTGCTCGTGCTGGCCTGCGGCGTCGGCGTCGTCGTCGCGGTCGGGCGGGCGAGGGTGCCCTCCGGTGCCTGGGGATGGGCGTCGCTCACGATCCTCGGCGGGGTGGTCCTGGCCGCGTCCGGCGCTCTCGTCACGGTGCGCGGCAGGCGGTGGGAGGCGCTGTCCTCGTCGTACGAGACGCCTGCGGCACGGGCGGAGGAGCCGCCCGCGACGGACAAGGGCGTCTGGGACGCCCTCGACCGCGGCGAGGACCCTACCGCCTGACCCGGACGTGCGCTCAGGCCCGCGCACCTGCTGTGGCCCGGGTCGGCCCGGGGGACCCCACGGGGAGGGGCCGTGGGGCGCGGACTACCGTGGCGGGGAATGGCGACGGCGACGAAGGCAGGGATCCCGAGGTGAGCGTGCTCGACGACATCATCGTCGGGGTACGAGAGGACCTCGAAGCCCGCCAGGCCGTGACCTCGCTGGACGAGCTCAAGGAGCGGGCGCAGGCCCACCCCGCGGCCCTCGACGGGGTCGCCGCCCTCCGCCAGCCGGGGGTGGCGGTGATCGCCGAGGTGAAGCGGAGCAGCCCCAGCAAGGGAGCGCTCGCGGCGATCACGGACCCGGCAGGCCTGGCCGAGGAGTACGAGCTCGGCGGTGCCAGCGTCATCAGCGTCCTGACCGAGCAACGGCGCTTCGGCGGCAGCCTCGCCGACTTCGACGCCGTACGTGCGCGGGTCGAGGTTCCCTTGCTGCGCAAGGACTTCATCCTGTCGAGCTACCAGCTCTGGGAGGCCCGGGCCCATGGCGCCGACCTCGTCCTGCTGATCGTCGCGGCCCTCGGGCAGGAGGCGCTGATCAGCCTCCTCGAACGCACCGAGTCGCTCGGGATGACGCCCCTCGTCGAGGTCCACGACGAGGTCGAGCTCGCCCGGGCACTCGAGGCCGGCGCGAGGATCGTGGGCGTCAACGCCCGCGACCTCAAGACCCTCGAGGTCGACCGGAGCGTCTTCGGCCGGCTGTCGCCGGAGATCCCGGACCACGTCGTCAAGGTCGCCGAGTCCGGGGTACGGGGGCCGCACGACCTGCTGGCCTATGCCGCCGTCGGGGCGGACGCGGTCCTGGTCGGGGAGGGCGTCGTCACCGGCGGACACCCCCGCCAGGCGGTGGCGGACCTCGTCACCGCGGGAGCGCACCCGGCCGCCAGGCACCAGCAGTGACGCTGTTCCGCGTTCCCGGCTCCGCGCCCGAGCTTCCCGACGCCGCCGGCCACTTCGGCCCGTACGGCGGCCGGTTCGTCCCCGAGGCCCTGGTCGCCGCCCTCGACCAGCTCGCGCTGGCGCACGCCGAGGCACGGCACGACCCGGTCTTCCTCGCCGAGCTCGACGACCTGCTGACCAACTACGCCGGCCGGCCGACCCCGTTGACGGAGGCCAGGCGGTTCAGCGCCGAGGTCGGCCGCGGCGCGCGCATCCTGCTGAAGCGCGAGGACCTCGCCCACACCGGTTCGCACAAGGTGAACAACGTGCTGGGCCAGGCCCTCCTGACGAAGAAGATGGGCAAGCGGCGCGTCATCGCGGAGACCGGCGCGGGTCAGCACGGCGTCGCGACGGCGACCGCCGCGGCGCTGTTCGGCTTCGACTGCACGGTCTACATGGGCGAGGAGGACACCCGGCGGCAGGCACTGAACGTCGCCCGCATGCGCCTGCTCGGGGCCGAGGTCATCCCGGTCAGGACCGGCACGAAGACCCTCAAGGACGCCACGAACGAGGCGTTCCGCGACTGGGTCGCCAACGTCGAGACCACCCACTACGCCATCGGCAGCGTCGTCGGCCCGCACCCTTTCCCCATGCTGGTCAGGGACTTCCAGCGCATCATCGGGGTCGAGGCCCGCCAGCAGGTGATCGAGCGCACCGGAGGACTTCCGGACGCGGCCGTTGCCTGCGTCGGGGGCGGGAGCAACGCGATGGGCCTGTTCCACCCTTTCATCGCCGACGAGGGCGTCAGCCTCGTGGGCTGCGAGGCCGGCGGCGACGGGGTCGAGACCGGACGGCACGCGGCGCCGCTGACCGCGGGCAGTCCGGGCGTGCTGCACGGCGCGCGGTCCTACCTCATGCAGGACGACGACGGCCAGACCCTCGACACCCATTCGATCAGCGCCGGCCTCGACTACCCCGGCGTAGGGCCGGAGCACGCGTGGCTGCGCGACGCCGGCCGGGCGTCGTACCGGGGTGTCAGCGACGCCGAGGCGATGGCGGCGCTCGAGCTGCTGGCGAAGACCGAGGGCATCCTGTGCGCCATCGAGTCGGCGCATGCGTTCGCCGGCGCGATCGACTGGGTCCGCGCGCAGGAGCGGGACGACCTCGTCGTGGTCGTCAACTGCAGCGGCCGCGGTGACAAGGACGTCGACACCGCCGCCCGCTACTTCGGGCTCGTATGACCCGCCGACCGGAGGCCACATGACCCGGCTGGACGACCTCTTCTCCCTGTGCCGCAAGGAGAACCGCGCCGCCCTGATCGGCTACCTCCCCGTTGGCTTTCCCTCGTACGACGACTCCGTCGCCGCGATGGTCGCGATGGTCGAGGGCGGTGTCGACGCGGTCGAGGTCGGCGTGCCTTACACCGACCCGGGCATGGACGGGCCGGTCATCCAGGTCGCCGTCGACGCGGCGCTCCGGGCCGGGACCCGCGTCGCGCACGTCTTCGACGCGGTGCGGGCGGTGAGCGCGCACGCCCCGACGGTCGTGATGGGCTACTGGAACCCGGTCGAGAAGTACGGCCCGGCGCGGTTCGCGAAGGACCTCAAGGCAGCCGGTGGCTCCGGCGCCATCACCCCCGACCTCATCCCCGAGGAGGCCGGGCCCTGGCTCGAGGCTGCCCTCGCGGAGGACCTCGACCCGGTCTTCCTGGTCGCGCCCTCGAGCACCGACGACCGCATCGCGGCCGTGGGCCGGACCAACCGGGGCTTCGTCTACGCCGCGAGCACCATGGGCGTCACCGGCACGCGGGACACCGTCGGGAGCCGCGCGGAGGAGCTGGTCGCCCGGACCCGCACGCTCACCGACCTCCCGGTCTGCGTGGGCCTCGGGGTGAGCAACGGCACGCAGGCCGCCGAGGTCGCCGCCTATGCCGACGGCGTGATCGTCGGGTCCGCATTCGTGCGGGCGCTCCAGGACGGGGGTGTCGGCGCGGTGAGACTGCTGGCCCAGGACCTCGCCTCCGGTGTCCGGCGCCGCTAGCGTCGCTCAGCGTGCCTTCCTCCCACCTGCGCCGCGCGGCGGTCGCTGTCCTGATCCTCACCACGGCCTGCTCGGGCGGGGGCGCCCAGCGGGCCGTTCCCAGCCCGGCCGGCAGCGCCGCCCAGACCCCGACGCCGGCGGCGACCACCCCCCCTCCGAGTGCCACGCCGGCGCCCACCCCGAGTGCCCTGGGCGCCGCGGGCGGCCCGGTCCCGGCAGCGTTCAAGGCGGTCTCCGTCACGTTCATCTCGACCGAGACCGGCTGGGCCCTCGGGACCGGGACGTGTGCCAAACCACCGTGCACGGGCATCGTCCGTACCCGCGACGGCGGGCAGACCTGGAGAGGCATCCCGGCGCCGGCGGCAGGCACCAACACCGGTGACGGCTCGGTCAGCACCCGCGAGCTGCGCTTCGCCGACCAGCTCAACGGCTTCGCCTTCGCCAGCAGCCTGTTCGCCACGCACGACGGCGGAGGCCACTGGAGGCGGATCGCGGTGAAGGGCAGCGTGGCCTCCCTCGAGGTCGCCGGCGGCCGCTTCTGGGCGGTGCTCCACGGCTGCGACAGCGTGGAGGGCACCTGCACGGCCCCGGGCAGCGTCATCACGGGCGCCGTGGGCGGCGACGCCGTCACCACGGTCATGCCTCTCGCGCCGGGCGTCACCGGCCAGGTCGTGCTCCACGGGCCGCTCGTCTACCTGGCGCTCGCGCGGCTCAACCAGCAGTCGACCGCGCCACAGCTGAAGGTCGCGTCGGGCGGGGGCAGCTTCGCCGCCCGCCCCATCCCGTGCGGCAGCACCGAGGTCCCCTACCTCGCGGCGGCCGGCGACACCAGCCTGGCGCTGGTCTGCCAGTCGTCCGACGCCGGGGCCGGCCAGCAGCCCAAGCACTACTACGGCTCGACCGACTCCGGCCGCACCTGGACGAGGCGCGCCGACCCGGCCGGCCTGATCGGCACCGTCGTCGCCGCCACCGGCAACGCGGTGTACGTGGGCAACCAGCGGACCGGCCTGCAGGTCAGCCGCGACGGCGGGAGGACCTGGGCCACCAGCCTCGCGTCCGAGGCCGGCACGTCGTACGTCGGTTTCGTCGACGACAGCTTCGGCGAGGCGGTCGTCGGGGACGCCCTCGAGCTCACCCGCGACGCCGGCCGGACCTGGGCCAGGGTGCGCTTCTCCTAGGCTTCGCTCCGTGCCCCTCGCCTCGATACCCAGCCCCTCGTCCGGAGTGGTGCACCTCGGTCCCCTCCCGCTGCGCGCGTACGCCGCCTGCATCCTGCTCGGCGTGCTGGTCGCGGTGTGGATCGGCGAGCGACGCTGGGTGGCGCGCGGCGGGGAGCGCGGCACGGTCGCCGACGTGGCGGCGACGGCGGTGCCCGTGGGCCTGGTCGGGGCGCGGCTCTACCACGTCGTCACCAGCCCGGCGGCGTACCTGAAGGACCCGGTCGAGGCCCTCTACGTCTGGCACGGCGGCCTCGGCATCTGGGGCGGCGTGCTGGGAGGGGCCTTCGGGGCGTGGTACGTCCTGCGCAGGCGGGGCCTCAGCTTCTTCGCGATGGCCGACACGCTGGCCCCCGCGCTCGCCGTCGCCCAGGCGATCGGGCGGTTCGGCAACTACTTCAACCAGGAGCTCTTCGGGCGGCCCACGACGCTGCCGTGGGCCCTCGAGATCGACCCGTCGCACCGCCCGCCCGGCTACAGCCAGTACGCCACGTTCCATCCCACGTTCCTCTACGAGGCGGTGTGGGACCTCGGCGTCGCCGGCCTCGTGGTGTGGGCCGACCGACGCTGGCAGCTCGGCAAGGGGCGGGCGTTCGCCCTCTACGTGGCGGCCTACTGCGTCGGGCGGGGCTGGATCGAGGCCCTGCGCATCGACGACGCCAACCACCTGTTCGGCATCCGCCTCAACGACTACGTCTCCGGTGCCCTGTTCCTCGCCGCGACGGCCTACCTCGTCGTACGGCGGCGCAGCGGGCCGGACGTCCTGGTCCCGGGCCCGCCCGCCGACGTACCCTCTGAGGCGTGAGCGCACAGCCCAGCACCGGGCGAACCAGCGGCGAGCACCACCACGACCACCGTGACGTCACCGGCGGCTGGCTGCGTCCCGCCGTGTTCGGCGTCACCGACGGCCTGGTCAGCAACACGTCGCTGATCGCGGGTGTCGCCGGCGCCCACGTGAGCGCGCACAACGTCGTGCTGACCGGCCTTGCCGGTCTCGCGGCCGGCGCCTTCTCGATGGCGACGGGCGAGTACGTCTCGGTCGCCTCGCAGGCGGAGCTCACCCGCGCCGAGATCGAGATCGAGAAGGCCGAGATCGAGCGGGTGCCCCTGGCGGAGGAGGCCGAGCTCGCAGCCATCTACGTCGGCCGCGGCGTCGACCCGGTCCTCGCCGCGCAGGTCGCGAAGCAGCTCTCCGTCGACCCGGAGCAGGTCTGGCGGGTGCACGCCCGCGAGGAGCTCGGGGTCGACCCCGACGACCTCCCGAGCCCGTGGACGGCCGCCTTCTCGTCGTTCGTCGCCTTCTCGCTCGGGGCGTTCCTGCCGCTCCTGCCCTACCTGCTCGGCGCGACCACCCTCCCCGTGTCGGTCGTCCTGGCCGCGGCGGCGCTGTTCGGGGCCGGAGCGGCCGTGAGCAGCTTCACCAACCGCGGCTGGTTCTACGCCGGCGCCCGCCAGCTGGTGCTCGGTGGGCTCGCGGCCGCCGTGACCTACCTGATCGGGAGCGCGGTCGGCGGCGCCTGAACGAGCGTGCCGGCGACGTCGGCCGCGTGCAGCCGGACCTCCACCGTGACCCAGCCGCTCTCGGCGCGCACGGTGACCGAGCCGCCGTAGACCTCCACGAGGCGGCGGACGACGTACAGCCCCATCCCGAGGCCCTCGTGGGCCCGCGTCGGGCCGCCGTCGCCCTGGGTGAAGGGCTCGAACAGGTGCCACGCCGCGGTCGTGTCCAGCGGGCCGCCCTCGTTGCTGACCGCCACCCACACCTCGTCGCCGTCCCGCCCGCCCGCGACCAGCGGCACGGCACCGGCGACGCCGTACTGCTGCGCGTTGTCGACGAGGTTAGCCAGCACCTGGTGCAGCGCGTGCCGGTCGATCCGCGCGACCGTCCCGGGCTCGACCACGACCGCGATGGCGGTGGAGTCGGGGCGGGCGGCGCTGGCGAGCATGACGACCTCGGTGGCGACCGCGTGCATCTCGGCGACCGCGGCCGGGTCGGCGGCGGTCGCGCGGGCCGCCGTCAGCATGTTCTCGAGCAGGCGGGAGAGCCGCTCCTGCTGGTCGAGGACGGCCTCCAGGAGCTGCCGGCGGCTGGCCTCGTCGAGGCGGTCCCCGCGCTTGAGCAGCGTGAGTGCGGCTCCCCGGATGCCGGTCAGGGGCGTGCGGAACTCGTGGCTGACCGTGCCGATCAGGTCGGTGCGGATCCGCTCGGTCTCCTCGAGCCGGGCCCGGACGCTCGCCTGTCCCTCCCAGAGCGCGGCCTGCAGCTGCTCCTCACCGGCCTTGGCCTGCTCGTCGGCGCGCCAGAAGACGGCCAGGGCGGCCGCCTCGGTGAGCACGAACAGAGCCCGCACCACCGCCCACGACCACGCGTGCGGGCCGATCTGGGCGTCGCCGACGAACACCCGCATCACGGCGGGCTCCGCGACCGCGCTCAGCACCGCCAGGGCGAAGACCGACCAGTCCTGGTAGAGCGCGACGAGCGCGACCACGACGAACAGGTGCGCGTGCAGCTCGGAGCGCTGGGGGAACAGGTCGACGAGCAGCAGCGAGCAGCACAGCAGCGCACCGGTCGCGGCCAGCGCCCGGGGACGCTGCGTGAACGGGCCGACGGCCACCGCCAGGAGGGCGAGGACCGGGAGCAGCCCGAGGCCGCCCACCACGCCGTTCCCGGTGACCAGCGCGGCCGCCAGCAGGACGGGCACGTGCGCCAGCGTCAGCAGGCAGACGAGCGCGTGCCGCCACGCCGCCTGCTGGGAGGTGAGGGGTCGGCCGGTCGGCAGCCACCGCCGTCGGAGTGCCCGGCGGCGGGCCGATGAGGGGGGTGCGGCCACGTGCCCCAGGGTGCGGGGTCGCCGCTTCGGGCACCATGGCCCGAATGGGCCATTCGGGGACATCATGCGCAGCTGCCCCTCCTTGGTACGGTGCCGGTCGCGGGCCCGAGAGGGCCCCCGGGGCCGATACCCGCGTGAGTCCCGACGTCCGGTCGTGTAACGTGACTGTCATCTGCAGCAGGGCCAGTGACGTCCCGGGTGGCAGCTCCGCACCACCAGTCGACCACCCCGACGGAAGGCCAGCTCCGTGTCCGACCTGCCGCACGCCCAAGGCCTCCACCACCGGCCGGCCGCCCCGGGCAAGCAGGGGCTCTACGAGCCCGGCAACGAGCACGACGCCTGCGGTGTCGCGTTCGTCGTCGACGTGGCCGGACGGGTCACCCACGACCTCGTCGCGCAGGGCCTGACGGCGCTGCGCAACCTCGAGCACCGGGGTGCGTCGGGCAGCGAGCCGGAGACGGGCGACGGCGCGGGCATCCTCACCCAGCTGCCCGACGCGTTCTTCCGGGCCGTCGTGCCCGTCGAGCTGCCCCCGCCCGGCCACTACGCAGTCGGTACGGCGTTCCTGCCCACGAACCCGCGCGCTGCCGTCGACGCGCAGGTCGCGATCGAGCGGATCGCGGCGGAGGAGGGCCTGAAGGTCCTCATCTGGCGTGACCTGCCGGTCGACGCCAAGGGGGCCGGCATCGGCCGCACGGCCGCCTCCGTCATGCCTGTCTTCCGCCAGCTCTTCCTGGGCGCGGTCGACCCGGCGCTCTCGCCGTACGCCCTCGAGCGCCGGGCGTACGTGGCCCGCAAGCGGGCCGAGCACGAGACCGGGACCTACTTCCCGTCCCTCTCGACGCGCACCGTGGTCTACAAGGGGATGCTCACCACCGGGCAGCTGCAGCCGTTCTTCCTCGACCTGCAGGACGAGCGCTACGCCAGCGCGCTGGCCCTCGTGCACTCGCGGTTCTCGACCAACACCTTCCCGAGCTGGCCGCTGGCGCACCCGTACCGGTACATCGCGCACAACGGCGAGATCAACACCGTCAAGGGCAACCGCAACTGGATGCGGGCCCGTGAGGCCCTGCTTCGCGGCCCCCACGAGCTGCCGGACGACCTGGCTCGGCTGTTCCCGGTCTGCACCCCCGGCGCGTCCGACTCGGCCTCCTTCGACGAGGTCCTCGAGCTCCTGCACATGGCCGGCCGCTCGCTGCCCCACGCCGTCCTGATGATGGTCCCGGAGGCGTGGGAGAACGCGCCCGACATGGACCCGGCCAAGCGCGCCTTCTACGAGTTCCACTCCTCCCTCATGGAGCCCTGGGACGGCCCCGCCTGCGTCACCTTCACCGACGGGACCCTGATCGGCGCCGTCCTCGACCGCAACGGGCTGCGTCCCTCCCGCTGGTGGGAGACCGCGGACGGGCGCGTCGTCCTCGCGTCCGAGGTCGGTGTCCTCGACATCCCCTCCGACCAGGTGGTCCGGAAGGGCCGGCTGCAGCCCGGGAAGATGTTCCTGGTCGACACCGCCCGCGGGCGGATCGTGGACGACGAGGAGATCAAGGCCGAGCTCGCCGCCCAGCACCCCTACGCCGACTGGCTGCACGCCGGGGTCCTGCGGCTCGAGGACCTGCCCGGACGCGAGCACGTCGTCTACACCCACGAGTCGGTCCTGCGGCGGCAGCAGACCTTCGGCTACACCGAGGAGGAGCTCCGCATCCTGCTCCAGCCGATGGCGAGGAGCGGTACCGAGCCGATCGGCTCGATGGGCACCGACACCCCCGTGGCCGTCCTGTCCGAGAAGCCCCGGCTGCTGTTCGACTACTTCAGCCAGCTGTTCGCGCAGGTGACCAACCCGCCGCTGGACGCGATCCGCGAAGAGCTCGTCACCTCGCTGTCGGGCTCGATCGGCCCGGAGCAGAACCTGCTCGACCCCACACCGGCGTCCTGCCGCCAGATCGTGCTGCCGTTCCCGGTGATCGACAACGACGAGCTCGCGAAGATCGTGCACGTCAACGACGACGGCGACCAGCCGGGCCTGTCGGCCGTGACGATCCACGGCCTCTACCCCGTCAACGGTGGGGGAGAGGCGCTGCGCGACGCCCTCGACCGGGTGCGCCGCGAGGTGTCCACGGCCATCGCCGCCGGCGCCAGGGTCATCGTGCTCAGCGACCGGGAGTCGACGGAGACGATGGCGCCCATCCCGTCGCTGCTGCTGACGTCGGCGGTCCACCACCACCTGATCCGGGAGAAGACCCGCACCTGCGTCGGGCTGCTCGTCGAGGCCGGCGACGTCCGCGAGGTCCACCACGTCGCCCTGCTCATCGGCTACGGCGCGGCCGCGGTCAACCCGTACCTCGCCATGGAGACCGTCGAGGACCTGGTCCGCGACGGCGCCCTCCCGGGCATCTCCTACCTCGACGCGCAGCGGCACCTCATCAAGGCGCTCGGCAAGGGCGTGCTCAAGGTGATGTCGAAGATGGGCATCTCCACCATCGCGTCGTACACCGGTGCTCAGGTCTTCGAGGCGCTCGGCCTGGCCCAGGACCTGGTCGACGAGTACTTCACGGGCACCACCTCCCGGCTCGGCGGGATCGGCCTCGACATCATCGCCGAGGAGACCGCCGCCCGGCACCGGCGGGCCTACCCGGGGTCCGCCGCCGACCGCCAGCACCTGCGCCTCAACGTCGGCGGCGAGTACCAGTGGCGCCGTGAGGGCGAGCTGCACCTGTTCAACCCCGAGACGGTCTTCGCGCTGCAGCACGCCACCCGCACCCAGCGGTACGACCGCTTCAAGGACTACACCGGCAAGGTCGACGAGCTGTCGGCGCGGGCCGGCACCCTTCGTGGGCTCTTCTCCCTGCGCGAGGGGCTGCGCCCGCCGGTGCCGCTCGACGAGGTCGAACCGGTCAGCGAGATCTGCAAGCGGTTCAACACCGGCGCGATGAGCTACGGCTCGATCTCGATGGAGGCGCACGAGACGCTCGCCATCGCGATGAACCGCCTCGGCGGCCGCAGCAACACCGGCGAGGGCGGGGAGGACTCCGAGCGCCTCCACGACCCCGAGCGGCGCTCGGCGGTGAAGCAGGTCGCCTCGGGCCGCTTCGGCGTCACGAGCGAGTACCTCGTCCATGCCAGCGACATCCAGATCAAGATGGCGCAGGGCGCGAAGCCCGGCGAGGGCGGGCAGCTGCCCGGCCACAAGGTCTACCCCTGGATCGCCAAGACCCGATACTCCACTCCCGGCGTCGGCCTCATCTCGCCCCCGCCGCACCACGACATCTACTCGATCGAGGACCTCGCCCAGCTCATCCACGACCTCAAGAACGCCAACAAGGACGCCCGCATCCACGTGAAGCTGGTGGCCGAGGTCGGCGTCGGGACGGTCGCCGCGGGGGTGTCGAAGGCGCACGCCGACGTCGTCCTGATCTCCGGGCACGACGGCGGCACCGGTGCCTCCCCGCTGACGTCGCTCAAGCACGCCGGCTCGCCGTGGGAGCTCGGCCTGGCCGAGACCCAGCAGACCCTGCTCCTCAACGGGCTGCGCGACCGGATCACGGTGCAGGTCGACGGCCAGCTCAAGACCGGCCGCGACGTGGTCATCGCGGCGCTCCTCGGCGCGGAGGAGTTCGGCTTCGCCACCGCCCCCCTGGTCGTGAGCGGCTGCGTGATGATGCGCGTCTGCCACCTCGACACCTGCCCGGTCGGCATCGCGACGCAGAACCCCGAGTTGCGCAAGAAGTTCACCGGCTCGCCGGAGTTCGTCGTGACCTTCTTCGAGTACATCGCGGAGGAGGTGCGCGAGCACCTGGCACAGCTGGGCTTCCGGACGATCGAGGAGGCGGTCGGCCACGCCGAGGTCCTCGACACGCGTCGCGCGGTCGACCACTGGAAGGCCTCCGGCCTCGACCTGTCGCCGGTGCTGCACGTCCCAGACCTGCCGGCCGGTACGCCGCTGACGCGGCAGACCGACCAGGACCACGGTCTCGACAGGGCGCTCGACAACACGCTGCTGCAGCTGTGCGAGGGGGCCCTGGCCGACGGCTCGAAGGTCGAGCTGGAGCTGCCCGTCCGCAACGTGAACCGCACGGTGGGCACGATGCTCGGGGCCGAACTCACCCGTCGTCACGGCGGGGAGGGCCTC
>FSWJ01000819.1_pt1 | contig 14365 bp, 16 predicted proteins | sample 1637851 | NCBI WGS metagenome assembly FSWJ01 (sample SAMEA3914789, study PRJEB12502) | metagenome | biome: forest; material: soil | place: Canada | collected 2011-07-03 | depth 0.3 m | reverse complement strand
GCCGAGATGCCCTGGGCGCCGTACACGTTGGGGGTGTAGACGGGGCTGGCGGGCACCCAGCTCCTGCCCCCGTCGTCGGAGTACTTCGCGATCACGCCGGCGACCCGGTCCCACACGACGTAGACGCGGCCGTGGTGGTGACTGCCCTCGGTGCCGTTGTCGACCACGACCCAGTTCTTGTCGTTGAGGCCGCCGCCCAGGTCGTCCTGGACGACCGTCACCGGACCCCAGGTCCTGCCGCCGTCGGTGCTGGTGTTGTTGACGATCGCGCTCTGGAGCGCGCCGCCGGAGGTGTCGTTGAAGATGAGCGAACTGAAGTAGACGGTGTTGCCCGGGCCGAAGGCGACCACCGCGTCCGAGGCCCGGTCGGAGGTCCCTCCGTGGCCGGTGGTGAGGCCGGGGACGATCCCGTTCTTCCAGGTCTTGCCACCGTCGAACGTCACGGCGTACCCGTTGGTGACGTCTCCTCCGCCGTCGACGCGGCCGACCTGGAACCCGATGACGGCGTTGAGGGGGTTGGCCGGGTTGACCGCGACCGAGGGCTCGACCGTCGTGTCGGCCTGCTCCGGCCCGGTGTGCCTGGTCAGCGCGTCGAACCCCGCGAGCCGGTCACGGAGGAGCACCGGGTCACCGGACTTGGCGGCCACCGCCTGGGTGGGCGGCGTCAGGCCCGCCAAGGGAAGGGCCAGGAGCGGGAGCAGCAGGACGGCACGTCTCATGCCTGGGCATTCGCTCTCAGGCCCCTTTCTCCTGCCTCGTGTTGCGCGCCGGGTTCGGCCGCGGCTCGCGTCAGCGGGCCTGGCCGATCTGGCCCAGCTTGCCCGCCATGCCCCCCGCGGCCCGGAGGGCGGCCCCCGGCTCGAACGGGGCCGGCTCGGCCCGGCCGAACGACTCACGGGCCTCCTCGACGGCCCCCAGGAGCAGCTCGGCGGCGGGCACGGACGGCGGCCACAGGTACAGCGACATCGAGCCCGGGACGGTGTTGACCTCGTTGACGTGCAGCACGTCGTCGACGAGCAGGAAGTCGAGGCGCCCGACGCCCTTGATGCCGGTCACGTCGAGCACGGCAGCCGCGAGCCGCTCGGCCTCCTTGGTCACCACGTCGGGCACCTGGGCGGGCAGCTCGCGGGGCGCCGCCACCAGCCCGTCCGTCTGGAGGTACTTCTGCCCGTAGGAGTAGATGCCCTCGGCGGCCGCGGGGGCGAGCGGCTTCTCGAGCAGCGAGGTGCGCAGCGACGGGTGCGTGGCGTAGGCCAGGTTGAGGTCGACGGCGCCCTTGCTGAAGGGCTCGAGGACGGCGCCCTGGCGCAGGTGGACGGACGTCCGGGCCAGCGCGCGGGCGGTGTCGAGGTCCTCCACGACCTCGATGCCGATGGAGCTGCCGCCGAACCTCGGCTTGACGATGTACGGCCCGCCGAACGACGGCTCGTCCGCCGACAGCGCCACCCTCGGCAGGGTCGGGATGCCGCTCGCCTGCAGCACGGCCCCGAAGGCCAGCTTGTCCATGCCGAGGGCCGCCAGCGCCGGCGGACCGCCGGTCAGCGGGATCCCCAGCTGGTCGAAGACGGCGTTGAGCCCGCCGTTCTCCCCGGCGCCGCCGTGGCAGCAGTTGAGCGCTGCCGGGACGGTCACGGGCTTGCCGCCGCCGAGCCCCTTCTTCGCCGTCTGGAAGCCGGCTCCGAGGACGGCCTCGAGGCGGGTCGCCCCCTTCGGCGCGCCCTCGAGGAAGTCCTTGGCCTCCGACAGCGGCGGGCAGAGCACCCAGTCGCCCCTTCGCGTCCAGTACAGCGGCAGGACGTCCCTGCCCGCGTCCCGCAGCACCCGCTCCGACAGCAGGCCGGTCAGGATGCTGATGTCGTGCTCGGGCGACGGGCCACCGAAGACGACGGCCAGCTGGTCAGGCACAGGTGCTCATCCTTCGCGCAGGGTTCCCGGTCTAGGGGTAGTGGTCGGGAAGGTCGTTCTCGAACAGTACGACGTCGCCGGCGGCGGACCGTGCCTCGACGAGGGCGACGGCGTCCGGGCGCGTGGGCACCTCGACGACCTCCGTCGCCCCCCCGGACCCGCCCGCGCGCAGGGCCGCGGCGTTCGTCCTGCCGACGACCACGAGGGTGGCGGCGCCGGCGGACACGACGGCCCGGGCGAGCTCCTCGTTGCGCTCGGCCTGGACCGCGCCGAGCTCGACCATGCCGGGGGTCACGACGTGCACCCGGCCGCCGGACCGGCCTGCCAGCTGCGATGCCCGCCGCACGGCCTCGGCCGCGCCCGCGGGGTTGGAGTTGTAGGTGTCGTCGAGGATCCAGCTCCCGTTGGGCAGCGACACCGGCTCGAGACGGTGCGCGACCGTCGGCAGGTCCGCGAGGCGCCTGGCCAGGAGCGCGGGGTCGTCGCCGAGGGCCACGGCGGCACCGAGGGCGACGGCCGCGTTCGCCGGGTGAACCGAGTCGGGCAGGGAGACCGGGCCGAGGTCGGTGCCGCGCACCGCGAGCCTTCCCGCGACGATCGCGACGTCCGCGTCGATGTCGGTGATCGAGCAGCGGACGACCTTCTTTCCTTGCTGCGCAAGGGATTCAGCGAGTCCGGCGAGCAAGGGGTCGTCGGCGTTGACCACCACCGTGCTGGCCTTCACCGTGATCTCGGACTTGGCGCGCAGCACGCCTTCCTTGGTCTTCATCCGCTGCAGGTGCACCTCGCCGATGGCGGTCAGCACGGCGATGTCCGGCGGGAACACCTCGCATAGCGCGCGGATCTCGCCGACGCCGTACGTCCCCATCTCGGCGACGAAGACCTCGGTGCCGGGCAGCAGCCCGTCGTTCACGGCCCGGGACAGGCCCATCTCGTTGTTGAACGACGCCGGGCTCGCGAGGACCGTGTGGGTCTGCGAGATCAGGTGGGCCAGGTAGTTCTTGGTGGTCGTCTTGCCGTACGAGCCGGTGATGGCGACGACGGTCGGCCGCACCTGCGCCACCTTGTCCCGCGCCTGCTCCAGGAACGCCTTCGACAGCCGCTTCTCGAGCGGGCGGACCACCAGCAGGGAGAGGTCGACGAGGACGGTGAGGAACAGCGACGTGACGGCTGCGAGCGCGGGTGACCACGCGCCGAAGACACCCACGAGGACGACCAGCACGAGGGCGAGCCGGCGCACCCGCGGCGTCCAGACCAGCCGCGAGGTCCGCCCCCGGTACGGCAGCCCGACCGGCGTCAGCTGCGCCAGCAGCGCGGCCCCGGCGTAGAACCACGGGCTCACGAGCAGGCCCAGCGCGAAAAGCGTGACGACCGGCAGCCAGAGCAGGACGGACGTCCTCGACCGGCTCAGCCACAGCTGGTCGGTCCAGCTCACCGAGCCGGGCAGGTAGTGCTCGCGCTGGGCGACCCGCAACCACCGCGGGGCGCCCGCGAGGGCGGCGGCCAGGCAGAGCAGCTGGACCAGGAGGGTCACGTCCGCGGCCGGAGCAGGGGGCTGGCGCGCAGCAGGGCGACGAGCCCGTCGTCGAGCAGGTGCCCGCTGGTCTCCGACACCGTCAGCGTCGCCGTGCGCAGCAGTCCCTGGGCCTCGCGGGCCATGGCGAGGGGCGCTGCCGTGTCCGACGCCCCCCACACGAGCTCCACGGGCGCGTCGATGCCCGGCAGCAGGTCGCGGTAGTCCTCGTTGACGAGCCTGACCAGGGTGTCCCGCATCACGCCCTCGGCCTTCCGGTAGTCCTCCGACCCGCGCTTGCGGCGCTGCTCCTCCATCCTGGCATCGGACAGCAGCCCCAGCCGGTGCGCCTTCTTCGCGACCCGGAACGCCCACGGGGGCTTCGAAGCGCCAGCGGTACGGCGGAGCAGTGGGGCCCCGGTCAGCACGACCCCGGACACGAGGGCGGGCCAGCCCGCGGCGAGGTGCACGGCGATCCTGCCGCCGAGCGAGTGCCCCGCCACGGTCCAGCCGCCGTCGGCGAGCAAGGGGGCCAGCAGCTCGGCGTAGTCGCGCGACCCCCACCCGACCGGCGGCGGCGGGGAGGCACCGAAGCCGGGCAGGTCCACCGCGAGCGCGGCACGGCCCTCCAGCACCGGCAGCCAGTCGGCGCGGGTACGCGCCCAGCCGTGCAGGGCGAGGACCTTCGGGTCGTTGCCGGTCTTCTCCGCGAGCACCGTGCCGTCGAGCAGGGCCGTCAGGGCCACCTCAGCCGCCACGCTTCTTCGCGTTGCCGACCAGCGTCGCGTAGACCTCGCTGAGCTCGAGCCCGGCGCTCGTCACCGCGAGCGGGAACGTGGACGTCTCCGTCAGCCCGGGTGTCACGGCGGCCTCCAGCACCTGCGGCACGCCGTCCGGTCCGACGATCATGTCGACGCGGGACAGGTCGCGGAGGCCGAGCAGGCTGTGGACCCGCTCGGCGACCGACCGCACGGCGGCGACGTCGAGCCGGGTGTCGTCGTCGGCCAGGGAGGTGTACCGCACGTCGGACGAGGCGTCGTACCGGGCCTGGTAGTCGTAGGCCATGCCCATCGGGAGCTCGATGAGCATGGGGGCGAGCGCCTGCGGCCCGCCGCCGAGGTCGAGGACCGGGACGGTGACCTCGTAGCCCGCGACGAACGCCTCGAGCAGGACGTCGCCGGCGTAGGCGTAGGCCTGCACGAGCGCGCCGGGCAGCTCGCTCTCGTCACGCACCACCGTCACGCCGAGCGCCGAGCCGCCGGTGACGGGCTTGACGACGAGCGGCAGCCCGATGACGGAGTCGACCAGGTGGTAGAGGTTCTCGGGTCCGACCTCCCGGAAGATCGTGCTCGGCAGCGTCACCCACGGCGGCGTGGAGATGCCCGCCTCGACCATCCGGGTCTTCGCGATCGCCTTGTCGTAGGCCGCGCGGCACGCCCCGGCCGTCGACCCGACGTACGGGACTCCCGCGAGCTCCAGGAGCGCCTGGACGGTCCCGTTCTCCCCGGAGCCGCCATGAAGCGCGACGAACGCGACGTCGGCGTCCCGTTCGGAGAGCAGGCCGACGAAGCGCTCGTCGACGTCCCAGTGGTCGACGTCGAGACCCGCCTTGACCAGCTGCTCCGCCAACCGCCGTCCGGAGCGGACCGAGACGTCCCGCTCGTGCGACAACCCACCTGAGATGACCGCTACCTGGTGCACGCCGTCAGGCTAGTGGTCGCCGTGCCTCGCCACGACCGCGTTCCCGACCGCAGGACGACCCGCACCCCCCTCGAGTGCGGGTCGCCCGGGTGCTGGGCTAGAAGGGCAGGTCGGTTCCCGCGCCGGCGCAGTAGCCGGCTCCGCCCGCGGCGTTGTTGCTCCACAGCGACTGCACGGCGAAGGACCCGCCGCGACTGCCGACGATGTTGGCACCGCGGCCGGGCACGGGCAGCGACCCGCTGCCGGTGAGCGGGTTCACGCCGACATACGAGCACTTGTCGCCGTTCTCGTTGGCGTCGAGAGGGTCGTACCACCCGCCGATGGGGGTGCTGCCGATGACGTCGCCGGCCGCCGGGTCGGTGACGGTCTCCTCGATCTCGTGGCCGAGGGCGACGGTGAAGCCGTCGAGCCTTCCTGCCGAGCCGGCGTTGACCAGGTTCTGGCCGCAGCCGGTCCCGTTGGCGAGGACGTAGGGCATGTTCGTGTAGGGGACGCCGGGCTTGAGGCCCTTGTAGTCGGCCGGGGAGACGTCCGGACGGATCAGGTCGTGGAAGGCGCAGTAGCCCTGCGACTTGGCCTTCGGGTCGCTGAAGTTCTGCGGCTGCACGATGACGAAGTTGCTGTTGATCAGGTCCTTGTCGGCCACCTTGAAGTGCGCGGCGGCGCGCTCGGCCTCCACGGCCATGTCGCGGTAGCTGATCTTGGCGGACGTCTTGTTCGCGTCGTCCGTCCAGATTCCGCCGAGCTGGTTCCTGTCGTTGCTGATGTAGGTCTTCACGCCGTTGACGACCTGGTAGTACTGCGACTGCACGCCGGCCCAGGCGGTCCCCCCGAGCTGGGACACGAAGTCGGCCATCCGCTTGCCGGCGCCGTCCGGGTCGCACCTGAGGGTCGCCACGGTCCTGCCCTCGACGAGCCTCACCGGCGCGCCGCAGTCAGCCTGGAAGGCGCCGGGTCGTCCCCAGCCGAAGAAGACCAGATAGACCTTCGGGTGGACCTGCACCCGCCCGCCCCAGTAGGCCATGTTGCCCATCGTCGGCACTCCGGTGGCCGGGAACTGGGGGAGCTGGGGGCAGGGGCCGAGCGAGCTGGGCGTCCCGAGCCCGAACACCGGGTCCTGCACGGAGGGGAGCGGGACCTTCGGCAGGACGCACGGTGCCGGAGGCGGCGTCAGGGGCGAGTCGCCGTTCCGGAAGGCGGCGAGGTTGCCCACGGTCGGCAGGAAGCGCGGGTGGTGCGCGGCCGGGGTGGTCGCCGGTTTCGCGGCCGGCTTCGCGGTGACGGGCGCGGGCGCGGCCAGGGCCGTCCCGCCGGCGGCCACTGCCGACATCACGACGGCGCAGCACAGGGGGCGGAGCTTCGGCACGGGGTTCCTGTCCGACGGGGGGAGGGTCAGCAGGTCCAACGACGCACGCCGCCGAAGGTGACTGACCCCGAGCGGCCGTTCGAGGTGAGTGCGCCTGTCACCGGGGTAGGTCGCCAGCATGATCCAGGAGCCGGGTGTCGACGAGATCGTCCTTCCGACCTACGCCGTGCTCGCCCGGTTCCGCCAGGACGCCCCCGACGGTGACGAGGCCGTTCGCCTGGTCGCGGCCCGGCTGTCCGCCGCCGGAGAGCCCTTCCAGGACGTTCTGGTGGAGCGCCAGGAGGGGCCGCGGACCTGGATGGTCGTCGCGCGCTTCGTCGTCGTGTCGATCGACGGCCACACGGCCGTGGGCGGCGTCGTCGAGACCCTCGCCCTGTCGGGGCTCGACCCCGACGAGGCCTGGGTCGACGGCCAGGTCGTCTAGCCGTCCTGACTCAGGGCCGCCAACGGCGCCGTACGACGAACGCGCAGCCGAGCAGCGCGAGCGCGATCGCGGCCACGGTGTCCGCCCCGCCGGTGGCGGCGAGCGAGCCGCCCGCGGGTGCCGGGGCCGAGCCGGCCGCCCCGGGCGTGCCGTGGCCGCCCGGTACCACGGCCGGGGGCGCGACGCCCCCGCTCCGGTAGAGCAGCGGGCCGGTCGCCTGCCGCATGACCATGTCGACGGCCCCCGCACTCCCCTTCGTGGGGTTCGTGACGCAGGCGCCGACGCAGCCGTCCGAGTAGGCGACGAGCACGCGACCCTGCTTGTCGACGGTGATGTCGTTGAAGTCGAGCAGGTTGCGCTGCGAGCAGATGTTGGTGTCCACCACGGTCTTGTTGGACGTGCCCTGCAGCGAGATGCAGCCACGCTGCACCGGGTCCTTCGGCGTGGTGTCGACGGTGGACCAGGTCGCGCCGCCGTTCAGGGTGGTGGCGACGTAGAGGTGCCAGGCGCCGACGAAGCCGTTGTGCTGGTCGTCACCGACGCCTTTGGTGCCCAGGAAGGCAAAGGCGGCCCGGCCCGGGTCACCGGCGATGACCTCGGGGAACTGGACGTTCTTGACGCCCAGCGCGCTGGAGACGTCGTACGGCCTGGTCCAGGTGAGGCCGTGGTCGTGCGACACCGAGATCTTGGCGGAGCTGGTCGTGCCGTAGACCGTCTCGGTGGGGTTGGTGCCGTCCTCCCAGCCGAAGTAGACGGCGCTGGACCTGTCGGCGGCGACCGACGGGTCGCTCTCGTCGGGGTTGTGGGCGTCCTTCGGCCAGTTGACCTTGTGGACGGTCCACGTCGTGCCGTTGTCGGCGCTCACGGACACGGCGGGGGTGCCGCCGAAGAACTCGGAGTTGGTGAGGTTGCCGGCCGTCGGCGTGCCCCCGCACCCCTTGTTGGGCAGGTAGGCGTAGCCGTCGGGTGCCACCCGCACGTGCCCGTGGATGGCCGAGCACGCACCGCCGTACGGGTCTCCGGGGGCATTCGCCGCGGTGTTGTACGCCGGGACGCCGGGGAGGTAGGTCGTGCCGCCGTCGTCGCTGCGCGCGCAGGCCCCGCTGTAGGAGTTCTGGGCGCAGTAGTACACGGCGTCCGGGAATCCCGACGTGCCGGCCGTCAGGGGCTTGCCCTCGGGGCGGTACGGGCCCGCGCCGACGGTCTGGTGGTCCAGCAGGACGTCGGGCCCGCACCCCTCCGAGGTGTGCCAGGTCGCGCCGGCGTCGTCGCTGTAGCTCGACAGGCTGCAGACCCCGACGAGCTGGGACACGAACGTGCGGTGGGTCTTCTGGTCGGTGAACGCGATCGGGTCGAGGGAGGTCTTCGAGGTGGGGGCGGTCACGTCCTTGGTCGTGAGCCTGCCCTTGGCATCCCAGGTCATCCGGACCGTCTTGGTGTTGGACTGGTAGAGCGCGGCATCCGCCTTGGGGTCGTAGCCGATCGACGGCTCGCCCGAGTTGAAGCCCACCTTGTACGGCGTGTACGTGGCCGCCGTACCCGCCGCCTGCGAGGAGGCCGCGAGCGGAGCGGCGAGCCCCGCGGCGGCGGCGAGCAGGAGAAGGCGGGTCGGGCGGCGCACGGGACTCCTCGTGGGGCGGTGGCTCAGGCGGCCGGGGGTGGGGCCACCCGTCCGTCTTCGACGTCGGCGACCGACCTCCTGCCCGCGACGGCGACGGCAGCCGGGCCTCGGACCTTCCCGTAGCGGCCCGGGAGGTCTACGGTGCGCCCAACCGAGGATCTTTGGGGGAATTCGACATGGCCGGGTTCGACATCAACGACGTCAAGGGCAACGACCGCATCATCATCCTGGGCGGCCTCGTCGTGTTCATCGCGAGTTTCTTCCCCTGGTACGGCGCGAGCGCGAGCGGGGCGATCCACTTCAGCGCCAGCGTCAAGGGCTGGAGCGCGGGCGGCAGCGCCGTCCTCGGCATCCTGCTGTGCCTGGCCGCCGCCGCGTTCGTGCTCCTGCGGGCCACGGGGCAGCTCAAGGACCTCTCGCTCCCCGTCGGGCCTGCGCTGATCGTGCTCGCGCTGGCAGGGCTCGCCGTGCTGCTCTTCCTGATCCGTTGGCTCAGCCTCCCCAGCGGCAGCGGCCTCGGCTTCAGCTACGGGCCACGGATCGGCCTGTTCCTCGGGCTCGCCGGCGCGATCGTGCAGGCGGTCTTCGCCGCGTTGACCTTCTCGAGCTCGGGCGAGACGCTCCCCGGCCGGCCCGAGGCGACCCCGCCGCCCCAGGCCGCTCCCTGATCGAGAGGTTCAGCGCGGAGAGCGTCAGCCACGCGTCTCCCCCCGTCGTCTTCGGGATCCTGGAGGACGGCAGCCACTGGGCCGACTGGGCCGGTCCCTTCGTGCCCCGGTCCAGCTGGGCCCGCGAGGGCACGCCGGTTCCCGGCGGTGTGGGCGCGGTACGGCGGCTGGGCGTCGGCCCGATGGTCAGTCTCGAGCGCATCGTCGAGCACGTCCCGAACCTCCGGCTCGCCTACGTCGTCGACTCGTGGGCGCCGTACCGCGACTACCGCGCCGAGGTCGACCTCGTCCCGACGACCGACGGGGGCACCCGGATCGTGTGGCAGGCGAGCTTCACCCCCAAGCTTCCCGGGACGACCCGCGCGCTGCGGTGGTTCCTGCACCGCGTGGTCGCCGGTTTCGCCCGCAACCTCGCCCGTGCGGCGGACGCTGCCTGACCGCTGCCCGGGACCGGCCGCCGCCCGCTGCCAGGACGGCCACACGCCGGTCACAGGAGGCGTCCAGAGTGGGCCTCCAAGGTCGTGCTCGTGGCGCAACGCGCGCCCACCCGACCAGGAGGACCCATGAGAAGGAAGAAGTACCTCGCGGCAGGAACACTCGCCACCAGCACGCTCCTCGGCGCCGCCGTCGGCTCCACCCTGATGGGCACGGCCAACGCCGCCACGCCCAGCCCGGGCTCCACGGCCTCGCCCTCCACCGCGGCTCCGTCAGGCACCTGGAAGTCCAACGAGGACCCGACCCACGAGAAGGGCGAGTCCGCCGCCCGCGAGGCGGAGGAGAACGCCGCGACGGCCAACGGCACCGCCCCGGCGCCGCCGGGCTGAGGCGGGCCCGGGGGCGCGGCCCAGCGGGGAGGGCCGCGCCCCGGGGCGGCGACGGGGTGGCTCGGCGACACTGTCGGCACGGAACTGTCGATCTGACCCGCGGCCGTTCGTCGTGAGGATGAGTGGCCCGGTAGGCGGGCCGAGAGCGAGGAGAGCCGCGATGTCGCAGTACCTGGTGCTGATCTACGGGGACGAGAAGGCCAACGCCGCGGGTGGGCAGGGCCTGTGGGACGAGACCATGAAGGGCCACAACGACTTCGGCCAGAAGCACGCCGACAAGCTGGCGGGCGGCAACGCCCTGCAGGGCACCGACACCGCCACGAGCATCCGCAAGGACGCGGCGGGCACTGCCACCGTCACCGACGGTCCCTTCCTCGAGACGAAGGAGGCTCTCGGCGGCTACTACCTCATCGAGGCCAAGGACCTCGACGAGGCGATCGCCGTCGCCAAGGACGTCCCGTCGCCGTTCGGCGGCCTCGAGGTGCGCCCGATCCAGGTATTTGACCGCTGACGCCGTCGCGGACGCGCACCGTCGCGAGTGGGGCTACGTCCTCGCCGCGACGGTGCGCGTCACGCGTGACCTGGACCTGGCCGAGGAGTGCGTGCAGGACGCCTTCGCCAAGGCCCTGATCGCCTGGCGGCACGGCATTCCGGCGAAGCCCGGGGCGTGGCTCACGACGGTCGCCCGTAACCGGGCCCTCGACCTCCTTCGCCGCGAGCAGACCTTCCGGCGGGCTCTGCCGCTGCTCGTCGAGGACGAGGTCGCGGCGGAGCCTGACGAGCCGAAGCACATCCCCGACGACCGGCTCCGGCTGGTCTTCACCTGCTGCCACCCGTCGCTGGCCCTCGAGGCCCAGGTCGCCCTGACCCTCCGCCTGCTGTGCGGCCTGTCGACCGCCGAGGTGGGCCGCGCGTTCCTGGTGACGGAGCCGACGATGGCGGCCCGCATCACCCGGGCCAAGAAGAAGATCTCGCAGGCCCGGATCCCCTACCGGGTACCGGATCCCGAGGAGCTTCCCTCCAGGGTCGAAGCCGTCCTCGCCGTACTGCACCTGCTGTTCACGACCGGGCACACCGCGCCCACGGGCGACCAGCTGGTGCGGCACGACCTCGTCGTACGCGCTCTCGACCTCACCCGGATGCTGCACTCGCTGCTCCCGACGCCGGAGGTCACCGGACTCCTCGCGTTGATCGTGCTGACCGACGCCCGCCGCGAGACCCGGGTGGACGACGCGGGCAGGCTGCTGCTGCTCGAGGACCAGGACCGGACCCGGTGGGACCGGGCAGCTGTCGCCGAGGGCGTCCGGCTGGTGCGCCACGCCCTGCAGGCCGGCCCGCCGGGGCGGTACGCGCTGCAGGCGGCGATCGCCGCGGTCCACGCCGACGCGGCCACCTGGGACGAGACCGACTGGCGTGAGATCGTCGCGCTCTACGGCTTGCTGGAGCGCCGCTGGCCGTCGCCTGTCGTCGCCCTCAACAGGGCCGTCGCCGTCGGGATGGCGGACGGTCCCGAGGCGGGCCTGCGGGCCCTCGACGCGCTCGGGGACGAGCCCACCCTGGCGGCCTACTCCTACCTGCCGGCCGCCCGGGCGGACTTCCTGCGCCGGCTCGGCCGGACCGACGAGGCGAGGACGGCGTACCAGGAGGCCCTGCTGCTGACGGAGAACGCCGTCGAGCGCGCTTTCCTCGAGGGCCGCCTGTCCGGGCTCCGGACGGATCCCGCGTAGCGGGGGTACGGCGAGCAGACCCGCCGTACCCCCGACTCGTCAGCTCATGACGCAGCCGAAGGGCGAGGAGGCGTTGCTCCACTCCTTCTGCACGATGTACGGGTGGCCGTTGAGGCGCACGTCCGCGCCGCCCGCGTCGGCGGTCCCGAACATGAAGTTGCACTGGTCGGAGCCCTCGTCACCGGAGGCGGCCACCCAGCCGTCACCGAGGTTGGGGTCGGTGATGGTCTCCCACTGCTCGTGCGAGGTCGTGTTGATGATGGAGTCCGCGGCGGGGTCGCCGTTGGGGCTGCTGGGGGTCGTGCAGCCGGGCTGGCCGCCGTACGGCTCGTCGGCGTAGGGCGTCTTCACGCCGTTGACGACGACGTACGAGTGGTAGGCGCAGTAGCTCGAGACGGTCTCGCCGCCGGGGCCGGAGTAGACGAAGTACTGGTTGCTGTTGCCGGCCGGCCAGCCCTTGAGCCCGATGACCTTCGTGACCTCGGCCTGCAGCGCGGCGTCGGTGATGCCGCCGGCCGGGAACGGGTCGGTGTCGACGTAGGAGCCACCGAAGGTGGAGATGTTCTGGATGCTCTGCTTCGTCGCCCCCGAGCCTTGGTAGTACTGCGTCGTCGTCCCGAACAGCGCGCTCCCGCCGACGTCCTGGAACCAGCGCGTGACGAGCGGCTTGTAGTTCGCCGAGCTCGCGTGGCCCGGAGGCTCCCAGAAGATCGCGTACGTCGTGTTCGTCACCTGCACGGCGCCGCCGCCGTACTGCAGGGGCAGGCCCGCGGGAACGCTCCCGACCAGCGGCAGCCGGTTCTGGGTGGGGACGACGGTCTCCTTGAGCTGGTCGAGCGTCGTCATCACGTGCCGGGGCGTCGTCACGGCCGGCGGGGCGACCTGGGCTGACGCCGGCGAGCCGAACGACGTGGTGAGGGCAGCGGACAGGGTGAGCAGCGCGGTGGCGCTGGCGAGGGCGGTACGGGCAGGTCGACGCACGGTTCCTCCGATGCTGGGACAGGGGGGTTCCCCTGCCCCCGCAACGGGCGAGTGGGCCCAGCCTCGCGCCTGGATCCGCCGGTGTTCAGGTTGTCAGCCGAGCGCGGCCTCGATCGCGCCCACGATCGCGGGGTCGTCGGGGGTGGTCTTCGACCGCCAGCGGCCCACCACGTCGCCGTCGCGGTTGACGAGGAACTTCTCGAAGTTCCACTTCACGGCGCCGCCCGAGCCGTCGGCCGTCTCGGCCTTCGTCAGTTCCTGGTACAGCGGATGCTGCTTGCGCCCCCGCACGCTCACCTTCGCGAACATCGGGAACGTCACGCCGTAGCTGGCGCTGCAGAACTCCTGGATCTTCTCCGCCGACCCGCTCTCCTGGAACAGGAACTGGTTGCACGGGAAACCGAGCACCCGGAAACCGCGGTCGCTGTAGGTCTCGTACAGCTTCTCGAGCTCGGCGTACTGCGGGGTGAAGCCGCACTTGGACGCGACGTTCACCGCGAGCAGCACCTCCCCCTTGTAGTCGGCCATGCTCGCCGGCCTGCCGTCGAGGGTGGTGAGCGGGATGTCGTAGATCGTCATGCGGGCGGCTCCAGGCTCCGGCGTCGCACACAGGCTAGGGCCTGTGTCCGGTTTGGGCGGTACTGCAGGTATCGGTCGCTCCATGGCGAACCGAGCCGGATGCCGACCCTCACCCAGCGCCTGCGCGAGCTCGACCGGCGCGTGCTCCGCGAACACCGCTTCGAGACCGCTGAGGGCTGGACGACGGCGATGGGCCGGTGGAGATGGGGGGTGGCGGGGTCGCTCGTCAACCTCGGCCTCGTGATCGTCTTCCTGACCCGGTCGAGCAACTGGATGCTCACGGTGGTGCTCCTGTCGTCCGGGCTGTTCGGTGCGTTCCAAGCCGGCGCAATGAAGACCGAGCACGACCGCATCACGGGGACGGGCAAGGTCCTGGGCAAGCGCCGTCCACCCGGCCTCTGACACGGGCTGGTCGTGGGAGGGCACTATCGTCGGCCGTGGCCCACCTTCCGCGACGTAGGAGATCTCAGTGGCGACGTTCTTCGTCCAGCACCGCGTGGCGGACTTCGACACCTGGTACGAGGGCTACCTCGGGGCCGGTGAGATCCAGGACAAGGGCGGCGTCACGGCGAGGTCCGTCTACCGCGACCCGTCCGACCCGCAGCTGGTGCTCGTGATGCACCGCTTCGCGACCCGGGCGCAGGGTGAGGCGTTCATGGCGAACCCGGATCTTCGTGCCGCTCAGCAGGCCGCCGGGGTCGATCTGTCGTCGGTCCGCGTGGAGTTCTACGACCAGGTGTAGGCGGGCTGGACTTTCATCGTTCGCGAACCCATGCAACCTCAGCGAGGTCCGATTCCGTATTAGTGGCATGAGCAGAGACCAACCCTGATGCGGACAGGCCGCGAGGAGGAGTTCCGGGCGTACGTCGTGCGGTCACGGGCCTCCCTGGTCCGGACCGCGACCCTCCTGACGGCCGGCGACACCCACCTCGCGGAAGACCTCGTCCAGACCGCCCTGACCAAGCTGTACGTCGCTTGGCCCCGGATCCGGCTTCCGGACGGGCCGGACGGCTATGCCAGACGGATCCTCGTCAACGCCCTGATCGACGAACGGCG
>FSWJ01000086.1_pt1 | contig 14381 bp, 9 predicted proteins | sample 1637851 | NCBI WGS metagenome assembly FSWJ01 (sample SAMEA3914789, study PRJEB12502) | metagenome | biome: forest; material: soil | place: Canada | collected 2011-07-03 | depth 0.3 m | reverse complement strand
GGGTCGCGGAGCAGCTCGATGAGCTCCTGCTGGGAGCCCACGCGCAGCTTGGCGAACACGGCGGACAGCTGGTTGCGCACGGTGCTCGGCGACAGGAACAGCGCCCGGGCGATGGCGGGCACCCGGTCGCCCGCCAGGAGGCGGGTCACGACCTCGCTCTCCCGTGACGTGAGCCTCGACAGCACGTCCTGCTTGCCCGGCTGCAGCAGGCTGAGGGAACGGGACACGTTCACGGCGTCGGCACCGCTGGCCATCTGGTCGAGGACGGCCCGCACGGCGTCGACCGTCAGGGGGGTCGCGAGCGACCGGTCGGCAGGAAGCAGGACGAACGCGCAGGTCGCGGGCGGCTGGAGCGGGAGCAGCACCAGCCCGCACGGCACCCGGGCACCGTCCGCCGCGACGAGCTCGACGAGCACGCTGGAGCCGGATCCCGTGGCAGTGGCCTGGGCGAGTGCCCACAGCAGGGGCGCCGCGTACGACGGGGCGACCAGTGACAGGAGCGGGCGGCCGAGCACCTCGCCGGCCGTCAGGCCGAGCACCTGCTCGACGTCGCTGCTGATCCGGTCCACGGTCAGGTCCGGCCGCGTCGCCCCCAGGACCGGCGCGGGCGGCCCCGCACCGCCCGGCAGCAGCTTCGGCCGCGACGCGCAGCTCAGGACCCCCACCGCGACGCGCGGCGGCTCCCGCTCGTCGGCGGCCCGCACCCACACCGTGACGGGCTCGGCCATGCCCTCCCGCGCGAGCAGGCGGGTCGTCTCGTAGCCGGTCAGGCGGCCTTGGTGCAGCAGCGGAAGCGCCCCGGACGGCTCGTCGGCGGTGAAGTCCTCCAGGCTGCGGTCGACGATCGGCCCACCACCCGGGGCCAGCAGGTCCAGCGCCGCCGGGCTCGCCGCGAGGATGCGCTCGGACGGCACCTCGAGCACGATCGCGGGCAGCTCGCTCGCGCAGACGGTCTCGACGAGGGCGGTCAGGTGCGGGTCGCCTCGGGACATGCGCCCTCCGCCCTCCCGCTCCACCTACCTACGGGTGACCTGCGCCTTACCCCCTGCCGGACCACCCACGCAGGACACCGCGGCAGGACTCCGGGGCCGGATGGCGAAAGATGCTCCGGTGAGCACCTCCGCGACGACGGCCACGGGTCGCCTCCTCTCGCTGCTCGCGGCAGGCCTGACCGCCGCTGCCTGCGGCGCCTCGCCCGCCCGGCTCGCGGCCGCGCCACCCGCCGTGCAGCCCGTCACAGGCACCGGGAGCCCCCAGGCAGCGCCGGCGCGCAGGACCGTGAGCGCAGGAGTGGCCGGTCGGGCCGTCGAGGCGGACCTGCTCGTCACCTCGGCCCACCGTCTGTCCGCTGCCGACCTCCGGGTGATCCGGCAGACGCCGGGGGTGGTCGCCACGGAGAAGGTGGACACCGGGGTCGTGGTGCTACGGGGGCATCGCGTCTGGGCCCTGGGCGTGACGCCGGCCAGCTTCCGGCGCTGGACCCCGGCGCCCACCCGCCGCAGCGACCCGCTCTGGGCGTCGATCGCGAGAGGCGAGCTCTCCGCGGACTTCGACGTCAGCCGCAACCTGAAGGTCCCGCTCGGCTCGACCCAGACCGTCCACGGCTCGTCGCTGCGCCTCGGCGCGCTGGCCGCGATGGGCCTGCCCGGGTACGACCTGACCGTCAGCGCCGACGTCGGCCACCGGCTCGGGCTCACGCGCGGCACGGCGCTGCTCGTCAGCGCCCCCACCCAGGACCTCGTCGCCCTGCGCGCCAGGCTGGCGGCGGCGACGCCGGTCGGGGTGAGCGTCGCGCTGCTGAGGGCCGACGCCCCGTCGGCGGTTCCGGTCGGCGGCTTCCTGTCCAACGCCCAGATCCAGTCGGTCGTGCAGGCGGCCACCGCACAGGTCGGCAAGCCCTACGTCTGGGGTGCCACCGGGCCCCGGGCGTTCGACTGCTCCGGACTGGTCGGCTACGCCTTCTCCACCATCGGCCTCACGATGCCCCGCACCTCCCAGCAGCTCTGGCTCTCCGGGCCCCACGTCGACCCGGGCCAGGCCCACGCCGGCGACCTGCTGTTCTGGGCCAACGACCCGGCCGACCCGGCCAACATCGACCACGTCGCGATCTACCTGGGCAACGGCCTGATGGTCTCCGCGCCGCACACGGGCGACATCGTGCACATCGCACCCGTTCCCGGCCAGAACTTCCGCGGGCTCGTCCGGCCCGACCCCCGGCGGGCCGCCCTCATCGGGGGCCCGACCTGGCGCTCGGCCGCCACCGGCCGGTAGCGCGCGCGGACCGCCGTACAGGAACCGGGAACGGACCTGTCAGGAACCTGACCGGATCGTGGGGCGGGTACGGGGACGGGGCCCGAGGTGCGCCTACGCTTGCCTCGCGCGTGCCACCCCCCGCACCGGACCGGACCGCCGAAGGGAACCTCTCCGTGCTGCCGCTCACCAGCCTGCGGCTGCTCGTCGTCCTCGGCCTCGCCGCCGTGGTGCTGCTCGCGACGACGGTCCGCGCCCTGCGCCGGCGCGGCGCCCACCGGCGGCTGGTGGCCACGGCGAGCGGCCTGGCGTGCGTGGTCCTCGTCGTCGCGGGGACGGCCGCCGCGGTCAACCGGCACTTCGGGCTCTACCGCAGCTGGGCGTCCCTGACCGGGGTGAACAGCAGAGACCTGGTGCCAGCCGAGAACCCCCACGCCCTCGCGCGGGCGACCGCTCCGCTGCCGTCGGGCATCGCGGCGCGCAGCCACGGGCAGCTGCTGTCACTCCACGTGCCGGGTGAGCTGTCGCAGTTCCCCGCGACCGGCGCGCTGGTCTACCTCCCGCCCCAGTACGGCGCCGCCGGCTGGGGGGCACGTGGCTTCCCGGTCGCCGAGGCGATCCCCGGCAGCCCCGGCAAGCCGATCGACTACATCAACGGCATGCAGGCCGACACCCAGCTCGACCGCGCGATCGCTGCCCACGAGATCCCGCCGACCATCGTGGTGTTCCCGCAGAGCAACGTGAACGTGTTCCGCTCCCTCGAGTGCACCGACACCGCCGACGGCTACCTGAGCGAGACCTACCTGACCACCGACGTCCACGCCTGGGTGACCCAGCACCTCAACACCGACCGCCGACGCTGGACCATCCTGGGATACTCCACCGGCGGGTACTGCGCGCTGAACCTGGCCTACCGGCACCCGGACCTGTTCGCGAGGGCCGCCAGCCTGGACGGCTACATGCACGCCCTGAACGACAACTACGCACGCCGGCTCTGGCCGCGCGGAGGGGCAGGCGTGCAGGCCCGGCTCGAGCACAGCCCCGACTGGTGGGTCGCCAACCACCACGTCGAGCCCGTCGAGGCCTACATCTCGGCCGGGACGCGCGACCGTGACTCCGCGAGGGCGGCGGTCCGCTTCTGGGAGCTGCTCGCCGCGACGGGATGGAGGCACCCCCGCGACCAGCTCGTCGTCGGGGAGCACGGCAGCCACACCTTCCCGGCCTGGGCGAGGTCCTTCATGCCGGCGTTGAGGTGGGCGCTCGGAGCGACCCCGCCCCAGACGCCGGAGAGCGCCGCCCAGGCCCTGCGCGAGCTCGGCTCGTCCTCGGGGGCGGTGTGCACCTCGCCGACCGCGGGTCCGACCCCGGGCACGACTCCGCGTGCGACGGTGACCCCATCCCCGGGCCGCGGCACGGGCTCCCCCAGCCCGGAGCCCGTACCCACCTGCCGGTACCGGCAGCGCCCGCCCTGGACGCCGCACCCGTCGGCGACGCCCCGGTCGGCGTGGACGCCGTCGCCGAGCAGCACGCCCTCGCGGGTTCCGCACCCCGACCCGGCGCCCTCGAGCAGCGCGGCGCCGAGCACCGGGCCCTCGGGCAGCGCGCCACCAGGCGGCTGACCGCCGTACCGTCGAGGCTGTCAGCGGATGCGGAGCCGGACCGTCCTCGAGGCCGCGCGCGCGCTCCCCGCGGTGCCCACGACGAGCAGGCGCAGGGCGTAGGTGCCCGGACGGCCGAAGGTGTAGGTCGTCGTGCCCCGCAGAGCACCGTGGCTGCGCCTCATGGTCACCGTGGCGACGTTCGCCCAGGCCCGCCCGTTGAACATCTGCACGACGCCCCTGCCGGTGGCATCCCCTGAGCCGCTGACAGCGCTGAGGGTCACCGGCGTGCGCGCCCGGAGCGGCCCGACGCTGCCCAGCCGCAGCGAAGGGATGCAGACCAGGGAGACCTGCGCCCGGGCCGCCGTCCGGTAGGCGCTGGCCGGGTACGTGATCAGGTATCGGCTGCTCCGGCTCACGACCGGAGCGGCGGTCGCCAGGCCGTGCGCGTCGCTGTGGAGCGTCCCCAGGGCGGTGAAGGCACCGCCCGCCCGGGAGACCGACACTGCCAGCGACTGTCCGGCGAACGGGGTGCTGCTCGGCCCCGACCCCAGCCGGGCGGTCAGGGTCACCCGCTGCCCGCAGCCGGGCGTCGCCGTGCTCGCCTGCAGGCCGAGTCGCGTGGTGGCGACCGCCGGCAGGTCCTGGCTGCTCCAGGCCCCGGCCCCCTGGCTGTTCAGCGCGCGCACGCGGAACTGGTAGGTCCATCCGGTCTGCAGCCCGCGGACACCGACGGACCGGGTGTCGCGGCCGAGGTTCCAGCTGCTCGTGACCCCGCCCCCGTGCAGGAGCTGCGCCTCGAAGCCGCTGATGCGGGCGCCCCCGTTGTCCCAGGGCAGGTCGAACCCTGCGCCCAGGACGCCGTCCTGGATGCCTCCCACCAGGCTGCTGGGCCCGCTCGCCCGGCCGATGCCCTGGGTGGGCCCGGCTGCCCGGCTGCCCCTGCCCAGCGTGGTCAGGGCCGCCATGCTCCCGAGGAACTGGCTGCGGTCGACGTTGCCCTGCACCCCGGGGATCCTGGCGCTCGAGGTGTACTGCCAGAAGGTCGGGGCGCTCCAGCCACCGATGTTGTCGAAGTGCGAGGCGTACCTGGCCTGCCACAGCGGGTAGCCGCTGAAGCTGGTGTCGTCGCCCATCTGGTTGCGCCAGAAGCTCACGTACGTGTAGAGGACCGGTGTCCGCCCTGTCAGCGCCTTGACGGTGTCGAGGAACTGCCTCGTCCATGCCTGCAGCGAGGACGGCGGCAGGCCACCGCTGTCCTCGAGGTCGAGGACCAGCGGCAGGGTCCCGTCGGCCCGGCCGAGGCCGGCGACGCTGACCAGGTGCCGGGCCTGCGCCGCGGCGCTGGCCTGCGAGCCGGGACGGGCGAAGTGGTACGCCCCGACGAGGAGCCCGGCCTGGCGCGCTCCGGCGGCGTCGGCCGCGTAGTAGGGGTTGTCGTAGAACGCGCCCTCGCTGGCCTTGACGAACACGAACGCCTCCCCCGCCCGCTTGACGCTGGCCCAGTCGATAGAGGCCCCGCCCGGGTGCTGGTAGGAGGCGACGTCCGGGCCGTACGGGTTCGCCGTCGGCTTCGGTGTGGGTGTGGGTGTGGGCGTCGGTGTGGCCGTCGGCGTCACGGTGGGGCTGGGACTGGGCGTCGGGGTGAGGGAGTCGGTCGGGCTCGGCGTCGGACTCAGGGTCGGCGTCAGCGTGGGAGTCGGGCTCAGCGTCGGCGTCAGCGTGGGGGTCGGGCTCGGAGTCGGGCTCGGCGTGGGCGTCAGCGTCGGGGTCCCGGTCGGCGACGGCGACGAGCTGACCGCCGAGCGCGGGGTCACGGTCCCTGCCGCGGCCTGCGAGGGCCGGCTCTGGGTCGCCCAGGACGGGGAGGTGGCTCCTGCGAGCGCCCCGGCCAGGCCCAGGACGGCCGTCAGCGCCACGGACCGCCGGGCCAGCGGGCGGCGTCCGCCGGCGCGGCCGCGCGAACGCGCCCTGGACCGCCGGGCCGCTCCGCGCGCGCGCGCGGCAGGACCGCTCATGTCAGGTTCGTCGGCATTCGTCACGGGAGGCACACGCTACTGTGCGGCCTCCTTGATCGTCGGTCTGACGACCCTCCGCTTCGGAGGGTGAGGGGCTTGTCACGTCGGCGAACCCCCTGCTCCTGCTCAGGAGCAGCGACACCGTCAGAGCGTGACGAAGTACGCGACAGCGGCGACGCCCATGACCACGGTGGTGAGCCAGCCCAGGCCGGTCGCGAGCCGGCCGTTGCGCTGGGCGCCCATGACCGACTCGTCACCGCTGATGAGCATGACCAGGAGCAGGAACGGCGCGGCGGCGACGCCGTTGATGCTCGCGCTGATGACCAGCAGCTGGATCGGGTTGACGTGGAGCAGCGACAGCGCGGTGCCGCCGACGGTGCCGACGAGCACGAGCGCGTAGAACACGGGGGCCTTGCGCGGCGCGCGGCTGAAGCCCCACGACGTGCCGAGCAGGCCCGCGATGCCCGCCGACCCCGATCCCGCCAGCACCGGGATGGCGAGCATCCCGGAGCCGATGAACCCCAGGGCGAACAGCATCTCGCTGTACTGCCCGGCGATCGGGCGGAGCGCCTGCGCGGCGTCGGCGGCGCTGCTGACGTTGGTCTTCCCGTGCGTGTGCAGCGTGCTGGCGGCGCTGACGATGACGGCGAGCATCACCAGGTTGGAGAAGCCCATGCCGGTGAAGACGTCGGCCCGGCTCATCCTCTGCTTGCGGCGCCTCTCCGCGGGACGGCGCTCGTCGAGCGGGACGGCCCGGTCACCGCCCTCGGGTTCGTCGCGGAGCTCCTCGAGCCGGTGGGCCGACTGCCAGAAGAACAGGTAGGGGCTGATCGTGGTGCCGAGCACCGCGACCAGCAGCCCGATGTCGGACGCGGAGGTGCTCAGGTGCGGGACGAACACCGCACGGGCGAGGGTCCCGAGGGCGGGATGGTTGATGACAGCGACGACGAGATAGGAGAGCAGGGCCGCCGACAGGACCTTGAAGACCTTCGCGATGAAGGGGAACTTCCCGGCCAGCACGAGTCCGGTGACGGCCGCGCCGGCCAGGAGGGCCCAGACCGCCTGTGGCCCCGCGTGCAGCAGCTGCATCCCGGCACCCACCGCGACGAGATCCGCGGCGATGTTGAGGGCGTTGGCCGCGACGAGCGCCGCCATCAGGATGCCGACGACGGTCCTTCCGCGCGACGAGAACCTCACGGTGGCCAGCTCGCCGAGGCCCTTGCCCGTCGCGAGGGCGGTGCGGTCGCAGATCTCCTGCACCGCGGCCATCAGAGGGAACGTGACCGCCGCGGTCCAGGCGAACGACAGGCCGGTCTGGGCGCCGGTCTGCGCGTAGGTCGCGATCCCGGAGGGGTCGTCGTCGGACGCGCCGGTCACGAGGCCCGGCCCGAGCGCGGTCAGGTACCGCCGCCAGGCCGGACCGGCCGAGGCTTTCGTCGCGTCGACGTGGGTCGACTTCCGGGCCTCGGCGGTTGCAGACATGTAGCGGCGTTACCCGGCGTGTCTGCCCTTCACGCTCCGGAGCCGCTGCCCGGACCGGGCGGTCCGGAAAGAGTCAGGTGAGATCGAGGATCATGCGGGTGTTGCCGAGGATGTTGGGCTTGACCCGTTCGAGGTCGAGGAACTCGGCGACGCCCTCGTCGTACGACTGCCGCAGCTCGTCGTAGACCTCGGGCGTGACGGGTGAGCCGTCGACCTCCGCGAAGCCGTGGGCGGCGAAGAAGGCCGTCTCGAAGGTCAGGCAGAACAGCCGCTGCAGCCCGAGCTCGACCGCGTCCTCGAGCAACCGCTCGAGGAGGCGGTGGCCGATGCCGAGACCGCGGTGCCCCCGGTCGACGGCGAGGGTGCGCACCTCGCCGAGGTCCCGCCACAGCACGTGCAGGGCACCGCAGCCGACGACCTCGTCACCCCGGGCAGCGACCCGGAACTCCTGGACGTCCTCGTACAGCGTCACGGTCGCCTTGTCGAGCAGCCGGCCGTCGCTGCGGTAGTGGTCGATCAGCCCTCGGATGGCCGGGACGTCGCTAGTCCTGGCACGTCGCACGATCATGCAGCCTGCTTCGCTCTCTAAGGGGCCGTCGTGACAGCGGTCAGGTCGTCGACCAGCCGGAACAGATCCTCACCCTTGTCCTGCTTGCGCGCTCGCACCACCAGGTTTGCGTCCGCACCCGCGGCGTGTCCGGCGACCGTCGTCCCGGGAACGGCGGGACCGACGACGACGTCGAGCCCGGCCCGGCCCAGGCGGGCGGCGAGCTCCTCGGCCCGCCGGTCGTTCCGCCTGTCCCCCGACGGCACGAGCACGAGCGGGGAGCGGCAGCGCAGCGCCATGCGCAGTCCCTGTTCGATGGCCGCCAGCCCGTCGTCACCCGGACCCGGGAGGACGCACACCGAGCCGCCTTCCGGCGCGCCGCGGCCGAGGACCACCGTGCAGTCGGCACCGGCCAGTACGGCGGCGGCGGAGGGGTCGTCGGGGTGGAGCAGCAGCACGTCCGCTTCGACCGCCTCCGCCTGGGCGAGCAGGTCGCGGGACGGCTCGTCGGACGACTGCGACCGCACCTGTGCCTGCACGCCCAGCGCACGAGCCCGTCGTACCAGGTCCTGGAGTGCGTCGAAACCCGCGGCGATCCCGGCAAGCTGGCCCAGCAGCCCGGCGCCGACCTCGTGACGTGGGCCGGCCCGCTCGAACCGCGTCAGGAGCAGCTCCGACGGCTCCTCGAGCCCGAGCAGGGCAGCCCCGGTGTCGACGAGATCCTCCGACCCCTCAGGCTCCACGACGGCCACGACCCGGTAGGCGTCGACCAGCCCCAGCGCGGCACGCTCGGCCTCGGCCACGTCGCGGGCCAGGAGCTTGTCCGGGTAGACGAGGCGCAGCAGCGGTTCGGTGATCACCGTCGTGAAGACGGCCATCAGCACGAGGATGGTGAACAGCTTCGGGTCGAGGACACCGGCCGCGAGGCCGACGTTGAGGATCACGAGCTCGGTGAGTCCCCGGGTGTTCATGAGGACCCCGACCGCCGCTGCCTTGCGCGAGCGGTATCCCAGTGCCCGGGCCGCGGCGGAGGCGCCGAAGAACTTGCCCGCACACGCCACCGCCAGCACGGCGCCGAGCTCCCCGACCCCCTCGCCGCCCAGCCCGGTCACGTCGACGTTGAACCCGGTGCTGATGAAGAAGACCGGCAGGAGCAGCAGGACGCTGACCTGCTCCAGCTTGTCGAGGATCTCGGCGAACAGCGCCCGGCTCGCCTCCCGCGGCATCACGACCCCGAAGACGAAGGCCCCGAAGATCGCATGGATGCCGATGTGGTCCGTCACGAACGCGGAGACGAGGAAGCCGACGACGACCACCGCGAGCACGTTGGGAGTCAGGCGCCCCGCTCGCTCGTACGCCGGTACGAGCCGTCTCAGCTGCGGCTTGACGACCCAGAACATGAGGCCGACGAACCCGATCGTCTCGACGAGGATCCTCGGCAGGTCAAGGGAACCCGACGATCTGACGACCGCGAGCACGACGGCCAGCATGCTCCAGGCCAGGATGTCGTCGACGGCCGCGCAGGCAAGGGTGAGCGCGCCGATCTCGGTACGGTGCATGCCGCGCTCGGTGAGGATGCGTGCGAGCACCGGGAAGGCCGTGACCGACATCGAGGCCCCGATGAAGAGGGCGAACGGGAGCAGCTTCACCTCCTTGCCCGCGACCACGTGATGGTGGTCGTGGAGCCACAGCGCGAGCAGCGCGCCGAGCCCGAACGGCAGGACGACCGACGACAGGGAGATCGTCGCCGCCGCCCTCTCCTTGCCGCGGATGAGGGACACGTCGAGCTCGAGGCCGACGATGAACATGAAGATGATGAGCCCCAGCTGCGCGACGACCCGCAGGTAGGGCCTGACGTCCAGCGGGAAGGTCTCGGTGCCGAGGCTGCCCGGGAGCTGGCCCAGAAGGGACGGGCCGAGGGCGATGCCGGCGAGGATCTCCCCGATGACGGCCGGCTGCCTCAGTCGCTGGAAGAGCATGCCGGCGAGCCGGGCGACCACCACGATGACGGCGATGTCGAGGAAGACGAGGGCGGCGACCTCGTCGGGGGTGTGATGCGGCGCGGCAGCGGCCACCGCCGTCGCGAGCACCACCTGTCGCCCCCCAACGCCGGCTTCGCCTGGTTGCCCGAAACCTATCGCTGGGGGCTACGTTGCGGGCATCATCGACCGGAAAGTCTCGCCACGTTGCCGGAGGCGTCAGGCCGGGAAGAGGTGAGGCTCGTGCAGGGGATCGCCGACTACCGGTTCGTCCGCCCGCTGGGCGAGGGCGCCCACGGAGCCTTCTACCTCGCTGTCCCTCCGGCCCGCCTCGGCCTGCAGGCGGACCACGTCGCCGTGAAGGTGCTGGTCGGCAGCACCGACGAGGAGACCGTCCGCCGCACCACCCGTGAGCTGAGGGCCTTCGCCTCGGCGGCGTCGCCGTACCTGGTCACGCTGTACGACGCGGGCCAGCAGGACGGCAGCTTCTTCTACGCGATGGAGTACTTCCCGCTCGGGTCGCTGGCCGCCCCAGCGCAGCCGCTGTCGCGCGGGCAGGTCCTCACCTCGGTCGCCCAGGCCGCCCGGGCCGCCCATGCCCTGCACGAGGCCGGCGTCGTGCACCGCAGCATCAAGCCGGAGAACATCCTGCTCGCCGGAAGCGGTGCGCGGCTGTCCGACCTCGGGCTGGCACAGGCCCTCGCGCCCGGCCAGACGGTCACGGGACTGGGCCCGGTCGGTACCGTGGAGTACCTCGAGCCCGCGCTCCTGCTCGGCGAGCGTGGCAGCCGCGCCTCCGACATCTGGTCGTTGGGCGTCACCCTGCACCGGGCCCTGACGGGCACCGGCGTGTACGGCGAGCTGTCCCGGAGCGACCCCCTGCTGGCCGTGAGGACCGTCCTGTCGACCAAGCCGGTCCTGGCACCGGCGCTCGACCCACGCGACGCGGCGCTGATCGGGCGGACCCTGTCGACGGAGCCCGCCGACCGGCCGCGCGACGCCGAGCAGCTCGCCGACGAGCTCGACGCCCTTGCCCTCTCCTCCTGACCGAGGGGAGCGGGCGCGGGTCACCCGGGCTTGAGGCCCTGCTTGCGGGCGATCCGTCGTAGGCGGGCGCGCCGCCCCGCCTTGTAGGACGTGACCCCGAGGGTGACTCCCGCCGCCGCACCGACCACCGCGGCGTAGCTCAACGTCGGCGTCCGCAGCTCGCCGGTGCCGGTCAACCACGTGAAGACGGCGGCAAGCGCGCCGAGTGCGGCACCGGCGAACGCCAGCCCGACCAGGCTGGACAGCCGACGCCGGCCGCGCCGGCGCAGGGGTGCGAGCTGCGACTCCGCGTAGGCCAGCAGGAACAGCAAGGCGATGACCGCGGCGACACCGGGGACGGAGGTGAACGCAGAACGCTTGGTGCGCAAGGGGAACGTCACCGAGGTCAGCTCGGTCCCGCTGCGGCGGAAGGTGGCCTTGGCCACCACGGTCCCCGCCACGAGGTAACGGCTCGCCCGCGCGTCGATCGGCACCACGCCGCCGACACCGGGCTTGCCGACGTTGGACTGGATCAACGGCAGTCCGGCGATCGAGAGGTCGAGCAGGACCTCGTTGGCGCCGCGCGCGGCGGGCAGGGTGCCGACCTTGAGGTCGAACGGCGCCGACAGGTCGACGACCGGGAGCGCCGAGGCGTCCTGGCCCGCGACGAGGAGGGTGCCCTTGGCCGGACGCCCGACGGCGGTGCCCACGCCGCCGAGCGCGAACACGGCGACCAGGCCGACCAGGACGGCGGTGAGCACCGCCCACGGGACGGGCCAAGGCGGGTTCACCAGCACCTGGCGGACCGGGACGACGGCCTCCGCCGACACGTCCACGGCGGCGCCGCGCACGTGGGTCCCCGTCGCCGGCCGGACCGGAGGCACGACGTCGGTCGGGAGGGCCGCGGCACGCGGCTGGGCGGGCACGGTCACAGGAGCGTCGTACCCCCTCGTCGGGGGGCTCAACGGCTGGGTGCTGGCAAGGATCGGCCCGCCCGCGAGCACGGGTACGGCGGTGTCGGCGAACCACCCCGGTGCGAAGACCTGGCTGGCGGCCGTCCCGATCGCGACCGCGAAGTCCTCGGCGCTCGGGTACCGGTCCTGCGGCTCCCGGCTCAGGGCCCTCATCACGACGTCCGACAAGGCCGGCGGGACCGACGGAGCGACGTCGAGCAGCGGCGTGGGCTTCTCGTAGACGTGCCGGTAGACGATCGCGAGACCGCCGCCCTCCTCGGAGAAGGGCAGCCTGCCGGACAGCAGCTCGTACAGCATGACGCCGGCCGCGTAGACGTCGGCGGGCGGCCCGAGGTCACCGCCCTGGGCCTGCTCCGGGGCGATGTAGGCGGGCGTGCCGAGGATCTCGCCGTTGTTGGTCGCCAGGGCGTCGTTGTCGCCGAGGACCTTGGCGATCCCGAAGTCGGCGACCTTGAGCTGCCCGGTGTCGGTGAGCAGCAGGTTCTCTGGCTTGACGTCCCGGTGCAGCACGCCGTGCTGGTGGGCGTGGTGCAGGCCGGCGCAGGTCACCATGACCACCGCGCACGCGGCCGACGGCGTGTACCCGCTCGCACCGAAATGACCCCACACCGTCCCGCCGGGGAGCGCCTCCATCACGAGCACGCAGATCCCGTCCTGCTCGACGAAGTCGTAGACGGGGACGATGTGCGGGTGGTCCAGGGACGCGAGCACCCGCGCCTCGGCGACGAAGCGCGCCCTCACCCCCGGGTCCGTCGCCAGCTTGGGGGGCAGCTCCTTGATCGCCACCTTGCGGCCGAGCTGCCGGTGCACGCCGGCGAGGACGACGCCGTACCCGCCCCGTCCGAGCTCCGCCCCGATGTCGTAGCCGGGCAGGACCGCGGCGAGCTTGTGGACCTCGGTCACGCCGGAGGCAGCGTCGGCGGGCCGGCGACGCGCGTCTGCCGCGGGTCGTCCTCCACGTCCCGGGCCGGCGGCACGGACGGACGGACCGGCTCGGCAACAGCGGCCGGACCGGGTGCCGTGACGCGCGCCTCCGAGGCGTGGGCCGGAGCGGTCGGCTGCACCAGCACGGCAGGTGCTACCGGCGCCGGCGTCACGATGTCGCGCTCGTCGAGCTCGTCGCGATCGGCCTCGTCGCCGGGAGCGGGGGTGAGGTAGCCCAGCACGAAGCCGACCACGAGACCCCCTGCCAGGAAGCCGATCGAGGCCGTGAGCGAGGGCACGACGACCCGCAACACACCGAGGGTGAACGTGACCGTCAGCCCCAGCCCCACACCGGGTACGGCGAAGCGGAGGGCGCGCGACCACCTGCTGTCGGGCAGGGTCCTCCTGACCAGCCGCACGACGAGTGCGAGCAGCAGCAGGGCGGTGATGGCGGCGACCGCCAGGCCGAAGACCCCGTAGACGCTGCGGAGCTTGCCCCTGACGTCGACGGTGCCCTTCTCGCTGGCCAGGACGGTGCGGTCGGGAGCCAGCAGGGCGAGCTCGGCGGGCAGCAGGCCGGTGGCCTGCCCGTCGAGGTCGGTCAGGTCGAGGGCGAAGGTCCGGGTCCCGGTGGCGCCGGGAGCGAGCACCAGGTCGACGCGCGTCGTGTAGCTGAAGAACGCGAGTCCGAGAACGCGGGCGTTGAGCCGGACCGACCGCACCTCCACCGGGTTGCTCCCGTTGTTGGTCACGGTGACGGCAACGACGGTGGTGTCGGTCGGACGGAGCGCGATCGGGCTGTTGGCACCGGCGTCCTTGAGGGACGCGCCGCCGACCGTGGCCTGGACCGCCAGCGCGCCGCCCGCAGCAGAGGCCGGCGCGACCCCGAGCGCCGCTCCCAGACCGAGCATCGCGACAACCCCGAGGACGAGACGCGAACCCCCAGTACGCATAGGCGGACGGTAGACGCGCCAGCCGTCGCTGTCAGCCCTCCCGAGGCCACGTTCTCCGGTCCCTCGCTCTTGACGGACGGTCCGCAGGAGACGACCGTCCATCCGTGTTGGTCCACGTCGGTCTCCGTGCCCGCCTCGTCGCGGTGCAGGTCTCGGCCCTGGTGCTGGCGCTCGGCGCCGTCGCCCTGCACAGCGCCGGGTCCGCGTCCGCCGACGCGGCCGTCTCCGGGCCGTGTCCCACCAGCACTGCCAACTATGCGGGTTATGCGATCACGGTCGCGCCGAAGTCCAACACCTCCCCGGCCGGAACCTCGGCCGTGCTCACCGCCACCGTGAGCTACGACGGCGCCGTCGCGGGAGTCTGCGTCCAGTTCAGCCAGTCGTCGGGCCCGAGCTCGGGATGGCCGCAGCACGCGAACACCGACAGGAACGGCACCGCGACCGTCACCTGGTCGAGCAACAGCGCGGGGACCGACGTCATCACCGCGTCCGTCCTGGACGCCAAGGGAGCGGGCTCCTCCGACCAGGCCTCGCAGACCTGGACGGCCGCCCCCACGCCGTCCCCGACGAGCACGGGGAGGCCGCGGCCGACCTTCACACCGCCGCCGCGCCGCACACCGCCCCCACCGC
>FSWJ01000639.1_pt1 | contig 14624 bp, 12 predicted proteins | sample 1637851 | NCBI WGS metagenome assembly FSWJ01 (sample SAMEA3914789, study PRJEB12502) | metagenome | biome: forest; material: soil | place: Canada | collected 2011-07-03 | depth 0.3 m | reverse complement strand
TGCTCTTGTCGGTGAGGAAGATGGCCATTACGCAGCGCTCCCGGCGAGCTCGGCGGCCTTGTCGGCCGCGCCGTCCATGGTGTCGACGACCGTCACGAGGGGGTGGGCCGCCTCCGCGAGGATGCGATGGCCCTCCTCGACGTTGTTGCCGTCCAGCCGGACCACCAAGGGCTTGGTGGCCGCGGAACCCAGCATCTGCAGGGCCTGCACGATGCCGTCGGCGACCGCGTCGCAGGACGTGATGCCTCCGAAGACGTTGACGAACACCGACCGCACGTCGGGGTCGGACAAGATGATCTCGAGCCCGTCGGCCATGACCTGCGCCGAGGCGCCGCCGCCGATGTCGAGGAAGTTGGCGGGCCTGACGCCGCCGTGCCTCTCGCCTGCGTAGGCGACGACGTCGAGGGTGCTCATGACGAGCCCCGCGCCGTTGCCGATGATGCCGACCTGTCCGTCGAGCTTGACGTAGTTGAGGTTCTTCTTCTTCGCGCGCCCCTCCAGGTCGTCGTCGGCGACCTGGTCGGCGTAGGAGGTGAAGACGTCCTCGTGGCGGAACTCGGCGTTGCCGTCGAGGGTGACCTTGCCGTCGAGGGCGACGATGCGGCCGTCCGGGGTCTTCACCAGGGGGTTGACCTCGACGAGCGTGGCCTCCTCCTCCACGAAGACCTTCCACAGCTGCACCAGGATGCGCGCGACCTCGGGGGCGACGTCGGCCGGGAACCCCGCCGCGGCGACGATCTCGTCGGCCTTCGCCTGGTCGCAGCCGGTGATCGCGTCGACGGCGACGCGGGCCAGCGCCTCGGGCCGCTCGACGGCGAGCTGCTCGATCTCCATGCCGCCCTCGACGCTCGCCATCGCGAGGTAGGTGCGGTTGGCGCGGTCGAGCAGGAAGGACACGTAGTACTCGGTGTCGATGTCGCTCGCCTCGGTCACCAGGACCTTGTGGACGAGGTGGCCCTTGATGTCGAGGCCGAGGATGTCGGTGGCGCGGGCGACCGCCTCGTCCGGGGTCTCGGCCAGCTTCACGCCGCCGGCCTTGCCGCGACCGCCGGTCTTGACCTGGGCCTTGACGACCACCGGCTTGCCGATCGCCTCGGCGACGGCGCGCGCGGCCTCGGCCGTGTCGACAGTCTCTCCGGGGAGCACGGGAACGCCGTGCTTGGCGAAGAGCTCCTTCGCCTGGTACTCCATGAGGTCCACAGGGGGTCCTTCTTGTCGAGTCGTCGGACCGCCCGAGGGTAGCCACCGTCATCGTCCCGTCACGCAGCGGCCTCGTGGTCGTCACACTCGTGTGAGACGGCCCACACCGGCCCTTCCGCCCGCGGGCACCGCCGTACCGGCTGCCCCTGACAAAGCGGGGTGAAACGGGGCAGGATCACCGCTGTGACCCACGACCTTGACCGGGGTCACACCTTGTGACGCGCCCGGTCGTTGGACGCATCGCACCCGCAACACCCCCAGCGTCCCGACCGTGGAGTCCCGTGAAGCGTCGTCCCGCCCTCGCCCTGGCCCTGCTCACCTCGGTCGCCGTGGTCCCCCTGCTGCCCCAGGCGCAGGCCGCGGCCCCGGGCTACACCGTGAGGTCGCTGAAGATCACGACCACGGTCGCGAGCGAGTCGGTCCTCGGGGCGCCGCAGACGTGCGTCGTCGACGCCGACCTCTACACGCCCGCGGGAGTCGACAGGGCACACCCGGCGCCGGCCATCCTGGCGACGAACGGCTTCGGGGGCAGCAAGGCCGACCAGGCCGGGCTGGGCATCGCGTACGCCAGGAAGGGCTACGTCGTCCTGTCGTACTCCGGCCTCGGCTTCGGCTCGTCGGCCACGACCCCGGGCAGCGGGTCGGGCTGCAAGATCACCCTCGACGACCGGGAGCACGACGGGGCCGCGGCGAGCCAGCTCATCGACTTCCTCGGAGGCCTCAAGAAGGCCGACGACGGTACGACGGTCGACGACGTCCTGAAGGACGCCAGGGCCCACGACGGCAAGGTGCACAAGGGCGACGTCCGGGTCGGGATGGTCGGTGGCTCGTACGGCGGGGAGATCCAGTTCGCCGCGGCCGCCGTCGACCCGCGCCTCGACACCATCGTGCCGCTCATCACCTGGAACGACCTGAGCTACTCGCTCGCACCCAACAACACCTCCCTCACCGGCACCGGCGTCAGCTACGCCACACCGGGCACCGAGAAGATCGACTGGACCACGCTGTTCTTCGGCGTCGGCATCGCCGACGGCCTGCAGGCCGCGGTCGCCACGACCGATCCCGCCCGCCTCGGCCCGTGCCCCAACTTCGCCGACCAGGCCTGCGTCGCCAAGGCGCAGATGGACGCCGCCGGCTACCCGCTGCCGAGCACCCTCGCCTTCGCCCGCAACGCCTCCGTCACCAGCTACCTCAAGGACATCCGGATCCCGACGCTGCTCGGCCAAGGGCAGGCCGACACGCTGTTCACGCTGCGCGAGGCCGCCGCGACGTACGCGGCGCTGAAGGCCCGCAAGGTGCCCGTCAAGATGATCTGGCAGCAGTGGGGGCACAGCCACGGCGCACTGCCCGGGGAGTTCGACCTCGGCTCGCCCGACACCAACTACGAGGGCCGGGTCATCACCGCCTGGTTCGACCACTACCTCAAGGGTGTCGGGAAGGCCCCCGCCCTCGACTTCAGCTACTACCGCGACTGGCTCGACAAGGGCAACGCCGCCCCCGCCTTCACCAGCGCCCCGAGCTACCCGCTGCCCGGCACCACCACGCTGGTCGGCTCGGGCACCTCCCTGGTCTCCGCCGGCTCGGTGGTGAAGGACGGCTCCTCGACCATCGCCGTCCCGGCCGGTGGCCTGCCGCTCAGCTACACCGAGACGTCGGCGCTGGACCAGGGCCTGCCGGTCCAGGACGCCTCCGGCGCCACCACCGCGCTGTCGACCGGCCCGCTGACCCGGGACGTCGACGTGGTCGGCATCCCGACGGCCACGCTGCAGATCTCGTCGCCGACCGCTGCAGCGAGCCAGACCGCGGGTCCCGGCGGCATGCTGGTGGCGTTCGTGAAGCTCTACGACGTGGCGCCGGACGGCACGATCGACCTGACGCACCGCCTCATCGCCCCGATCCGGATCGCCGACGTGGGCAGGCCGGTGCAGGTCTCGCTGCCCGGCATCGTCCACCGCTTCGCGAAGGGTCACACGATGAAGCTGGTGGTGTCGCTGTCCGACGCCGCCTACAAGGGCAACACGCTCGCGCAGGTCCTCACGCTCTCGACCTCGAAGGCGCAGCCGACGGCGCTGACGCTGCCCGGACGGCTCGACCGGCGGGCCCTCCCCGCCCCCTGAGCCGTCAGGCGGGGGTGGCGACCGCTCCGCGGACCCAGCTCACGATCTCGTCGAGGGAGTCGGCGCCCGGCGTGAAGATGCGGGCGATGCCCAGCTTGTGGAGCTCCGGGATGTCGTCCTCCGGGATGATGCCTCCGCCGAACACGACGACGTCGTCGGCACCCCGCTCACGCAGGAGCTCGACGACCCTGGGCATCAGGGTCATGTGCGCGCCGGACAGGATCGACAGGCCGACGCAGTCGGCGTCCTCCTGGATCGTGGTCTCGACGATCTGCTCGGGCGTCTGGTGCAGCCCCGTGTAGATGACCTCCATGCCGGCGTCGCGCAGGGCACGGGCGACGACCTTGGCGCCGCGGTCGTGGCCGTCGAGCCCAGGCTTCGCGACGACGACGCGCACTCGGCCGCTCACGGGTCCTCCTCGGGGCAGGGTGCTCGGGGCAAGCACGGTCTGCGGTGGGAGAGTACGCGCCCGTGACCACTGACTGGCGTGAGCCCTTGCTCGCCGGGGCCTCGCTGCTCGACGTCCGGCTCGCCCGCCGCAACCCCGGACGGTGGCCCGGCTACCACCCCGAGCCGTCGGTCCGCGCCTACCGCCTGCGCGGCACCCCCGCCACGCCTGGAGCGGTCACGGTGGTGTGGGACTTCGCCGTACAGGGCGGCAGTTTCGGGGAGGACGACGCCACCGTCTTCGTCGCGGCCGTCCGGCACGCGATCCGCGAGCGGGTGCCGCTCCTGACCCTCGTCCGTTCCGGCGGCACCCGGCTGCAGGAGGGCATGGCCGCGCTCGTGGGCATCCCCCGCGCCCGCCTCGCGCTGCTGTCGCTCGGCGAGGCCGGCCTGCCCCACCTGTCCGTCGCCGACGCCCCCACGACCGGAGGGGTCTGGATCTCGGTCGTCGCCGCCGCCGACCTGCGGGTGGCGGTCGCCGGCGCGACCGTGGGCTTCGCCGGACCGCGGGTCGTGGAGGCGTTCACCGGGTCGCTGCCCGGTCCGGACAGCCACACCGCCGACAGCGCCTACGCCGCGGGCCTCGTCGACGCCGTGCTGGCCAAGACCGAGGTCGCCGGCTGGCTGGGCGCCACCCTCGCCGCGCTGGCGCCCGCCACACCCGTCCCCGCACCGCCCGTCCCGCAGGCCCCGGCCCGGGGCGCGCCGGAGGCGACCGGGTGGGAGCAGGTCCTGCGGGCACGGGCGCGGACCGTCGGCGGACGCGAGCTCCTCACCCGGCTCCTGACCGACCGGGTCCCGCTCCAGGCCCGGTACGGCGACCCGACCGTGGCCGCCGTGCTCGGGCGGCTCGACGGCCGGCCGGTCGTGGGGGTGGCGGTCGCCGCGGAGGTGGGCCAGCGCCCCACTCCGGACGGCTTCCGGCTGGCAGCGCGGGCGTACCGCCTGGCGAGCCGGCTCGGGCTGCCGGTCGTCAGCCTCGTCGACACCCCGGGCGCCGACCCCGGGCCCGCCAGCGAGCGGGACGGCATCAGCACCGCCATGGGCGAGGCGCTCGACGCGCTCCTCACCTGCGCCAGCCCGACCGTGGCGCTGGTCCACGGCGAGGGCGGCTCGGGCGGGGCACTCGCGGCCGCCGTCGCCGACACCGTGCTGGTCACGGAGGACTCCTACTTCGCCGCCATCGGGCCGGAGGGCGCGAGGGCCGCGCTGCGCCGGCCCGGGCAGGAGTGCGCCGACCTGATGCGGATCACGCCCGCCGACCTGCTCGCCCTCGGCTTCGCCGACGCCGTCGTCACGCCCGGCGAGGTGGGGTCGCACCTGGCCCGGCTGGCCGAGGCGCCCGCCGTCGGCCGCCGCGAGCTCCGCGCGGCGCGGTGGTCAGATCCCCTTCCCGGCACGACATGACGCCCGTTCCTGTGGTTTCCGTCACCGCGCCGGGGTGGGACAGCTAGTGTCCGACGGGTAACCACCCGTAACGGTCGCCCGTTGCCACGGGAGGAGACCTTGCCCCTGCCTCGTCGTGGAGGACGCGTGCTCGACCCCCGGCCCCGCCTTCGGTACGTCGCGCGCACCACCCAGCGCGGCGTCCAGGCGGTGTGCACCCCCACCGGGCTGCGCGGCGCGGCCACCGAGCTCGCCTGGATCACCGCCCACGGGGCGCTCTACCCCCTCGGGCTGTCGTCCGAGCGCCGCCGTGAGAAGGCCCGTGAGGAGCTCGACCGCTTCACCCTGAGCGACCTTCCCCCGATCCAACGGGGCCTGCTCATGGGTGACGTCGTCGCGGCCGGAACGCCGATCATCCTGGTGCACGGGCTGGTCGACAACCGCTCGATCTTCACGCTCCTGCGCCGCGCCCTGCGACGCAGGGGCTTCGGCCGGGTGATCAGCCTCAACTACAGCCCCTTCACGCAGGACATCCGGAGCGTCGCCGCACGCCTGGCGGACCTGGTGGACAGGACCTGCGAGGAGACCGGCTACGAGCGGGTCCACGTGGTGGGCCACTCGCTCGGCGGCATCATCGCCCGCTACTACGTGCAGCGCCTCGGTGGCGACGCCCGCGTCCACACGCTCTGCACCCTGGGGTCGCCCCACACCGGCACCTTCGCGGCCAACCTGCTGCCGCAGAAGGTGGTCCGGCAGCTCCGTCCTGGTTCGGACCTGATCGCCGAGCTCGCGGAGCCGGCGCCCGGCATCCGGACCCGTTTCGTGTCGTTCTGGAGCGACCTCGACCAGCTCGTCGTCCCCAAGCGCTCGGCGCGCCTCGACCATCCCGACCTGTCGGCCCGCAACGTGCTGCTCAGGGGCGTCGGGCACATGTCGCTGCCGATCGATGGCCGGGTCGTGCGCGAGATCACGGCCCTGCTCGCCCACCTCGACGAGGACGGCGCCACCCTGACCGCCGGGGTGACCTCGATCGACGCGGTCACCCCCCTCGCCGAGCTCCCCGCCGTACCCGTTCCGGCGCGCGGCCGCTTCCGGTTCCGGGGCGCCGCGGCCCGGTAGTGGGGGCACCCGGGTTGTCGATCAGACCGCTGCTCGGATAACGTCGGGGTAACGGACCGCTTCCCCCCTGCCCCCTCGGGAGGCGGTCGACGCTGTGTGCCTCACCCCCTCCACGCACGCCGCGCCCTCGACCCGGAGCCCTCTCGGTGACCCCTGACGACCTCGTCCCTGCCACCAGCCGTGCCCGATCCCCGCACCTCGTGCGCACCCTGCTGGTGTCCGCCTGCGCCATCGGCCTCGCCGGCCTGGCGCTGCCCGGCGACGGCTCGCCCGGCCCCCACCTGAGCGTGGCCCCCGCGGCGAGCAGCACCTTCCTCGCGGAGCCCTCGGTGCCCCACGGCGTCGCTCGGGTGTCCCCGCGGGCGACCCGGAGCCGCCCCCTGAGGGTCAGCAGGGCCGTCACCCGCCCGCAGGCGGCGCACGTCCGGGTCCGGTGGGTCAGCCCGTCCTGGGCCGGGGTCGTGAGCCCGTTCGGCCTGCGCTGGGGACGGATGCACAAGGGCATCGACTTCGGTGCGCCGTACGGCGGTCCGATCCTGGCCTTCGGCGACGGCGTGGTCGTCGGCGCGGGGTACCTCGGCGAGGAGAGCGGCTACGGCCAGATCACGCTGATCCGGCACCCGGACGGCATGGTCAGCGCCTACGCGCACCAGTCGCGGATCTTCGTCCACGAGGGCCAGCACGTGACCGCCGGCGACCTCATCGGGCTCGTCGGGTCGACGGGCGAGTCGACCGGGCCGCACCTGCACTTCGAGATCCGCACCAGCACCCACAGCGGCCAGATCGACCCCCTCCCGTGGCTGCGCTCGCACGGGGTCTCCGTCTAGCACCCCGTTCCTGGACCGTGGGCCTCAGAGCGTCTCGAGCGGGGCGTAGCGCAGCAGCAGCCACTTGGCCCCCGTCCCCGTTCCGAAGTCGACCTCGGCCTGGGCCGAGTCGCCGGCGCCCCGCGTGGCGGTGACGACCCCGAGGCCGAACGCGTCGTGGGAGACCCGGTCCCCCACCTCGAGGTGGGGGATCGCCCGAAGCCCCGGAGCGGTGCGGGCACGCGCCGACGACGCCTGCACCCGGTCCGCCGCGCGGCTCAGCGCCGGGGTCGACGTCACGGAGGACTCGAGGCGGCGCCAGTCCATCAGGTGGTGCGGCAGCTCCTCGAGGAACCGCGACGGCGGGTTGTACGACGTCTGCCCCCAGGCCGACCGCATGTGGGAGCGGCTGACGTAGAGCTTCTCGCGGGCGCGGGTGATGCCGACATAGGCGAGCCGCCGCTCCTCCTGCAGCTCGGCCTGGTCGCCCAGCGCCCGCAGGTGCGGGAAGACGCCGTCCTCGAGGCCGGTGAGGAAGACGACGGGGTACTCGAGCCCCTTCGCGGCATGCAGCGTCATCAGCGTGACCACCCCGCCGGTGCCGTCGGCGTCCGGGATCTGGTCGGCGTCGGCGACCAGGGACACCTGCTCCATGAACTCGGGCACGCCGCCGTCGGGGACCCGCTCCTCGAACTCGCGGGCCACACCGACGAGCTCCGAGAGGTTCTCGACCCGCGACTCGTCCTGCGGGTCGACCGACTCGGTGAGCTCCCGGAGGTAGCCGGTCCGGTCCAGGACGGCCTCGAGCACCTCCGCCGGCGGCATGTTGCCGAGGACCAGGGCGCGCAGCTCGTCCATCAGGTCGGCGAAGTCCTGCACGGCCTTGGCCGACCGGGGTGCCAGGCCGGGGACCTCCGCGCAGCGGGAGAGCGCCTCGGCGAAGGAGATCCGCTCCCGTCCGGCGAACGCCTCGATGCAGGCCTCCGCCCGGTCGCCGATCCCCCGGCGCGGGGTGTTGAGGACCCGCCGGAGCGACACGATGTCGGCCGGGTTGGCCAGCACCCGCAGGTATGCCAGGGCGTCGCGGACCTCCTTGCGCTCGTAGAAGCGCACGCCCCCGACGACCCGGTAGGGAAGGCCGACGCGGATGAAGACCTCCTCGAAGACCCGGGACTGCGCGTTGGTCCGGTAGAACACCGCCACGTCGTGGGGCTGGACGTCGCCGGAGTCGGTCAGCGCGTCGACCTCGCCCGCGACGAAGGCCGCCTCGTCGTGCTCGTTGTCCGCGACGTAGCCGACGATGAGGTCGCCGTCGCCGGCATCGGTCCACAGCCGCTTGTCCTTGCGGCCCTCGTTCTTGGCGATGACCGAGTTGGCGGCCGTGAGGATCCGCTGGGTGGAGCGGTAGTTCTGCTCCAGCAGCACGACGGCGGCCTCGGGGTAGTCGACCTCGAAGTCCATGATGTTGCGGATGTCGGCGCCGCGGAACGCGTAGATCGACTGGTCGGCGTCGCCCACCACGCAGAGCTCCGCGGCCGGGAGGGCACCGACGGGCAGGGTCAGCTCCTTCACCAGCGTGTACTGCGCGTGGTTGGTGTCCTGGTACTCGTCGACCAGGACGTGCCGGAACCGTCGCCGGTAGTGCTCGGCGACGTCGGGGAAGGCCTGCAGCAGCTCGACCGTCGTCATGATGAGGTCGTCGAAGTCCATCGCGTTGGCCTCGCGCAGGCGCTGCTGGTAGAGCTTGTAGACCTCCGCGCGGGTCTGCTCGTGGACGTTGGCCGCCTTCGCGGCGGCGGTCTCCCAGTCGACGAGCTCGTTCTTCAGGTCGCTGACCTGGTTGGACAGCTGGCGGGCCGGGAAGCGCTTCGGGTCGAGGTCGAGGTCACGGCAGACGAGCGTCATGAGCCGCTGCGCGTCAGCCTGGTCGTAGATCGAGAAGGTGGTCGTGAAGCCGAGCTTCTTGGCCTCGGCCCGCAGGATCCGCACGCACGCCGAGTGGAACGTCGAGACCCACATGGCACGCGCACGACCGCCGACGAGCGCGGCGACGCGGTCCTTCATCTCGCCGGCCGCTTTGTTCGTGAAGGTGATCGCCAGGACCTCGCCCGGCTGCACCTCGCGGGCCGCGAGCAGGTACGCGATGCGGGTGGTGAGGACCTTGGTCTTGCCCGAGCCGGCGCCCGCGACCACCAGGAGCGGCGAGCCCTCGTGGACGACCGCCCGCCGCTGCTGCGGGTTGAGCCCCTCGAGCAGCCGCTCGGAGCGGGGAGTCGGCGCGTCGGCGGCCGGATCGGTGAGCATCGCTGACCATCCTAAGGACGGGTACGACGATGCGCCCCGCCGCCGAAACCGACCGCACCCGTGGCGCGGGCCGTCAGTCGGGGCGCTGCTGCTCGGCCAGGAAGCGCTCGAGCTCGGCGCCCAGCTCGTCGGCCGTCGGCAGCTCCGCCTCGGCGAGCAGGGAACGGCCGCGGCCGCTGACGAAGGCGTCGTACTGCTCCTCGAGCTGGCGGACCACCTCGGCCACCTCGGGGGCACCGGCCACCTGCTCGTCGAGCGCGGCGCGGGTCGCGGCGGCGGCCTCGTCGAGCGCCTCGACGGGGAGCACCAGGCCACCGGCCCTGCCGACCTCGCGGACCAGCTGGGCTGCGGCCGCGGGGTAGGCGGTCTGCGAGACGTAGTGGGGCACGTGGACCGCGAAGCCCATCGCCTCGAACCCGGCCTCGCCGAGGCGGTACTCGAGCAGGTGGCCGGCGCTGGCCGGGACGTGGACGGTCTCGATCCAGGGCTCGTAGCCCTCGATGAGGGACCGGGGGACTCCGTGGGCGATCACGCCGACCGGCCGGGTGTGCGGCAGGCCCATGGGGATCGCGTTCAGCCCGATGCTCCGCCGTACCCCGAGGAGGGTGCAGATCTGCTCGACCGCCGCGATGAAGCGCTCCCACTGGACGTCGGGCTCAGGTCCGGCGAGGAGCAGGAAGGGGAGCCCGCCCTCGTCGCGCAGGAGGTGGATCGCCAGCACGGGGGCGTCGTAGGACTCCCAGTGGTCCCTGGCGAAGACCATCACCGGCCGGCGGGCGCGGTAGTCGAACAGCTGGTCGTGGTCGAAGCGGGCCACCACGGTGCTCGGGAGCGTGTCGAGCAGGTGCTGCGCCGCGAGCTTGCGGGCTCCCCCGGCGTCGAGGAAGCCGTCGAGGGCCTGCACGAGCACCACGCCGTCGAGGTCGGGGCGGTCCGGGGTGAGCTCGTAGAGCCCGCTCGGGTCCAGCTTCATGCGGTCCACCCTCCTCTCCGGGAACTCATCCTCCCCTCCGGGAACAACGCTCGCACAGCCTGTGTCTTCCCGAGGGGAGTTGCCGAGGAGAGGGTTGGCCGATGACGGACGACAAAACGGAGCGCGCGCTGGTCGTGGTGGCACATCCCGACGACGTCGACTTCGGCGCGGCCGGGACGGTCGCGGCGTGGACCGACGAGGGCATCGCTGTCACCTACTGCATCTGCACCGACGGCGACGCCGGCGGCTTCGACCCGGCGGTCCCGCGGTCGAGCATCGCCGGCATCCGGCAGGCCGAGCAGCGCGCCGCCGCGAAGGAGGTAGGCGTCGACGACGTCGTCTTCCTGGGCTACCCGGACGGCCGGCTGGTGCCGTCGTTCGACCTGCGGCGCGACCTGAGCCGGGTGATCCGGCAGGTGCGACCGCAGCGCGTGGTGATGCAGAGCCCCGAGATCAACTGGGAACGGATCGCCGGGTCGCATCCCGACCACCGGGCCGCCGGCGAGGCGGCGCTCTGCGCGGTCTACCCGGACGCGCGCAACCCGTTCACCCACACCACGCTGCTGCAGGACGAGGGGCTCGAGGCGTGGACCGTCCACGACGTCTGGGTGATGGCGACGGGCGACGGCGCCAACCGCTGGGTCGACGTGACCGACACGTTCGACCGCAAGGTGGCCGCCCTGCGCCGGCATGCCAGCCAGACGTCCCACATGGAGGACCTCGACGGCATGCTCCGGACCTGGCTGGGCGCCAACGCCGTCCGGGGCGGCCTCGGCGACGACCGCCTCGCCGAGTCGTTCCGGGTCGTGACGGTCCCCTAGCGCTCGTGCGTACCCGGGGCCCCGCCGAGGCGGGTCCGGGCGGGGTCGAGCAGCGTCAGCACAGCCGGCCCGGCCCAGGCGACGGCGGCCGCGACCACGAGCAGCGGTCCCGGGGGCAGGACCCATGCCCCGAGCACGACGGCGAGGCTCCCCGCCAGGAGGCTCACCGCTCCCCCGCGGGCGGCCGAGAAGCCCTTCCGCTCGGCCAGGTCGACGCTGCGCACGAACGGCACGACGAGCAGACCGAGCCCCGCCGCGCCGGCAACGGCCGCCAGGAGCAGCACGGTCACCAAGGTGCCGAGCAGCGCGGTCACCGCGGTGGACGAGGAGCCGGAGTCACGACCCGAGGGTAGGACGCCCGCAGGCGGATAGCCTCCCAGGGTGAGCTCCCGACCCGCTGCCGGCGGCGGCAGATGGGTGACCGTCGGCCCGGAACGGCTCGCCCGCTGGATCGAGGGCTTCGGTGAGCGGCACGGCCCGCCCACCAGCTCGTACGACGACCTCCTGGTCACCCTGACCGGTACGGACGGCACCGTTGCGGAGATCGAGGTCCCGTTCCCGCCTCTCGCGGGAGACCTCGTCGAGCACGTCCTGCGGCAGCGCACGGTGGGGGTCCTGCTGGTGCGGCTCGGCGGCCACGCCGCCGGCGTCTTCCGGGGAACGGCGCTCGTCACCTCGAAGGTCGGGTCCCGTCAGGTGCACGGGCGGTCGGCCGCGGGCGGCTGGTCCCAGCAGCGGTTCGCCCGCCGGCGCGAGGGCCAGGCGACGGTCGCCCTGCAGGCGGCTGCCGACGTGGCCGTGCGGATCCTGCTCGCCCAGCCGCTCGACGCGGTCGTCACCGGGGGCGAGCGGACTGCGGTCGACGTGGTGCTGGCCGACCGGCGGCTCGCCGCGCTCCGGCCGCTCGTCACGGGCCGGCTGCTGGACGTCCCCGACCCGAGGCTGGCTGTGCTGCGGAAGGCGCCGTACCGGGACGTCTGGATCCGGCTGGTCGACCCTCCCCCTCCCCGGTGACTCCTCGGTAGGGGGTGGGAGCAAGGGGAGGAGGATGCGGGGCATGTCCACTCCGACTGCGCTGGCCTACGGAGAGCCGCGGGGCCGCTGGGTCCTGGCGACGGCGGTGCTCGGCTCCGGGATGGTGTTCGTCGACGGGACGGTCGTCAACGTCGCGCTCCCCCACGTCGGTGCGTCGCTGCACAGCGGCCTGTCGGGCCTCACCTGGACCGTCAACGCGTACACGCTGACCCTGGCGTCGCTCATCCTGCTCGGCGGGTCGCTGGGGGACCGCTTCGGGCGCCGCCGGGTCTTCGTCGGGGGCGTGGTCTGGTTCGCCTCGGCGTCACTGCTGTGCGGCCTCGCGCCGAACGTGGGGACGCTCATCGCCGCCCGGGCCCTCCAGGGCGTCGGTGGCGCGCTCCTGACCCCCGGGAGCCTCGCCATCCTGCAGTCGTCGTTCCGGCCCGAGGACCGGGCCCGGGCGATCGGGGCGTGGTCCGGGCTCACCGGGATCGCCGGGGCCGCCGGGCCCCTCGTCGGCGGCTGGCTGGTCGAGGTCGCCTCCTGGCGCTTGATCTTCCTCATCAACCTGCCGGTGGCGCTCGTGGTGGTCGTGCTCGCCGTCCGGCACGTCCCGGAGTCCCGCGACCCGCAGGCGTCATCCACCGTCGACCTGCAGGGCGCAACCCTCGGAGCGGTCGGCCTCGGCGCGCTGACCTACGGCCTGATCGCCTGGCAGGACACGGGTCCGAGCTCCGCGGCGGTGCTCGCCGGCCTGGCGGTCGGCGTGGGCGCCCTAGTCGCCTTCGTCGTCCGGGAGCGCACGGCATCCGCGCCGATGCTGCCGCTCGGCATCTTCGCGTCACGCCTGTTCAGTGCCACCAACGCCGTCACGTTCGCGGTCTACGCGGCCCTCGGCGGCGTCTTCTTCTGGCTGGTTCTGTGGCTGCAGGTGGTGCTCGGGTTCTCCGCCCTGGACGCCGGGCTGTCGCTCCTTCCGCTGACCGTGCTGATGCTGCTGCTGTCGGCTCGCTCCGGAGCGCTCTCCGAACGCATCGGCCCCCGGCTGCCGATGACCCTGGGCCCGTTGCTGTGCGCCCTCGGTACTGCAGCCCTGGCCCGGGCCCACGCCGGCGCGTCGTACGCGGTCGACGTGCTGCCGCCCCTGGTGCTGTTCGGGCTGGGCCTGTCCCTCACCGTCGCACCGCTGACCGCCACCGTCCTCGCCGCCGCGCCCGAGCGCCACGCGGGCCTGGCGAGCGGGGTCAACAACGCGGTCGCCCGGATCGCGGGACTGCTGGCGGTCGCGGTGCTGCCACTGGTGGCCGGGCTGCACGGCGAGGCCTATCACCGTCCCGAGCTCCTGGGCCCCGCCTTCCGTACCGCGATGTGGTGCTGCGCCGGCCTGCTCGCCGTCGGCGGCCTGCTCGCGGCCGCCTTCGTCCGCAGCCCTCCCGACCGTCGTCCCGCGCGCCGGAGGTCCTGCCCGGTCGACGGCCCGCCGCTGCACGAGGGCCCGGTGGGGTCAGCGACGGCGTGACGACCGGCTCAGCCGGTGCCGACGACCGCGACCCAGGTCGTCTGGTGGTGCAACGTCGTGGCCGACGGCTGGGCCGGGGCCACGGCCCGGCGCGACGGCGCGTACGACTCCGAGCGGACCACGTAGGTCAGCCCGCCGGCCGTCGCGACCTGGTCGTAGTCGCCCTGGAACAGCCCGCCGCGGGAGAAGGCCCCGAACCGGGTGTCGCTCGGCGCGAGGTCGACCTTGAGCGGGCGGCCGAACGTGAGCCCCCGGTCGTGCGAGCGGGCCAGGTAGGTGTTGACGTCCACGCTGAAGCTGTCGAGGACCCCGCTCGCGCTCTCCTGGCGCTGGCGCCAGATCACATCCACCGTGCCGTCCTGGTGCACGGCCACCGACGGGTTGTAGTGGTCGACGTTGTCGCCGGTCGGTCCGCCGTTGAGGCGCACCGGCGCCGACCAGCTGACCCCGTTGTCGCTCCACGACAGCACGGCGTCGTTCGCGCCGTCGGTGACGTGGGCCGCCCGGAACCTGGCGTCCTCCCACACCACGTAGACCCGCCCGGTCCGCGGGTCTACGGCGGCGGCCAGCAGGCTGCCGGCCCGCTGGTGGCGCACCGGGACCCCCTCGTACGTCGCGACGCTGGCCACCACCGCCGGGGGCAACGGCACGCCCGTGGGCACCGAGCCCGCACCGATGAAGGTCGCCGTCGTCACCTTGGAGACGCCGGCCACCGCCTCGGCCAGCTCGTCGCCCGGCTTCGCCGTCACCGCAGGGGGCGCCACGTCGGCCATGAACGCCACCACCAGGTCGCCGTTCGGCTTCACCACCGGATACGCCGAGATGCCCTGGGCGCCGTACACGTTGGGGGTGTAGACGGGGCTGGCGGGCACCCAGCTCCTGCCCCCGTCGTCGGAGTACTTCGCGATCACGCCG
>FSWJ01000535.1_pt1 | contig 14705 bp, 18 predicted proteins | sample 1637851 | NCBI WGS metagenome assembly FSWJ01 (sample SAMEA3914789, study PRJEB12502) | metagenome | biome: forest; material: soil | place: Canada | collected 2011-07-03 | depth 0.3 m | reverse complement strand
GCCCATGACCGCGCTGAAGCCACAATCCCCTGCGCTCTCCTGAAACTCGGCAGGTACCGTGCAGGCGCGCTGGGATACCTTCGCGGCGTGCAGTAGGCCGAACTAGTACCGTTGCGCCATGACGATCTGGAACGGCATTGACCTCGGCGTCTACGCGGCGAGCGGGCTATGTTCTCCAGGGCCGAGATCTGCGCTTCCCTGCTCGTTTGCAAGAGGCGCCTGTAGGTAGCGGCGAGTCCTTCATCTGGAGAACCCTCGGACCCAGTCACCGATCTCCCTACTTTGCTGGAAATGAAGCTACACCTCATCGGTCTGCCTACACTCGTCCAGCTCCGGCGCCGGAGCACGCTTGCCGGAGCAAAGGTGAAGGCGCCGCAGACAATACTCAAGTGGCAGGATCGTTTACGTGCCGATCCTGCCGAAGCAGCGTGACCCGCGACTGATCACGATCCGCCGTGGCGGGACTCTGACGGACGAGGATCACCGACTGCTGGCCGAGTGGGCCGCGTTCTGTGCCAAGCACGTCATCCGCTATTTCGAGGTCGCTAGACCGGACGATTCCCGCCCGCGCGACGCGATCGAGAAGGGTAGATACTGGGCACGCGGAGAGCTGGAGATGCGCGAGGCGCGCATGGCAGCATTCGCGGCGAACGCGGCCGCGCGGGGCCTGCAAGGTGCACCGAAATTCGCTGCGCTCGCCGCCGGCCAGGCCGCGCCGGTTGCCCACGTTGCCGCCCATGCTCTGGGTGCGGCGGCGTACGCGATCAGGGCGGCGGATGCCGCCGACTCGGCGCGCATCGCTGAGCGGGATTGGCAGCGCGAGCGCATTCCCGACGGGATCCGCGAACTCGTTCTCGACGACCAGCGACTCCGGAGCGCCATCTGCTGGAACGTGTTCGACGACTAGGAGTTGCGACGCCGTCCCCGGCGCACGCCAAGCACCAGCAACACGATGCCGATGATCGCGAGCACCAGCCCGACGTAGAGCCACAGTTGGCTCCCGGTCATTGAACTTCCGCCGATCAGGCCGATTCCTTGCCCAAAGAAAATCAGACCGACGACAAGGGCGATCGCGCCGATGGCGATAAGGGCGGTCTGCACGGTACGGCTATTCATAGTGGCCAACTTACCTCCGCTGCCGCGGATCGCAGCGTGTCTACTTGCCGCGGTCCTTCCCGATCCATCCGAGGTGGGTGTGGGTGAACGCATCCGGCAGTTTGAGCCCGTAGCCGAGTGCGCGATCCGCTCCGACATGAAACGCCCATGATAGGGCGATGAGCGCAAGGACGGTCGACCCGGGCACGGCGAACGCGCAGAAAACGACCGCGACGATGCCCACTAACGCGGGCCACGCGTAGCTGTGAACGAGGTTGTACACGACCGCGCCGGTTGAGGGGGATCGCAGGTATCCGAGCGCTGACAGGTCGAACAGCAGGAACGCCGCGAACGGAACCCACCACCAGGTCGGGTAGAACGCGATGGTCGTCGCGAGCGCGAACGCCGCGATCAGCCCGCTTTCGATGCGCTGGATGAGGGACGTCATGCGCCAATCATTTCAGGTGGCGTCGCGGGCGTGCATCGCACGAATCCGAGCTTTTCCAGGATGCGGGCGGAGGCGAACAATATTCGCGGTATGGCCACCTATCCGCGTGACTGGCGCTGCTACGGAGCGCGGGGCGAGGCGGTCGATGTCCTCGGTCGCCTCTTCGTGACAAGAACGACTTCCTGGATTTCGCGTCATAGTGGCCGTTGAGCGGGCTCTCTTCAGGTGAGCAGGCAAACACGGTCTGCCCGAATAACCGAGATAACCGAACACAGGCGTAGCGAAGCTGAAGGATCAGGCTGCTGTTGCTCGTCTCAATACCCCGAGTTGAGAGTTCCACACGACCTTAAAATGATGCTTCCTCACCTATATCAGGATCAGGAAGGCACCTCTCATGTCAACAATCAGCCTCGGGCTCAAAGCCCGCAAATCTGGCTCGGATCTCCCGCCCAAGAGATTGGTCCTCGCCGGGTTCGTCGCGGCGGGCGTCGCGATCGCGTACTCGCTCACCCTCCCGTCGACGGCATTCGCGACGAATATCCAGGCGTCCCTCCAGGCGGCGGCAACTCCGGCTTCCGGAACCGGCCTGTCCGCGGCGGACCTGGATCACCTTCTCAACGTACGGTTTGGGCCAGTGAATGACGCCGTGACCGCCCAGGGTTCGAGCGCCGCCACTCAGGTGAACGCGCTGCTGAACGCGGGAGACGGCACCACTTCGGCGGATGGCAACCTCCTCACCGTGAACGTGCCGGCCGTCTCGGGGCTGAACGCATCGGTCAACGCCGCCCTCGCTCCGATCGCCGCCCACTTGGCCCTGCTGAATGGACAGAACGGGCAGATCGCAGCGTCGGTGAACGGCAACGTGACCAAGATAAGCCCGCTTCTGAACCTCAACTCGCCGGGTGCGACGATCACGGCGAACGTGCCGATCAACCTGGACGGGGCGGTGGGCCCGGCTCTCGGTTCGTCCACCAGTTCGGGAGCAGTCACCATGAACCCGGCCAACGGGACGATCGTGATCGATCTCTCCAAGCTGCTCTCCGCCGATCCCACCAACCAGAGCGGCACGGTGGACACCCTGTCGCCGGCAGTGCAGGCACTGATCAGTGCTGACATCAACAACGCTGCGGCCGACCTGGGGGCCAACCTGGTGAACTCGGCAACCGACTCGGTGGTGGCCGCTCCCGTGAGCGTGAACGCCAATCTTCACGTACTGACCCAGCCGGCAGCGACCGGCACCGGATCCGCCTCGACCGGTGACACCACCGCAACCGGAGCGGTCACGACCGGCGCGCTCGGCGGTCTTCTCGGAGGGCTTGGCAACGTGGTGAATGGGGCTGTCGGCACCGTCGCCAACACGGTGGATGGTGCACTGAACGCGGTGTCCAACCTCCTGCCGTCGCTGCTCACCACCCTGTCGCTGAACCTCGGTGGCACCGTCGGGCAGACGGTCGGAGGAACCGCACCGGCCACAGGCTCCGTGTCCCTCCTGGGGCAGCCGGCGCCGTTCAACGCCGGGGGCATCTCCAACGGAGTCGGGAACGCGATCATCAACAACATCGTGGGTCCCATCGGCACCGGGTCCTCGAGCGCCGGTTCGGGAACGGGCACCGCAACTGGCTGCCCGGCCGGCGACACGCTCGATGTCTGCCTGAACGCGAACACCAACCTCGGTGGATTGCTCAACGGGAACGGTAGCGGCCTGCTCAACGGCAACCTGCTCGGTGGCAACGGGCTGCTCGGGACGGGCCTGCTCGAGGGCAACGGCCTGCTGAACGGAACCGGCTCGCCGTGGCTGACCGTGAACGGTCTGCTCAGCTCCAACGGCAACCTGCTCGGCACTGACGGCACCGGGCTAGGCGTTTCGGTGAACGCGAACACCGGCAGTGGAACCGGCACCGGAGGCGGGTCGAACCTGCTCAACGTGAATGTCGGCTCCGGTGCGAACGGGAGCGCATCCGGTTCGACCGGTCAGGGCAACCTCCTGACGGTGAACGGCAACTCCGTGATCGGCAACCCCCTGAACGGGAACCTCCTGAACGGGAACCTCCTGAACATCGGAGGCTGACCGCCCCGTCCCTCGCCGTTCCGACCTGAAGTCGGAGCGGCGAGGTGGCTACCGGATCAGGTGGACGCCAGGCCCTGATCTCAGGCGACCACAGGACACCGGTAGTCACACGGCCGGGCTCGAACCTCATCAGGAGGCCTGAGCCCGGCCACTTCTCATGCCCGGCCATCCTGCTCGTGCTGATCGGGCTGATCGTGGTGCTGCTCGCCCGGCCGGGAGGCGGGAGCAGTGCGGAGTCGATTCCCACCGCGACTCCCTCAGATCCTGGTGCCGGCCACCCTCGGCGGAACCGTGAAGGGTGGGGGCTCCCGTCGTCGCGATCGGTAATCCTCTGGGCCGGCACCGCGGGACTTCTGGTGCCGCCGATGAAGATCGCGACGTCGTGGAGGCTTTCGCTCGGTTGACGATCTGTGTCAACGCGCCGGGCGACATCCGGTTCGCCGCATCGATCACCTGACGCCGAGACCCGAACGGCCTTCATACCGGATTAGGGTCGGATCATGACTTCACCGCGCAACCCATTCGGACGACTCGGCGTGTGGCTGTCCCGGGCGGTGCCTCTCGACGAGAGAGTCGCCGTCGCCAGGGTGACGGAATCGCTGGGCTACGAGACGATCTGGCTCGCGGGTGGCGCCGCCCCGGGGGTTTTCGATGATGTCCGCGAAGTGCTTGGTCGCACAAGCACCGTCGCAGTGGGGACGTCGATTGCAAATATGTGGGCCGAGTCGCCGAAGGAGGTCACCGACGCCTTCAACGCGCTCGAAGCCGACTATCCGGACCGTTTCTTTCTCGGTGTGGGGCCGAGCCACGCCCCGCTGGTCGCCAGGAACAACTTAGGGACCTGGCAGAAGCCGCTCGCGAAGTCGCGCGGGTACCTGCAGGAGATGGACGCTGAGCCCGAACCCGTGCCCGTCGATCGACGACTGCTCTCCGCCCTCGGGCCGCTCGCGCTGCGACTGTCGGCGGAGCGAACCCTAGGAAGCATCCCGTACCTCGTTCCCGCCGCTCACACGAGATCCGCACGCCACCAACTCGGTGCGGCTCCTGTCCTCGCGCCCGAGCTCGGGGTCGTGCTCGCGCCGGATATCGAGCGGTCGCGTGCGAGAGCGCGGGAGTTCCTGGCCACCTATCTCGGGTATCCGAACTACACGGGAACGTTCCTGCGATCAGGCTTCGACGAACGCGATCTGGAGAACGGCGGCAGCGATCGCCTGGTGGATGCTGTGTTCGGTCTCGGTCACGTGGAGGCGATCGGTGCGCGCATCGACGAGCACTTTGCTGCGGGGGCGGACCATGTCGCGATCCAGGTTCTGCCAACGGACGGTCAGACCCGGGTCGACGTGTTCACCGCGATCGCGGCGGAACGCGGGCTCGTCGCCCGGTAGCGCCGGCGCAGCGCAGCGAGTAGCTTGCGAGCATGAGCAGCATCGTGGTGCAGGAGTTCATCTCACTCGACGGCGTCATCCAGGGCGGTGGCGGGCCGGACGAGGATCGCGACGGCGGCTTCGACCTCGGCGGGTGGTCGATGGACTACGACGCGAAGCACGACCGGGCGGACGAGCTCTCGCAGATCGTCATGGAATGGGAGAGACGCGACGAGGCACTGATTCTCGGTCGCCGGACCTACGACATCTGGGCCGGCGCCTGGGGTGTGTGGGATGAGAACGCCGACGGGATGATGGGGGAGCTGACGAGGCTCTACAACCGGCTCCCGAAGTACATCGCCTCGCGCACCCTGACCGAGCTGGGCTGGAAGAACTCCCACCTGCTCGGCGACGACCTGCCGGCCGCGGTGGCGAAGGTGCGCGACGAGCCGGGCGGCGAGATCCGCGTGTGGGGGAGCTCGGTGCTGATCAGGACGCTGGCCCAGCACGACCTGGTCGACGAGTACCGGCTGATGGTCTACCCGGTCGTCCTCGGTGCCGGCAAGAAGCTGTTCGCGGACGGGTTCCCGCACACCGCGCTCGCGCTGGTCGAGAGCCGCGCTCTTGCATCGGGGGTTGTCATCACCACGTACCGCCGGCCACGGTAGCGCGCGCATCGTGCTGAGGCAGGTCGCTAAGGCTGTGCTGGTGCACGAGAGCGAGTTCGTCCAGAGCAACGCCGTCGTCGTGCAGGGTGGGGATGGCGTGTTGCTCATCGATGCCGGGGTGCACGCCGACGAGATGGCCTGCCTGGCGGAGGACCTGTCCGACGCGGGCCAGAGCGTCGCGGTGGGTTTTTCGACGCACCCGCACTGGGATCATCTGCTCTGGCACTCGAGGCTCGGCGCGCCGCCTCGTTATGGCACCGCGCGCTGTGCGGACACGGCCCGGGAGCGGCTGTCGGGCGGGATCGACCCCGCCCGGCTCGGCATCCCTGAGCAGGTGTCGCTCGACCTGATCGGCCTCATCACCGGCCTGTCCGCCGGGACGATGCAGATTCCCTGGGATGGGCCGGTCGTCCGGATTCTCGAGCACCAGGCGCACGCCCCCGGCCACGCGGCACTGGTGATCGAGGAATGCGGGGTTCTCGTCGCCGGCGACATGCTCTCCGATGTCCTGATCCCGATGCTCGACCTGAACGGCACCGCCGACCCGATCGAGGACTACCTCGCCGCGCTGCGGCTGCTCGAGGGCGCGGTCGCAGACGTCGACGTCGTCATCCCCGGCCACGGGCCCGTCGGCGGACCCGACGAGGTGCACAAGCGGATCGACCAGGACCGGGCGTACGTGCAGGCCCTGCGCGATGGTCGTGATCCGGCGACCCGCGGGTCGGCCCATCGGCCAAGCCCGGCTGGGAGTGGGTGAGCGACGTGCACGCGGGGCAACTCCAGCGCCTCGCCCAGCGAAGCGAGAGCGACGTGACGCCCTAAACCGTAACTTTCGCCTCGACGAAAGCGTGCCCTGCGAAGATCGAAGCATGCTCGACTCGCTCCCCATTCTCGACATCTCCGAGCTGGACGCCGGCCCTGAGAGTGCCGCAGCTTTCCGCACTCGTCTGCGCGAGGTCACCCACGACGTGGGCTTCTTCTATCTGGTCGGCCACGGCATCGACCCGGAGCTGACGAACAGGCTACTGGATCTGTCGAGGCGGTTCTTCGACCTGCCGGAGCGCGACAAGCTGGCCATCGAGAACATCCACAGCCCGCAGTTCCGCGGCTACACCCGCGTGGGCAAGGAACTCACGAACGGCGACGTCGACTGGCGCGAGCAGATCGACATCGGCGAGGAACGTGATGTCGTCGAGCGCGCCGACGGCGTGCCCGACTTCTGGCGCCTCGAAGGCCCCAACCTGTGGCCTGCGGCGTTGCCGGACTTCCAGTCGACGGTCGACGAGTGGCGGCGGCAGCTGACGGCGCTCGCCATCCGTCTCCTGCGCAGTTGGGCGATCGCGCTCGGACAAGCCGAAGACGTGTTCCATGACGCGTTCGCCGACCGTCCGTTCTCGCTGATCAAGATCGTGCGCTACCCGGGCGAGACGGATGTCGAGCCCAGGCAGGGCGTCGGAGCCCACCGGGACGGAGGCGTGCTGACCCTGCTTCTCGTGGAACCCGGCAAGGGCGGCCTCCAGGTCGAGCACGAGGGCGAGTGGATCGACGCACCCTCGGTGCCCGGAGCGTTCGTCGTCAACATCGGCGAGATGCTCGAGCTCGCCACCGACGGGTACCTGAAGGCGACACTGCACCGGGTCGTGTCGCCGAGGGTCGGCAGCGATCGCATCTCGATCCCGTTCTTCTTCAACCCGGCGCTCGATGCGACGATGCCGCACCTCGATCTCGACCCGAGCCTGCGGCTGGAGGCCCGGGGCATCTCTCCGGATCCCACCGACAGCCCCATCCTCGAGACCTACGGCGAGAATGTTCTGCGCTACCGGCTGCGGGCGCACCCGAACGTGGCCGAGATCCACCACGCGGACCTGCTCAATCGGGGCTGACCCGGCCGCGGCTACCTCCTAAGTTGACCGCTGGGTTCGTCGCGAAGATCGGCCAGCCGATCTCCGTTCGCCAGGACGTGGCATCGGTGGTCTCGTCAGCGCCCACCGCGTAGTACTCGCGCAGTGGCCCGTCGACCGCGAGGGCGTGTTCGGCGACATAGGCGCCGAGCGTTCCGTATGCCCGATCGACGCCCTCCAGGGCGCCGGCATGAACGATGACCGCGAGCTCGGCCGCGGGAACAATGGTGGCTTCGACGCGGCCGAGGTGGCGGACCTCGGGACCACAGGGGACAAAGACAGTCGCAACTCCGCGCTCGTCGGTGAACAGTTCATTCGAGAAGATGCCGCCCGCCGCTGAGGTCGGCTCGATGCCCTGCGCAGCGAGCGTCGCGAAAAGCTCGCCGAGCGCGCCCTGGTACCAGGCTGCGGCATCCGTGATGTCGATCGTCTCGGTGATCGCTGCGGCAGATGTGGGCGGGACCGTCCGGTGCTCGATGCCGGCGGTGGAGTCAGGATGATCGAGCAGATCGCGCAAAGACGTCACGATCGCACGCTGTCGTTCGATGTCGTCCTCGAGCCGTTTCGCGTGGGCGGCGATCAGCTCATTCCGCGCCGCAATGTCGCGGGCCGAGAGTACCTCCCGAATCTCACCCAGAGGCATGTCGAGAGCACGAAACCGGCGGATCACCTGGGCGACCGGAATCTGGCCGGTGCGATAGCGACGGTATCCAGAGTTCGAGTCGATCTCGGCCGGCTCGAGGAGTGCGGCCTCGTGGTAGAAGCGCAGTGTCCTCACGCTGAGATTGGTTGCTCGCGCGAAGTCGCCTATCGAGAGGAGGGCGGCCATGTATCAAGTCTGGGCCCTCCCGCAGGGGGAGAGTCAACGCGCTCCGTTTCGCTTGACTCTCCGGTAACGGCAGCTCGCAGAGTGAGTTCATGAGGCCAACCGGCCCGGGCCGATAAACATAGGAAGTCAACTCATGTCAACGCAGCTCACCGGCGTGATCGCACAGCACATCACGGCGGTCAACTCATTCGACGTCGATGCGATCGTCGCGACCTTCGCGGACGATGCTTATGTGAACGACAATCGTCGTGAATTCGTGGGGCTCGACGCGATCCGCCGGTGGGTCGAGAAGGAGATCGTCGGCGACAGTGTCACCATCGACGTGACCGAGGTGATCGACCACTACGGCGACACCATCGTGCGCGGTCGCTACGACGGCACCTTCGACAAGTCGGCACTGCCGGCCGAACTGATCCTGTCGAACTACTTCAGCGTGCGGGACGGCAGGATCGTGAGCCTCGTGGTGATCTTCAACCAGCCCGCCGACTACTGACCCGAGAGTTCCGTCGGCACGACGATCGCGTCCACGAGGGCGCCGTTGCGCCAGACCGTGACCTCGATGGGACGGTCGATCGCGTTCTCGACCATCAGCTTCTGCACTGCGGTGGTCGAGAGCACGCGGCTGTGGTCGATCTCGACGACCACGTCCCCCGGACGGATGCCGCCGAGCGCGGCCGGACTGCTGTCGGAGACCGCGGCGACCTGAAGGCCCGTCGTCGACCCGAGGCGAGCGGAGAGTTCGGCGTTCAACGTGATCTGAGAGCCCACGATGCCGAGCCAGGCACGACGAACCCGGCCGGCAGTCATGAGGGAGCGGATGATCTCCTTGGTCGTGTCGTTGATCGGCACGGCGAGTCCCAGCCCGACGCCGGCGACGGCCGTGTTCACACCGACCATTCGGCCGACGCTGTCGGCGAGCACCCCGCCGCTGTTGCCCGGGTTGAGCGCCGCGTCCGTCTGGATCACTTCGTCGATCACACGACCCGTCCTGGTGGGGAGCGACCGGCCGACGGCAGACACGATTCCGGCGGTCACCGAACCGGCGAGGCCGAGCGGGTTGCCGAGGGCGACGACGAGCTGGCCGACACGAAGCTCGGCGGCGTCACCCAGTTCCAGTGGGGGCGGGACCGGTGAGGTGCTGTGCAGCACCGCGAGGTCGGAGAGCGGATCGCGGCCGATGATCGTGACATCCACCGTCGATCCATCGCCGAAGGATGCCTGTGCCCGTTGGGCACCCTCGACCACGTGGGCGCTGGTGAGCAGGTATCCATCCGCGTCGATGACGCTTGCGCTACCGGAGCCGCCACCGCGTGCCGTTCGCACGGTGATGCTCGCCACCGACGGCAGCACCCGCTCCGCGACGCCGATGACGGCGCGCGAATAGGAGTCGAGAAGGTCGTCGTCAGCCATGCAGCAAGCATGCGCGAATCGGTGAGGATGTCGGTTGGCGTTCGCTTTCGGCTTAGCGGGGTGCAGCTGCGCAGGGCACGCCGCCCGCTGGGGGTGCGGTGATTGCAACCGGTGCTGTCGCAACCGGCGGAAGTGCGTTGGAGCGCCGCAGTCCGAGTCCGACCAGCACGACGGTGCCGGCGAGGGCGATGACTCCGGCCAGCCAGAAGTCGGCGGTGAGACCGAGGGACGAAACCGCGACGCTGCCGAGCACCGATCCGCCGGCGATCGCCAGCTGGATGGTGGTGACGAAGAGGGCGAGACCGCTTTCCGCGCCGTTGGTGGATGCGGCAGCCATCCAGGTTTGCGTTCCGAGAGGCAGGGCTCCCCAGACCAGCCCCCAGACGACCAGCAGGATGAACACGCCCACAGTGGAGTGAGCGAGGATCGGCAGCAGCACGACGGCCCCGGCGAGGATGAACTTCGACGCACCCAAGGTCGCGATCACACTGCGGCTGAGGGTGTAGCCGGCGGCGAAGTTACCGAAGATGCCCGCGATTCCGAAGATGAGCAGGGCAAGTGTGATGGTGTCGGGCGTGACGTGGGCGAGCTGCTGCAGGTAGGGGGTGAGGTAGGTGTAGGCCGCGAACTGGGCGACGAAGATGAAGGCGGTGGCGATCAGGCCGACGCGGGCGCGGGGGATGGTGAGCAGCCCGCCCAGGGTCGAGAAGCGCACCCGGTGGATGGCGGCAACGCGGGGGAGCAGGCCGAGCTGCACGGCCAGAGCGATGATTCCCAGTGCTCCGCCGATCACGAAGGCGAGCCGCCAGCTGGCGAGCGAGGTGACGAATGCGCCGAGCGGGAGGCTCACGACGGTGGCAACGGAGACACCGGCGGTGATGAAGGAAGTCGCGCGAATCGCCGAGGAAGGTTTGACGAGACGGCCTGCGATGCCGGCACCGATGGCCCAGAATCCGCCGATTCCGATGCCCAGTAGCATGCGGGCGACCAATAGCACGGTGAATGTCGGTGCGACAGCGGCGAGAGCGTCCGCGACGATCAGCAGCACGGTGAGCGCGAGCAGAACGAATCGACGGTCGATTCGCGAGGTGGCAACGGTCACCACGGGCGCGGCCACCGCGCCGGTCAGCGCCGTTCCGAAGACCATCAGGCCGGCGATGCCGATGGACACGTGCAGGCCGGAGGCGATGGAGGGCAGCAATCCGATGGGAAGGAACTCTGAGAGCACGAGCACGAAGGAGCCGAGTGCGACCGAGAGCACAGCCATCCAGCCGCGACGCTCCGTAGAAGAGGACATGACAAGCCCAACCGGTCGGACGCGGATCCATTCCCCGGCGGTCGCGACGTGACCCGGTGCGAGGATGGACTCATGAACATCGTCGTCTTCGGTACCGGTTTCGTCGGCAGTGCGATCGTGAAGGAACTCACCACTCGCGGTCACGAGGTCACGCCGGTGTCCCGGTCCGGGGAGGGCGGCGGCAGCGTGCTCGACGCCGGCTTTGTCGCAACGGTCACCTCCGGCGCCGATGTCATCGTGGCGGCCCTGCCCGCGAACGGTCTCGCGGATGCCGTGGCCGGGCTGCTGGCCGCGGCCGAGACGTCGGGCGCTCGCCTCGGGGTCGTCGGCGGCGCATCCACGCTCCCGGTTCGCGACGGCGAACCGCCCGAGGGCGACACGGACGCGTTTCCCGAGCGTTTCGCACCACTGCACCATGGTCACCAGGCCGCGTTCGCCGTGCTCGAGGCCGCCCCGGCCGACGTCGACTGGTTCAGCTTCATCCCGGCGGGCCAGTTCGGCTCATACCAGCCTGGAACCCGAACCGGCGCCTATCGCACCAGCACGACGTCGCAGGTGACGGATGCCGACGGCCGCTCATTCATCGGCGTCGAGGACTACGCGATCGCTTTCGCCGACGAAGTGGAGCAGCCGGTCACGCACCGCGGCTGGATCACGGTCGGCTACTGAAGTACGCCTTCATCGGCTCGAAGTAGTTGTCCTGCCAGCCGCCCTCTTCGTAGTCGCGCTGGTCTGACGGAACGTCACGGTGACGGATGGTGACCAGTGTTCCAGCGCCGTCCGGCTCGAACGTCACCTCGATGGTGGAGTCCTCGTCCTCTTCACCGAAGTCGGCGGTGCGCCAGCTCTGCCGGATGAGCTGGCCGGGCACGAGCTCGAGCGTGGCGCCGGTGATGTAGCCGTCCCATGCCTCGAACGCTCCGCCGATCGACGGGTCGACCTCGGCCTCCGCACCGGTCATCGCGCTGTGGCCTTCGCTCGACATCCATGCGTCGTACACCTGTCGCGGCTGTGCGGGAATCGTGTCTGACAGCTCGAAGTCGTACGTCATGAGGCCTTAAGCTACTCGCTCGCGGGCCTACGCCGCTTGATCAATCGTTCGATCGGGGTTGCGGCGAACAGCAGCAGGAGCCAGTAGGTGCCGACGACCGGCACAAGCACGGCGAGCACCAGGCACAGCAGCAGAATCGCCGACGGCACCACCGCCGCGAGTAGGTTCAGCTCGCCAGTCGCGCCCTCCCGGAGCAGCTGCGGATTCGTGGAGAGGTAGAACCGCATCAGGAGCGTCGTACCGCTCGCCAGGAGGATGTTGCCGATGTACAGCGCGTAGACACCGCTGAGGCCGTGATCCGCGTTGGCGATGACGTTGGTCGTGAAGGGGAGCACGGTGATCGCCGCGAGCCACAGCAGGTTCAGGCGCACTAGACCGGCGTTGTAGGAGCCCACCAATTCGAACAGGCTGTGATGCAGCAGCCACAGGTTGCCGATCACCGCGAACGAGATGACGAACGCGAGCAGGTTCGACCAGTGGTCATGGAGCAGCGAGCCGAGCGTCTCGTGCGCGACCTGCGCGCCGAGGTCGACGAGCGGCAGGATGAGCAGCGTGATCGAGATCGCGACGGCAGCATCGGTGAAGTTGACCAAGCGGTCGAGTCCTCGCTCCGTGCGGATGGGTGCCATGCAGCCATTGTGGCAGCAGAGCTCACTCCGGCAGGTGCGTTCCCAGCAGGCTCAGTTCCGCGGCGCCGAGACGGTCGCCCGAGTTGTTCGCCTGGTGCCAGTGCGGGTAGCCGAGGGGGCGGGCGCTCACGGCGTCGAGCCGGGCCCGTTCGTCCGGCGTCAGCTGGAGGGATGCCGCGGCGAGGTTGTCGCTCAGCTGCTCCTCGGTGCGCGCCCCCACGATCACCGAGGTGACGGCCGGCCTGCCCAGCGTCCAGGCGAGTGAGATCTGGGCGGCCGAGACGCCGTGAGCCTCCGCGATAGCCAGGAGCTCGTCCACGGTGGAGTAGAGCTTGTCCTCGTCGTACACGGGCGGCTCGGTCCAGCCTTCGAAGCGCCGGGAGCCGGCGGGAGCATCCTGGCCCTTGCGATACTTTCCGGAGAGCAGGCCACCCGCGAGCGGACTCCAGACCAGGATGCCGAGCCCCCGGTCGATGCTCACCGGAACCAGTTCGTCTTCGGCCTCGCGCGCCTGCAGCGAGTAGTAGATCTGCTGGCTGACGAAGCTCTGCGTGCCGGCCCGGTCGGCCGTCCAGAGCGCCTTCATCAGCTGCCAGCCCGAATAGTTGGATGCACCGATGTAGCGCACCTTGCCCGAGGTGACGAGCGTGTCGAGCGCGTGCAGCGTCTCTTCGAGCGGTGTCTGCCCGTCCCACTCGTGCACCTGGTACAGGTCGATGTGGTCGGTGCTCAGGCGACGGAGGCTTGCCTCCGCCGCGCGGATGATGTGGTAGCGCGACAGGCCCGCGTCGTTGGGTCCGTCGCCCATCGTCATCCGCACCTTGGTCGCGACGAGCACGTCGTCCCGGGATGCTCCGAGCGCCTGGCCGAGGATCTCCTCGGACCTGCCGTCCGAGTAGATGTCAGCGGTGTCGAAGAGTGTCACGCCGGCCGCACGCGCGAGGTCGATCTGCCGGCGTGCACCGTCGACGTCGATTTTGCCGACCGCGCTCGCCCAGCCGGTGCCGCCGAACCCCATCGTGCCGAGGGTGATGCTCGAGACGCGGAGTCCCGATGCGCCAAGTTGTCTGTAGTCCATGCTGTGTCTCTTCCGTGTCGTCGGGGATGGGTCAGGCGTTGTTCCTGGTGGCCGGATCGGGTGCGACCCGATGCCCGGCCTCGAGTGCGTCGAGCAGCACCAGCTCCGCTTCGGTGAGCGGGAAGTCGAACAGCGAGAAGTTCTCGACCATGCGGGACCTGCGAACCGTGCGGGCGATCGCATCCACCTCGTCCGTCTCGACGAGCACGCCTCGCGCGATCGGGCTCCACGCCTCGATCTGGTTGATCGCCGGCACCACGCTGGTCTCGGCGGCGAGACGCGCCGGGTGCCCGGGCAGGACGTTCGATACCCCGACGGAGCGGGAGAGGCCTTCGGCTTTCGTCTCTCCGGGGTCAACCTGGACGACGCCGAACCCGATGTGCGGGATGCTGTGGCCGTCGTTGAGGAGGAGATCGGGGATGGTGCTCACTGCTCTTCCTTCGTTCCTTCGGTGTTCTCCCTTGACTTTAGGATGGGCGTTTGCAACAGTCCAACAGTAATAACTGCTGGCATTCAGAACTGGAGCTGATAAATGGATCTGCGGCAGATGGAGTATTTCGTGGCGCTCGCCGAAGAGCAGCAGTTCACCCGCGCGGCAGAGATCACTCGCGTCTCGCAGTCCGGCCTGTCCGCCAGCATCCGCACTCTCGAGGACGAGCTGCAGACCACCCTGTTCACGCGGTCGACCAGGAAGGTGGAACTCACCGACGCCGGCCGGGCGCTGCTGCCTCACGCTCGCTCGCTGCTCAGCCAGGCCACGGCGGGCAAGGATGCCGTGGTCGCGACCCGGGCGGAGGTGCTCGGCGAGCTGAGGGTCGGCGGTGAGCAGTGCCTCGGTGCCATCGACGTGCCCGAGCTGCTCGCGCG
>FSWJ01000867.1_pt1 | contig 14897 bp, 10 predicted proteins | sample 1637851 | NCBI WGS metagenome assembly FSWJ01 (sample SAMEA3914789, study PRJEB12502) | metagenome | biome: forest; material: soil | place: Canada | collected 2011-07-03 | depth 0.3 m | reverse complement strand
CGGCTGCGGCGCGAGCACGAGGCGCTGCAGTGGCTGGCCAACGTGACGTTCCACGACGTCGACAGCCCGGAGGTGATGGCGTGGAGCAAGCGGTCGGGGGACGACGTGGTGCTGGTCGTGCTCAACCTCGACCCGCATGGTGCCCGCGAGGCGACCGTCCGGCTCGACCTGCCTGCCGTCGGCGCCGGCTGGGACGACCAGGTCCTGCTGCGCGACGAGGTCACCGGCGCGGAGTACACCTGGGGACAGGCCAACTACGTGCGGCTCGACCCGTTCGTGGAGCCGGCGCACATCTTCACCGTGCGTCCCCATCGCCCGTCGCCAGAAGGACCCTGAATGCCACCGGAGAGGCGGAGCAGCTCGTGACGACCGTGGGACCCGACGAGCTGGTCTCCCTGGAGGAGTCACGCGACCCGCTCTGGTACAAGCGCGCGGTCTTCTACGAGGTGCTGATCCGCGGTTTCTCGGACAGCAACGGCGACGGCACCGGCGACATCCGCGGCCTGACCACGAAGCTCGACTACCTGCAGTGGCTCGGGGTCGACTGCATCTGGCTGCTGCCGATCTACCAGTCGCCGCTGCGCGACGGCGGCTACGACATCAGCGACTACCTGCGGATCCTGCCCGAGTTCGGCGATCTGGGTGACTTCGTCCAGCTCGTGGACGAGGCGCACCGGAGAGGCATCCGCATCATCGCCGACCTCGTCGTCAACCACACGAGCGATGCCCACCCCTGGTTCCAGGCCTCGCGCGCCGACCCCGACGGTCCCTACGGCGACTTCTACATGTGGTCCGACACCGACGAGAGGTACCCGGACGCGCGCATCATCTTCGTCGACACCGAGAAGTCGAACTGGACCTACGACGAGGCGCGCGGCCAGTTCTACTGGCACCGCTTCTTCCACCACCAGCCCGACCTCAACTACGACAACCCGGCCGTGCAGCAGGCGATGCTCGAGGTGCTGCGCTTCTGGCTCGACCTGGGGCTCGACGGGTTCCGCCTCGACGCCGTCCCCTACCTGTTCGCCCGGGACGGCACCAACTGCGAGAACCTCCCGGAGACCCACGCCTACCTCAAGAGGCTGCGCAAGGAGATCGACGCGGAGTACCCCGACCGCGTCATGCTCGCCGAGGCCAACCAGTGGCCGGCCGACGTCGTGGAGTACTTCGGGGCCGATGGCGACGAGTGCCAGATGGCCTTCCACTTCCCCCTGATGCCCAGGCTCTTCATGGCCGTGCGCCGCGAGTCCCGCTACCCGATCTCGGAGATCCTGGCGCAGACCCCGCCCATCCCGGCCAACTGCCAGTGGGGCATCTTCCTGCGCAACCACGACGAGCTGACCCTCGAGATGGTGACCGACGAAGAGCGCGACTACATGTACAGCGAGTACGCGAAGGACCCGCGGATGAAGGCCAACGTCGGCATCCGCCGGCGGCTGGCGCCGCTCCTCGAGAACAGCCGGGACCAGATCGAGCTGTTCACCGGCCTGCTGCTCTCGCTCCCCGGTTCGCCGGTGCTGTACTACGGCGACGAGATCGGGATGGGCGACAACATCTACCTCGGTGACCGCGACGGCGTCCGCACGCCGATGCAGTGGAACGCCGACCGCAACTCGGGCTTCTCCACGGCCGACCCGCAGCGGCTCTACCTGCCGCTGATCCTGGACCCGGTCTACGGCTACCAGGCCCTCAACGTCGACGCCCAGGAGCGCTCGGCCACCTCCCTGCTCAACTGGACGCGCAAGATGCTCGGGGTGCGCCGTCAGCACCCGGTGTTCGGCATGGGCACCTACGAGGAGCTCGGGGCCTCCAACCCGTCCGTCCTCGCCTTCGTCCGCGAGTTCGGCGACGACCGCGTGCTCTGCGTCAACAACCTCTCGCGCTTCCCCCAGCCGGTGGAGCTCGACCTCGCCCGCTTCGAGGGGAGCACCCCTGTCGAGCTGACCGGCGGGGTGCCGTTCCCGCGCATCGGGGAGCTTCCCTACCTGCTGTCGCTGCCCGGGCACGGGTTCATGTGGTTCGCGGTCCCGGGGCCGTCATGAGCGAGCTCGTGAAGGAGTGGCTCCCGCGCCAGCGCTGGTTCGGCGGCAAGGGACGCGACATCGCCACGGTCACCGAGAGCTCCTCCGTGGTGCTCCAGGACACCGACCCGCAGGTGCGCCATGTCGTCGCGCGCGTCGACTACGCCGACGGCGGCTCCGAGGACTACCAGCTGCTCCTCGGCTCGACGAAGGGCTTCGTCGAGCAGCGGCTGGAGCATGCCGTGATCGGTGACGAGGACGGCTCACTGCTCTACGACGCCGTCCACGACCCGGTGGCCACCGGCCTGCTCCTGGGCCACCTCTCCGCCGGGGACCGGGTCGAAGGGCTCTCGTTCGTCAACGACGCGGAGGTCGACCCCACCCTCCCCGGCCGCGTCATGGGCGCCGAGCAGAGCAACACCTCCGTCGTGTACGGCGACGAGGTGATCCTCAAGCTGTTCCGGCGCCTGCAGGCCGGCGCCAACCCCGACATCGAGATCACCAAGGCGCTCGCCGACGCCGGGTGCGCCTACGTCGCCCGCCCGCTGGCCTGGTTCGACGGCACGGTCGACGGCGAGACGACGACGCTCGGCCTGCTGCAGCCGTTCCTCCGGACCAGCTCCGAGGGCTGGGCCATGGCGACGGCCAGCGTCCGTGACCTGTTCGCGGAGGCCGACCTCCACGCCGACGAGGTGGGTGGCGACTTCGCGGGCGAGTCCGAACGACTGGGCGTGGCGACCGGCGAGGTCCACCAGCTGATGGCCCGGACGCTGACGTCGGCCGTGGCAGGACCGGAGGAGTCACGGCAGACCGCCCACCAGCTCCACGAGCGGCTCGACGCCGCCCTGGCCGTGGTGCCGGAGCTCGCGGCCTACGCCGACGGCCTGCGCGTGGCCTTCGACACCGTCGCCGCCCGGCGCGACCCGGTTCCCGTGCAGCGCGTGCACGGCGACTACCACCTCGGCCAGGTGCTGCGGACCCAGGACGGCTGGGTGCTGCTCGACTTCGAGGGCGAGCCCGCCCGTCCCCTCACGGAGCGGCGTGCGCTGATGAGCCCGCTCAGGGACGTCGCCGGGATGCTCCGTTCCTTCGACTACGCCGCGCGGCACCTGCTGGCCGAGCGACCCGAGCAGCGGCACCTGGCGTACCGGGCCGCGGAGTGGGCAGAGCGCAACCGAGAGGCGTTCTGCGACGGCTACGCCCGTGCGGCGGGCGCGGACCCGAGGGACGAGGCCGCGCTGCTGCGGGCGTTCGAGCTCGACAAGGCGGTCTACGAGGTGGTCTACGAGGCACGCAACCGGCCCGCCTGGCTGCAGGTCCCGCTGGGCTCCATCGCCAGGCTGGTCGGTGCCGACGCGTGACCAGGCCGCCGCGCCAGAGCCGACCCCGCGTGAAGGACGACCTCGAGGTCGTCACCCACGGTCCCGGCGACGACGAGCTCGAGCTCCTCGCCGGGGGGGCCCACCACAACCCGCACAGCGTGCTGGGCATGCATCCGGCCGGGACCGGCTCGGTCATCCGGGCGCTCCGGCCCGGTGCCGAGGGCGTCGAGGCGGTCATCGGCACCGAACGCGTCCCGATGGCGCACCGCGCCTTCGGCGTGTGGGAGGCGACCGTCGACGGCCCGGTGGCCGACTACCGCCTCGACGTCGTCTACCACGGCACGACCTACCCCTCGGACGACCCCTACCGCTACCTCCCGACCCTCGGCGAGGTCGACCTCCACCTGATCGGTGAGGGCCGCCACGAGCACCTCTGGCGGGTCCTCGGCGCCCACGTCCGCCGTTACGAGGCGACGACCGGCGTGAGCTTCGCGGTCTGGGCGCCCAACGCCCGCGGTGTCCGGGTCGTCGGCGACTTCAACGGGTGGGACGGCAGCAGCCACCCGATGCGCTCCCTCGGGAGCAGCGGGGTGTGGGAGCTGTTCGTGCCCGGCATCGGGGCCGGCACCCGCTACAAGCTCGCCGTGCTCGGCGCCGACTCGGTGTGGCGCGACAAGGCCGACCCGATGGCCCGCCAGGCGGAGGTCCCGCCGCTGACGGCCTCGGTCGTGGCGGAGTCGTCGTACGACTGGAAGGACGGCGACTGGCTGGAGCGCCGCGAGCGGACCCAGCAGCACGCGGCACCGATGAGCGTGTACGAGGTGCACCTCGGGTCGTGGCGCCAGGGCCTGTCGTACCTCGAGCTCGCGGACCAGCTCGCGGAGTACGTCGGCTGGCTGGGCTACACCCACGTCGAGCTGCTGCCCGTCGCCGAGCACCCGTTCGGCGGCTCGTGGGGCTACCAGGTCACGTCCTACTACGCGCCGACGTCGCGCTTCGGGTCCCCGGACGAGTTCCGCCACCTCGTGGACCGGCTGCACCAGGCCGGCATCGGCGTCATCGTGGACTGGGTACCGGCGCACTTCCCGAAGGACGACTTCGCGCTCGCCCGCTTCGACGGGACCCCGCTCTACGAGCACGCCGACCCCAGGCGGGGCGAGCAGCTGGACTGGGGCACCTACGTCTTCGACTTCGGCCGCAACGAGGTACGCAACTTCCTCGTGGCCAACGCGGTCTACTGGCTGGAGGAGTTCCACATCGACGGCCTGCGCGTCGACGCGGTCGCCTCGATGCTCTACCTGGACTACTCCCGCGAGGAAGGGCAGTGGGAGCCCAACCAGTTCGGCGGGCGCGAGAACCTGGACGCCGTCGCCTTCCTGCAGGAGATGAACGCCGTCGTCTACCGCCGGGTGCCCTCCGCGATGACGCTCGCGGAGGAGTCGACCTCCTGGCCGGGCGTCTCCCGGCCCACCCACCTGGGCGGCCTGGGGTTCGGGTTCAAGTGGAACATGGGGTGGATGCACGACTCGCTCGCCTACGTCGCGCACGAGCCGATCTACCGCGGCTACCACCACCACCAGATGACGTTCTCGATGGTCTACGCGTACTCCGAGAACTACGTGCTGCCGATCAGCCACGACGAGGTCGTGCACGGCAAGGGCTCCCTGCTGCGCAAGATGCCCGGCGACCGGTGGCAGCAGCTGGCCAACGTCCGCGCCTACCTCGGTTTCATGTGGGCCCATCCCGGCAAGCAGCTGCTGTTCATGGGCTCGGAGTTCGCGCAGGAGTCGGAGTGGAGCGAGGCCCGCTCGCTCGACTGGTGGCTGCTCGACCTGCCCGACCACCGCGGCGTCGCCCTGCTCGTGAAGGAGCTGAACGAGGTCTACCGGGCCACGCCGGCGCTCTGGACCCAGGACACCGACGCCGCGGGGTTCTCCTGGATCGACGCCAACGACGCGACCGGCAACGTCTTCTCGTTCCTGCGGTTCGGCAGCGACGGCTCGGCGCTCGCCTGCATCAGCAACTTCGCGGGCATGCCCCACGAGGGGTACCGGGTCGGCCTCCCGTGGGCGGGCGAGTGGCGCGAGGCGGTCAACACCGACGCCGACCTCTTCGCCGGAAGCGGCGTCGGCAACGGCGGGTCGGTGACCGCGGTCACGGAGAGCTGGCACGGCCAGCCGGCCTCCGCGGTGCTGCGGGTGCCGCCGCTCGGGACCCTCTGGCTGACGAGCCCGGGCGGCTGACCCGCCAACATCGCTCGTCCCTCTCGGCAGGATCGGCGCTGCCGACGGCGAATCAGAACCCTCGAAGGCAGCCGGCACGCGCAGTGCCGGCGGACACCAGGGGGACGTTTCGTGATCAGTGTGAGAAGGCGGGTGCTCGGCGGACTCGTGCTCGCCAGCGCGGGCCTGGGCGTGTTCTCCGCGCAGGCCGGCACGACGAACCACCAGAGCAAGGCCCCGGCCTCCCTGGTCAAGGACCTCGCCGCCGTCTGCGCCCACGCCGCCCGCGGCACCTACGGGCTGCCCGGCCACTACTGCGACTCCCCCGCCTCGCTCTACCAGGAGATCACCGGCGAGTCCTCGGACCGTCTGGCCGCGGAGGCGCAGCGGGCCGCAATCCAGTCCGCTCCCTCCGGCACGACCCCGCCACAGGCGCTCGCCAACGCCATCTCCCAGCGCGGGCGCCTCGCTGCGCGCGGCTCCGCGCCCCAGGACAGCCACGCCTGGACGCGCAACGGCGTCGGCCCCCTCCAGGCGGCCGACCCGGGCTACACCGGGGTCAACGGGCTGGGGCTCGTGGAGCTGGCCGGACGGATCACCGACTTCGCCTACGACACGAGGCACAACGTCGTCTTCGCGTCGGTGGCGACGGGCGGCCTGTTCAGCTCCTCCGACGCCGGGGCCCACTGGACCTCGATCGGCGAGAACCTGCCCACCCAGCTCATCGGTTCGGTCGGCTACAGCCCGGCCGGCGGCGGCACCCTGGTCGTCGTCACGGGCGACGGGTCGTTCGGCAGGTACAGCCTCGAGGGCGCCGGCGTCTACCGCAGTACCGACAAGGGGAAGAGCTGGCAGCGCGCGACCGGTGCGCCGTCGGACGCCTTCGGGTTCCGGGTCGCGGTCGACGACAGCAACCCCAACGTGATCTACGCCGCCACCGGTGCCGGGCTGTTCCGCTCCGACGACGCCGCGCGGTCCTTCCACAACGTGGCGCTGCCCACCGGGCCGTGTGCCGGGAAGAGCAACCGCACCAAGGGCTGTCTGCTCGCGAACGTCGTGACCGACGTCGTCGTCCAGGCGCCCGGCGGAGCCAACAACGCCAAGGGCGGCCGGGTCCTGGCAGCGGTGGGCTGGCGCAACGGCCAGTCCACGAACCCCGACGGCAGCGTGCAGTCGCCCAACAACGGCCTCTACAGCTCGGCGAACGGCAAGCCCGGTACGTTCGCCCGGCTGCAGGCCCCCGGCTTCACCGCCCAGGACCACATCGGCCGCATCGGACTCGGCCCGACGACCGGTCCGGCGCAGAACCACGACTACGTCTACGCCCTGGTCCAGAACGCCAAGCAGACCCAGAAGAACGGCAACCCCTCCATCCCGCTCGACCAGGCGTCGGTCGTCAACGACCGGCTCAACAGCACGGTCAAGGCCGTCGGGACGCTCGACGGGGTCTTCGTCTCGCCGGACTTCGGCCAGACGTGGGTGAAGATGGCTGACGGCACCGAGCTCGGCTCCCCCACGACCGGGTCGGCGCTGGCGGTCACCGGACCGGCCCTCGCCGGCTACGGCGCGGGCGTGCAGGCCTGGTACAACCAGTTCATCAAGCCCGACCCCACCCGCCAGGTCGGTGGCGTGCCCACCCGCCTGATGTTCGGGCTGGAGGAGGTCTGGGAGAACGAGAACCCGAACGTCCCGCAGACCGGGCCTTCGTCGTTCCGGGTCGTCGGCCGCTACTTCAGCGGCTCGACGTGCCTGTTCCTCGACCTCCTGCCGGCCTGCCCGACCAACCGGGACGAGGCCCTCCAGCACACGACGACCACCCACCCCGACCAGCACGCCGTGCTGTTCCTCCCTGACAAGGAGGGCGGTGTCCGGGTGCTCGTCGGCAACGACGGCGGCGCCTACACCCAGAAGGTCGGGGCCACCCAGGACTTCGCCAACAACGGGTGGGGCAAGGGCAGCAACTCCGGCCTGACCACGCTGTCGCCGTACAACGTGGCCCGCGCCAAGGACGGCACGATCTGGATGGGCCTGCAGGACAACGGCACCGCCAAGATCACCGACGTCCGCGACAGCAAGGGGAAGGTCACCGCCCACCAGCGCCAGATCGAGGCGCTCGGCGGCGACGGCTTCTTCGTCGGCGTCAACCCCGACAACCCCAAGGCCGCGTACGGCGAGTACGTCGGCGGGTCGATGTCGGGGACCGTCGACGGCGGCCTGAGCTGGAACGCGATGGCGCCTCCGATCACCCACGGCCAGTTCTCGACGCCCTTCGCAGTCGACCCCCTGGACCCCCAGCACCTGATGATCGCCGGGCGCGAGGTCGTCGAGACCGGCTCCGGGCCGGGCACGGGCTCGGGCGACTGGGCCAAGCCCTTCGACCTCGGCACGGCGGCACACCCCGGCAACGCGCAGGCCAAGGAGACGGCCACCGACTCGGCCAACTCCCAGACCGCCCTCGACCTCTACGGCTCGAGTGCCTACGTCGCGTACTGCGGGGTCTGCGACGTGCTCGAGGACAACCGGCCGTTCCGGAGCGGCCTGGCGACCAACGTCGGCGGCACCTCCGCGCCGAAGCGCTACACCGCCTCCGGCTGGCACATCGCGGCCGCGAAGGGGCTCCCGGACCGCTACATCACGGCCGTGGCGATGGACCGCACCAACCCCAAGGTCGTCTACGTCACGCTGGGCAGCTACAGCCGCCGGTGGACGCCGCCGGGGACGCTCGACAGCGCAAGCGGCGCCGGCGGCCACCTGTACAAGTCGGTGGACGCGGGCGAGCACTTCGTCGACATCTCCGCCGACCTGCCGGACACGCCGGCCAACTGGGTGTCGGTCCGCGGCTCGCAGCTGCTCGTCGCCACCGACATCGGCGTCTTCGCCTCCCGGCCGTCCGCCGCGTGCGCGGCGCCGTCCGCCCGTGGCTGCGGCGGGTTCGAAGTCCTCGGCACCGGCCTGCCGGCCGCGCCCGTGAGCTCGATGCAGGTGGCTCCCTGGGACCCCAACCTGCTCACGGTGGCGTCCTTCGGACGCGGTGCCTACACCTACCGGTTCGGCCCGCCGCCGGCGGCGCGCGCGGCCGCCCCGGCGCTGCCCGCGCCGAAGTTCCTCGACCGGAAGCTGGCGCTCTACGGCTTCGAGACCGGCGCCGAGGGATGGACGGCCGGGACCGCCGGCTCTGTGGAGGCGTGGCGACGGGCGGCACCGGGCCACGCGTCCTCGCAGAGCTTCCAGGTCGTGCCGTACGAGAACGCGAGCTCCGTGTCCCTGACGTCCCCGAACCTGACGCTGCCGGCGCGCAGCACGGTGCAGGTGTCGTGGTGGAAGACCCAGGACACCGAGCCCTGCTGCGACGGACTCACCCTCGACTGGTCGAGCGACGGGTACGTGTGGCACACCGTCAGCACGAAGACCGACCAGAACAAGGACTACCCCAACTTCAGCAGCGACTCGGTCCGCTTCGTCGCCCCGGCGGGGAAGCTCATGCTCCGGTTCCGCCTCACGAGCGACGCGCTCATCTCGAGTCCGCCGTACACCGGTGTCCGACTGGACGACATCGAGGTGCGCCGCTAGGCCCCCCGGGGGTCAGTACAGGGCGTTGGAGAGGGCTCGGCGGCCGCTGACGATGCGCTCGTCCTCGGGGTCGAGCACGGAGAACAGCTCGAGCAGGTGCTCCCGGGCACGGTCACGGTCGGCGCCACTGGAGCGCTTCACGAAGCCGATGAGCCGGTCGACCGCGGGCTGGATCCGGTCGCTGAGGACCTCCACGTCGGCCGCCGCGGTCTGGGCGGCCACGTCGTCCGGGGCCAGCTCGGCGGCCTCGACGACGGCCTGGGGGTCCAGGTCGACCGCGCGCTGCAGGAGCGAGGCCCAGGCCCTGCCGAGCACGGCTTCGGCGTCGCCCGGCTTGCGGGCCAGCACGGCGTCGTACGACGCGACGGCACCGGCGTAGTCCTCGGCCGCGAGGGCGTCCTCGGCCGCGACGAGGTCGGGGTCGGCCGGCGCGGGAGGCGGCGGCTCGGCTCCCTCGGGGCCCGGCAGCCCGGCCTGCGCCGCCGCCGCGAGCACCTGCTCCAGGAAGCTGCGGACCTCGGCCTCCGGCAGCGCCCCGGTGAAACCGGGGACGAGACGCCCACCGAGGGCCAGGAAGACCGCGGGAATGGACTGGATCTGCAGCTGCCCGGCCAGTGCCTGGTTGGCCTCGACGTCGACCTTGGCCAGCACCCAGGCACCCTTGAACTCGTCGGCGAGCCGCTCCAGCACCGGGCTGAGCTGCTTGCAGGGCCCGCACCAGTCGGCCCAGAAGTCGATGAGCACCGGGACCTGCAGCGACTTCCTGAGGACCGTCTCCTCGAAGTCGGCCTCGGAGGCGTCGAAGACGTGAGGGCTGGTGCTCGCCGGCCGGGCCTCGCCGGCGGGCTTCGCCAGGCGGGACAGGTCCACCGCTCCGGCGATGCTGAGGTCTGTCGGACGTCGTTCCATGCCCTCAGTCAACAGCACGCCAGGGCTGGGCCTTCCGGCCTCGGGCGCCCGCGGCGGTACCGGGGCGGCGGCGGCGACCTACCATCGCCGGATGGACGACAGCCGAGGACGGCCGCTGCGCGAGCTGCGGGTGTCGGTGACCGACCGCTGCAACTTCCGCTGCCCGTACTGCATGCCGCGCGAGGTCTTCGGAGCCGACCACGCGTTCCTGCCCCGGTCCGAGCTGCTGAGCTTCGAGGAGCTGTCCAGGCTGGTCCGGGTCTTCGCCTCGCTCGGCGTCCGCAAGGTCCGCCTGACCGGGGGCGAGCCCCTCCTGCGCCGCGACCTCGACGTGCTCGTCGCCGCCATCGCCTCGACGCCCGGGATCGAGGACCTGGCGCTCACGACCAACGGGTCGCTGCTGGCCGACCGTGCGCAGGTGCTGGCGGACGCCGGGCTCCAGCGGGTCACCGTCAGCCTCGACAGCCTCGACCCGGAGGCGTTCCGCGCCCTCGCCGACACGAAGGTGCCGCTCGAGACGGTGCTCGGCGGGATCGCGGCGGCCACCGCGGCCGGCCTGCCGGTCAAGCTCAACGCCGTACTGCGAAGGGGGGTCAACGACGCGGGGCTGCTCGACCTGGTCGCGTTCGCGCGCGCCGGTGGCCACACGCTGCGGGTCATCGAGTACATGGACGTCGGCACCACGAACCACTGGGCGCACGACGACGTCGTCCCCTCCGCCGAGGTACGGGCACGGGTGCAGGCCGTCCACCCGCTCGAGCCGCTCGGCGACGAGGGCACGGCCGAGCGCTGGCGGTTCGCCGACGGCAACGGGGAGATCGGCTTCGTGTCGGCCGTGAGCAAGCCCTTCTGCGGTACCTGCACCCGCGCCCGCGTGACGGCCGTCGGGGAGCTCTTCACCTGCCTGTTCGCGACCACCGGCACCGACCTGCGGGCGGTCCTGCGCGCAGGTGCAACCGACGAGAAGCTCCTGGCGGCCGTCGGCGGTCGCTGGGCAACCCGCGACGACCGCTACTCGGAGCTGCGCGGCGACGCCGCCACCGACCTTCCCCGGCCCGAGATGTCGTACCTCGGCGGCTGATCCCTGGCAGTCTTGCCCCGGTGGACTGGAGCCTGCGCGGTTGTGCCCGGAAGGGCCACGTCACCTATGCCCCCGACGAGCCGGACCTGCGGGACCGCCTGCACGTCACCACCCAGGCCGGCGAGGCCTGGCGGTGCCTCCGTTGCGCGGACTTCGTCGTGGGAGAGCCGCACGGGTCCGGTCCCGCCGACCAGGCGCCCGTCGTGCTGCGCGGCAAGGCGCTCAAGGACGCGACGATCCTCCGGGTGCTCGCCGTCGAGCGGTTCGGCCGTGGGCTGCTGCTCATCGCCCTCGCGTACGGCGTCTGGTACTTCAAGAACGCCAAGACCTCCATCAAGCAGACGTTCGACCAGGCCATCCCCGCCGCCAAGCCGCTGGCGCGGGTGTTCAACTACGACCTGGACACGAGCCCGACGGTGGAGCGGCTCCGGCACCTGCTCGACAGCAACCAGCACACGCTCAACCTGGTCGCCGGAGGCCTCCTCGCCTACGCCGCCCTGCAGCTCGTCGAGGGCGTCGGGCTGTTCCTGCTCAAGCGCTGGGGCGAGTACGTCGCGGCGGTCGCCACCTCCGCGTTCCTCCCGCTCGAGGTCTACGAGCTGACGCACAAGATCTCGGTGCTCAAGGTGGTGGCGCTCGTGATCAACCTCGTCGCGGTCTGCTACCTCGTCTACAGCAAGCGGCTGTTCGGCGTCCGGGGCGGGCACGCGGCCTTCGAGGCCGAGCGCGCGTCGGAGTCGTTGCTCGAGGTCGAGGAGGCCGCCTTGTCGGTCGACGGCAAGCACCTGCCGAGGATGCCGCGGCCCGACCCGACCTGATCCCTCTTGTGCCGGCTTTCGCAGCAGACACGCCGGCGATTCTCCTGCCGACCCGGCAGAAGAAAGATCCACACCCGGTACGGCGACGCCCTTGCGCGCGGCATCGTCCGGGCCCACCCAGGGCGGCGGGTCAGCCGTGGAGGTGGGCCTCGACGGCAGCGACCTTGGCGGCTATCGCGCCCTCGGCGCCGGGGCGCAGGTCGGCCTTGAGCACCAACGAGACGCGGGGGGCCGCCGCGGCGACGGCCATGGTCGCCGCCTTCACGACCGCCATCACCTCGTCCCACTCTCCCTCGACGTTGGTGAACATCGCGTTGGTCTCGTTCGGCAGGCCGGACTCGCGCACCACCCGGACCGCCGCCGCGACCGCGGCACTCATCGACGCGGAGTCCGACCCGCCCGCGGGAGCGACCGAGAACGCGACGAGCAGGCTCATCGGGTGCTCCTGACGAAGAAGTGCGCGAAGGGCGAGCCGACGGTCAGGGCCAGCAGGGTCCTGCCGGCCGACCAGGCGAGGCGCCGCCGCTCGTCGAGGACCAGGGCCACGAGCGCCAGGAACAGCACGCCGTGGACCGGTCCCATCACCGGCACGGCGTTGAAGGACGTCGTGCGCTTGAGCACCGAGCACACGAGCAGGACCGCGAAGGACACCGTCTCGACGAGGGCGACGACCCGCAGGGCTCGGAGCAGGACAGGCTCGACGGTGGTGTCGGCAAGGTCGGTGGTGGTCATGTCTCCAGCTCGAGGTCGGGGAAGGGCACGGTCACGGTCACGGTCACGGGAGCGAGGCGACGAGCTCGTCGGCGGCCGCGTAGGGATCGAGGTCGCCGGCGGCGACCGTCGCGGCCAGCCTGCCGAGGGCGTCACCACCACGGAGGTCGACCCGCAGCGACGTGAGGGCGATCGCCTCGATCTCGTCGGCGGCCCGCTTCACCCGCCGCTGCTCGAGACGCCCGCTGGCGGCCAGCCACTGCCCGTGCCTCTCGATCTCCTCGACCACCTCGTCGGCGCCCTCGCCCCTGGAGGCGACGGTCTTCACGATCGGGACCCGCCACCCGTCGTCGGTACGCCGGTCGCCGAGCGAGAGCATGTAGCGCAGGTCCCGCGCGACGGTGTCGGCACCGTCCCGGTCGGCCTTGTTGACCACGAAGACGTCTGCCACCTCGAGGATCCCGGCCTTCGCGGCCTGGATGCCGTCGCCCATGCCGGGGGCCAGCAGCACGAGCGTGGTGTCGGCGAGGGAGGCGATGTCGACCTCGGCCTGGCCGACGCCCACCGTCTCCACGAGCACCACGTCGCACCCCGCGGCGGACAGGACCCGCAGGGCCTGGGGAGCTGCCCAGGACAGCCCCCCGAGGTGGCCGCGCGAGGCCATCGAGCGGATGAAGACACCGCTGTCGGTGGCGTGGTCCTGCATCCGGACCCGGTCGCCCAGCAGCGCGCCGCCCGAGAACGGCGACGAGGGGTCGACCGCGAGGACGCCGACCTTCATGCCCCGCCTGCGGTAGGCCGCGACGAGCGCATTGGTCGACGTCGACTTCCCCACGCCCGGCGACCCGGTGAGCCCGACCACGCGGGCGTGACCTGCCCGCGGGGCGAGCAGCGCCATGACCTCGCGGAGCGCGGGCGACGCGTCCTCGACCAGGCTGATCAGGCGGGCGACCGCGCGTGCCTCACCCGCCTCGGCGCGCGCGACGAGATCAGGGACGTCGGGCGCCCGCCTGGCTGCCGCCAGGGCTAGCCCCTGCCGGCAGGAGCCTTGGGGACGGTCAGGAGCAGCGCGTCGCCCTGGCCTCCGCCGCCGCAGAGCGCCGCCGCGCCGAGGCCGCCGCCGCGCCGCCTGAGCTCGTGGGCCAGGTGCAGCACGACCCGTGCGCCGCTGGCGCCGATCGGGTGGCCGAGGGCGATCGCCCCGCCGTTGACGTTGACCTTGTCCGGCGAGACGCCGAGCGCCCGGGTCGACGCGATGCCGACCGCCGCGAAGGCCTCGTTGAGCTCGAACAGGTCGACGTCGGCGACCTCCTTGCCGTCCTTGGCCAGCGCCGCCCGGATGGCGTTGGCGGGCTGCTCCTGCAGGGAGTTGTCGGGCCCCGCGACGATGCCGTGGGCGCCGATCTCGGCCAGCCACGTCAGGCCCAGCGACTCCGCCTTCTCCTTGCTCATGACCACGACCGCGGCGGCGCCGTCGGAGATCTGGGACGCGTTGCCGGCGGTCAGGGTGCCGTCCTTGACGAAGGCCGGCCTGAGCTTCGAGAGCGACTCCGCCGTGGTGCCCGGGCGGACGCCCTCGTCCTCGGAGACGACGACGGGGTCGCCCTTGCGCTGCGGGATCTCGACCGACACGATCTCGTCGGCGAAGCGGCCGTCCTTGATCGCGGCGGCGGCGAGCTCATGGCTCCGCGCGGCGAACTCGTCCTGCTCCTCGCGCGTCTGCGTCGTGAAGTTGACGGCCGCCTTCTCGGTGGCCTCGCCCATCGCGACCTTGTCGAAGGCGTCGAAGAGGCCGTCGTGGAACGTCGCGTCGAGGATCTCGGCGTTGCCGTACCGGTAGCCCTGACGTGCCTTCGGCAGCAGGTACGGCGCATTCGTCATCGACTCCATGCCCCCGGCGACGACGATCTCGACCTCGCCGGCGCGGATCAGCTGGTCGGCGAGTGCGATCGCGTCGAGGCCGGAGAGGCAGACCTTGTTGATCGTCAGGGCCGGGACGTTCATCGGGATGCCGCCCTTGACGGCCGCCTGGCGGGCGGTGATCTGCCCCTGGCCGGCCTGCAGGACGTGGCCCATGATCACGTAGTCGACCTGGTCGCCGCTGACACCGGCCTTGTCGAGGGCACCCTTGATGGCGATGCCGCCGAGGTCCATGGCGGTGAAGTCCTTGAGTGCCCCGGACAGCTTGCCGATCGGCGTGCGTGCTCCGGCGACGATCACACTGGTCACGATGTCCTCCTGCG
>FSWJ01000627.1_pt1 | contig 15044 bp, 13 predicted proteins | sample 1637851 | NCBI WGS metagenome assembly FSWJ01 (sample SAMEA3914789, study PRJEB12502) | metagenome | biome: forest; material: soil | place: Canada | collected 2011-07-03 | depth 0.3 m | reverse complement strand
GCGCCGTGGGTGCTGGCCGGGGTGGCCCCCCGCCTACATTGGGCTGAGCCGGAGCTGCTCGGCCTCGGCGCCGTGGTGCGCCAGGGTGACGAGGTCATCGACGTCGGCGCCGCGCTCGGCATGTACACGGTGCCGCTCGCCGACCTCGTCGGCCGGACCGGTCGCGTGTCGTCGTTCGAGCCGCAACGACGCGGCACCTTCACCGTCCGCCTGCTGCGGGTTCTGACCGGACCGCACCACGGCCGGGTCAGCCGGATCGCGCTCGGTCCGCACGAGGGAAGCTCCACCATCGTGGTGCCGTTCCGCAGGGGCTTCCCGATCTTCGGGCACGGGCACGTCGAGGAGGGCGCGGGCGACGAGGCCGGCCGCCGCTACCGCAGCCACGCTCCGATGAGCACGATCGACGCGTGGTGCCGGCGGAACGGGATCGGCCCGGTGTCGTTCATCAAGGTCGACGTCGAGGGGTTCGAGCCCTCGGTCATCGGGGGAGCCGTCGCCACCATCGACCGGGACCGTCCTAGCCTGCTGCTCGAGATCGAGGATCGCCACCTGGCACGCTACGGGCGCACCGCCGACGGCTTCGTGTCCGAGATCCACGAGCGCTGGCCTGACTACCGGATGTACACCTGGGTCGACGGATCCTGGATGGAGACGATGGCCATCGTGCCCGAGGTGCGCAACTACTTGTTCGCCACCGACGTGGCATTCTCGCGCTGAGCCGCCGCCTCTGAACTACCGCCGAACGGCTCGCGGGATCTCGAGCCACAGCGCGACGTCCTCGTCGTCATCGCCGGAGTCCAGGCCCAGGGCGCGCGCATGCTCGTCCGGGCTGTTCAAGCCCACGACGGTGACGGCAACATCCGACCCCTCAGGTACGGTGCGCGCGATCACGCGGTCCGCCGTCGTGCCGCGAATCGCTGTCGCGAGCTCGCCCAGCACGCGCTCCAAGTCCGCCTCATCGAGGTCGTCGATACCACCCTCGTCGAGGAGCGTGATCGTGGTGCCGCGGCGGCGGGCATCCATCACCTCGTCGCGCACGGCATCGTTCAGCAGCTTGCGACCACGGATCTCATCGCGGATGGCTCCCTCGATGTTCAGGGACTCCTCGCGCTCCATCGGAGTGAGGTCGCCTCCGCGAGCTTGGATCGTCCCCAGCATCCGCGCTGCCATCTCGCTGGTCTGCCCGAGCCGGAACTGGCGCTCCATCACGTGGGCTTCCTGTGCGGCGTGCCAGTCGGTGGCCTCGCGTTCGGCGAGGGTGAACCGGCGTGCGTCCCGGGCGGCCCGCGTGAGCGCGCTGCGGATGACGGATGCGACGGTGACCCAGCTCGCGCTGCCGATCACCCCGAGGCTCACCAGGCCGAGCGGGCCGGCCCAGAGCACCGTCTGGACCACCAGGAACACGATCCCGATCCAAGCCCAGACCGGTCGACCGCGCGTGCAGACGATCGTCGAGATGATCCCGAGGCCGGCGATGTACCAGGTGGCGTAGCCGGGGCCGTTCGGGTTGTGCAGATCGATCTCGGCGCTCACCATCAGGGTGATGGCGACCTCGCTCGCGACCGCGAACGCCGCCATCCAGATGGGCATCTGCGCCCGCCCGAACGGCCAGAGGGTCACACCGATCACGACGGCGAACAGAGCCATCCCGGCGATCGCCGGATACGGCGTGACGGGGACGTCGATCGCGTAGATCCCGAGCACGAGCACGTACGCCGAGAACAGGCCGGCGAGCCCGACGATGATCCAACGCGGCACCCCGATCCTCATGGCACCGTCTCGCTCTCCGCGGGCACGGCCACCTGCGCCCCTGCTGCCGTATCGTCGGACGGCCACCGGATCACGACGGTCGTTCCCGCTCCCGGGGCGGATTCGACCTGGGCCACTCCGCCCAGGTTCGCGATCAATTCGATGATCGACACCCGCACGCCGAGCCGCTCGCTCGGCACCTGAGCGGGATCGAATCCGCGGCCGTCGTCGGCCACCGTGATCTGCACGCCGCCCTCGGATGAGGTGATCCGCACCGTCCTGGTCACGCCGTCACCGGCGTGGTTGATGCTGTTGACCGACGCTTGCAGCGCGGCGGACTTCAACCCCTCGGCGACGACGGCCGGGATCGACCTGGTGCCCAGCCGGCTCGCCGTGATCTCGAATCCGCCCTCCAACTGCTCGATCGCCTCCCGCATGGTCTGTGCGAGGGCGGTCACCCGCACGGCAGACCCGTCGTCGGGTGAGACCAGCGCAGCATCCCTCAGGTGACCGATCGCGTTGCTCGCCATCGTGGCCGCGAGCCGCTGAGCCTCCGGGGTGTCGGCACGGGCGGCATAGAGCAGAGTGGTAAGCACGCTGTCGTGCACGATCGCATCGACGCGAACGCGCTCGGCCTCCATGGCATGCGCGCGCACCGCGTGGGCGTACCCCTCGAGGGCGGTCGCCTGCGCCTCGTCCACGCTGGCGGCCGCCGCGCGAAGCATCGTGATGATGACGAGGATGGCGCCGCCGAGGATGACCGCATAGATCGAGTCGAGGCTCACCTTGAGCGGAGCGAGGCCACCGCCTGCCGGTGTCAGCCGGATCACCGCGTACACCAAGGGGATCAGGATCAGGTAGCCGGCCGCCCACGGAACGGACAGGCCGATCGCGGCCATCGCCGTCGCGATCGTGATCATGTAGTAGAGCCATGGGCTGTTGCTCGAGGGGTGCAGCACGGCGAACGGCCAGCTCACCAGCACCACCAGGAAGACGAGGGCGAAGGTCACGTTCGCCACGCGCACGAGCCGGCGCGTGACCGCCGCCACCACGGTGAACAGCAGCGCCGCGACGACCGCGACGACTGCACCGATCGACCAGATCGGGAAGGTGGCACCGTGCTCGCCGAGGAGGGTCGGAAGCGACTGCAGGAAGAAGACGATGCCGACCCCGGCGCCCGACCGTGCGATGGCGGATTCGACCCGCGCGAGACTGAGGGCGTTCCGGATGGGGAGCGCGACCCCCGATGGGATGGCGCTGACGGCTGGGCTAGCGGCCATCGCCGTCGGGGTCGAGCCCCGGCAGGATCCCGTCCTCGACGGCGCGGCGGAGCAGATCGACCTTCGTGGGAGCCGGGCGGCCGACCTCGACGTACTTCACCCGGATGCGGTCGAGATACTCGCGGGCTGTCGAGTAGCCGATGCCCAGTTGCTCGGCCGCGAGCTTGAGCGGCAGACCGGAAGCGTAGAGGTGCAGGATCTCGCGTTCCCGACGACCGAGCTGCGCCTTCGCGAAGTCGCGGTCGGCGTCGATCGCTGTTGCCCACTCGAGATTGTTCAGCACGTCGCCGCGCGCCACGGTCGCAGCCGCGGCGAGCACGGTCTTGGTGGCCGAGGACTTCGGGATGACGCCGGCGGCACCCGCCGCCAATGCCTCGCGCACCAGCGCGACGCGGTCGGCGATGCTGTGCACCAGCACGGCGGAGCCGGCGGCCTGCACCCGCTTGACGTTCTCGGTCACGGAGGAGCCGTCGCCGAGCGACAGGTCGAGCACGGTGACGTCGACCTCGCGGCCGGCGAGGCCCTCGATCAGCTCGTCGACGTTGGACGCGGCGATGACGAAGTCGTAGCCGTCCTCGATGAAGGCGGCCTTCAGGCCCAGCCGCACCGACTCGTGGTCATCCACCACGGCGACGCGCACGTGCACGGTCTCCGCGCCGGATGCCGGCGGGCGGTCGATCGTCTCGGCCACGTTCATCCTGTCTCCCCCAAGAATCGGGGCGACGGAACGCCCCGGCCCATGGTATCGCGTCAACTCCCCGGGGACCCCGTCGCTTTCACTGTCGGCGCGGCTCGAGAGTGCCCCAGGTCGGACTGAGCTCAGTCGCGGACGAGAGTGCCGACGGCTTCGACGTGATGCGTGTGGGGGAACAGGTCGAGGGCGCGCAGGGCGTCCAGCCGGTAGCCGAGACCGGCGAGGGTGCCCACGTCGCGGGCGAAGGCGATCGGATCGCAGGCGACGTAGACCAGCTGCGTCGCACGCACCGCGGCGAGCGCCTCCAGCACCGCCCTGCCCGCGCCGGCGCGCGGTGGATCGAGCACCACCGTTCCGGCGGCCAGCCGCGCGCGCTCGCCCGCCGAGGCGTCGGCCAGCGAGCGCACCCAGTGCTCGACCCGCGCCGTCACCGCCGAGGCGCCCAGCCAGTCGGCCAGGTTCTCGGCGGCGTGCTCGGTGGCGCGGGCATCCGACTCGACGGTGGTGATGCGCACCGTGCGGCCGAACCGGTCGCCGACGGCCGCGGCGAGCAGGCCGACCCCACCGTACAGGTCGAGGTTCGCGGCTCGAGGATCGAACAAGGCCGGATCGATCGCATCCTGCACCGCTTGGGTGAGGGCGAGCGCCGCGCCCTCGTGGACCTGCCAGAAGCCGCTGTCGTCGACCCGGAAATCGCGGTCGCCGACCCGCTCCCGCACGACGCTCGGGGTCTGCGCGCCGACGATCAGCCGGGCGCCGCCCGAACTGGGCGCGAGAACATCCACGGTGTCGGCCCCTGTGATCCTCTCCCGGAGAGGGGCGACCTCGCGCACGGCGTCGTTCGCGAGGGGCAGGCTCGTGACCGGGATGACGCGATGCGAGCGCGCGGCGTACGGCCCGGCCGTTCCCTCCCGATCGACGTGCAGCCGCACCCGGGTGCGCCACCCGGTCCCGTCCGCGGGACCCGGGAGCCCCTCCACTTCGACATCCCGCTCGATCCCCGCCATGCGCTGCAGGCCCTCGGCGAGCACCTGAGCCTTCAACACGCGCTGGTGGCCGAGTCTCACGTGTCCGAACTCGGCGCCGCCTGCCCGATCGTCGGGATCGCGATCCACGGCGGCTTCGGCCCAGACGTGCGCCTGCCGGTGCGGACTCGGCTCGAGCACGCGCACCGTCGTGGCTCGCCAGAACGTCGGCTTGGTGTCATCCGTGACTCTCGCAATGACCTTTTCGCCGGGAATCGCGTCGGCGAGGAACACCACGCGGCTTTGCAGCCGCGCCACCGAGACCCCGCCGTGCGCGATCTTGGTAGCCTCGAGTTCGACCTCACGGCCCGCCATGTCACCCACCCTCCGAGCATAGGAGCGCCTGTTGAGCAGCGCAGACGCGAGAACGGACCCGCGCCCCGTGCGCCTGTACCTGGCCTCGACCTCTCCGGCCCGGCTCGCAACCCTGCGCGCGGTCGGGATCGAGCCGATCACCATTCCGTCCAAGGTCGACGAGGAGGCCGCAACCGTCGCCGCCGGGCCGCTGACGGCCGCCGAGATGGTGCTGCTGCTCGCCCGGCTCAAGGCCGAGGCGGTGCTCGAACCCTTGTTGAGCGACCCCTCCCTGGGCGACGGCGCCCCCCTCGACGGGCTGGTGCTCGGCGGCGACTCGGCCTTCGAGTTCGACGGCACGGTCCACGGAAAGCCGCACCTGCCCGAGGTCGCCCGCGAGCGCTGGTATGCGCAGCGCGGCGGATCGGGGCTGCTGCACTCCGGGCACTGGCTCATCGATGCCCGCGGCGGCGTGATCGGCCGGGCGATCGGCGGCGTGGCCGAAGCGCGGGTGCAGTTCGCCGACGACATCACGGATGCCGAGATCGATGCGTACGTGGCAACCGGCGAGCCGCTCGAGGTGGCGGGCGCGTTCACGATCGACTCGAAAGGCGCGGGATTCATCGAGCGGGTCGAGGGCGACCCGCACGCCGTCGTGGGACTCAGCGTCCCGCTGCTGCGACACCTGGTGAGGCAGCTCGGCGTCGAGTGGACCGACCTCTGGAACAACTGAAGGCCCGGTCTTCTGTGGAGGTCCGACAAAGGCGGCACTCGCCCCACCCCATAGGCTGAAGAACTATGGCCAGGCCGAACCCCCGTCGCATCACGAAGGTCCTGATCGCGAACCGCGGGGAGATCGCCGTGCGGGTCATCCGGGCGGCCCGCGATTCGGGCATCGCCTCGGTCGCCGTCTACGCCGACCAGGACCGCGATGCCCGGCACGTCAAGCTCGCCGACGAGGCGTACGCCCTCGAGGGCACGACGAGCGCAGACACCTACCTCGTCATCGACAAACTGCTCTCGGTCGCGCGACGGTCGGGTGCCGATGCCGTGCACCCGGGCTACGGCTTCCTGGCCGAGAACGCCGACTTCGCCCGAGCGGTCATCGACGCCGGCCTGATCTGGATCGGGCCGTCGCCTGAGGCCATCGAACGGCTGGGCGACAAGGTCAGCGCGCGCCACGTCGCCGAGAAGGTCGGCGCCCCGTTAGCGCCCGGCACCCTCGAGCCGGTGAAGGACGCCGACGAGATCCTCGCGTTCGTCGACGAGGTCGGACTCCCGGTCGCCATCAAGGCAGCATTCGGCGGCGGCGGGCGCGGCCTCAAGGTCGCCCGCACCCGCGACGAGATCCCCGAGTTGTTCGAGTCCGCGACTCGCGAGGCGATCGCCGCCTTCGGCCGGGGCGAATGCTTCGTCGAGAAGTACCTCGACGAGCCGCGCCACGTCGAGACGCAGTGCCTCGCGGATGCGGCCGGAAACGTCGTCGTGATCTCCACCCGGGATTGCTCGCTCCAGCGCCGCCACCAGAAGCTGGTCGAGGAGGCGCCCGCGCCGTTCCTCACCGCGGAGCAGACCGAGCTACTCTACCGCTCGTCGAAGGCCATCCTCAAGGAGGTCGGCTACCTCGGCGCCGGCACCTGCGAGTTCCTGATCGGCAAGGACGGCACGGTCTCGTTCCTCGAGGTGAACACCCGGCTGCAGGTCGAGCATCCGGTCTCGGAGGAGGTCACCGGCATCGATCTGGTGCGCGAGCAGTTCCGCATCGCCGAGGGCGGCACCATCGACTACGACGACCCGCCGGCCGTCGGCCACAGTTTCGAGTTCCGCATCAACGGCGAAGACCCGGGCCGCAACTTCTTGCCGACCCCTGGGCCGGTGCAGGTGCTGCGATTCCCGGGCGGGCCCGGCGTGCGCATCGACTCGGGCGTCACCACCGGCGACGTGATCTCGGGCGCATTCGATTCGCTGCTCGCCAAGCTCATCGTCACCGGGTCGTCGCGCGAGGACGCGCTCGAGCGGTCCCGCCGCGCCCTCGACGAGTTCGAGGTGGCCGGGCTGCCGACCGTGCTGCCGTTCCACCGCAAGGTGGTGCGAGATCCGGCGTTCACCGCGGCGGGCGGCCACTTCGGCGTCTACACCCGGTGGATCGAGACCGAGTTCGTCAATGACCTGGAGCCGTGGGGCGGGATGCTCGCCGACACCCCCGAGCCCGAGAAGCGCCACAGCGTGGTGGTCGAGGTCGAGGGGAAGCGCGTGTCGGTGTCGCTGCCGACCAAGCTGCTGCCGTCGAGCGGATCCGTCTCCAACGCGCCCGCGCCGAAGCGCCGCGCGGGGGGCGGGGGCGGTTTCGCCGCGACGGGCACCGCGGTCAAGGCGCCCATGCAAGCCACGATCGTGAAGCTCGCGGTCAAGGAGGGCGACAAGGTCGTCAAGGGCGACCTCGTGGTCGTGCTCGAGGCCATGAAGATGGAGCAGCCGCTCACCGCGCACCGTGACGGCACGATCGCCAAGATCGACGCGACGGTCGGCACCACGGTCTCGTCGGGTCATCAGCTGCTCGCGATCGAGGACTGACCCCGAGCTCCGATCCGGCATGATGGGGCTCATGATCGAGCCCTCGGAGCGCGACGCGCCTGAGCTGGAGCAACTCGGGATCACCGGGGTCCTTCGCGCGTCATTCCGGACCGTGACCTACAACTCTTCGTTGCTGGTCGAGCCGCACAGGCGAGGATGGCCGGGATTCTTCGACGAGCCGATCGACCATCTGTACTGGATCGTCACGCAGCGAGGTGTGCACCGCGCATGGGGAAGGCACCAGCAGACCACGGACCGCTACGCGGTCGTGCTGGGAACGGTCGAAGTCGCTCTCATCGACGGTCGAAACCCCCAAGGGAGCGACCCTGTTCCACTCATCGTCGCTCTCGACGGAGCTGCAGGTGAGGGTCTGTTGATCCCGCCGGGCGTCTGGCACACCTTTCGCTCCACGACCGATCAGGCGGTGCTGCTGAATTCCAAGTCGCCACCCTTTGAACCTGACGATGTCGATAAGCAGGTACTGCCGATGCCCAACGATCAGTTCTCCTTCGTCTGGGGATCGTAGTCGACCCCGTTTCAGCCTCGACCCGCTCGCAGAAGCGCGTGGAGCCCCCCCAGTTGGAGACCGACGAGCCAGGCGGCCCACTCCCACGGAGCGATACCAGCACGCACTGCGAGAGGAGAGCTCAGGCGGAATAGTCTCGCCCGATGCCGGACAATCCAGCGGCCAAGTCGACCACGGGGACGATCGGCGACCGGCAAGTCGAGGACCGGGCTCCGCAGCATCTCGGAACCCGGGACGACGAGCCGCGTGAGCGCCGCTCGATCTCCGGCACTGACCAGCCGTTGCGCGACCAGCTGCTCGTCATCGCGTCGTGTGCCATAGGAGTTCGGCTTCACAATGGACGGCACCACGACGACCGAACGCCGCGAACCGAGCACGATCCGAGCCCCGCTCGACCAGCACCGGTAGAAGTAGTCCTGCGAGGAGGCGTAGCGTACAGAACTGGCAGGCTTCCAGTCTCCCACCCGAGCGGCGAGCTCAGCGCGCATGAGCCATCCCGACGTCAGGAATACGTCGCCTCTGTGGATACGGAGCGGCCACCGTGGTTCAGGCGCCTCGACACGCCCAATCGGTCCCTCGTGATCGTCGATCAGTTCCAGGATGCGGAAGTACGGCGCGACCGCGAAATCCGCGTTCGACCGCTCCAGGTCACGCAGCAGCGTGTCGAGGTGGTCGGGGAACCACAGGTCATCGTGGTTCAGCCAGGCGAGGAAGCGGCCGCGCGCCCAACGCGCCCCCACAGAGTTCGGGCCGGATTGGTCACCCGTGTTGGCTGGTAGGTTGTGGAAGCGAATGCGGGGGTCGCCCAGCTCCTCCACGACGGCAGCCGTATCGTCTGTGCATGCATCACCCACGACAAGCGCCTCCCACTCGTCGATCGTCTGATCGCGGATCGATTGCAGCGCGATCTGGAGCACATTCGACCGATCGAACGTGGGAACGATGATGCTCACACGCGGTGCGCCAGGCTGGACGGTGGCGGCTGTGCTCGGAACTGGCGGCAGGTCGCGCGAGAAATGTAGGCGGGCGATCGACCGTCGCATCAGCCGACGATGTGCATCGCCCGCGCGGCGTCGGTGACGCTCGCCGAGAGCGAGGGGTAGACGCTGAAGGCGCGTGCCAGTTGGTCGACCGTGAGGCGGTGCTCAACCGCGAGCGCGATCGGCAGGATGAGGTCGCTTGCCTTGGGCGCGACGATCACGCCGCCGATCACGGTGCCCGATCCGGTGCGGGCGAAGATCTTCACGAAGCCGTCCTTGATGCCCATCATCTTGGCGCGGGGGTTGGATGCCAGGGGCAGCTTGTAGATGTCGCCCTGCGCTATCCCCTCCTCGATCTGCTTCTGCGACCAGCCGACCGTGGCCACCTCGGGCTGGGTGAAGATGTTCGAGGTGACGTTGCGCAGCTCGGTGGGCGAGACGGCATCCCCCATGGCGTGATAGACGGCGGTGCGCCCCTGCATCGACGCGACGGAGGCCAGCGGCAGGAAGTCGCTGCAGTCCCCGGCGGCGTAGATGCTCGGCATGGAGGTGCGGGCGACGCGGTTGACCCGGATGTGTCCGCTCTCGGTCAGCTGAACCCCGGCCTCCTCGAGACCGATGCCCGCCGTGTTGGGGACCGAGCCGACCGCCATCAGGCAGTGGGATCCCTCGACCGTGCGCCCGTCGGTGAGGGTGACGAGCACGCCGTCCTTCGTGCGCTCGACCTTGCTGGCACGGCTCTTGCTGATCACATCCATGCCGTTGCGGGTGAAGACATTCTCGATGACGCGGGCCGCGTCGGCGTCTTCGCCCGGGAGCACCTGCTCGCGGCTCGACACGAGCGACACCTTCGAGCCGAGGGCGAGGTAGGCCGAGGCGAACTCGGCCCCCGTGACGCCGGAACCGACCACGATCATGTGCTCGGGGACCTCCTCGAGGGAGTACAACTGGGTCCAGGTGAAGATGCGCTCGCCATCCGGTCTCGCAGTGGGCAGTTCGCGGGGGCTGGCACCGACGGCCACGACGAGGGTGTCGGCGTCGATCTGGTCGAAGTCGGTGCGGCTCTTGCCCTTGCCGGTGGAGACGACGAGGCGGTTGGGGCCGTCGAGGCGGCCATCGCCGGCGATGATCCGCACCCCGGCCTTGATGAGCTGGGACTTGATGTCTTCGGACTGCTGCCGCGCCAGCAGCAGCAGTCGCCGGTTGACCTCGCCCAGGTTGACGGCAACCTCGGGCCGCACCGCCCGGCCATCGCTGTTGCGCGTGAAGAACTGCACGCCCAGGTCGGCGGCCTCGCCGGCGGCGTTGGCCGCCTCGGCGGTGGCGATGAGCGTCTTCGACGGCACCACGTCGGTGAGCACCGCGGATCCGCCGACCCCGACCCGCTCGACCAGCGTCACCTCGGCGCCCAGCTGGGCGCCGGCGATCGCCGCTTCGTAGCCCCCCGGGCCGCCTCCGAGGATGGCGATGCGCTGGGTCCGCTCGAACTCGTAGGGCATGACCCCCATTCTCCCGTACCGGGCGTCGAGCCGCTGTCGTTCTGGTGGGCGTTCCCGAGAGTTCTAGGCTGTACGGCATGCCCAGCGCGATGCAGAGTTCGGACTCCGGTCACCCCCTCGACGATCCGGCCGCGGATCCCTTCGCCGTCGCGAAGCAGGCTGCGGCGCAGCTGGCCGAGGCGACCGGCGTCGAGAAGCACGACATCGCCCTCACCCTGGGCAGCGGGTGGGCGAAGGCAGCCGATCTGATCGGCGAGACCACCGCGACGATCCCGGCGACCGACATCATCGGCTTCAGCAAACCGGCGCTGAGCGGTCACGTCGGCACCCTGCGCAGCGTGCTGCTGCCGAACGGCAAGCGCGCGCTCGTGATCGGGGCGCGCACGCACTTCTACGAGGGTCACGGCGTGCGGCGCGTCGTCCACTCCGTGCGCACGGCCGCCGCGGCGGGCGCGACCACGATGATCCTGACCAACGGGGCCGGCGGCATCCGCGAGAGCTGGACGCCCGGCACCCCGGTGCTGATCAGCGACCACATCAACCTGACCGCGGCATCCCCCCTCGAGGGCGCCACCTTCATCGACCTGACCGATCTGTATGCGAGGCGACTGCGCGAGCTGGCGCGCACGGTGGCGCCCGAACTGGACGAGGGCGTCTACACCCAGTTCCGCGGACCGCACTACGAGACCCCGGCCGAGGTGCAGATGGCGAAGGCCATCGGCGGGCACATCGTCGGGATGTCGACCGCGCTCGAGGCGATCGCGGCGCGAGAGGCCGGGATGGAGATCCTCGGGCTCTCGCTCATCACCAACCTGGCGGCCGGCATCTCGTCCGAGCCGCTCAGCCACGCCGAGGTGCTGCAAGCCGGCCGGGACGCCGAACCGGTGATCGGCGCACTGCTCGCCCGCATCGTGGCGGAACTCTAGAGAGGGCACGCATGGTCGAGGATGACCTCGCCGTCCTGGTGGGCCAGGCCCGTGCCTGGATGGCGCAGGACCCCGATCCGGTGACCCGGGCGGAACTCGACGCGCTGGTCGCCGCGGCCGAGGCGGGCGGCCGGCCGTCTGCGGCGGATCTCGCCGAGCGTTTCAACGGTCGGCTCGAGTTCGGCACCGCGGGACTCCGGGGTGAGCTGGGAGCCGGTCCGATGCGCATGAACCGGGTGCTCGTCGCCCAGGCCGCCGCGGGTCTCGCGGCATATCTGCTCAGTCGTGCGCCGCATCCGACCGTTGTCATCGGCTATGACGGACGCCACAACTCGAGCGTCTTCGCCCGCGACACCGCCGAGCTCATGCAGGGCGCCGGCGTGCAGGCGACCCTGCTGCCCCGCGCACTGCCGACCCCGGTGCTGGCCTTCGCCGTGCGGCACCTGGGTGCGAGCGCCGGCGTGATGGTCACCGCGAGTCACAACCCGGCGCGCGACAACGGCTACAAGGTGTACCTCGGCGGCGCCGACGGCGGCTCGCAGATCGTTCCACCGGCTGACGCCCGGATCGCGGCCGAGATCGTCCGAGTCGCGTCGGGATCGATCACGGGCTTGACCCGCTCGACCGAGTTCGGGACGGCCTCCGAGAGCGTCGTCGCCGAATACGTCCGGCGAACCGCGAGCCTGGCGACCGCGCCCTCCGCGCTCAAGGTCGTCTACACCCCGATGCACGGCGTCGGGTGGGAGACCGCGGCCGCGGTCTTCGAGGCCGCCGGCTTCGCCGCGCTGATCACGGTCGACGCGCAACTGCGTCCCGATGCCGACTTCCCGACGGTCGCCTTCCCCAACCCCGAGGAGCCGGGCGCTCTCGATCTCGCCTTCGAGACCGCCGAGAATGCAGGCGCCGACCTCATCATCGCGAACGATCCCGACGCCGACCGGGTCGCGGTGGGGGTTCCCGACGGCAGCGCGCCGGGGGGCTGGCGTCGCCTGAGCGGCAACGAGGTCGGCTGGCTGCTCGGCTGGCGGGCGGCGCGGCGACTGGATGCCACCGCCGACGAGCACGCATCGACCCTCGCCTGCTCGCTCGTGAGCTCGCCCGCGCTGGGCGCCATCGCCCGCCACCACCGCCTGGACTTCGTGGAGACCCTCACCGGCTTCAAGTGGATCTCGCGGGTCGGCGGTCTCGCCTTCGGATACGAGGAGGCGCTCGGATATCTGGTGGATCCCGGCAAGGTGCGCGACAAGGACGGCATCTCGGCCGCAGTCGAGGTGATCGGCCTGTTCACCGAGTTGGCCGCATCCGGCACGACCCTCGAGCAGCACCTGATCGAGTTCGCCGAGACTTTCGGCGGCTACGCGTCCTCGCAGATCTCGATCCGGGTCTCGGACCTGGCGCAGATCGGGCGGACCATGGCACGCCTGCGCTCCGATCTGCCCTCGCACATCGGCGGCATCCGCGTGCAGCAGATCGACGACTTCGTCGAGGGCTTCGAGACCTTCCCGCCCAGCGATCTGCTGCGATTCCACCTGGAGGGCGGCGCGCGCGCGATCGTGCGCCCGAGCGGCACCGAGCCGAAACTCAAGTGCTACCTCGACACCGTCTCGGAGGAGGGCACCGGCACGGCTCGGCTCGGCAACGCCGAGGCAGCGCTCGCAGCACTCGACGCGGGGATGCGGGAGCTGCTGGGCGGCTAGCTGAGCCTCACGCCGCGACGCCGAGGATGGCGCGCACCCTGTCGGCCGCCGCCGCCTCCGCGAGCCGCTCGACCGCGTCGGAGTCGTTGAAGAGGTTGGCCAGTTCGGCGACCATCGGAAGGTGATGCTCCGGCGAGTGCACCGCCAGGGCGAGCACCACCTGCACCGGGTCATTGTGCGGATGCCCGAAATCCACCGGCGAGGAGAGCGTCACCACGGCGAGCCCGTCACGGAGCACCTCCGGACCGGGGCGCGCGTGCGCGAGGGCCAGCCCGGGAGCGATCACCACGTAGGGACCGTGCTCATCGATCATCCGGATCATCTCGTCGGCGTAGCCCGCCTCGGCTGCGCCCGACCGGGTGAGACACGCCCCCGCCAGCTCGACGGCGGCGCGCCAGTCGGACGCTGTCGCATCCAGGTGGATCGCCGCATCGGGAAGCGAGGGAAGCGCCATCAGGCCCGGCCGGCCGCCGTGGCGGCTCTGCCCTCGGCAAAACCGGCGCCGACGCGCTCGATCAGCTCTTCGCGGTCTTCCAGCGGCAGGAAGGCGACCTCGGCCGCGTTCAGCTGAAAGGCCTCCAGATCGTCGAGGTCGTAGCCGAATGCGTCGGCGAGCAGCCCCAGCTCGCGGGTGAGCGTCGTCGCACTCATCAGCCGGTTGTCGGTGTTGACGGTGACCCGGAAGCCGAGCTGGTAGAGCAGGTCGAAGGGATGGTCGGCCATCGTCGAGCCCCAGGCCGCGATGGCACCGGTCTGCAGGTTCGAGCTCGGGCTGGTCTCGAGGGCGATTCCGCGATCCTTGACCCACTGCGCGACACGACCGAGCGTGACGAAGGTGCTCTCGTCGTCGCTGCGCTCCACGGTGATGTCCTCGGCGATCCGCACGCCGTGGCCGAGCCGCAGCGCGTGGCCGTCGACCAGGGCGCCGCGGATGCTCTCCACGCCGTCCGCCTCGCCCGCGTGAACGGTGGCCGGGAAGCACGCCCGCGCCAGAACATCGAATGCCTCGTGCAGGCGCGATGCCGGGAATCCGGCCTCGGGCCCGGCGATGTCGAAGCCGACGACGCCCAGATCGCGGTGGCGCAGGGCCAACTCGGCGATCTCGGTGCCGCGGTCGAGGTGGCGCATCGCGCTGACCAGCTGCCCGGCCCGGATCCAGCCGCCGCTCGAGCGCACCTGATCGACGGCGGCGTCGATGCCGCGCTGCACGGCCTCCACCGTCTCGTCGAGCGTGAGACCGCGCTGCAGGTGCTGCTCGGGAGCCCAGCGGAGCTCGCCGTAGATGACTCCGTCGGCGGCGAGATCCTCGACGAACTCGCGAGCGACCCGGGTCAGACCCTCCGCCGTCTGCATGACGGCGATGGTCACGTCGAAGGTCTTCAGGTATTCGACCAGGGAACCGGAATCGGATTTCTCGGCGAACCACGCCGCCAGTTCGGGTGCGGTGGTGGCTGGCAGCTCGATCCCCAGGGGCTCGGCCAGCTCGATGATCGTCTGCGGACGCAGGCCGCCATCGAGGTGGTCGTGCAGCGAGATCTTGGGGAGGGAGCGGAGGCCGATCCTGCTGCCGGGAAGGGTGACGTCGTTGTCCGCGCTCATGCTCTCAATCTATCGGGATGAGGTCTGAGAACTTCCCGCCAATCGGCGGCCGATGAGCTCCGCGGCCTCGGCCGCGGCATCCATCACGGCGCCGACATCGACCCCGCTGAAACTGGTGGCGACGTAGGGAACGGTCAGGGCGGCGCGGGTGCCGCCGCGGGCGTTCCGCACGGCGACGACCAGGTCGGTGATTCCCGCCTG
>FSWJ01000209.1_pt1 | contig 15154 bp, 11 predicted proteins | sample 1637851 | NCBI WGS metagenome assembly FSWJ01 (sample SAMEA3914789, study PRJEB12502) | metagenome | biome: forest; material: soil | place: Canada | collected 2011-07-03 | depth 0.3 m | reverse complement strand
GGGCGCGCCTGGGGGCTCGGCTGGATCCTCCCGGTCGAGGGTGTCGTCGGTCACGACGGCGCGACCTTCGGCCAGTTCGCCTTCTACCGCCTGCACCCGGAGACCGGCACCGCGATGGCGCTGCTGACGAACGGGCCGGGAGCACGCGCCGTTTACGAGACGCTCTTCGCGGAGTTCTTCGGCCCGCTCTGCGGCGTCGAGCTCCCCCGTACGGCGGTTCCCTCGCCCCGGCCTCCGGCGATCAGCGACCCTGCCCGGTACGTCGGTACCTACGAGCGCCACGAGGTCCGCCTCGACGTGGCGCTGCGCGAGGACGGCGACCTCGACCTGACCGTCAGCCCGCTCGGCCCGACCGCTCTCCTGGCGGGACCACCGGCCCCCGTCCGCCTGGTCGGCTTCGACGGCGACACCCTGGTCACGGCCGAGCCCGCGGGAAGCGGCGTGCACCTGACCGCGCACTTCATCGTCCCCGAGGGCGCCGCCCGGGCCGAGTGGATCCACGTCGGCGCCCGCGCCACCCGCCGTACGTCGTAGCTCGTCCTTTCGCCCTGTCGGGCCCTCGCGGACTCTCAGATCAGCTGCTCGCGGCCGGTCACGAGCTCGGCGAGGACGTCGGGGAGCGGCTCGACACCGATGCCCGGTCCGGTCGGCACCCTGAGATGGCCCTGCTCGAGGACGAACGGCGCCGTGATGTCCTGGGCGTAGTAGCGACTGGACGCGGAGACGTCGCCGGGCAGGGTGAAGCCGGGAAGCGCGGCGAGGGCCGCGTTGGCGGCCCGGCCGATGCCGGTCTCGAGCATGCCGCCGCACCAGACCGGGACGCCGTTCGCGACACAGACGTCGTGGATGCGCCGGGACTCGAGGTAGCCGCCGACCCGGCCGGGCTTGACGTTGACGATGCTGCAGGCGCCGAGGGCGATCGCGTCGGCGGCCGCGCGGGCGGAGACGATCGACTCGTCGAGGCAGACCGGGGTGCGGATCAGCTTCGCCAGCTCGGCGTGGCCGCGGACGTCCTCCTCGTCGAGGGGCTGCTCGACGAGGAGGAGGTCGAACGGGTCGAGGGCTTCGAGCAGCCGCCAGTCACCGAGCGTGTAGGCCGTGTTCGCGTCGACCTGGAGCAGCACGTCGTCGCCGAAGCGCTCCCGGACAGCCCTGACCGGCGCGAGGTCCCAGCCCGGTTCGATCTTCAGCTTGATCCGGACGTAGCCCTCGGACAGGTAGCCGTCGACGGCGTCGAGCAGGGCGGGGACCGAGTCCATGATGCCGACGCTCACGCCGGCGGGCACCCGGTCGCGGACCCCGCCGAGGTGGGTGGCGAAGGACGTGCCGGCCGCCCGCAGCTCGGCGTCGAGTACGGCGGTCTCCAGCGCCGCCTTGGCCATCCGGTGACCCTTGACCGGGTGCAGCACGGTCGCGACCCGGGCCGCCGTCAACCCCTCGGCCGCGACGAGCCGCGGAACCAGGTGGCGGCGCAGGACGTGCGCCGCCGCGTCGACGTACTCGCTGCTGTAGAGCGGCTCCTCCATGGCCACGCACTCGGCCCAGCCCTCGGCCTCCGGCGTCGTGACGTGCAGCAGGAGCAGCTGTCGGGACGTCTGCGTGCCGAAGGACGTGCGGAACGGCGAGACGAGCGGCAGGGCGAGCCGCAGCAGCTCGACGGAGCTGAGCTTCATGAGGGGACCTCCAGGACCAGCTCGCCGGCCGGGGTGAGGCCGAGGACGACGGCGCCGTCCGACAGCGCAGGGACGACAGCCTCACGGACCACCCGGCGCCAGGCCAGCCCCGCCGCGCCGTCACCGCGGCGGAGCGCCTCGATGTCGGAGGGGAGCTGGACGAGCCGGCGGGGCCCGTCGACGACCCGGACGACCGGCAGGCCGTTCGGCCCGGTGACGACGGCGGACGGGCGGTCCGCGGGCTCCAGGAACGGGATCCGGCCGTCACCGGCCTCCAGGGCGGCGGGGCCGAGAAGGTCCCACTCGAGCTGGAAGCGGTCGGTCTCGTCGCCCTGGTTCACGCCGTCGTCCATGGCGCCGTAGTGGTCGGGCAGGTAGTCGACGACGGACGCCCCGAGCGCGTGCAGGTTGAAGACGACGTTGCGGCGGACGAGCGGGTCGCAGGTCCAGGTGATCGTGCTCATGCCGCGCTCGACGGCCCATATCCGCTGGTGCTGCTTGAGCGCGTACCCGAGACCGCGCCGCTGGCCGGCCGGCGCGACGCCGGTGATGTGGCTGTGCAGCCCACCCGCCGCGAGCAGGCCCATGCTCACGGCCAGCAGTGCCCCGGCGTCGTCGTACGCGCCGAACAGGTAGCCGCCGGTGTGCTGGACGGTGCGCAGCACGTTCGCCGGCACCGGGACGTGCGGACCCCGCCAGACCTCGCCCAGGAGGGTGGCGGCGCGGTCGGAGTCGGACGGCGACGTCAGCTCCAGGACGGTCACGCCGGCCCGCCGGACGGCCCGTTCGGCGGTGGCGGCCGCCCGCGCTCTCGGCTCTGCGGCCGTCGACACCAGCGTCATGCCCACCACTGTCGCTGCTGGGTTGCCGCGGTGCTTCGTGCGCCCTAGAGAAGGACGAGCCCGTTCGTGGTGCGGGAGGACGACGCCCGTCGGTGAGCCCTCGGGCAGACTGCCCTCATGCCGACCCTGCGCGCGCTCCTCGACGTGCTCGGCCCCGCGGTCGCGCCGCTGACGGGAGAGGACGGCCTCGCCGCCGAGATCTCGGAGGTCGTGCTGGTCGGTCCCGGTGACGCCCTGCCGGACACCCCGGGCGCGCTGCTGCTCTGCCTCGACCCCGCCGGCCTCCTGGCGCGCGTGTCCGGGTCGCGGGTCGCGGGGGTGGTGATCAAGATGCACGGCGACGACACGTCGTCCTGGAAGGCCGCGTCGCTCCCCGTGGTCGCCGCGGACGAGGCCCTGCCCTGGCACCACCTCCTGCAGCTGCTGACGACCGCGGTCGCCTCCTCCGGGATGTCCTCCTCCGGTGGCGGCGCGGCCATCGGTGACCTGTTCGCGCTCGCCAACTCGGTCGCCGCGATGGTCGGCGGTGCGGTCGCGATCGAGGACCCGCAGCGACGGGTGATCGCGTACTCCTCGCTGCCGGACCAGCCGATCGACGAGGCACGCCAGCAGGGCATCCTGGGCCGGCAGGTCCCCCACCTGCAGGGCAACGACGACCTCTACCGCGACGTGCAGCGCGCCGCCGGGGTGGTCCGGATGCCCGCCCGGGACGACGTCCTCCCGCGCCTGGCGGTCGCCGTCCGCTCCGGCCCCGAGCTCCTCGGCTCGCTCTGGGTCGTGGAGAGCACACCCCTCGGCGTCGAGGCGGAGCAGTCGCTGCTCGACGCCGGCCGTCTCGCGGCGCTGCACCTGCTCCGGGCGCGTGCCGGCGGCGACGTCGAACGCCGGGCGCGCAGCGAGCTCCTCCGAGGGCTCCTCGACGGGCGCTCGTCACCCGACCTCGCCGCCTCCCGGCTCGGCCTCGACATCACCAGACCCGTTGCCGTGCTGGGGTTCTCACTCCCCGAGCCGACCGCCGCGGACGACCTCGACGCCGACGCCGTCGCCGACCTCGTACAGCTCCAGTGCGCCGCCGTCCGCCCCCGCAGCAGCGTGCTCGTCCAGCTCGGCACGGTCTACGTCCTGCTTCCCCTCGACGACGACACGTCCCGGGCACGGCTCGTGCAGCTCGCCCAGGCAGTTGTCGAGCGGGCCCGCGCCGCTCTCCGCGTCGAGCTCCGGGGCGCGGTGGGCTCGACCGTCGCCGGGCTCCACGAGGTCACCCGGTCGCGCGGCGACGTCGACGCCGTCCTGCGGCTGCTCGACCGCCCCGGAGCGCCGGCCGTGTCCACCGTCGAGGACGCGCAGCCCCAGGTCGTGCTCCTCGACCTGCAGGCCCACCTCGCCGGCGCCCCGCACCTGGGACTGCCCGCCGTCGAGCGGATGCTCGCGCACGACGCCGACCAGGGGACGCCCTACGGCGACAGCGTCCTGGCCTACCTGGCCGCCAACGCCGACGTGCCGGCGGCGGCTGAGAGCGTCGCCGTGCACCCCAACACCTTCCGGTACCGCCTGCGGCGCGTGAAGGAGCTCTTCGACCTCGACCTGGAGGATCCCGACGTGCGCCTGGTGACCTGGCTGCAGCTACGGGCCCGCTCGTGACCGTCGCGGCCGCACGGGCGGCCCTGCCCTGGATGACCGCCACGCTGGAGGAGCTCGTCTCCTGCGAGTCGCCGTCCCACGACACCGCGGCCACCCTGCGGTGCCAGGAGCTGTTCGCCGGCATCGTGCTCGAGAGGCTCGGCGCGAAACCGGAGCGGATCGTGCTCGGAGGGGTCACCCATCACCGCTGGACCTTCGGCACCCCGCGCGTGCTGCTCCTCGGCCACCTCGACACGGTGTGGCCTGCCGGGACCCTCGCCCGCTGGCCGTTCTCGGTCGGCGGCGACACCGCGACAGGCCCCGGAGTCTTCGACATGAAGGCCGGCGTCGTGCAGGCGCTCTGCGCCCTCACGATGCTCGACGACCTCGACGGCGTCTCGCTCCTGCTGACCTCCGACGAGGAGGTGGGCTCGACGACCTCCTCCGGCCTCGTCGTGGACAGTGCCCGCGGCTGCGCGGCGACGCTCGTCTGCGAACCGTCCGCGGACGGGGCCCTGAAGACGGCGCGCAAGGGCATCGCGATGTACGGCTTCGAGGTCACCGGGAGGGCCTCCCACGCCGGCCTCGAGCCCGAGAAGGGCGCCAACGCGGCCGTGGCCCTCGCCCACGCCGTCGTCGCGAGCGGGTCCCTCGGCGACACCGCTCTCGGCACCTCCGTCACGCCGACCGTGCTGGCCGCCGGCAGCACCACCAACACGGTCCCCGCCTGGGCCACCGCGGCGCTCGACGTCCGGGCGGCAGTGCCCGCGGAGATCCCCCGGGTGGAGGAGGCGCTGCGCGCGGCCGCGGAGGCCGCGGAGGCCGCCGTACCGGGAACGCGGGTGGTCATGACGGGGGGGCTGAACAGGCCGCCCCTGGACGCGCAGTCGTCGGCCGGCCTGTTCGCCCTGGCCGCCGAGCTCGCCGGGGGCCTCGGACTGCCTGCGCTGCACGGGGTTGCCGTCGGCGGAGGGTCTGACGGCAACTTCACGGCGGGCGCCGGGATCCCGACGCTCGACGGTCTCGGTGCCGTCGGGGGCGGCGCGCACGCCGAGGGGGAGCACGTGCTGCTGTCGGCGATGGCCGACCGGGCAGCTCTGCTCGCCGCCCTGGTGACGGCGGTCCGTTAGGCATCCGGTACGACCTCCGCCGACCGCGGTTGGCCACGACGACGATGCGCCGGCGCCCCGCCGGGCGACAGACTCGACCGAGACCCGAGGACAAGGGAGCCAGATGACCACCACGGTGTTGCGAGGCGGGCGGGTCGTCGACCCGGGCAGCGGCCACGACGGCGTGACCGACCTGCTGGTCCGCGACGGCAAGGTCGCCGCGCTGGGACCGGACCTGCACGGCGACACCGTGCTGGACGTGACCGGCATGGTGGTCGGGCCGGGCTTCGTCGACCTGCACAGCCACGTGCACAGCATCGCCGCCCAGCGGCTGCAGGCCCTCGACGGCGTCACCACCGCGCTCGACCTCGAGGCGGGGCTGATGCCGATCGGCAGGGCCTATGCCGACGCCGCCGCCGCCGGTCGCCCGCTGCACTACGGGTTCTCCGCCTCGTGGGCGGCCGCCCGCGGGGAGGTGCTCGCCGGTGTGCCGGCCGATGCCTCGATCGTGACCTGCCTGTCCCTGCTGGGCAGGGAGGACTGGCAGCGCACCTCCTCGCCCGCCGAGCTCGATCGGTGGATCGAGCTCCTGCGCGGGGAGCTGGCGGCCGGGGCGCTCGGCATCGGGATCCCTGTCGGGTACGCCCCCCGTTCCGACCCGGGAGAGTTCCTCGCCGTCGCGCGCCTCGCGGCCGAGGCCGGTGCGCCGACGTTCACGCACGTCCGGGAGCTCGTCGAGGCCGACCCGACCACGCCCGTGGACGGGTCCTCGGAGATCTGCATCGCGGCGGCCGAGACGGGTGCCCACATGCACCACTGCCACGTCAACAGCACCTCGCGGCGGCACGTCGACCGAGTCCTCGACACCCTCGCGAAGTCGGTCGCCGAGGGTGCGCGTGTCACCGTCGAGGCCTATCCCTACGGCGCCGGCAGCACCAGCATCGGTGCCTTCTTCCTGTCACCGGAACGGCTGCCCGTCTGGGGACTCAAGCCGTCGGACCTCGTCCTGCTCCCCTCGGGCGAGCGGATCGCCGACGAGGCGCGGCTGCGTGAGGTGCGCGCGGCCATGCCGGGCATGACCTGCATCGTGGAGTACCTCGACGAGGGGAGGCCGTCCGACCTCGCCCTGCTCGAGCGCGCACTGGCCTTCCCCGACGCCATCGTCGCGAGCGACGCGATGCCCGTCTTCCTCGCCGACGGCCAGATCGACACCCGCGTGTGGCCGCTCCCTGCCGGGGGCGTCACACATCCCAGAACCGCTGGCACGTATGCCAAGTCGCTGCGCATGATGGTCCGCGACACCGGCACCTGGTCATGGCTCGAGGCCTTCCGCCGCTGCTCCTGGCTGCCGGCTCGCACCCTCGACGAGGTGGCTCCGGCCGCCCGCGCGAAGGGCCATCTCGGCGTCGGCGCCGACGCGGACATCGTCGTGATCGACCCCGACACGCTCACGGACACGGCGACCTACCTCGACTCCACCAGGCCGTCGGTCGGGGTACGGCACCTGCTCGTCAGCGGCACGGCCGTCGTGGCGGACGGCGACATCGTCGTGGACGCCTACCCTGGCCGGGCCCTGCGGGGCGAACCCCGCTGACCGGGCCCGTCAGGGCTGCCGGACCTCGGCGACCAGCTGCTCGATGACCTCGACGAGCAGGTCCTCGTCCTGCTGGGGCACGAGGTGGCCGCTGTTGGGAGCGACCACCAGCCGCCCGTCGGGCTGTGCGGACAGCCACTGCTCGTAGGCCTCGCGGATCATCGCGCGGTCAGCAGCCTCCTTGCCCTCCCCCTTGCCGCCGACGACGGCCACCACCGGCACGGTCAGGGGAGGAAGGGGCTGCACGTGCAGCTGCCTCAGAAGCCTTGGTACGGCGGGGAAGTCGCGGCGGGCCTGCTCCCAGGTGCTGACCCGGGACAGCTCCTCGATCGCGGTCTCCCGGTGGGCCTCCGACACGCTCTGCAGCACCGCGCCGATCGGGCCCTCGAAGGCCTCCAGGGACGCGCGGAGCTTGCCGCTGCGGGCGCGGCGGGCGGCCACGGTCATGCCGACCGCCCCCAGTACGGCGGTCCGGCGGCGTCGCATCGCGGCGAACCCCTCGTGCGTCGCGTCGACGAGGACGACCGCCGCGACCCGGTCGGGACGCTGCGCGGCGAACAGCCGCGCGAGCAGGCCACCCCAGCTGTGCCCGACGAGCACCAGCGGGCCCTCGGCCCCGGCCTGCTCGATCACCATGCCCAGGTCACGGACCGACTCCTGCGCCGCGCGACGGACCGGTACGGGCGAGCTCTCGCCGTACCCGGCGCGGGAGGAGGCAAGGACGCGGGTCGTCCGCGCGATCCTGGGCAGCAGCGGCAGCCACTCACTGGCCGCCGCGGTCAGGCCGGCCTCGAACACGACCGTCGGCTCGCCGCTGCCGGCGGCGATCCAGTGCAGGCGTCGTCCGTCCACCAGGGCGTAGCCCTGTTCGAGTGCGTCGGTCATGCAGCCGACAGGTCCTTGGTGAGCGCGCGCGCGGTGGCCGGCACGAGGATCAGGAACGCCAGCGGCAGCAGCCACACGACCGGGTAGGCGTACCCGACGGTCACGAGCCGCGGGGCGGTGACGGCCGGGACCTGAGGCGCCGGGTTGCTGACCGCCGGGGGCACCACGCCCGCGACCGGTGCCTGCACCGGCGGCGCCGGCACGAAGCCGGTGCCGGCCGCGGGAGGCGCCGCGACGGGGCCGGGCAGGCTGGGGACCGGGTCGGTCACCGGCGGCCCGGCGACCAGCTGGTCCGCGACGGTGACCGTCAGGGTCGGAGGAGCCGTCTTCGCCGCGTCGGTGCGGGTGTGGGCGGAGAACACCACGCGCCAGGCATCGGTCTGCGTGGTCTTGCCCGCGTCGGGCAACAGGGCCAGGCCGGTCGCGCCGGCCAGGTCCGCGGCCAGGGAGCCGAGGTCCGCCTGCAGGTGGGGCTGCGGGGTGGCGACGTACTTCGCCGCGACCGCCGCGCCGCACTCGACCGTCGGCGGGGCGTTGAGCGTGCCCTCGGTCGCCGTGAGCTTGGAGGAGGTGGTCAGGCAGACGAGGACCTTGGAGGTCTCCGGGGTGGTGCTGCCGTCGGCCGCCGAGACGTCGAGCGGGAGCGTCAGGGTGGCGGCGGACACCGTCTGGCCGACGAGCGAGGCGAACGGGAACCCGAGGTAGGTCCGCGCGACCTCCTGGCCGGCGGCGACCCCGACGTGCAGGGTGCCGGCCGGGTACGGCGACACCGCCGGCACGTCCGGCACGGGCACCGGCGGCACGACCGGCAGGGATCCGGTGGTGACGCACCCGGCCGGGGTCAGGCAGCTGGGGTTGGGCTGGTACCACGCCTCGACCGACGGCACGAGCGTGCTGTCCGTCGACGCCGAGGCGACGGGGGAGAAGCCGATCGCCGCGCTGCCGGCCACGAACACCGCCAGGACGACGCGTACAGCGGTCCGCCTCATGCCCGTGCCCTCCTGGCCTTGACGGCCTCGACGAGCGCGGACGCCTCGTCGAGCAGCCCCTCCGTCTCGGCCCTCTCGAGGGCCGCGAGACGCCTGCCGGCCTGGATGTTCGCGAGACCGGATCCCAGCAGTATCAAGGCAAGTCCGCCCATCCCGCCGCTGACGAGGGCCGGGGTCTGGAACGGCACGAGGAGGGTGCGGGCCGCGACCTTCCAGCCGACGCCGATGGCGGCGAAGCCGGCGACGACCACGCCGGCGAACAGCACCAGGCTCGGCGTCGCGGGGTCGCGGACCCAGGCCGGGCCCTTCACCGCTCGCGCTCGATCGTGCGGCGCAGCTCCGCGAGCAGCGCCCGCAGCTCGGTCGTCTGGCGGGTCCGCTCGCGGGCGTCGGCCCGCTTGGCGCTGATGTTGACGACCGTGAGGCCCACCGCGACCAGCCCCAGTCCGGTGAACCCCGCCGAGACGACGTACGGGACCTGGAGGGCGACGTTGGACAGCCCCGCCGTCTGGCCCCAGGCGACGGCCAGCAGGACGGCCCCGGCGGCCGCGACCAGCACGCCGAGCCAGGTGCCGAGGTGGGGCACGGCGCGCAGCAGCTCCACGGGACGGACGAGCCGACGGGTGATCCTGTCGAGGCGCGACGGGTCGGTCTCCACCTCGTCATTCTGCACGAGATCAACTGGCTGCAGGGCGATCTGGGTCACGGGGTCCTCCCGGACAGGGTCGTGTGGATCCGCGCCGCGAGCCCGGGGCCGATGCCCCGCACCGTGACGAGCTCGTCAACCTGGGCGCGGCGGACCCCGTCGACCGAGCCGAACATGTCGAGGAGCGCGGCCTCCCGGGCGGCCCCGAGCCCCGGGACGGCGCCGGTGAGGGTCGGCGGCTCGACCTCGGTCGGGCCGGAGCGCGGACGGCGGCCGTTCCCCTCGGAGGACGGCGTCGCCCGGTTGGCGCCGGCCGAGCGCTCGATGGCGGTGATGCTGCCGCCGAGGTAGGCCTCGACGACCGCCGGGTCGTTGCGGACCTGCTCCGGTGTCCCGGCGGCGATGACCTCGCCGTCCGCCATGCACACGATGCGGTCGGAGATGCCCATGATGAGCGGGATGTCGTGCTCGATGATGACGAGCGTGAGGCCGAGCTCGGCCTTGAGCTTGACCAGCAGCGCACCGAGGGCCTCGGTCTCCTTCTGCGCGACGCCGGACGAGGGCTCGTCGAGGAGCAGGAGCTGCGGCTGCAGCGCGACCAGGCAGGCGATCTCGGTGATCCGCCGGGTGCCCGTCGACAGCTCCTGGATCTGGCTCGACCGGTACCGCTCGAGACCCATCCAGGCGACCAGCTGCTCTGCCTGCGCGAGCCTGGCCTTCTCCTGGCCACGGAGCCCGAGCAGGGCGGGCACGAGGCGGGTCGGCGAGACGCGCTCCAGGGACAGCTGCACGCACTCGAGGACCGTCAGCGTCGGGAACAGGCCGGCGTCCTGGAAGGACCGGATCAGGCCGAGGCGGCCACGCGCCTCGGGGCCGAGGGCGCTGACGTCGTGGCCCGCGTACCGCACGCTGCCCTCGTCGAGCTTGGTGAAGCCGGCGAGCAGCTCGAAGGTCGTGGTCTTCCCGGCACCGTTGGGACCGATCAGGCCGAGCGTCTCGCCGGGCCTGACCTCGAAGCTGACGCCCCGGACGGCGCGGACGCCGCCGAACGACTTGCGCAGCATCGTGGCTTCCAGGAGCGCGCCGGACGCGGCCGCGCGGCGCTGCCGTGGGACGGCCAGCCCGGGCGCTGCCCCCGATCCGGTGCCGCTCTCGTTGAAGCCGCGCTCGGCGGCATAGGCCGCCTCCACGTCCACCCCGGCCCGGCGGGCCAACGCTCCGGCGATCCGGTCACGGACCGGCGCGACGAGCGACCCGAGACCGCCCGGCAGGTACATGATGATCAGCAGCTGGCCCAGGGCGGTCGCGGCGAGGCCCGCGCTGTCGAGCGGCAGGAACGTCGCGCCCTGCACGACCGCTGCCCCGAGGATCGGGCCGGAGAGCAGCCCGATGCCGCCGATGACGGCGAGGACGACGACGTCGATGCTCGCGCGGGTCGGGAAGCTGGTGGCGCCGATGAGCGAGAGCGAGTGGCCGTACATCGCGCCGCCGAGACCCGCGACGAACCCTGCGAGCGCGAAGCCCTGGAGCTTCACGACCGAGGCGGGCACGGTGAACGAGCGCGCCGCGTCCTCGTTGTCGCGTACGGCGACCAGCCGCCGTCCGAGGCCGCCCGAACGGACGTTGCGGGCGATGACCAGGGCGACGAACAGGGTCGCGAGCCCGACGTAGTAGTACGAGCGCCCCGACTCGAGCGCGTGGCCGTCGAGGATCGGGCGCCCGGGGTCCTTGCCGGACCCGAGAACCCAGTCCTGCTGGAGGAGGAAGCCCGGGATGACCAGCGCGAAGGACAGGGTCGTGACGGTCAGCAGCAGCCCCTTGACGCGCAGCGCGGGCAGCCCGATGAGCACGCTGACGACCGCGGCCGCCAGACCGGCGTACAGGAAGGACTCGAAGAAGTTCCCGGTGCGGCGCGAGACCTCGAAGGACGCCACGGCCCCGACCGCGCCGAGGGCGAACTGCCCGAGCGACAGCTGGCCGCCGAGCCCGGTGATGATGCCGACGGACAGGCCGATGATGACGAAGCCGAAGCTGCCGGTGACCTTGACGCTGTTGGCGTTGCTGATGAACTGCGGAAGCACCAGGAAGATCCCGAAGAACAGCAGCGCCACTCCCGGGCCGAGGGCGCGCACGCTGCGGACCCTGCGGATCGCGGCCGGGAGCGGCCGTGCGGCCTGCACGGCGGCCCAGGAGCCCTTCTCCTCGGCCCGGCCGACCCGCTGCTTCTGCAGCAGCAGCGTGAGCAGGATGATGACGAACAGCGCGACCTGCACGAGGCCGGACTGGGCGTAGTTCCAGAGCAGCAGCTGCTCGACGATGCCGATCGCCGCGCCGGCGAACAGCGCGCGCGGCAGCGACTGCATCCGCGCCAGGACGGCGCCGGTGAGGGCCACGAGCAGCAGCGACGGACCGAAGCTGTCGCCGGTCGTGAAGGCCTGGGTGGGCTGGGTGAGGATCGCGGAGAAGGCGGCGAGGGCACCGGCGATGCCCCAGGCGAGCGAGCTCATCCGCGAGGAGAAGATGCCGGCCATCCGGGCCGCCTCGGGGTTGGCGGCGGCGGCACGGATCCCGAGCCCGAAACGGCTGAACTTCAGGAACAAGCCGACCAGCAGCACCATGACCGGCGACAGCAGGAGCATCCCCGAGTAGGCCGGCGTGACCAGCAGGGCGCCGACCCTGAACACCGGCAGGCCGACGGGCTGCGGGTAGAGGGAACCGGCGCCCGCCTGGCTGTTGAACGCATAGGCGAACAGCACCAGGAACTGCCCGACGCCCAGCGTCGCGACCACGCTCATGATCAGGGGCGCCCTGCGGAGCCGCCGTACGACGGTGGCCTCCGCGAGCGCCCCGACGCCGGCGGCGACGGCGAGCGCGGGAAGGAAGGCGACCCAGTACGGGACGTGCCACTTCACGACCTCGATCCCGAAGAACGCCGCCCCGAAGGCACCGACCTGGCCGTGCGCGAAGTTGATGATCCGGTTGGTGCGGTAGATGAGCACCAGCCCGACCGCGAGCAGGCCGTAGGTGAGCCCGATGATGAGACCGAGCAGCAGCACCGGGCCGGGCGTCTCCCAGTGGCCGGTCCGGGTGTGGCCGGTCCGCACCTGCGGCAGCAGGCGGAAGAACAGCAGGTACACGAGCGCGGCCACGATGGCGACGGTGAGGACGGCCTTGCGGCTCACGGCCGCCCGGGCGCTCTCCGCCAGCCGCCGGCCGGCCAGCCGGAGGCCGCCCTGGGCCGTGACCACGCGGCGGAGCAGGAAGGCGGCGACGCCCAGGGCCACCGCCAGGAAGGCGCCGTTCAGGACGGTGTTCACCGCTCCGCCTTCGAGGCGCCCTCGAGGAAGACTGCACGCAGCAGGTCGTCGCGCTCCAGCAGTTGCTGGGCCGGCCCGTCGAAGCGCATCTCGCCCTTCTCCATGAAGTAGGCGTGGTCCACCAGGGACAGCGCGATGTTGACGCTCTGCTCGACCAGGACGACCGCCGTACCGGTGGCGTTGATGCGACGCACCATCTCGAGCAGCTGCCCGACGATGACCGGCGCGAGGCCGAGGCTCAGCTCGTCGATGAGCAGCAGCTTGGGCTTGAGGATGAGGGCCTTGGACAGGCCCAGCATCTGCTGCTCCCCCCCGGACAGGTTGGCCGCGAGGGAGGTACGGCGCTCCTTGAGGCGCGGGAAGGCCTCGAAGCACAGCTCGAGGCTCTCCTCGACGGCCCTGCGGTTGCGCCCCAGGGTGTAGCCGAAGGTCCGGAGGTTCTCGGCGACGTCCATCGTCCCGAAGACCGCCCGCCCACCGGGGACCTGGGTGATGCCCAGCGGCACGCGGCGCTCGGCGTCGAGGAAGGTGATGTCCTCGCCGCCGTACCGGACGCTGCCGCGGCTCGGGAGCCCGATGCCGGACACGACCTTGAGCAGCGTCGACTTGCCGGCACCGTTGGTGCCGAGGAGCGCGACCATCTCGCCGTCATCGACCGTGAAGTCGACGTCGAAGAGGACCTGCAGCTGGCCGTAGGAGAAGTCGACGCCCTTGCAGGCCAGCATCGGCAGGTGCCCGCCGCGCTCCTTGATGACCCTGACGTCCTCCGTCTCGAGCACCTCGTCGATCATCCGGTCGAGGTCGCCGCCGATGAGGGGTGCGGCGCTGCGGATGATCAGCCCGGCGAAGACCCCCGGGAAGACCAGGGCGAAGATCGACCCGGAGATCCCGAAGCGCTTGTCGATGCCCGACAGCAGCAGGATGCCGAGGATCGAACCCGCGGCCGCGAACATCCCCACCACCGCCGCGGCGTGCGGCCGGTACCTGGCATCCATGATCGAGAGCAGCGACGCGGTCAGGCCCGGGGTGAGGACGGCGATGAGGCTCTGCCCGACCGCGAACATCGCGACCATGAGCAGGAAGACCGGCATGAGCGCGCCGGCCGAGATGAAGACCACCGCGGCGGCGAGGGCGAGGCCGCAGAAGTTGAGGACCTTCGCGGGGTCCTCACGGAACGACCGTTCGGCGCGCGACCCGAACGCGACGAGCGCGACGACGCTGACCCCGGAGACGGTCGCGAAGAAGACGCCGCGCTCGCCCGGGCCGAGTCCCCATCGCTGCTCGAGGAAGCTGGACAGGAAGGTGCCGAACGGGACGACGAGGATGCCGAGGCACAGGTAGCCGACCGCGAGCCGCTTGACCGTCGGAATCAGCAGGATCCGGCGCAGGATCTCGAAGAACCCGAGCTCGACGTCCCCCGAGGCGACCGGCTCCACGTGGTCGCCGGTGACGCTCTCGTGCTCCTCGGCGCGCAGGGCCTCGGTGTCGAACCTGCCGGGTCCCGGGTCCTTCAGGCCCAGCGCGGCGAGCGTCGACGCCGTGGAGGTCAGGCCAAGACCGATGAAGACCCCGCGCCAGGTGAGGTTCAGCGGCCCCGCGAGCAGCCCGACCAGGAGCGGGGACAGGATCCGGCCGAAGACCGTCGTCGCGGTGTAGCCCGACAGCACCCGGACCCTCGCCCTGGGAGGGTAGGAGTCGACGAGCAGCGGCGCGTGCAACGCCGACACCGAGCCGGTCGACAGCCCGTCCAGCACCAGCACCGCGATGAGGGCGAGCAGGCTGGTCACCATGCCGGTGAAGATGGTCACGACAGACCACACGATGCCGGTGGCGACGCAGAGCAGGGCGCGCCGGCCACGGTGCTGCGACAGCGCCGCCATCGGGAGCGGGGCCAGGATCGTCGCGAGGAACGCCAACGTCCGGGCGCCGGCGATCGCGCCGAGCGACAGGCCGAGCGCCCGGCTGACCTCGGGGGTCAGGATCGTGAAGGCCTCGGCCTGGAAGATGTCCACGACGCCGAGCAGGCCGAGCGCCACCATCGGGTAGACGGTCAGGCCGTGTGCGCGGAGGACCGGACGAAGCGGCTCGGACTCCTGCTCCCCCGAGACCCCCAGGGTGGCACGGGCGGCGGCGCGGCGGACGCTCCGCGCCTCCGCGTCGGCGTCGAGGATCGAGGGTGCCTCGAGGACCGAGGTCACGACGACGACCTCCGGGCGCTCGTGAAGGGCCGGTACCACGCGCTCTCACCGATGCGGTGTCCGGTGCCGTCGACGAGGACGACGTTGACGAAGTGCTGCTCGTCCCCGACGCCCTGTGCCTGCTGCGGCAGGGTCTCGAGCGTGACGGCTCCGCTGGTCGTGATGTAGACCCCCCGGTCCGAGAGGTACTGCGCATCCGGGCACCGCAGGTCGCGCTTGCAGCCCGGGTCGGACTTGGCCAGCCACTTGAGGTCCTTGCCGACCGGCATCGGGGCGCGGTC
>FSWJ01000717.1_pt1 | contig 15427 bp, 20 predicted proteins | sample 1637851 | NCBI WGS metagenome assembly FSWJ01 (sample SAMEA3914789, study PRJEB12502) | metagenome | biome: forest; material: soil | place: Canada | collected 2011-07-03 | depth 0.3 m | reverse complement strand
TCCGCCGATCCCGTCGCCGCCGGTGCGCGCCCCGAAGAGCACGACCTTGTTGCCCGCGCCCTTGGCGTTGGCCAGGTGCAGATCTTCGTGCCGCAGCACGCCGACTGCGAGCGCGTTCACGAGCGGATTCGCCTGGTACACCGGGTCGAACCAGGTCTCGCCGCCGATGTTGGGCAGGCCGAGGCAGTTGGCGTAGAAGCTGATGCCGCTCACGACACCGGGGACCACCCGCGCCGTGTCGGGGTCATCGATCGCACCGAACCGCAAGGCATCCATGACCGCAACCGGCCGCGCGCCCATCGAGATGATGTCGCGCACGATACCGCCCACGCCGGTCGCGGCGCCCTGGAACGGCTCGATGAAACTCGGGTGGTTGTGGCTCTCGATCTTGAAGGTGACCGCCCAGCCCTCGCCGATGTCGACGACGCCGGCGTTCTCGCCCATGCCGACCATGAGGTTCTTGGTCATCTCGGGACTGACCTTCTGGCCGAACTGGCGCAGCCACACCTTGCTCGACTTGTATGAGCAGTGCTCGCTCCACATCACCGAGTACATGGCGAGCTCGCCGCTGGTGGGCCGCCGCCCGAGGATGTCGCGGATGCGCTGGTACTCGTCGGCGGCGAGGCCGAGCGCCGCGTACGGCTGCTCCTTCTCGGGGGTCGCGATCGCGTTGCTGACGGAGTCGAGGGGGGCGCTCATCGCTCCGATTCTACCGGCGCCTGTCGGCGGCCCCTCCACTGTCCGACCTCGGCGGCGTGAGTTGGATCTGCTGGGCGAGTGCGTAGGCCGCATCGCTGTCGGCGTCATCGGCGACGAATACCCGACCGACGAGCAGGGCGCTGCGATGGGGGATGTCGATGCGGGTCATGCCGGCCGGCGTCTCGCCGTTCCACTGCGGTGCGCAGAGCAGGAATTCGCCCGCGGCGGACCCTGTGGTGCGGGTGCCGACGTAGGCGAAGTTCGCCCCGCTGGCCTGGTCCGTGAATTGCACGCTGAAGTAGCGATCCTTCATCTCGGGCACGTGCAGCACTCGGGGTCCCGCCTTCACGTCCACCCAGCCGCCGAGATAGAGCAGATCATCAGTCCCCGTCGACATGACGCTGCCGGACGACGCCGACTGGGAGGGACGCTGCGGCGCGGCGGAGAGCGTGTTCACCGGGATCGGGCCGCCGCCCAATCCCCGTCTGAGGAGGACTCGTTTGAAGCCGCCGACCGTGATCCGTGGCCAGAGGGAGATGAAGAGGAACGCCCCGATCACCCACACGGCCAGAGCGGTCGTGGCCAGCACGATGATCGCGTTCAGGCCGCCATCGGCGATCCGCCGCGCGATGACCCACGCGAAGATCGCCAGGATGACGATCGTGATCGGGGTTCCGTATTTCAGGATCAGGTGATTCATGGCGACACCTCAACGACCGGCGGAACCTCGTACGTGCCGTCCAGGATGGTGGCTCCCGGTAGATACGCGCGCAGCATGAGCTTGAACCGACCGGGCGGCGTTGCCAGCCAATTCGGGGACGAACCCAATGGCTGACCCGGCTGCAGCAGGATCTCCACCGAGCCGTCGGAACCGGTCACGAGCCCAGAGTGGCTGTTGACGCTCGACCGTCCGGTCGGGGTGCGCATCATGTAGCCGACCGTGTCGGTCGCGGTGAGCGACCAGAGGGCGTCGTTGGGCGGCAGCTGACCTGCCGGAAAGCGAAGGCTGTAGGCGTGTTCGCCGCCGAGCCGCGCCCCCGCGGCGTCGCGGGTCGCGGTCCAATACGCGGCCTCTTCGAACACGTTGACCAGCGGCAGCGCCTTCTGCAACGCGGCACGCACCAGGAGCCCATTGCCGGGATGTCCCGCTTTGTGGATCGAGCTCCAGCCGTTGACGGTTCTCGTCTCGGATCTCGCCACGGCATTCAGGATCAGGATGGTGGTCAAGTACGCGAAGGTCAGGCCGATGATGAGCCCCTGCACGACTCCCGAGCCGGCGATCCACGCGAGCACGTCGCTCACCGTGACACTCGCATCAAAACACTCCGGTGCGGAACAGGACGACAACGGTCACGATCGCGGCGACGACGACAATGACGATCAGCCAGCCCTGCCAGGAACTGGGATGCCAGCCCGGCCCTGACTGGTTCGGCTGGAATAGCTGCTTCTTCGGCATGCGTGTCTCCTCTTCGTCCTGCTAGTGCGAGTGCACGGCCAGAACGATCGCGATGCTGCCGCCCGCGATCGCCAGAGGCAGCAGGATCATCAGCGCGATCCCCGCCGGGTGACCGAGGTTGAGGGTCCAGCCGAGGCCGAACCGGCGCGACACAACGAGGGCCGGATCATCCCGGTTGACGTAGAACAGACCGCCTTTCCAGTGCTGGTCGTCGTCGACGGCGTCCGGACGCGGGTTGTGCGGGTCGCGCGCGTTGGCCGGCTGCAACTGCACCCGGGCGCGAGCCACGTTCCCGATGATGACGATCATGACAAGCACGACGAGACCGATGGCGCCCGTCGCCGTCGCCCACGCCACCCCGGGCAGCAGTCTCTGGGCGAGTTCGATCGCCGAGATGCCCAGGGCGAGCACGAAGGCCAGTTCGGACAGCAAAGACGTGAGCAGTCCGCGTTGCACCCGCGTGCGGAGCGCGGCCTGCTCCGCGCTGTCGTCGGATTGCGTGCGCGCGGCGTAGCGCGCCGCAACGACCGAGAGCACCGTGAGCAGCACGACCACACCGGCCCCGACCATCAGCAGGCCGAACACGCTCCAGATCGACTTGGCCGCCCAGTTGTCCGGCTGGCCAGCGATGTTGAAGTGCACGGGAATCGGATCGGGCAGCGTCGGGTAGAGCGCGACGTCGACTGCGGTCGCGATAGCCAGCACGATCGCCGCGAGGGCGGGCCAGATGATCGGCGGGTGGTGGTAGGCGGGCTCGATGATCTGTGCGCTCACCCGCACAGGAACCCCCTCGAACCAGCCGCCCTCGCGCTTGGCACGGATGATCATCCGGCGGCTCAGCACGAGCACCAGGATGCTGAGAACCGTGAACAGCAGCACGGGGACGAAGGCGGCGAGCGACGCCTGGGCGCTGAGAGCCAGGGCCACTGTCGCGACCGCCGTCACCACCCAGGCCAGAACCAGACCCCAGCGGAATCGCCGGATGGCCATGAGCACCACGGGATCGTTCGCGTGCGCCTGCGGCACACGGACGCTCAGGGGCAGCCCCGGTGGCCGCAGAGCGACGATGAGCGCGAAAAGTATTCCGAAGAGGGCCGTGAAGACGGGGGCGAAGACGAGGACGAACGCGGTCATGATGCGGACTTTCCGGGATGAGTGCGGCGGCCGGCGAAGTCGGCGAGCACGGAGTCGGTGGTGGCGCGGATGCTCTGCTCGGGCATCCCGTGGGCGACGGCCTCGGCGAGCAGGGTGCGCAGGCGGTCGGTCCACCCGGCCGCGAACCCAGGCGTGGGGGGTTCGGCCGGGCCGCGCGCGACGACCGAACCGGAGCGGCGACTGGTGCGTACCAGTCCTTCCTGCCTGAGCAGTTCGTATCCCTTGCCGACGGTCGCCGAGTTGATGCCGAACTGGCCGGCGAGCTGGCGGACCGAGGCCAGCGTCTCGCCCGGCTTCAACGACCCGTCGGCGATGGCCTGGACCACTTGATCGCGCAGCTGCTGGTAGAGCGGCGACTCCGAGTCGGGGTCGATATCGATCAGCACGATTCACCTACCTTATCTGTACTAGCAGTTATAGCACAGATGGAGCAGAATCAGGTGCGTGCCAGTGCGCCCTCGAGAACACTCGTGAAGAAGGTGAGCCCGTCCACGCCCGAGCGCATGGCAGCCGGGGTGTCCGGTCCGAAGCCGGGTTCGGTGGCGTGCTCCGGATGCGGCATCAGGCCCACGACGTTGCCGGCGGCGTTCGTCAGCCCCGCGATGTCGTCGAGCGAACCGTTCGGATTCACGTCCAGGTAGCGGAACGCGACCTGACCCTCGCCCTCGATGCGCTTGAGGGTCTCGGCATCCACGATGAAGCCGCCCTCGGCGTTCTTCAGGGGGATCGTGATCTGCTGGCCCACCTCGAATCCGGTCGTCCACGCCGTCGAGGCGTTCTCGACCCGGAGTCGCTGGTCACGGCACACGAAGTCGCCGTGATTATTGCGGATCAGCCCGCCCGGCAGCAGGTGCGCTTCGACGAGGATCTGGAAGCCGTTGCAGATGCCGAGCACCGGCATCCCGGCATTGGCCGCCGAGATGACTTCGGTCATGATCGGCGAACGCGCCGCGATCGCACCGCACCGCAGGTAGTCGCCGTAGCTGAATCCGCCAGGCAGCACGATCGCATCCACGCCCCGCAGGTCGTGGTCGCCGTGCCAAAGGGCGACCGCCTCGCCGCCTGCACGCCGCACGGCGCGCTGCGCGTCCCGGTCATCGAGCGATCCGGGGAAAGTGACGACGCCGACCTTCACGCGGGGGTCTCTTCGAGTACGTAGACGCGCACGACATCCTCGATCACCGAGTTGCTCAGCATCTCGTCGGCGAGCCGCTGGGCCTCGGCGAGCACCGCTTCGGTCACCGCCCCGTCGACGGTGAGCTCGAAGCGCTTGCCGATCCGCACGGCGCTGAACTCGGTCTTGCCGAGGCGGCCCAGGGCTCCGGCGACGGCTTTGCCTGCCGGATCGAGCAGTTCCGCCTTCGGCATGACCTCGACGACGATGGTGGGCACGGTCACTCCAGGGGCTGGTCCGGTCGGTGGATGCTCTCAGTCTACGGCGAGGGTGCGCGTCGCCCGGGCGGCGCTCGCGGCGATCAGGCGGGCGTTCGGCTCGTCGACGGCGTCGACCCAGGATGCCGCGGCATCCGGAGTCTTGCCGCTGAGCACGTGACGATCGACCAGCCGGCGCCTGCGCACCTCGGGGTCGAGCTCGAGGTACCAGGTCTCGTCGAGCAGCTCGGCGATCCCGTCCCAGAGCAGCAGGTAGTTGCCCTCGACGTAGACGGTCCGGATGCCGCGTCGGATCGTGATCCCGCCGGCGACGGGTTCCTCGATCGCGCGGTCGAACGACGGGGCGGTCACGGTCGCTGTGCTGCGCAGCGCGCGCAGGACCCGGGCGAATCCGTCGACATCGAAGGTGTCCGGCGCCCCCATGCGCTCGCGGCGACCGAGCTCGCGCAGCCGGTCTTGCGGCAAGTGGAACCCGTCCATGGGCAGCACAGCGGCCGCGGGGTCGTCGGCGGCCAGTCGCTCGGCGAGGGTCGACTTGCCGACCCCGGGCGGCCCGACGAGCCCGATCAGTCGACGGCGCGGCGCGGCGCTCATGCGACCGCGTTGGCGATCCCCTTCGCCAGAGCCAGGTAGCCCGCGGCGTCGGGGTGGAACTGGTCCGAAGCCACGGAACGGCCGTCGAATCCCGGGGCGATGACGGCCGCGTGCGCACGCGCGACTCGTTCCGCCCGGCGCGTCAAGCCGCGTGCCTGGCGGCCGAGAGCCCACCGCAGCGGATTCGGCAGCGACGCGAAGCGGCCGAATGCCGGCGGCGCGACCACCACAAGCCGGGCATTCGGCGAGGCGGCGTGGAGCCGGTCGAGCAGGGCTCCGAGCGCGCGGGAGAACTCGCTGCCGCCCCTCAGCCGCAGCGCGTCGTTCCACCCGACCATGACGACCGCCAGGTCGAAGTGGGCCGCGACAGCAGCTGCCGCGAACTCCTGGAGCACCTCGGCTGCCGTGGCGCCGTTGCGACCGACCGCGCGCCAGGCGACGCCGCCTCCGGCCTCCGGTCCCGCGTCCAGCAGACGCCCGAGCTGGCCGGGCAGGCCGTCCTCCAGTTTCGAGACGCCCGTGCCCATCGCGGTCGAGTCGCCGACCACGAGGAGCCGCAGCGGCTTGGCGTTCCGCGACCCGGCGCCGCCGATCAGGCCGTCCCGCGGCCCGTGCGCCTCGGGCAGCCGCGGGATATCGCGCTGCAGCGCGCGACCCTGGCCGACCGCGACCGGCGCGACCAGAAGGGCGGGGAGGCGGCTCACGGCGCGAGTCTAGCGAGGACGCCGCCGCGTGGGGGCCGGCGCGACCCAGGGCGTGACCGGCTCTCAGGATGCGGCCGACTCAGGGCGCAACCGGCACCGGGTCGGACAGCGCCATCGACCAGACGGCGACCCCGTGAAGACCCAGCGAGGCGGCCAGCTGCTCGCGCAGGGCGATGGAGCGCGCATCGGCCCACCAGAAGACCTGGCCGTCGGCGAGGGTTGCCGTCCACTCGCCGCGTCGATCGTCGAAGGTCGGCGTGACTTGGCCAGCCGCGACCAGCCGTCTCGCGCGGACGTCGCCCACGGTGTGCGTGCCGTCCGCAGCCCAGCGGTAGCCGTATCCGGCCACCCCGAGGTCGACCTGCCCGGGCTTCGCCGTGAGCAGCAGCGCGGCGAGCACCTTGCGTTGCCAGCTCAATTCGCCGATCGGCCCCGGGTTGGTCGGGTTGAAGGTACCGTGCTGGTCGTAGGCCATCACCGTGACGTTGTCGAGCGACTTCAGCAGCCCGGCGATGTCGTAGCCCCGGCTCGCGTAGCCGCCGGCGTTCGTCGATGGCTGAAGGGCGGCATCCAGATGGATGCCGGGCCCGACATCGGCGCGCAGGGCCGCAGCGAAGGCCGTGAGATCGCCCGCGTCGCCCGCGCTCAACTCCTCGAGGTCGAACATGACGCCGTCGAACCCGTACTGGGACACGACTCCGGCCAGGGATGCGGCGGCCGCATCGCGGTTGGCTTTGGTCGAGAGCATCGACTTCGCGACGTCGTCGCTGAATCCGGTGCCCGCCTGGTAGTTCAGCAGCAGCACCTCGGCCTTCTTGCCGAGCTGGTGGGCGTGCTTCAGCTGGCTGAGCACATCGGCGGCGGGTGTCGTCACCGCGGCGCCGCCTGTGGCGATGTCGATGCCCGAAATGGCGACCGTGCTGATCGCGGCCTTGCTGGCGTCGAGCACGGTGTGGTCATCCCACGACGGCTGGAAGGCGGTGATGACCGGATGACTCGGCGGCGCGCTGTTCGGCGTCGGGGCCACCGCGCGCTTGTAGAACTCCTGGCTGCCGCGCGGCGAGGTGCCGCAGCCCGCGAGCGTCACCGCGAGCGCGGCGGCCACGGCGGCGACGAGCAGCGGGCGGAGGCGCATCCGTCCATCATGCGCCCCACGCCCGAGTGGCCGGTGGGCGTTACTCGTTCGCGGGCGCTCGGACGCGGATCAGGTTGCCCCACGGGTCGTCGACCGTGACCGCCCTGCCGTCGTCTCGGGTGGGGAGCCCGTAGTGCGTCATGCGTTCCCCGAGCGCGCCCAGGTCGTCCGTGGTCGGGACGACGATCTCGACCTGGCCGAGACCCAGGGTCGGCTGCCTGCGGCCGGCGCCGCGGCTGTTCCACACGTTCATGGCCATGTGGTGGTGGTACTGGCCGGCGCTCACGAACAGCGCCTGGCCGGGGATCTCGATCGTCGCGTCCCAGCCGAGCCGGCTCACGTAGAACTCGCGCGCGGCTGCGACGTCGCCTACCGAGAGGTGCACGTGGCCGACTCGGGCGTCGCCCCATCCGGCGCCCTCGGCGCCCTGCTCGGTGAGGTGCTCCTGCAGGAAGGCGTTCGGGTCGAGGAAGAGCGTCGACATCTCGATCCGACCGTGCATCCAACTCCAGGTGCTGCGATCGCGGTCCCAGTAGAGCTCGACGCCGTTGCCCTCGGGATCGTCGAAGTAGAAGGCTTTGCTCACCAGATGATCGCTCGATCCCGTGAACGATCCGGGCCGCAGGCGCGCCACCGAGTAGACCGCAGCGGCCAGAGCGGCTTCGCTGTCGAACAGGATGGCGGTGTGGAACAGGCCCGCCTCGTGCGGCGCCGCGTTCCGCAGTTCGGGAGTCTGCACGAGCGTGATGATGTCGCGTTCCGCGCCGTTCGCGTCGGCCCGGCCCAGCACGACCTGGTCGCCGTCCGCGCTCAGCACGTCGAGTCCGACCCCCTCGCGGTAGTACGCGGTCATCCCCTCGAGGTCGGCGACGTTGAGGGTGACCGCGCCCATCGCGGTGTCGGCGGCGAGCTGTTCGATCATGATGGGTTCAACCGGCGAGCGGCGTCAGCCATTTCTCGTAGCAGATCGAGAGATCCGAGTCGGCGTAGTAGCCGAAGTTCGGGATCCGGGTGTAGCCCTCCCGCTCGTACAGGCGCATCGCGTCGGGCTGCCGATCGCCGGTCTCCAGCACGACGCGGTCCCAGCCGCGCCCGCGGGCCTCGCCTTCGAGCGCGGTCAGCAGTGCGACCGAGATGCCGGTGCCGCGGCGCTCCGGGATCACGTACATCCGCTTGATCTCGCCATGCGCGCCGTCGAGTGTTCGCAGGCCGCCGCACCCGACGGCGACCCTGTTGCCATCGTCTGAGACGTCGAAGGCGACCAGGAACACCGTGATATCGGCCGCGGTCGGCTTCGGGCCTGGTTCGGAATCCGGCCGGCCATAGCGGGCGGACACCTCGTCCTGCTGCGCCTCCCGCAGCGCAGCGCCCTCCGGATCGTCCCACGGCACCGCGCGCACAACGAGTGTCACGAGGTGAGCCGATCGATCAGCTCCTGGTAGCGGCCGGCGGTGTGCTCGACGATGTCGGCCGGGAGCTCGGGCGGCGTGCCGGTCCTGTCCCAGTGCGCCGTGAGCCAATCGCGCACGATCTGCTTGTCGAAGCTGTCCAAACGGTGGATGCCGCCGCCGGCATACGTCGCGGCATCCCAGTAGCGGCTCGAATCGCTGGTCAGCACTTCGTCGGCGAGGGTGAGTTCACCGCTGTCGGGATCGTCGCCGAACTCGAACTTCGTGTCGGCCAGGATCAGCCCGTGCTCCGAGGCCGTGGCCGCGGCGGTCGCATAGATCTGCAGCGAGGCATCTCGGATAGCGGCCGCCGTCGTCGCTCCGACCAGGTCGACGGTGCGCTCGAAGCTGATGTTCACGTCGTGCTCGCCGAGCGGCGCCTTGAAGGCCGGGGTGTAGATGGGCTCGGGCAGGCGGTCGCCGTTGCTCAGGCCGGCGGGCAGCGGGATGCTGCAGACGCTCTGCGACGTCTGGTACTCGAGCCAGCCCGACCCCACCAGGTAGCCGCGCACCACCGCCTCGATCGGATGCATCGTGAGCTCGTGCACCAGCATCGAGCGCTCCGCGATGCCCGGGGGAAGATGCTCACCGAGAGACGGGTGCGCGGCAGCGAGGTGGTTGCGCATCCCCAGCCGGGCGAACCACCACAGGCTCAGCTGCGTCAGCAGGGCGCCCTTCTTCGGGATGCTCGGCTCCAGCACGTGGTCGAAGGCGCTCACCCGATCCGAGGCGACGACCAGCACGCGACCGGGCGCCGCGGGCGAGGTGTAGAGGTCGCGCACCTTGCCCGAGAAGACGTGGGTCCAACCGAGGGCCTCGAGCCGGGTGTCCCCGCGGGGGACCCCGCCATCCTGCGTGATCACTGTTCTTGCCTCATCGTGTCACCCGTTCTGCGATGTCGTGCCGGTAGTGGGAGCCGTCCAGGTGGATGCGCCCGAGCGCCTCATAGGCCGCGGTCCGGGCCGCGCGGAAATCGCCCGCCCTGGCGACGACCGCGAGCACGCGCCCTCCCGTGGAGACGTAGCCGCCGTCGGCGCCGCGCCCCGTGGCGGCGTGCAGCACAGTCACCCCGGGGACCTCGGATGCCGCGTCCAACCCGGTGATCGCGCGGCCGGTGACCGCGGCCTCCGGATAGCCCTCGCTGGCCAGCACCACGGCCACCGTCACGTCGGACGAGAAGCGCGGGTACGGCATCCGCCCGAGCCCACCGCTCGCGGCGGCCAGCAGCAGCCCCGACAGCGGCGTCTCGAGCCGCGGCAGCACGACCTGCGTCTCGGGATCGCCGAATCGTGCGTTGAACTCGATGACCCGGATGCCGTGCTCGGTGACGATGAGCCCGCAGTACAGCAGCCCGATGAAGGGAGTGCCCTCGGCCTCGAGCGCGCGAACGGTGGGCAGTGCGACCGTGTCGAGCACCTCGTCGACGAACGAGGCCTCAGAGCCCCAGCGGTCGCTCAGCCAGGGCAGCGGCGAGTAGGCGCCCATACCGCCGGTATTGGGGCCGGTGTCGCCGTCGCCGACCCGCTTGTAGTCCTGCGCCGGGGTCAGCGGCACCACGTCGTGGCCGTCGGCCAGGAAGAACAGCGACACCTCCTGGCCGTCGAGGAACTCCTCGACCAGCACCTCGCCCTGCTGCAGGTAGTGCTCGGCGTGGGCGAGCGCAGCGGTGCGGTCGTCGGTGACCAGCACGCCCTTGCCCGCTGCCAATCCGTCGGCCTTCACCACGTGCGGGGCGCCGAGGGCGTCCAGCGCGGCCTCGACCTCGGCCGCGGTCTTGCCGCGGTGGGCGCGCCCGGTCGGCACCTTCGCAGCATCCATGATGCGCTTGGCGAACGCCTTGGAGCCCTCGAGCGCCGCGGCGGCCTTGCCGGGCCCGAATACCGGGATGCCCTTCGCCCGGAGCACGTCGGCGACGCCCGCCACGAGGGGGGCCTCCGGCCCCACCACGACCAGCTCGACCCCGTTCTCGGCCGCATACTGGGCGACCAGCTTGCCGTTTGAGGCGTCGAGCCCGACGACCTCCACGGCGCTTCCCGCCGACGCCTCGGCCGCGATCCCCGCGTTCCCCGGGGCGACGATGAGCTCGTGACCGGCGCCCTCGCGGAGCAGAGCCACGACGATCGCGTGCTCCCGTGCGCCAGAACCGAGGACGAGGATTCTCACCCGCCCAGGCTACCGGCGGTAGCGTGACGCCATGGACGGGCTGCGGGCGTGAGCGTGCGGCGCAAGGTCGCGCCGGCCGCCGGGTCCGCCGCGGTCGAGGCGGTGCTGGGCGGAGCCGACGATCGCGACGCGATCGCCCTCGCCGTGCGCTACCTGCTCGAGGTGCTCGCCTCCGATTTCGAGGGGCACACCGTGGAGGTGCGGGTACCGCCATGGGGAGCAGTGCAAGCGATCGAGGGCCCTCGGCACACCCGCGGGACTCCGCCCAACGTGATCGAGACGGATGCCGAAACCTGGATCGCGCTTGCGACGGGCTCGTTGGCGTGGGGCGACGCCGTCGCGGGCGCGCGCGCTTCGGCATCCGGTCAGCGCGCGGACCTGAGCGAGGTGCTGCCCCTCCGGTGGCGCACAATGGAGACGTGACCAGCCAGAGCCAGCCGCGTGAGACCGACACCCTGACGGAGGTGCGGGTTCGTCGCGCGCCACGTCTGCCGGTGTTCCTGGTTCTGGGGGCGGTGCTCGGCGCGATCGCCACACTCATCGTCACCGCGTCGGTCGGCCAGGTCGATCCCCGCGTCGGCTTCGGCGCTACCTTCGGCTATTTCTGCCTCTACGGCGTGCCGGCCGGCGTCGTCGTCGGCGCGATCGTCGGACTGGTGCTCGATCGCCGCTCGCAGCGCCGCTCGCGCGTGGTCACCGCTGAACGCGAACAGATCGAGTCGCCGGGCGCCGTCGGGGAGGCAGCCGAGTAGCCTACTTCGCAACGTTCGGGATCTTCCGGTCGAGCAGAACGAGAAGCACCAGCGCTGCACCCAGCCCCAGCTGGACCCAGCCGAGGGTGTGCAACCCGGCGTCGGTCGGGCGGCTGCCGAACACGATCCCGATCAGGCTGGCCGAGAAGATCGCCCCGACGTAGAGCGCGGTGCGGAACAGTCCCGACGCGACGGCGATCTCGCTGGCCGGGGCGTTCGCGTACAGCGTCGCCTGATTCGCGAACCCGGCGAGGCCGTTGGTCATGCCGAGCAGAACCGTCAGAGCGACGAGGCCCAGGATGCTCGTCTCGCGGTTCACGAATTGCTCGAGCCCGGCGGCCACCACGAGTACGACGCCCGAGAGCAGCAGCGGGACGCGCACCCAGCCGCGGCTCGAGATGATCCGGGCCAGGATGATGCTCATCACCGTCAGAGGGATCAGGATGAGCCCGACCTGCGAGGCATCGAGCCGGCGGCCCAGCTCCATCCACTGGCTGACCCCGTAGAGCACCGAGTAGCTGGCCAGCGAGACCAGCAGCTGGCGCAGATAGGTGCGCTGCAGCGGCGCGTTGCGTGCGAGCATTCGCACGTCGATCAGCGGGCTCGAGCTGCGCCGCTCCCAGAGCACCAGGCCGACGCCGAGCACGATGGCCACGGCGAGCAGCCACCAGGCCGGGCTCGCGAGGTCGCTCAGGAAGATCAGCATCCCCACCACTGCCCCGGCGAACAGCGCAATGCCCGGGATGTCGATGCGGCGCACGATCGCGCCGACGCCGCTCAACTCGAGCCGCTCGTCCCGCGCGACGCCGAAGAGGGTGAGGCCGATGCTGATCAAGCCCAGCGGAATGTTCACGAAGAACAGGGCGCGCCAGCCGAATACGCCGGTCAGGACGCCGCCCAGGGGCAGCCCGACCGCCGCGGTCACCTGCGCGGTGATCGACAGGTTGCCGAGGAAGCGACTCGGCACCCCCATGCCGGACTCGTCGGCCCGTCGACGGGCGAGAGCCATCGCCGTCGGGTACGCGGCGGAGGTGCCGACGCCGATCAGGGCGCGCGCGAGCAGCAGCCAGCCGAAGCCGGGGGCCAGCGCGCCGATCGCGCCGGCCAGAACCAGGATGCTCGCGCCGGCGAGGAACACCCGGCGCGGCCCGAAGATGGTCGACAGCTTGCCCATGGTGGGCTGCGCCACCGCGGAGCACAGGTACAGCACCGAGATCAGCGTCGCCGTCGCGCCCGGCCCGGCGTGCAGGTCGAGGCCGATGCCGACCAGTCCGGTGGCGATCAGGGAGCTGTTGATCGGGTTGAGGGTCGAGCCGAGCAGCAACGGCGCGGTGAAGCGTGCGCTGAAGGGCTTCCTCGGGGGCTCGGGCGCCGCGGTCGCGGCGGTGTCGGTGCTGGCTTCCGTCATCCTCAGCGGGTCGCCTCCAGCAAGGCGAGGATCTCGTCGGTCGTGCCGGTCTCTCCGAGCCGCGGGAAGATCCGCTCGATACTGTTCGCGTGCACCTCCGGGCCTCGGTCGGCCATCGCGTCGATCGCAACCGTGACGTGGTAGCCGTGCTCGTGGGCCTGGCGGGCGGTCGACTCCACGCCGGCGCTGGTGGCGATGCCGAGGACCACCACCTGCGTGACCTCCCTCTCGTGCAACCGCGCGTCGAGGTCGGTGTTGTGGAAGGCGCCCCAGGTGCGCTTGGTGATCAGGATGTCGTCAGGCTGCGAGCCGAGCTCGGCGACCAGCTCGTCCCAGCCCTCCGGTCGGGCCATCGGGGTGGTGCCGCCGAACTCGGTGCGCCCGGGTGCACCGCCCGCGGCGTTGATCAGGACGACCGGCAGCGCGCGCGCCCGGAAGGCGTCGATCAGGCGGACGGCGTTCGCGAGCACGCCCTCGGCCGGCGGCTGCACCGGCATCGTCATGACGCCCTTCTGCAGGTCGACGACGAGCAATGCGGTGACGGGATCGAGTTCGGTGACGGGCATGGTTCTCCTTCGGAAGGTCCGGGTGGTCTACGGCTCGAGCAGGCGCCCGAGCAGTTCGACGCCGCGCGCGAGCTCGCGCTGCTCGGTCTCGCTGAGCTTCGACTGGATGGTGCGGGCCAGCCAGTCCTCCTTGAGCGCGCGGGTTTCGGCGATGGTCCGCCGCGCCTCCTCGGTCAGCGACCAGAGGGTCTTGCGCCCGTCGGCGGGATCCGGTGCGCTGCTGACCGTGCCGCGCTCCTCGAGCGAGACCAGGATCGCGCCCATTGACTGGGGCTTCATCCCCTCGGCTTTTGCGAGTTCGGTGCCCGTCATGGTGCGCTCGTCGACGAGGTGTTTGAGCGCACCGGTCTGTGCAAGCGAGAAGTCGCCGGGGTCGCCCTGCTCCTTCAGCTTGCGGCGGAGTTGCCCGAGCAGGCTGCGCAACTCGACGACCACGGCGCGAAGGTCGAGGGTTTCGCTGGCGGTCGGGCTCATGCCTCGACTCTACGGTTTACGAAGGTAAACTGCAAAGGTAACCTTCATATACTGCGTGGGGCTGCGATCGTCGGCCGCCCCGACGGAGAGGCTAGATTCTCGGCATGACCGACCCCGACATCCCGGAGCAGGTGGCCTACGCCCAGGAGTTCACGGTCGACGCCGGATACCAGCGTTCCTTGGCCGAAGCGCTCTGTCTCTGGCAGTTCGGGGCCGCAAGCGTGTGGATCGTGGTCTGGATGAGTCGAATCAGACCGCGGCGTCGCCTCGCCTATCCCCGCGCTCTCTTCCCCGATGCCGAGGTGCAGCGCATCCGGTCATCGATCGCGGCGAGAGCGGTCGCCGCCGGAGCCTAGCTCAGCTGATTCGCCTCGACCCACGCCAGGTACTCCGGCGTGACGGTCCCGGTGACGTAGTCGCCGGTGAAGCAGCTCATCTCGAGCCGCTCGATGCCGGAGCCTTCGATGATCGCCGCCTGCATGTCGGCGACCTCCTGGTAGATCAGGTAGTCGGCGCCGAGCTCGGTCGCGATCTCGGGGATCTTGCGGCCCGAGGCGACCAGCTCCTGGCGGCTCGGCATGTTGATCCCGTAGACGTGCGGGTAACGCACCGGCGGCGCCGCCGAGGTGAAGGTGACGCTGTTCGCGCCGGCCTGGCGGGCCATGTCGATGATCTCGCGCGAAGTGGTGCCGCGCACGATCGAGTCATCGACGATCAGCACGTTCTTGCCGCGGAACTCGGAGCCCATCGCGTTGAGCTTCTGCTTGACGCTCTTGGTGCGCTGCTCCTGGCCGGGCATGATGAACGTCCGGCCGACGTAGCGGTTCTTGTAGAAGCCCTCACGGTATTCGATGCCCAGCTTCTGGGCGACCTGCATGGCGGCCGGGCGCGAGGAGTCCGGGATCGGCATGACGACATCGATCGCGCCCGACGGCGTGTACTTGGCGATGGTGTCGGCGAGCCGGTCGCCGAGCCGGAGCCGGGCCTCGTACACCGAGATCCCGTTCATCACGGAGTCCGGCCGGGCCAGGTAGACATACTCGAACGAGCACGGGATCAGCACCGGGTTCTTGGCGCACTGGCGCGAGTACATCTCGCCGTTGCGGGCGATGAAAATGGCCTCGCCGGGCGCGACGTCTCGTACGACCTCGTAGCCGGCGCTCTCGAGCACGAGGGACTCGCTCGCGACGATCCACTCCGTGCCTACCAGCCCGGCGCTCCGCTTGCCGAGGATCAGGGGACGGATGCCGAACGGGTCGCGGAACGCGAGCAGCCCCTGCCCGGCGATCAGCGCGATCGCGGCGTACGAGCCCTCGACCCGTTCGTGGAGCGTCTCGATCGCGTCGAACACCTGGTCGGGATCGAGGTCGGTGCCGCGCACCTGGTGCTGCAGCTCGTGCGCGAGCACGTTGACCAGCAGCTCGGTGTCCGAGTTGGTGTTGAGGTGCCGGCGGTCGATGTGGAAGAGCTCCTCGGTGAGC
>FSWJ01001056.1_pt1 | contig 15477 bp, 14 predicted proteins | sample 1637851 | NCBI WGS metagenome assembly FSWJ01 (sample SAMEA3914789, study PRJEB12502) | metagenome | biome: forest; material: soil | place: Canada | collected 2011-07-03 | depth 0.3 m | reverse complement strand
CTTCTGCACGCCCGCCAGGTGGCGAGCGTGCAGAAGACCATCGATCAACTGACCGGAAAAGAGCAGATCATGGCGCAGGACATGCCGGACGCGATGTTCGACGGATTCGACCACACCGTGTTCAAGGAGGAGGTGGAGCGGCGCTGGGGCCGGGAGGCGTACGAGTCGGGTGACTCCTGGTGGGGCAGCAAGACGGATGCCGAGAAGGCCGCGTGGAAGGCCGCGCTGGCGGCGCTGCAGGCGGACTGGGCCGCAGCGGCGTCGCGCGGAGACGACCCGGCCGGCGACGCGGCGCAGGCCCTGGCGCAACGCCAATTCGGCAACCTGGCCGGCATCCCGGGAACCCCTGGCTACAGCACGGGCGGCCCGACGAAGGCCTACTTCATCGGACTGGGCGAGATGTACGTCGAGGATGCGCGCTTCGCGAAGAACTACGGCGGGCCTGAGAACGCGGCCTTCGTGCGCGACGCGATGCGCGCCTACGCGGAACGCGAGCTCTCGTAGTCCTCCAGGGTCGGAACCTGCCGGTACCCGTCGCGCGCGATTGCGACGACGGTGGCCGGCACGGCCCAGGCTGCGAGCGCGAGCAGGGCGAGGAGCCCGATCACGGGATCGCCTCCTCGCCCTGACTCGACGTCCTCTCGGGGATGCGGAACAGCGGCAGAGTGACTCCCACCATCGGTCCGATCAACAGCGCGAAGGCGATCGTGCCAATGCCGAACTGGCCTCCGAGCGCCCACCCGGCGGCAAGCACGATCAGTTCGATGGCGGTGCGCACGATCCAGATGGGCCATCCGGTGCGCCGATGCAGGCCGGTCATGAGTCCGTCGCGCGGGCCAGGGCCGAGCCGCGCCCCGATGTAGAGGCCGGTCGCGAGGGCGACCAGTGCGAGCCCGCCGGCGAAGACCAGGGCCTGAAGCAGGGGAACGGTCTGCTGCGGGATGACGCTCAACCCGAGCTGCGCGCTGGTGCCGATCAGCAGCACGTTCGCGACGGTGCCGAACCCGACTCGCACGCGGATCGGGATCCAGAGCAGCAGAACGAGGGCGCCGATGATGTTGGTCACGAGACCGAACGGCAGCCCGGTGCGCAGCGAGACCCCCTGAGACAGCACGTCCCAGGGCGCGACGCCGATGCCGGCTCGCACCATGAGCGCGAGACCGATCCCGTAGAGGAACAGTCCGACCAGCAACTGGGTGATTCGGCGCGTCCAGACCGCACGAGGGCCGGTGAGCGGCTTCGGGACGGAGAGGGCGGTCATGGGGCAAGCCAATCGCGTGATTGGACTTCTGTGAAGAGGCCAATCGGGGTACAGTGGCTGGATGGTTTCCCTTTCGGCGCGTGCATTGGCATCCGCGCTCGGTAGTTGGCGCGGTCTGGCGGGCTCGTCCGCCTACGCGGCGCTGGCCGACCGCATCCGACTGCTGGTGCTCGACGGGCGGCTCGCACTCGGCACCCGGCTGCCCGCCGAGCGCGAACTCGCCGCCCAGTTGAGCCTGAGCCGCACCACGATCTCGGCCGCATACGCCGAGCTGCGCGATTCGGGGTACCTTGAGAGCCTGCGCGGCTCGGGCAGCGTCGTGCGCCTGCCTTCCCGAGGGTCCGTACCGCAGGAGACCCCGACGCCGCCGGAATTCCTCGACTTCAGCAAGGCCACCATGCCGGCCGTGCCCGCGGTGGCCGCGGCGGCGGAGCGGGCAGCCGCCCTGCTCCCGTCCTACCTGGGCGAGTCCGGCTTCGATCCCATCGGCCTGCGCGCCCTGCGGCAGGCGCTCGCCGATCGCTACACCGCGCGCGGCTTGCCGACCGACGCTGATGAACTCATGATCACGGTCGGCGCGCAGCACGCCATCGGCCTGCTGGCGCGCACGCTGCTCTCCCGTGGCGACCGCGCCCTGGTGGAGTCGCCGAGCTATCCGCACGCCTCCGAGGCTCTGCGCGCGCACGGCGCCCGGCTCGTACCCGTGTCGGTGACCACGGAGGAGGGCTGGGACGAACCGGGCCTCGAACAGGCCCTTCAACGCACCAGCCCGACGCTCGGGTACCTGATGCCCGACTTCCACAACCCGACCGGCCGCTCGATGAGCCCCGAACTCCGCGAGCGGTTCGCGGCGCTGGCCGAGGGCCAAGGCACGACCCTGATCGTCGACGAGTCGATGGGCGAGCTCGGTTTCACCGACCTGCGCCCGGATGCCCCCCTCACCCCGCCCTTCGCGATCCATGGCAGGGCGGTCACCGTGGGCTCGGTCGGCAAGACCGTCTGGGGAGGGCTTCGCATCGGCTGGATCCGCGCGGACCGCGAGCTCATCCAGCGCATCGCCCGCGTGCGCTACTCGAGCGACCTGGGCACGCCGATCCTCGACCAGCTCGTGGTGCTCGACCTGCTGGGCGACTACGACCGGATCCTCGCCGATCGCCGCGCCTATCTGCGGGCCGGCCGCGACCACCTGCTCGCGCGGCTGCGTGATCTGCTGCCCGAGTGGGCGCTTCCTGTTCCCGATGGCGGCCTCACCCTGTGGATCAACATCGGCGCCCCGCTCAGCTCGCAGTTGGCGCTCGCCGCGCGCAACGAGGGCCTGGTGATCGCTGCCGGTCCGCGGTTCGGCATGAACGGGGTGTTCGAGCGCTTCCTGCGCGTGCCGTACAGCCACCCGCCCGAGCTCATCGATCGGGCCGTCGACGCGCTGGCGGCCGCGTGGAGCGGGGTGACGCGGCATCCGGTCGCGCTGGGCCAGGAGGACCTCGCCGAGGTGATCTGACCCGCCGCGCTTTCATCCCGCGGGAGTACTGTGCGGCCCACCGGCCTTGCGATACTTGGCGCAAGTGCACGGCGGCGTGCGCATCGATGGATGCCGCAGTCGCGCGGATCCGGACGACCCAGGAGACTCTCTCGTGCATCTGCTGTCCGTTTTCAGCCTGCGCAACCGCGCACTCATCGCCCTGATCACGATCGTGGTCGCGGTATTCGGCGGCATCTCGCTGACGCTCTTCAAGCAAGAGCTCATCCCCTCGCTGTCGCTGCCGTCGGTCTACATCGTGACGAGCTATCCGGGCGCATCGCCCGACGTCGTGAGCAAGGACGTCTCGACGCCGATCGAGAGCGCGATCCAGGGCATCGAGAACCTCGACTCGACGACCGCCACCTCGAACACGGCGGCATCGACCGTGACCGCGTCGTTCACCTACGGCACCAACATCGCCACCTCGGAGCAGAAGGTGCAGCTGGCGCTCGACCGGCTCTCGACGACCCTGCCGAGCGGTGTCACCCCGCAGGTGATCACCTTCAGCCTCAGCGACTTCCCGGTGATCCAGCTCGCCGTCACGAGCGACCTCGATCCGCACACGCTGGCCTCGCGACTGTCGAGCCTGACGGTCACGAACCTCAAGCAGCTCGACGGCGTGAGCGATGTGACTCTGCTGGGTGCCGCGTCGCAACGGGTGACCATCACGCCGGATGACGCCACTCTCGCTGCGGACGGGCTCAGCATCCAGGCGATCAAGTCCGCCCTGACGGCGAACGGCAGCCTGCTCGCCAGTGGATCGATCACCGAGAACGGCAAGACGCTCACCGTGCAGTCCGGCACGAAGCTCACCACGACCGGCGAGATCGCCGGCCTGCCGGTGCTCGGCGGACGCCTCGCGACTCCGCCGACGATCGGCGACCTCGCCAAGGTGGCCGTGGTCGACGACCCGGTGAACGGCTACTCCAGCGTCAACGGCAAGCCGGCCGTCTCCCTCAACATCACCAAGACGGCGGCGGGCAACACGGTCAGCGTCTCGAAGATCGTGCGCGACGACATCCCGGCCCTCGAGAAGCAGCTCGGCGGCAACACGAAGTTCACCGTGGTGTCGGATCAGGCGCCGTCGATCACCACCTCGATCAACAGCCTGGCCGAGGAGGGCCTGCTCGGGCTGGCCTTCGCGGTCATCGTGATCTTCCTCTTCCTCTTCTCGGTGCGCACGACTCTCGTCACGGCCGTGTCGATCCCGGTTTCGGTGTTCCTGACCTTCCTGGGCATGACGGCCGCGAACTACACCCTCAACGTCATCACCCTGGCAGCGCTCACGATCGCGATCGGGCGCGTGGTCGACGACTCCATCGTCGTGACCGAGAACATCAAGAGACACATCGGACTCGGCGAGAACAAACTCACCGCGATCAAGAACGCGGTGCGCGAGGTCGCGGTGGCGGTCACCGCGTCGACCGTCACGACCGTCGCGGTGTTCCTGCCCGTTGCCTTCGTCGGCGACATCACGGGTGAGCTGTTCCGCCCGTTCGCCCTGACGGTGACGATCGCACTGCTGTCGTCGCTGTTCGTCTCGTTGACCATCGTGCCGGTGCTCGCGTACTGGTTCCTCGGAGACAAGAAGGCCGTGCACAAGCACGCAGAGGGCGAACCGACTCCGGATGCCGCGGCTCACGACGAGCTCGAGACTCCGACCCGGCTGCAGAAGGTCTATCTGCCGGTGATCCGATGGACGCTGAAGTTCCCCGCTGTCGTGCTCGTTGCCGCGCTCCTCATCCTCGCCGGCAGCGGCCTGGCGGCCTCCGGCCTCAAGACCAACTTCATCGGCAACAGCGGACAGAACACCCTCACCGTGACTCAGACCCTGCCGCTGGGCAGCAGCCTGGAGGCGCAGAACACGGCGTCGAGGTCGGTCGAGAAGACCTTGCTCGACATCAAGGGCGTCAAGACCGTTCTGCTGACCATCGGGTCGGGCGGCAGTTCGCTGCGCGCGGCCTTCTCGGGCGGCGGATCGACCACCTTCTCGCTCACCACCGACCCGAACGCCGATCAGGCGGCGCTGCAGAACACCATCACCAAGAAGCTCACAACCATCACTGGCGAGGGCGACATCAAGGTGCAGGCGGCTCAGGGCGGCTTCGCCTCGTCGAACATCGAGATCGATGTCACGGCAGGAAGCGACGCTGATCTGCGCAAGGCGAGCGACGCGATCCTGGCCAAGGTCGACAAGCTCTCCGTCGTTTCGCAGGCGACGAGCAACCTCTCGGCATCGCTGCCATACCTTGCCGTGCAGATCGACCGCGCCAAGGCAGCGGCCGACGGCCTCACCGAGCAGCAGGTCGGCGGGATCGTCACCCAGGCGATGAACCCGAGCGCGACCGGCACGATCGTGATCGACGAGAAGACGCTCTCGATCTACGTCGACAACCCCGACAAGCCGACAACGCAGGCCGAGCTCGAGGCGTTCTCGATCCAGACCCTCAAGGGCCCGGTGCCCCTGACCGATCTGGCCACCGTGAAGACCGTGAACGGCCCATCGAGCATCACGACGATCAAGGGGCTGCGCAGCGCGACTCTGACCGTCGTCCCCGGTACGGACAACACGGGCAACGCGTCCGCCCAGGTGCAGAAGGCCGTCGACTCGGCGACCCTCCCGGCGAGCGCGGCCGTGAGCCTCGGCGGAGTCACCTCGCAGCAGAGCAGTTCGTTCCAGCAGCTCGGGCTCGCGCTGCTCGCGGCCATCCTGATCGTCTACGTCGTGATGGTTGCGACGTTCAAGAGCCTGCGTCAGCCGCTGCTGCTGCTGGTGTCGATCCCCTTCGCCGCGACCGGCGCGATCGCGCTGCAGATCATCTCGGGCGTGCCGCTCGGGGTAGCCTCGATCATCGGCGTGCTGATGCTCGTGGGCATCGTGGTGACCAACGCCATCGTGCTCGTCGACTTGATCAACCAGTACCGCGCTCGAGGGATGAAGGTGGGCGAGGCGATCGTCCACGGCGCCTCACGCCGACTGCGGCCGATTCTGATGACCGCCCTCGCGACGATCGGGGCCCTGCTCCCTCTGGGAATCGGGATCACCGGGCATGGCGGTTTCATCTCGCAACCGCTGGCCATCATCGTGATCGGCGGCCTGGTGTCGTCGACGCTGCTGACCCTGCTCGTTCTGCCCGTCCTGTACTACCTGGTCGAGGGCGCGGCGGAGCGGCGCGCGCAGTATCCGATGCTGCCGCCGTCGGTGGTGACGCGCGTCCTCGCGATCGTGGGTGGTGCGCTGCTGGCGGGCGGAATCGCGCTCACCGCGATCGGACTCATCGGCCACACTCTGGACGCGAACACGATCGCGAGCCTGGTCAAGAACCATGTCTGGCAGATCCTCGTCGGCGGATCCGGCGTGATGGTCGGACTGATCGCGCTGATCGCCGCCCTGGTCGTCTGGTTGGTGCGGAGCCGGCGCAACCGGCGCGCGCATCCGCTTGCGATCGTGCCCGCCGTTCAGCCGGCCGCGTCGGCCGAATCGGAGCCGGAGCCCAGCGTCTCGCGGTAGAAGATGCGAGAGTGTGATGCGCTCGGCGGCGGAATCGACTAACGTAGTCAGGTCGGCTCACGACACTCGCGGGGGTTCTCCCCGTTTGCACCACTGTCAGTCGTGCGGGCCGGATCATCAGCGCATCCGTTGATGAGGAATCCATTCAGGAAAACGGCCCCGGTCACTATCGCCCGGGTTCTCGCGGCGCGAGGTCTGCTCATTGAGCCCAACTCAAACGAGCAGAGCGGCGCTGCGCACTCTGTACAGAACACCGGAAGACATCGCCATGCCCATCAACAAGAAGAGCGCGCCCGCGCGCGCCTCCCGTCCCACTCGCGCCTCATCGGCCGATGCCGTGCGCAAGTCCGGCAGCATCAGCCCCAAGCACCGCGGCTACCGCGCCGACGAGGCCGGCGCCCCGACCGATCGTGAGCCCAAGAAGCGCTGGAGCTCCGACGAGCGCGCCGCCCGCGGCCACAGCGAGCAGCGTCCGCGCGGCGCTGTCGGCGCCGGCGCATCGAACTCGGCCCGCGTCGGCCGCGAGCGCGTCGAGCGCTCGGCAGACGGCCGCCCCAACTGGGAGCCCAAGCGCGCCTACGACGGTCGTCCGACCCGTTCGGCTGCGCCTTCGCGCGACGGCCAGCGCGACGAGCGCGGCAACCGCCCGCAGCGCTCGTTCGACGACCGCCCGGCCCGCAGCTACGGGGACCGGGATGCTCGTCCCGCCCGCCGCGACGACGACCGCCCTGCTCGCACGCACGACCGCGACACCCGTCCGGCTGCGCGCACCGAGCGCCCTGCCAAGAGCTGGGATCGCGACGCCCGCCCCGCGCGCGCTCACGACGACCGTCCGGCCCGCAGCTACGACCGCTCGGCCGACCGCACCGAGCGCCCCGCCCGCACCTTCGGCAACGACCGCCCGCAGCGCGCGTTCGGCGCCGAGCGCGCCGAACGCCCCGCTCGTGGCTTCGACCGTGACGCACGTCCGGCGCGCTCCTTCGACCGTGACGACCGCGCCCCGCGCCGCGACCACGACGACCGCCGCGATGCCGCACCCCGCGTGCAGCACGAGGATGTCGTGCTCGAGCGCCTCACCGCGCAGGCCGTCACGGCCGGAGAGGTCGACGGCATCGGATTCGCGCAGCTCGGCCTCGGGGCGAACATCGTGCGCGAGCTCGAGGCGCAGGGCGCTGCGACGCCGTTCCCGATCCAGGCCGCGACGATTCCCGACGTGCTGGCGGGCCGCGATGTGCTCGGCCGCGGCCGCACCGGTTCCGGCAAGACGATCGCGTTCGGCGCCCCGCTTGTCGAGCGCCTGCTCGAGATGAACCGCACCGCCAGCAACGGCGAGCGCCGCGAGTTCGGCCGCGCCCCGCGCGCGCTGATCCTCGCGCCGACCCGTGAGCTCGCGCTGCAGATCGACCGCACAGTGCAGCCGATCGCCCGCAGTGTGGGGCTCTTCACCACCCAGATCTACGGCGGTGTCCCGTACGCCCGCCAGTTGGGCGCGCTGCAGCGCGGCGTCGACATCGTGATCGGCACCCCGGGCCGCATCGGCGACCTGGTGTCGCAGGGCCGCCTCGACCTGTCGAAGACGGTCATCACGGTGCTCGACGAGGCCGACCACATGTGCGAGCTGGGCTTCCTCGAGCCGGTGCAGGACATCCTGGACCACACCGCACCCGGCGGCCAGAAGCTGCTCTTCTCGGCCACCCTCGATCGCGGCGTCGCCGACATCGTCGCGCAGTACCTCGTCGACCCGGCCGTTTACGAGGTCGCCGGTGAGGACCAGGCCAGCTCGACCATCGACCACCAGGTGCTCCTGCTCGACCAGCGCGACAAGCAGCAGGTGCTGATCGAGCTCGCGTCCGGTCCCGGCAAGAAGCTCGTCTTCGCGCGCACCCGTGCGTTCGCCGAGCAGCTCGCCGATCTGCTGGACGAGGCGGGTATCCGTGCCGAGAGCATCCACGGTGACCTCAACCAGTCGCGCCGCACGCGCGCCCTCGAGAAGCTCACGAGCGGTCGCGTCGACGTGCTGGTGGCCACGGATGTTGCGGCACGCGGCATCCACGTCGATGACATCGCCCTGGTGATCCAGGCCGACGCGCCCGACGAGTACAAGGCATACCTGCACCGCTCGGGCCGGACCGGCCGTGCCGGCAAGGAGGGCACCGTCGTGACCCTCGTGCCGCGCAGTCGCCGTCGCCGCACCGAGGAGCTGCTGGCCCGCGCCGAGATCGAGGCGAACTGGACCAGTGTGGTCCCGGGCGACGCGTTCATCGAAGAGCTGGCCAATCGGTAGCAACTAGCGTTGACGGATGCAGATCAGAGCATTCGAGGAGGGCGACGCCGACGAGGTGGTCGCCCTCTGGCGTCTCTGCGGGCTGACCCGCCCCTGGAACGACCCGCACCGCGACATCGCGCGCAAGCTCGAAGTGCAGCGCGAGCTGTTCCTGGTGGGGGTCGAGGAGGGCAACGGCGCCGTGATCGCGAGCATCATGGCGGGCTACGAGGGGCACAGGGGCTGGGTCAACTACCTGGCGGTACACCCGGACGCCCGCGGTGCGGGGCACGGCCGCACCCTGATGAACGAGGCTGAGGCTTTGCTGCTCGCGCGCGGTTGCCCGAAGGTCAACCTGCAGGTGCGCGGCGACAACGCGGAGACGCTCGCGTTCTACGCGGCCATCGGGTACGGCCTCGATGACGCCGTGTCGCTGGGGAAGCGGCTGATCGTCGACTGAGCGCGACGCTCCGGGTGAACACATCGAGCTGAACACACCGGCGGCTGAGAACGCCGGCGTGCGGATCGCAGCACGATGAGGCTGCGAAGGAGGGCGCGTCGCCCGCTTCCCCCCAGAAGCGGGCGACGCCACGAGACGCTCCCCCCGGAGGTCTCCTGTTGCCGTGGCTCACGTTATCCGGCTTCCTCTCCCCCACAACAGCACCGCTTTGGGGGCCACCCGAGCGGGGGGCAGACAAGCCGCCAGCGGTCACCCCCACCCCGTACGCTTGACGGCATGGTCGGCTCTCCCGCGCTCGAGATCCTGCACCGGGTCTTCGGCTACGAGTCATTCCGCGGCCAGCAGGCGGCGATCGTCGAGCGCGTCATCGAAGGCGGCGACGCGCTCGTTCTGATGCCGACCGGCGGCGGCAAGTCACTTTGCTATCAGATCCCGGCGCTGGTGCGCGCCGGCACCGGTGTCGTCATCTCACCGCTGATCGCCCTGATGCAAGACCAGGTGGATGCCCTCTCCGCCGTCGGCGTGCGCGCCGCGTTCCTCAACTCCACGCAAGACGCCGACGAGCGCCGCCGCGTCGAAGCCGCTCTGCTCGCGGGGGAGCTCGACCTCGTCTACCTCGCCCCCGAGCGGCTCAAGCTGAGCTCAACGCTCGACCTCCTCGACCGCGCCCCCGTCTCGCTGTTCGCGATCGATGAGGCGCACTGCGTGTCGCAGTGGGGGCACGACTTCCGGCCCGACTATCTGGCTCTGTCCGTTCTGCACGGGCGATGGCCGTCCGTGCCGCGCATCGCTCTCACCGCGACGGCCACCGAGCAGACCCGGCTCGAGATCGCCGCGCGGCTCGACCTCGGCGAGGCTGAGCTGTTCGTGGCCAGCTTCGACCGGCCGAACATCCAGTACCGCATCGAGCCCAAGGCGCAGCCCCTGGCGCAGCTGCTGCAGCTGATCCGCACCGAGCACCCGGGCGAGGCGGGCATCGTCTACTGCCTGTCTCGCGCATCGGTCGAGAAGACCGCGGGCGCACTGGTCGCCGAGGGGATCGCCGCGCTGCCGTACCACGCCGGCCTTGACGCGGCGACCCGTTCACGCAATCAGTCGCGCTTCCTGCGAGAAGACGGGATCGTGATGGTCGCCACGATCGCCTTCGGCATGGGGATCGACAAACCCGACGTGCGCTTCGTCGCCCACCTTGATCTGCCGAAGAGCGTCGAGGGCTACTACCAGGAGACCGGCCGGGCCGGCCGCGACGGCCTGCCGTCGACGGCCTGGCTCGCCTATGGATTGCAAGACGTGGTGCAGCAGCGCCGCATGATCGACGAGAGCGAGGGCGATCTGGCGCACCGCCGCAAGCTCTCGGCGCACCTCGACGCCATGCTGGCGCTCTGCGAGACCATCGAGTGCCGCCGTGTGCAGCTGCTGGGCTACTTCGGCCAACCCTCTGTGGCCTGCGGCAACTGCGACACCTGCCTGTCTCCGCCCGAGTCGTGGGATGGCACCGTTCCCGCCCAGAAGTTGCTCTCGACGGTGGTGCGGCTCTGGCGGGAGCGTCACCAGCGCTTCGGAGCCGGGCACCTCATCGACATCCTGCTGGGCCGCGAGACCGAGCGTGTGCGCTCCCAGTCGCACGCCGAGTTGACGACCTTCGGCATCGGCACCGAGCTCGGCGAGCAGGAGTGGCGCGGCGTCGTGCGGCAGCTGCTCGCGCAAGGGCTGCTCGGCGTCGCCGCCGACGGCTACGGCACGCTGGTGATCACGGATGCCTCGGCCTCGGTGCTCGACGGATCGCGCACCGTGCTCCTGCGGCGCGAGACCGTCAGACCGACCAGGGCTGCGAAATCCAAGGCCGGAGCCGAGCTGCCCGAAGAGGCGCGCCCGCTCTTCGAGCGCCTGCGCGAGTGGCGAGCCGGCGTCGCCCGCGAGCAGGGCGTGCCCGCCTACATCGTGTTCGGCGACGCGACGCTGCGAGGCATCGCGCTGACCAAGCCGTCGTCGCTCGAGCAGCTCGGCACGATCTCCGGCGTCGGCGAGAAGAAGCTCGAGAGCTACGGCGAGGGCGTGCTCGGCGTGGTGGCGGAGGAGTCGGCGGCGGCGTAGCCGTCATCGAAGGGGTGGCGGTAGCGTCATTCATGAACAGCCTCAACCTGCAGGCGACGGGTCCGAACTCCGACAGCGTCCGCCTCGAGCTGCAGGCGGACTGCTTCGCCGGATCCTGGGTGGGGGCGGCGCAGACCACGAAGGACGCGAATGGCGTGCCCTTCCTGGACCCGTGACGCAGGCGGAGATCGCGGATGCCCTGAACGCGGCGGCCGCGGTCGGTGACGACCGCATCCAGCAGTCGACGCAGGGCCAGGTCAACCCGGAGTCGTTCACCCACGGCTCCAGCGCCCAGCGCGAGAAGTGGTTCGATGTCGGGTTGAAGTCGAGTCCTCAGGCCTGCGACACCTTCGGCGCGAGCGCGGCGACGCTCTGAAGAACAGGGCTAAGACGTGGGCCGCGGCCGAACGAGCATGAGTATCCCGATCACGACGTAAATCAGGCCCACTAGGGCCAGGGTTTCCGGGCGGCCGCTCAGCAGATTGATGACCAGGCAAACCGCCAGTGCAGTGAAGGCCCACTGGATCGAGCGCGAGACCGCTCGATTCGCGACGAGTCCGATTGTTGCTGCAATGATCAGCAGCGTGATGAGCACCAAGACAATGACGCTCCACGCCCCGAGGATCGTGCCCAACAACGCGAGCAACGCAAACACGACCTCTAGCGCCCCCGATCGTGAGTAGCCAGAGAACCCAGGCCGAGGATCGGCTGCCGCGCAATCCGCGAGCCGTAAGCGCAAGCCCAGCGCCCTCGAGGAGCAGGCCCACGATGGTCGCATAGTGACCCACCTCCGGTGCCGCACCTGAGAAGAGGACGGCGCCGACCGCACTCAGAAGGCCACCCGCGATGAAGAGGATCCCGGCGATGCGCCAAGCGAATCTGACCATGTGCACAGTCCGGCAGGAGACGGCTTCCGACCGGAGGAACCCCACACAGCACGTCTCAAGGATTTGTAGAAATCCCCCAATCGTTTCTGGCCCCTTCCGGGCTCGTTTCGTGGCGATGCGCAACGAAATCGCATGCCACCCGGGGGCGGCGTAGCGTCAGTGCCGACTTAGTCAGGAGTGCATCATGACCGACACGATCGAACGCGCCACCACCTCAGGAGCGACAACGGCCGCCGGTGAGGCGCAGCTCGTCGATTCCGCTGCGCTCGCCGAGGTGCTGTTCGCCCGCTGGGGGGACGCCCGCAAGCATTCGCGTGAGCTGCTGAAGCGCGAGGAGTTCCACCAGATCCCCGGGCTGACCATGGCCGAGCACCGCGCGCGCGCCTCCGCTCAGCTCAAGCGGCTGGTCGAGGAGGGCGTGGTGCATCGCGCCTTCCCCAAGTCCCTCGGCGGCGAGGAGGATCACGGCGCCAACATCGCCTCGTTCGAGGAGCTCGTCATCGGTGACCCGTCGATGCAGATCAAGTCGGGTGTGCAGTGGGGCCTGTTCGGCGCCGCCGTCATGCACCTGGGCACCCAGCGCGCGCACGAGCAGTTCCTGCCGTCGATCATGAGCCTGGCGACGCCCGGCGCGTTCGCCATGACCGAGACGGGGCACGGCTCGGATGTCGCGGCCATCGGCACCACGGCCACCTTCGACAAGGCGGCGGACGAGTTCGTCATCGACACCCCGTTCCGCGCCGCCTGGAAGGACTACCTCGGCAACGCAGCCGTCGACGGCCAGGCCGCCGTCGTGTTCGCGCAGCTGATCGTCGACGGGGTGAACCACGGTGTGCACGCGTTCTACGTGCCGGTCCGCGACGGTAAGGACTACCTGCCCGGCATCGGCGGCGAAGACGACGGCCTCAAGGGCGGCCTCAACGGCATCGACAACGGGCGCCTGCACTTCACGGGAGTCCGCATCCCGCGCACCAACCTGCTGAACCGCTACGGCGACGTCGACGAGAACGGTGTCTACAGTTCGCCCATCGCCAGCCCCGGCCGCCGCTTCTTCACCATGGTGGGCACGCTCGTGCAGGGCCGGGTCTCGCTCGACGGCGCCTCGACCGTGGCGAGCAAGCTCGCGCTGACCATCGCCATCCGCTACGCCGATCAGCGCCGCCAGTTCGCCGACGGCGTCGGCGACGGCGAGGTCGTGCTGCTCGACTACCAGCGCCACCAGCGCCGCCTGCTGCCGCGCCTGGCGACCACCTACGCGATGTCGTTCGCGCACGACCAACTGCTCGAGAAGTTCCACGGAGTGTTCTCGGGTGAGCAGGATACCGACGAGGACCGCCAGGATCTCGAGACCCTCGCCGCCTCGCTCAAGCCGTTCAGCACCTGGTCGGCGCTCGCGACCCTGCAGGAGGCCCGCGAGGCCTGCGGCGGCGCCGGCTACCTCGCCGAGAACCGCTTCACCCAACTGCACGCCGACCTCGACATCTACACGACCTTCGAGGGCGACAACAACGTGCTGCTCCAGTTGGTCGCCAAGCGACTGCTCACCGACTACGGACGCCGCCTGGCCAAGCCGGATGCCGCGGCTCTCGCCGCCTACGCCGGTCAGGCAGCCGGCGACGCCGTCAGCCGGTCGGGCCTGCGGGCATTGGGCCAGCGCATCGCGGACTTCGGCTCCACCGCTCGCTCGGTCGGCAACGTGCGCGGCGAGGCCGCGCAGCGTCAGTTGCTCACCGACCGCGTCGAGACCATCGTCGCAGGCGTAGCCGGCCGGTTGAAGAACGCGGGTTCGCTGTCGGCGAAGGATGCCGCCGCCCTCTTCAACGAGAACCAGAACGAACTGATCGAGGCGGCATACGCCCACGCCGAGCTGCTCGAGTGGGAGGCGTTCAGCGAGCGCCTCGCCACCATCGAGCACGCGGGTAACAAACAGGTGCTCACCTGGTTGCGCGACCTGTTCGGGTTCACGCTGATCGAGCGGCACCTGGCCTGGTACCTGATCAACGGGCGCCTGTCGGCGTCACGTGCCGCGTCGATCACCGACTACATCGACGACCGGTTGCTGCCGCGCCTGCGCCCGCACGCGGTCGCGTTGACCGACGCGTTCCAGTTCGCGCCCGAGCACCTCCGGGCGCCGATCGCGACCGGTGCCGAGCGCGCGCGGCAGGATGAGGCGCGCGCGTACTACGCCGCACAGAAGGCGAGCGGGACGGCTCCGGTCGAGGAGAAGACCCTCGCCAAGAAGAAGTCGGGCGCCGACAGCTAGCTCGGCCCCAGGGTCGCTACTTGTTGGCGGCCTTCGTCACCGCATCCGTGTTGTTGGTGCGCTCATTGCTCGCGCGCTTGTTCTGCTTGTCGAGGCGCTTCTCTTTGAGCGTCTTGGATGCGGCGGTCTTCGGTGAGTTCTTGCGTGCTGACTTCTCGGCCATGGGTGTTCCTCTGTTCTGCTCCGTCGAGCCGCGGTGACCCTGTGCGCTGAGACTACGCGCCCGGTCGCGGCGATTCACCTATGTACCTGGACATGTACGTAACCAATCATGTACATTCGGAACATGGATGCGGTAGTGCAGGCCCTGTCGGACGACAACCGTCGTTCGATCCTCGAGACCCTGCGACGAGGCCCGGCGACCGTGAACGAGATCGCGGGGAACCTGGCGATCGCGAGGCCGGGCGTCTCGCGCCATCTGCGGATCCTGCGCGAGGCGGGGCTGGTGCAGGTGCGCAAGGACGCGCAGCGTCGCATCTACGCGCTCGATCCCGCCCCGTTGGCGGAGCTCGATCAGTGGCTCGGACCCTACCGCGACCTCTGGATCAACCGGATGGGCGCACTCCACACCGAGATCGCGCGCGGCATACGCAACAGGAGGAAGAACGATGAATGAGGCACCGCAGGTCACACTGATCCCGGAGGGCGATCGGGGCACGGTTCGGTTGGAGGACCGCTTCGCCACGAACATCGCGGATGTCTGGTCGGCGATCACCGATCCCGACCGCGCCGCGCGCTGGATCGCCGTTGTCAGCGGCGACTTCCGTGTCGGCGGCGAACTGACCGCGAGCTTCACCAGCGACTGGCAAGGGACCCTTCGCGTCGAGGTCTGCGACGCGCCGCACCGCCTGCAGCTCCTCGCCGGCGCGGGAGACGAGCAGACCGTCATGGAGGCGGTGCTCAGCGAGGACGGCGACGGCACGAGACTCGTGGTCGAGGAGCGGGGACTCCCGATCTCCGACCTGCCGTACCACGGGGCCGGCTGGCACGTGCATCTGCAGGACCTGGCCGCCATGCTCGCCGGCGAGACCCCGTCGCCGTGGGAGCCGCGCTGGCGCGAACTGCTGCCGGCCTACGGCGTCGTCAGCGAGTGAGCGCGACGGCATCCAGGTAAGCGGGCGTGCAGCACCCCGCTGTTCTACCGCGACAATCCCCGGATGCTCGGCCAGAGGATCCGTGCAGCGGTGACCTCAGGCGGCGATGCGGCGCAGGATGCGGT
>FSWJ01000424.1_pt1 | contig 15602 bp, 14 predicted proteins | sample 1637851 | NCBI WGS metagenome assembly FSWJ01 (sample SAMEA3914789, study PRJEB12502) | metagenome | biome: forest; material: soil | place: Canada | collected 2011-07-03 | depth 0.3 m | reverse complement strand
GAGGTCCAGCGGGTACTCCGTCCCGGCGGCCTGCTCTGCCTCCTCGTCCCGGCCGGCGGCTACCAGCACCGCTACCCGGTGGACTGCTGGCGGTACTACCCCGACGGAGTTGCGGCCCTCGCGACCTGGGCGGACCTCGAGGTCCTGGAGGCCCGCACCGACTGGACGACGGACCGCCAGTGGGACGACGACTCCGCGCAGTGGATGGACACCCGGCTGGTCGCCCGCAAACGGGTGCTGACCGGCCGGCACCGCCTCCAGAGTGGGGCCAAGCACCACGTCCTGCGTGCGGTGCTCCGCGCGCATGCCCATCGCCAGGAGCCGCGGGTGCCCGTCCTCGGGCCCAGCGACCACGATCAGGGAACATGATCCGCGAGGGTTCCCGCAGCCGTCCGTTGACCCAGTGAGGGAGGTCCTCCAGCCGTTCGCGCGAGTCTCGCGAACATGACGGACGGGGCACACGATGGGCGCGGCAGGCGAGGGAACCGCACACCGCGCACCGCGGATGTCGACCAGTCCGGCCAGCCGCATCGTCGTCCTGCCCGTCGTGGACGCGCGCTGGAACCTGGCGGTCGGCGAGGTGGAACGCGCGCTGCGGGACTGGTCGCTGCCCACCCAGCTCGCCCGCGGGTACCTGCTGGGTGCCCTGGATCTCCTCCAGCGGGACGGCGTCCTCGAGCTGTACCTCGAGTTCGACCCGGTGGACGACCTGATGACGGTCGAGGTGTGGGACGGCGACGGGACGTGTGTCTTCGGGATCGACGACTACCTGGGCGCCTGAGCCCGGCCGCCGGTCACCTCGGGTCGGACCGCTGTCTCAGGTCCAGGTGTGGATAGGCGGCCCGGGCCACGACGGCGGCGACGCTCGCGGCGTGCCAACGGGTGCCGAGCGGCGTCCGCTTGCCGCTGACGTTCAGGGCCGCGGCGATGGTGTGCGGGCTCGCGCCCTCCTCGTGCATCCGCAGGATCTCGACGGCGTCCGCCGCGCTCACCGGTGGGGTGGCGACGGTCGGGGGTGCCTTCGAGTGCTGCTCCTGGAGCCACTGCCTGAGCGCCTCGCCCGGCATGGGGCGGCTGAACAGGTACCCCTGTGCGTAGTCGCAGCCCATCTTGCGCAGCAGCTTGAGCTGGGCGACGGTCTCGACGCCCTCCGCGACGCAGGTCACGCCGATGCGGTGGGCGAGAGACACCGTCGAGGCCACGATCGCGCCGTCGTCCTCGTGGACGCCGAGCCCGGCGACGAACGACTGGTCGATCTTGATGGTGTCGACCGGGAAGTGCTTGAGGTAGAGCAGCGACGAGTACCCGGTGCCGAAGTCGTCGAGGGCGAGCTTGACGCCGAGCTCCTTCAGCGCATGCAGGGTCGCCACCGCGGCATCCATGTCGACGGCGAGGGCCGTCTCGGTCACCTCGATCGACACGAGGGCCGCCGGGCAGCCGGTCTCGGCCAGCAGCTGGGCGACGAGGTCGGCGAAGCCGTCCTGCATCAGCTGGAGGGCCGACACGTTGACCGCGACCTGGAACGGCGACGGCGTGCCCTCTGCGGCGAGGGCCGCGGCCGTCTCGCAGGCGGTCCTCGCGACCCAGGTGCCGATCTCGTGGATCAGGCCGGCGTTCTCCGCCAGGCGCACGAAGGCCGAGGGCGGGAGGAGCCCCTCCTGCGGGTGCTGCCAGCGCACCAGGGCCTCGGCGCCGAGCGGCCGGCCGGTCTTCACGGCGACGATCGGCTGGTAGTGCAGGCGCAGCTCGTCGCGCGGCATCGCGTGCCGGAGGTCCGCGACCAGACTCGGCTTCAGGCGCCTGGGCGGCTGGTCGGCGGCGAACCAGCGCAGGTCCGGGTGGTCCCCGGCCAGTGCCTGTCTGCTGGCATGCTCGGCCGAGCGGAGCAGGTCCGCGAGCGGCGCGCTGTCCGAGACGGCCACACCCACCCGGGCCGCCAGGTGCACGTCGTCGCCCGAAGGCCTGTCGACGGGCAGCCCGACCGCCGACTGCACGTCGTGGATGATCCCCGCGATGTCGTCCCTGACGCGGGCGGCGTCGAGGACGAGCGCCACGGTGCCGTCCGGACCGTGGAACGCATCGGCAGGCGCGGCCACCCGCTGCACCCGGGTCGTGAGGACGTGCCGCACCCAGCGCGCCTGGCCGTCGCCCTCCTCGGTCGTGAGGAGCTCGAGCCCTTCGAGGGCCACGATCGCGACGGCCCGGCCGTGCCCGGACGCGAGGGGGTCGGCGAGCCGACGGTGCAACGCCGCGACGCCCTGCAGCTCGGCGAGGGCGTCGTCGTCCTCGCCCGGCCCCCGGCCGACCTGCTGCTCCCGCGGCGGGCCGATCCGCCCGGCGACGTCGTGCGCGATGCAGCTGCCGCCGGTCAGCAGGCCGTCGGGGTCGTGGCGGGGACAGAAGTGCACGTCCCACCAGCGCCCGGCGTGCTCGAGACCCAGGTCGACCGGGTGGCCTTCGAGGCAGCTGGCCAGGCCCCGGAGCGCGGCGGGGTGCTCGCCCCACAGGTCCTGCATCTTCTGCCCGACGGGGTCTTCGGGGCCGACGCCGGGCCCGGACCTGTGGGCGTAGGTCACGGTGCCTTCGAGGTCGAAGGTGACCAGGGACAGCGCCGGTGACGCGGCCACGGCTTCGGGGAGCGGCACCCTGTCCTCCGGCTCCTGCGCGGGCACCGGCTGCAGCTTCGCCACCGCACCCGCGAAGGTGCCGTGGTCCCGGATGGCGGCCGCGTGCACGGTGACGACGTACTCGCTGCCTGCGCGGTCGCCTCGGAGGGCCCGGTACGGCGGGACGGTCCGTCCTGACGCGAGTTGGTCCCACATCCGCCTGAAGGACCCGATGTCGCGCGCGGGGACGAGGCGGTCGAGCGGTGTCCCGAGCATCTCGGTCCGCGACCACCCGAGGATCCGTTCGGCGGCGGGGTTCAGCTCCGTGACGCGGCCGTGCTCGTCGCCGACCACGATGGCCTCCCGGACGTGCCCCAGTACGGCGGAGAGCTCGCGGATCGAACGCTCGGCGTGGGCCGTCGTCAGCGGACGGAGGACGCCGACGGCGCCGACGACCAGCTCGTCGACGTGGATCGGCTCGGTGGACAGCTCGACGCGCAGCGCCCCGGCGCGCGGGCCCTCCAGGTCGAGACGCGCCGTCCAGCGGTGGCCGTCGGTCACCGACGTCAGGACGTCGGTCACGTCGCCGCGCGAGGCGGCCTGCACCAGCTCGGCGAGCTGCCGGCCGCGGACGGCGTCCGACGACCAGCCCGTCATGGTCGTCGCCCGCGGGCTCCAGTGCGCCACCCGGCCGTCACGACCGAACGCGATGACCGCGCGGTCCGGACCCTCGAGGGCAGCTGCGGCAGCCAGGAGCTCAGCGGCGGCGCGCGCCCGCGGGTCCTGCCCGGGCACAGGCGTCACCAGGGCTCCCGTTCTCGCGGTCGGTTCCAGCGGCTGGTGTCTAGCGGCTAGACACCGGACGCTACCGGATTCCGGCAGTCGCCCGGGACCCCCGCTGCCTGGGTAGTTCGTGTCATTCCCGAGCATCCGGCTGACAGGCCCGAACTAGTCGTCCACGCTTGCAGCCATGACGGATGTGATGCTCTCGCCGTCCGTGAGAGCGGCCGGCGAGACGGTGCAGCGGGTCTGCGCCGTGCTGACGTGGGTCCGTACCCAGGAGCTCCAGCTCGCGCTCGAGCGGGACGAGGCGATCCTGGCGCTCGTCGAGGCGGGCCTGAGCTACGAGGCCATCTCGCAGCTGTCCGGGCTCACCCGCGGCAGGGTCGGGCAGATCGTCCAGTCGAACCGACAGACGTCACACGAGGTGTGACGACCGGGCAGCGAAGGCCCTCGGTGAAACGCCAGAGCAACTGATGACTGAAGGCGGCATGCGGCGCAGTTGCGCTGCGCCGAGTGGCGGTACCCCGGGGCGTCCGCTGGGGTGAACTCCACAGGCCCTCCGGAGCGGGCCCGGTCCGTCGTACTCCCCCGATCGGTGGAGATGCCAGGCGTGTGCGCCGCCGCGCTGAGCGTGAGAAGCGGTCCCGGGGCCTCCGGTCGGGGTAGGGGAACCCCCTTTCCGGGGCTCTGGAGCGCGCCTTTACACCGCCTCCGCACTTGTGTAGCAACAGGGGTGATCACGGCGAATGCCACATCTCGGCCGACACCGATGGACGAAGGAGCACTAGGCCGAACGGGGTACCCAGCACAGCCAGGGTCATGACAAGGCACCCCCGTCGAGAGGCGGGTCCGCAAAGCCACGGGTCCTCAGGCAGCGACGCTGCCCGGATCGCCGGGCTACCAACGATCCGAGCAGGAGCACGTCATGAGCAACACCGTCACCGCCGAGGCCCTCAGCCCGGTTTCTTCCCGACCCACCGGCCGCGTCCTGGTCTGCGCACCGCGCAGCGAGGACGACGAGCCTCTCGTCGTCCTCGCCGACGGCACCTACGAGACGACGCGGGAGCGCGTCTTCTGGCGCGACCAGCCGGACGGCGAGGTCCTGCGCCTCCCGTTGACCGTCCCGGTCGCCATCCGGCCGGTACGACAGTTCCCCCTGCCCCGTCGCGCGAAGGGTGAGGAAGAGCTGCTCGCCGCCGTCCGGGCCAGCCGGTCGACGGCGCGGCCGGAGACCGGCATCCCGCCGCAGGCCGGCACCGACCTGGGGACGCAGCTCCGCGGCGCCCTGGAGAGCGGCGACACGCACACGGCCCACGCCCTCGCCTCCCTGCTGGAGCAGCGGGCGGGCCTCGACACGGTCTACGGCACCATGAGCGCCTGTCTCGCGGAGCTGGCCAGCGGCTGGGCCGCGGGCACCGGGTCGGTGCTTGCCGAGCACCTCGCGACGCGCACCGCCTCCCAGGTGGCCGAGCGTCTGCGGGCACTCGCCGCCCCCGCCACCCGGTGCGGCACGGTGGTCCTCGCCGTGCCGCCCGGCGAGCACCACGTCCTCGGCCTGACCGCCCTGGCCCACCTGCTCCAGGAGGCAGGCTGGCCCGTCCGGCTCGTCGACGACCTCCCTGCCGAGGAGCTCGCCGGGCTGGCCGGTGAGCCCGGAACGATCGCGGTGGTCCTCAGCACCCATGTCGACCTCCCCGCCGCGCAGGCCCGCCGGCTGCTGGCCCAGCTGCGCGAGTCCGCGCCGGATGTCCTCCTGGTGCTGGGCGGACCGGGCCTGCCCCGCACCACCCAGTCGCTGGGTGCCGACCTCGTGACCGACGACGTCGCGGAGCTGCTCCGGACCCTGGAGGAGCGTTCCTCCGTCTTGACCGGGCGCGAGCGGCAGGTCCTGCTCGCCGTCGCTGACGGCAGGACCAACGCCGAGATCGCCGAGCGGCTCGGCGTGGCCCCCGCCACCGTCAAGAGCCACCTCGACAACATCTTCACCAAGACCAACACCGAGCACCGCGCCGCAGCGGTCGCCCGGGCCCTGAGACGAGGCTGGATCCACTGACGCGCGGCTGACCCGCCGCACCTGTCCGACCCAGCGATCGCAGGCCGAGAACCCCCGCCACCCGGCGCCTCCTCCGGCGTCCGTGAAGCACGCCCCTGCCCCCGCTCCCTACCCCCGCATGCCCGCACACGCTCACCGCGTGGGCCGCCGCATGCCCACTTCCAAGAGGCACACCATGCAACTCCACACTCATCCTGCGCTGCTCAGGCAGACGCGCACGACCGTCATCGTCATCCTCGCCGTCCTGGCGCTCGGGCTCGTGCTCCCGGCCGCCACCAGCCACCACCCGGTCCGGACCACCTCCGTCCGGCTGACCGACCCCGACGGGGTGGCGGCCGGGGCACCCCGTTCCGCCGCCGGCTCGCCGTACCGGTTCACGACGCTGCTCAGCGGCCAGCCGGTCCGATGGAACCCCTGCACCCCGATCCACTGGCAGTTCCGCGCCGCCGGTGCCCCGGCGGGCGGGCGCGCCGTGGTGACGCAGGCCGTCGCCCGGATCGCGAGGGCCACCGGGACGCAATGGGTCTTCGACGGCGTCGTCACGACGGCGCCCAGCACCGCGTGGCTGCCGGACAGCCTCGACAACATCCGGCCGGTCCTCATCGGCTGGACCGACGCCGCCCACAGCGACCTGCTCCGCGGGCAGGCCGCCCGGACCCTCGGCGTGACGCGCACGGCCTGGTTCGCCGTCACCACCGACGGCGTGACGGTGGCGAGCATCCGGGCGGCCGTGGTGGCCCTCGACCGCCGCAACCGGCTCCCCTCGAACGGGCCGGTGTCGTGGAAGACGGTCGTCCTCCACGAGCTCGGTCACGCGGTGGGTCTCGACCACGCCGGCAGCTCGGCGGAGCTGATGTACCCGGTGCTGCAGCGCTCGCTGAGCGACCTGCAGCGGGGGGACCTGCAGGGCCTCGCGAGGGTCGGCCGGCCCGCGGGCTGCATCAGCGAGTAACGGCCGCGCCGCCCTCCTCCAGCCCTCCAACCGTCAGGAGCCGAGATGCGTCTCTGCACTCTCCTCTTTGCGCAGATCTGCAGCATCGCTGCCGGGATCGCGATGCTCGGCGCCGGGCAGACGCCCACGACGATCTCCTCGCACCAGGTCGTCGCCCCCACGGTGACGAACCTCGTGACGGCCGTCCGCCCCGTCACCCGAGCCTTGCTGTCGGCGCCCCAGCCGGCCCGTGCCGCAGCGGCCCCGGTGCGGTCGGCAGGCCTCCGCCGGCACGCGAACAGCGTCGTGCGCCGCGCCGTGCACGCCCTGCCTGCAGGAAGCCGCAGGGTCGTCCGCCCGCTGAGCACGCGTGAGCGGCTGGACCAGGCGGTGGCCCGCCTCGCCGGCTACCGGCCCGGCGACGTCCAGTGGGTCCTGGAGGCCAAGGACGGCCACTGGGGCACTGCCGACTGGTACCACGACGTCATCTGGATCTCCCCGACCGTCCCGTCGGACCGTCTGTACGACGTCGTCGCGCACGAGTGGAGCCACGTCACGTCCGTCAGGCCGTACGGCGGCGACGTCGACCTCGCGATCCAGGAGATGAACCGCTACTTCGGTGGCAGCGGGGTGGTCGGGGCCGAGCGGGCCGCCGACTGCATGGCCCTGCTGCTCGGAGCCCAGTGGACGCACTACACCGACTGCCAGAACCAGACCTGGCGTGCCGGCGCCCGCCGGCTGCTCGCCGACCAGCGCCTCTAAAACCCGACCGAGAAGGAGCCCAGCATGACCGTGCACGACGTCACGAGACACGAGGTCCAGCGGCACGACGTCCAGCTGCGCGAGGTCCAGCAGCACGACGTCCAGCAGCACGACGTGCGGCGACAGCGCCTCGAGCAGGACTTCGCGGAGCTCGCCACCATCGAGCGCCTGCAGGACTACCACCGCCGTGAGCTGGTCAAGCGCGAGCAGCTGCTGCGGTCCAGGCAGCGCGACTGCGACGAGCTCGAGGCCCACCTCGCCTGGCGACTCCGGACGCTCCTGCTCCAGGGGCAGGTGCTCCAGAGGACGTCCACCGCCCTCGACGCGGAGGTCCACGAGCAGAGGGACAACCGGGTGGGGTTCCTGCCGCGTCGCGCCCGCCACCAGACGGCATGACGCCGTCGCGAGACGGGTCCGGCCCGCACGACGTGCTCGTCATCGACGACGACGCGTCCGTGCGGGCGCTGCTCGACAGCCTGCTCAGCGCGGAGGGGTACGAGGTCCGCACCGCGGCCGACGGCCTCGCCGGGCTGCGCTCCTTCGCCACCCGGCCGCCGGCCTGCGTCGTCCTCGACGTCATGATGCCGAGCATGGACGGCTACGAGGTCCTCGAGCAGATCCGCGGCCGGCATCACGACAGCGGCGTCGCGGTCGTGATGCTGACCGCCGCCTCCGACGACCGTCATGCCTGGCGCGCCTGGCAAGGCGGGGTCGACTACTTCCTCGGCAAGCCCTTCGACATCAACCACCTGCTCCGTTACCTGACGACCCTGTTCGGCACCGCCGCCTGACCGGCCGTCCCGGAGTGAGGGAGGTCACCCGTGCAGAACTTGTGCTTGTAGCCAGCAAGTAGTTCCCTGGAGCGGGTGGACAGCTACGCACGGCTCTGGGGGGAGTGCGCGTCCTTGCTGCACGGCCTGAAGGACCTCAACGTGCGCGTCCTGGAGACGGCCGGCGTGCGCTCCGAGGTGGCGGGGGTCGCCGTCCTCGGCCGGATCGAGCTGCTCGGCCCCGTCCGCCTCACCGACCTCGCGCACGCGTTGGGCCTCGACCCCTCGAGCGTGAGCCGCCAGGTGACCGCGTTGGAGCGGTCTGGATGGGTAGCGCGTGAGAAGGACCCCTCCGACCAGCGGGCACAGCGCCTGCGCCTGACCGACAAGGGCAGCGACGTCGTCGCCACCCTGCGCCGGGCCCGGGCGGCGGCGCTGGAACGGCTGACGCCGGGATGGTCCACGCAGGACATCGACGACCTGACGGGCCGCGTGGCCCGGCTGAACACCGACATCGAGGCGCACCGAGAGCTTCTCGATGCCACCCAGGAGACCGTATGAGCACCCCCGCAGCCCCCGCGACCACGGGGCTCACCCACCGGCAGATCATGTCGATCCTGTCGGGCCTCCTGCTCGGCATGTTCCTCGCCTCGCTCGACCAGACGATCGTGTCGACGGCCATGCGGACCATCGCCGACAAGCTCAACGGCCAGACCGCACAGGCCTGGGTCACGACCGCCTACCTGGTGACGAGCACGGTCAGCACCCCGCTCTACGGGAAGCTGTCGGATCTCTACGGCCGCAAGCCGTTCTACCTGTTCGCGATCGGCGCGTTCCTCGTCGGCTCGGTGCTGTGCGGCCAGGCCCACTCGATCTACGAGCTGGCCGGGTACCGCGCGATCCAGGGCCTGGGCGCCGGCGGTCTGCTCTCGCTGGCCTTCACGATCATCGGCGACCTGGTGGCTCCGCGCGAGCGCGCGAAGTACCAGGCCTACTTCACCACGGTCTTCGCCACCTCGAGCGTCCTCGGTCCGGTGGCCGGCGGCTTCTTCGCCGGCCAGCAGCAGCTGCTCGGCGTCGACGGCTGGCGGTGGATCTTCTACGTCAACGTCCCCATCGGGGTCGCCGCGTACGTCGTCGTCTCGCGTAACCTCCGTCTGCCGGTCCACCGCACCGAGCGCAGGATCGACTTCCTCGGCGCCGCCCTGCTCACCGCAGCCGTCGTACCCGTGCTGCTGGTCGCGGAGAAGGGACGCCAGTGGGGCTGGGGCTCTCCCGCCACCCTCGGCCTGCTGGCCCTGTCGGTGCTGTCCTTCGTGGCGTTCCTGCCGCGCGAGCGGCGCATGGGCGAGGACGCCATCCTGCCGCTCCGCATCTTCCGCGACCGGGTGTTCTCCGTGACCAGTGTCGTCGCCTTCTTCGTCGGCATGGTGATGTTCGGTGGCCTCGTCCTCATCCCCCTCTACCTGCAGATCGTGAAGCAGGAGTCGCCCACCAACGCCGGTCTGCAGATGGTCCCCTTCATGGCAGGCCTGATGGGCGCGTCGCTCGTCGTCGGGCGGGTGATGCAGCGGACCGGTCGCTACAAGATCTTCCCGATCTTCGGGACGGCCATCATGTTCGTCGCCACGATGCTGTTCTCGACGCTGACGGTCGACACCCCCATCCCACAGGTGATGTCCTACATGGTCGTCATGGGCATCGGTCTGGGGCTGACGATGCAGATGCTGGTCATCGCCGTGCAGAACGCCCTGCCGCCGCAGGACATGGGCCTGTCGACGGCGTCGGTGACGTTCTTCCGCTCGATGGGCGGCACGCTCGGTGCGGCCGTGTCCCTCGCCGTGCTGTTCGGGTCGGTGCGGAGCAACATCGTCGACCGCGCGACGCAGGCGCACTTCCCGAAGGCCGCGCTCGACTCGCTCCGGACCGTCTCGCTGGACAACACCGGCAACTTCGCCGCACTGCCTGCGCAGGTGAAGCGGGCCATCCTCAGTGGCTTCGCCGATTCGATGGACACCGTGTTCGTCGTCGTGGCCTGCGTCGTGGTCCCGGCGTTCATCGGCTGCTTCTTCATCAAGGAGGTCCCGCTGCGCAGCGAGGGCGGGCTCGCAGCCCAGCGGACGGCGTCCGCCGAGGGCGACCGGGCGATGGCCGAGACCACCATCGTCTAGCCGCTACTCACGGACGGCGGGCATGGCCACCGGGGTGCGGTGCCGGACCGCCGCCCGGACGCCGAAGACCGCGGCCGCCGCGTAGACCCACCCGATCAGCACGTCGACGACGTAGTGCTCGCCGGTGTAGACCAGGGTGACTGCCATCAGCGCCCCGTACAGAGCCAGGAGCACCCGGCGGCCGACGCCCACCTCCCGCCAGAAGAACAGCAGCAGCATCATCGGTACGGCGGCGTGCAGGGACGGTATGGCGGCCACCGGGTTGGAGTAGGCAGTGCCCTGTTCGACCACGCTGGAGAGCGTCTCGGCGTCGAGCACCGACAGCGTGTCCTCGACCACCCGGTGCACGGCGGGGAGGTGGTGGTTGAGAGCGGCCATCCACGGCGGCACGGCGGGGTAGAGGAGGTAGGTCACGAGCGTGACCGTCGTCAGCGAGACCAGCGTGGCGAGGTAGCGACGGAAGAGCCGGTAGTTCACGCACCACAGCACGACGGCCAGGAGCAGCGACACGACGAAGTGGGACAGGTAGACGGGTACGGCGATCCGGTCGTACCAGTGGGCCACGCCGGCGTCGTAGAAGTGCTGCTGCAGCCAGACCGTCGGCACCTGCCCCCCGAACAGCGTCTTGTCCACGTTGAGCGGCTCGGCCAGGTGTGCGCGCGCCGTCGTGGCAGGGACCTCGGTGCTGCTGACCCACCGGGGCAGGTCGAACATCCAGCCGCCGACCTTGTTGGCCAGCCCCCGGAGCAGGTCGTAGGCGAACAGCACCGCGAACAGCGGCACCCAGTCGCGGACGACGGCCCGGCGCCACAACCGCACCTCACCGCCACAGGCGGCGAGCAGGACCACCAGCACCCAGAGCGTGATGACCTCGCGGCCGGTCGGGAAGCCGACGATCGCCGAGATGACCGCGAAGGCCGCGGCGACGCCGACCAGCATCCGCCGGCGGCGCAGCCGGAGCCGGGGTCCACCCTGACGCCAGGGCGGGAGGTCCTCTTCCTGCTGAAGGGCCGCCTCCTCCACCTCGGCTGTCACGCCTTCCAGGATAGTGGCCGCGGTTCGTCGTACGATGCAGCCATGCACCGGTCGCTGCTTCTTCCCGAGCCGCGCTGACTCACCCGAGCTCAGTGCGGCGCCCTCGTGACCACGGGGGCCATTTTTTTGCGCATCTTCGGGAAACCGAGCGGCCCAGGAGAGGAACGACATGAGCGACGAGCCAGAGGGTTACGACCCGCACGCGGCGCAGGAGACCTGGCTGCCCGTGTGGGACGAGCTCGACCTCAACCGCGCGGGCCGCAGGGCGGGGGCGCCGAAGAAGTACATCCTCGACATGTTCCCGTACCCGAGCGGCGACCTCCACATGGGCCATGCGGAGGCGTTCGGCATCGGAGACGTCGTCGCCCGCTACTGGATGCGGCAGGGCTACGACGTGCTGCACCCGATCGGCTGGGACTCCTTCGGTCTGCCGGCGGAGAACGCCGCCATCAAGCGGGATGCGCACCCGGCGGAGTGGACCTACGCCAACATCGACACGCAGGCCGAGTCGTTTCGCCGGTATGCGGTCTCCTTCGACTGGTCGACCCGGCTGCACACGTCCGATCCCGAGTACTACCGGTGGACGCAGTGGCTCTTCCTGCGCTTCCTGGAGAAGGGCCTGGCCTACCGCAGGAAGTCGTCGGTGAACTGGTGCCCGCAGGACCAGACCGTGCTCGCCAACGAGCAGGTCGTCGGGGGCAGGTGCGAGCGCTGCGGCGCCGAGGTGACCAAGCGCGAGCTGACCCAGTGGTACTTCAAGATCACGGAGTACGCCGACCGGCTGCTGGACGACATGTCTCTGCTGGAGGGGTCCTGGCCCGACCGCGTCCTGCTCATGCAGAAGAACTGGATCGGCCGCTCGACGGGGGCGCACGTCGACTTCCGCATCGGGTCGCGCGAGGTGACGGTCTTCACGACCCGGCCCGACACCCTCTACGGCGCCACCTTCTTCGTGGTCGCGGCCGACGCCGCCCTGGCCGACGAGCTGGTGGCGCCGGAGCAGCGGGCGGCCTTCGAGACCTACCGCGCCGAGGTCCGCAAGCTGTCCGACATCGACCGGCAGTCGACGGACAGGCCGAAGACCGGCGTCGCCCTGGGGGTCACGGCGGTCAACCCGCTGAACGGCGAGGAGCTGCCGGTGTTCGCGGCCGACTACGTGCTGGCCGACTACGGCACCGGCGCCATCATGGCGGTCCCCGCGCACGACCAGCGCGACCTCGACTTCGCGCGCGCCTTCGACCTGCCGGTGCGGCTCGTCGTCGACACCGGCGAGGCGGACCCGGTCGAGACCGGGATCGCCACGGCCGGCGACGGTGTGCTGGTCAACAGCGGTCCGCTGGACGGCCTGCGCAAGGAGGAGGCGATCGCCCGTGCCGTCGAGATCCTGCGCGAGCGGGGCACCGGCGACGAGGCGGTCAACTACCGGCTGCGCGACTGGCTGCTGTCGCGCCAGCGCTTCTGGGGCGCGCCGATCCCGGTGGTCCACTGCCCGGTCGACGGCGAGGTACCCGTGCCGGACGACCAGCTGCCGGTGCGGCTGCCGTCCGACATGAAGGGGGCCGAGCTGCGGCCCAAGGGCCAGTCGCCGCTGGCGTCCAACGAGGCCTGGGTCAACACCACCTGTCCGGTGTGCCACGGACCCGCGACCCGCGACACCGACACGATGGACACGTTCGTCGACTCGTCGTGGTACTTCCTGCGCTACTGCTCGCCGGACTACGAAGGCGGCCCTTTCGACCCGGAGGCGGTCCGGGAGTGGATGCCGGTCGCGCAGTACGTCGGCGGCGTCGAGCACGCCATCCTGCACCTGCTGTACAGCCGCTTCTTCACCAAGGTCCTGCACGACCTGGGAATGGTCGACTTCGTCGAGCCCTTCGCGGCTCTCATGAACCAGGGCCAGGTCATCAACCAGGGCAAGGCGATGAGCAAGTCGCTCGGCAACGGCGTCGACCTCGGCGCCGAGCTCACGGCGTACGGCGTCGACGCCGTACGACTCTCGATGATCTTCTCCGGCCCGCCCGAGGACGACATCGACTGGGCCGACGTGTCGCCTGCCGGCTCGGTGAAGTGGCTGGCGCGGGTCGTGCGGCTCGGCACCGACGTCGCGGCGCTGTCGGGCGGAGAACGCGACAAGGCGGTCGACAGGGCGGTCGCGAAGACCGTCGACGAGGTCACCAGGCTGACGGAGGCGCACCGCCTCAACGTGTCGGTGGCGCGCTTCATGGAGCTCACCAACGTGATGCGCAAGGCGGTCGACGCCGGCGTGGGCGCACCGTCGCTGCGGGACGGCGTCGAAGCCCTCGCGGTGATGCTGTCCTGTTATGCGCCGTACACCGCCGAAGAGCTGTGGTCCCGGCTGGGTCACGACGTGCCCGCCGGTGACTCCGTGCACGACAGCACCTGGCCGAGGGCCGACGCCGCGCTGCTGGTCGACGACACGGTCACCTGCGTGGTGCAGGTGGCCGGCAAGGTGCGCGACAAGCTGGAGGTGCCGCCCGGCATCACCGACGACGACCTGCGCGCGCTGGCCCTCGGCTCACCCAGGGTCGTCGAACTGCTGGACGGTCACGAGCCGCGCGCCGTCATCGTGCGTGCGCCCAAGCTCGTGAACGTCGTTCCGGGATAGCCTGCGGCCCATGGGAAGGGTCGCGGTCGTCACCGACTCGACTGCCTACCTGCCCGAGGGCGTCGCCGAGAAGTACGACGTCGCGGTCGTCCCGCTGCACGTCGTGCTCGGCGGCTGGTCGGGCAAGGAGACCCTCGAGGTCTCGCCCGCCGACGTCGCGTCGGCGCTCTCGGAACGCCGCGTCCAGGTCACGACGTCCCGCCCGACGCCGGGGCAGCTGGCGGCCGCCTACCGCGCGACCGGGACGACCGAGGTCGTCTCGGTCCACCTGTCCTCCAAGCTCTCCGGTACGGCGGACTCCGCGCGACTGGCGGCCCGGCAGGTCACCGCGCAGGGGATCGAGGTGCGGGTCGTCGACAGCCAGTCGGTCGCGATGGGGCTGGGCTTCCCGGTGATCGCGGCGGCGGAGGCGGCAGCGGGCGGCGCCGACCTGGCGTGCGTCGAGGCGGCCGCGCTCGAGGCCGCGGCGGCGACCCGGTCGTTGTTCTACGTCGACACCCTCGAGCACCTGCGTCGCGGCGGCCGGGTCACCGCCGCCTCTGCCTTCGTGGGCACCGCTCTCGGCGTGAAGCCCCTGCTGGTCATGAGGGACGGGGAGATCGTGCTCCTGGAGAAGGTGCGCACCTTCTCCAGAGCGCTGCTGCGCCTGGAGCAGCTGGTGGTCGAGGCTGCGGGCGACGGCCCGGTCGACGTCGCCGTGCACCACCTGGCCGCCCCTGCCCGTGCGGCTCTGCTCGCGGACGAGCTGCGGTCGACCCTCCCGGGCCTGCAGTCGCTCTACCTGTCGGAGGTCGGTGCCGTCGTCGGTGCCCACGTCGGCCCGGGCCTGCTCGCGGTGGCCGTGTGGCGACGCTGATCCTCGCGGCCGTCGCCGGCTACCTCGTCGGTGCCGTCTCGCCGGCGACGCTGCTCGCCCGGGCCCGCGGGGTGGACCTGCGCGAGGTCGGGTCGGGCAATCCGGGCGCGTCCAACGCCGGCCGCGCCCTCGGTCGCAAGACCGGCGTCCTCGTCGCCGTGCTCGACGTCGCGAAGGGAGCGGTTCCCGCCGCCGTCTTCGCCACTGCCGACCACCGTGCCGGCCTGGTCGCCGGCCTGGCCGCCGTCGTCGGCCACGTGACCTCGCCGTACCTGCGGGGGCGGGGTGGGAAGGGCGTCGCCACCGCGGCCGGTGCCATCCTCGGCTCGCACCCCCTGTGGGTCGTGTTCGTCCTCGCCACGTGGGTCCTCGTGCTCGGGCTGTCGCGGTGGATCGCGCTGGCCTCGATCTGTGCTGCGCTCGCGGTCCTCGTCACCGCCGTCGTCGCCGGCCACGACATCTGGTGGGCCGCGGCCGTCGCCGCCATCGTGCTGGTCCGGCACACGAGCAACGTCGCGCGGCGGCTGCGGGCCAGGCCCAGCTGAACGAACCGACCTCAAGTCGTGACAATTCGGCACCGATGGTCGAGGGATGACTGGTGAGCCGCCCCTCACGGGGCACCGAGAGGCTCCGCCGTTCCAGGCGTCCGCCCCTGCCCGGCCACCCTCGGTCTCCGTGCTGCCCGGCGGCGCGTACGACTTCTACGCGCCGGCGGTCGTCGGCGCGCCGCCCCCGCAGGCTCCGCCTCGCCCGGTCACCGAGGAAGGCGAGTCGGGGCTGCCGGTGAAGCTGGCACTCGGCGTGACAGCGGTCGCCCTGCTGCTGTCCTTCGCCTTCGGGCGGCTGACCGGTGGCCTGGTCAACCCGTCCGAACAGCTCGACAGCCAGCTCCGGCTCGGCCTCGTGATGGTGCTCTTCTTCTACGTCCTCCTGGGTGGGGCGTTGATGTGGTTCTGCCTCCAGCGCCGGGTCGCGTTGACGTGGGTCCGCGGCCATGCCGTGGAGGCGG
>FSWJ01000319.1_pt1 | contig 15832 bp, 17 predicted proteins | sample 1637851 | NCBI WGS metagenome assembly FSWJ01 (sample SAMEA3914789, study PRJEB12502) | metagenome | biome: forest; material: soil | place: Canada | collected 2011-07-03 | depth 0.3 m | reverse complement strand
GGCCTCGCCGACGCCTGCCTCGAGCTGGGCATCCCGGTGACCGGCGGCAACGTGAGCTTCTACAACCAGACCGGCGATGTGCCGATCCACCCGACCCCGGTGGTCGCCGTGCTCGGAACCATCGACGACGTCGGGCGGCGGGTGCCGTCGGGCTGGCAGGACTCCGGCGACAACCTGTACCTGCTCGGGAGCACCCACCTCGAGCTGGACGGATCGGCGTGGGCGGGCGTCATCCACGGGCACCTGGGCGGCCACCCCCCGAAGCCCCACCTGAAACGCGAGAAGGAGCTCGCCGGACTGCTGTCGGCCGCCGCGCACGACCTCGCCGACGGCGGATTGGCCACCGCACTTGTCGACGGCTGCCTGCGCTTCGGCATCGGCGCACGGGTCTGGCTCGACGAGCTGATCGAGCGCGATCAGGTGGATGCCCTCACCACCCTGTTCAGCGAGTCCGGCGCGCGCGCGATCGTGGCGGTGCCGCGCGAGGAGGACGTGAAGTTCCTGCGCCTCTGCGAGGGGCGCGCCTTCCCGGTCGCCCGCATCGGCGTCACCGACCGGGGAGCAGAAGGCGTCGGCGCCGCCCTCGAGGTGCAGGACCTGTTCACCGCGCCGCTCGACGAACTGCGCACCACCTCGCGCGCCACGATGGCCGAGCACTTCGGGCCGGTCGTCGGCTACGCGGCGGACCTCAGCGGCGCCGGGGTCCACGCCCAGGGAAACGACATCCCGCGCGGCGGGCGCATCTCGGAGTAGCTCCGGCACCGGCTGGGTCGAGCGGTCGCTTCGCGCTGTACAGGGTCTGGCCGAGCGACGACAGGCGACGTCTCGCGCTCAGACGGCGAAGGTCACGCCGGTGTGTTCCTCGGCGAGCGCCCAGAGGTGAGCCCCGAACTCCGGGGTCGAGCTCGAGACCACGGGCGCCATCACGATCGGGGAGCCGGACATCGAGCGAGCGGGGCCGTAGAACTGGCCGCTCTCGGCATCCGGGTCCAGAGTGGCGCGAACCGTCGGCCATGCGCCCTGGTGCTTGCCCTGCGCGGCGAGCGCGAGTACACCGCCTCGCAGCCGTTCGCCCCGCGAGATGTCGTTGATGCCCGGTCGGCGTTCCGAAAGGCCGTCGACCGAGAACCCGGGATGCGCGAGCAACGAGAGCCGGTGCTCACCCGCCGCGCGGATCCGGCGGTCGAGCTCGAAGGCAAAGCCGTGCACGGCATGCTTCGAGAACCCGTACGCGCGGAACGGTCGATAGTGGCGATCACTAAGCAGGTCGCTCGGGTCGAGCCGCACCATCCTGGTTGCCATGCTCCCCAGCCCGACAACGCGGCCGTTCGACGCCATCGCGGGCCAGAGCTGCGCGGTGAGCGCGAAGTGCCCGAGGAAGTTGCTGCCGACGACGATCTCGTGGCCGTCTTCGGTGGTCGCTCGCCGGGCGGGAGGGCTCACGAGCCCCGCGTTGTTGATCAGGCCGTCAAGCGGGCCGAGGCTGTGCAGCTGCGCGGCCGCGTCGGCCACCGACGACAGCGAACTCAGGTCGAGACGCACGAACTGCAGTTCGGCTCGCGGAATGCGCTCGCGAATCGTCGCGATCGCGTGCAGCGCTTTCTCGGCCGACCGCGAGGCCAGGATGACGCGGGCTCCTGCCAAGGCGAGCTGCTCGGCCGTGAAGTACCCGATGCCCGCATTGCCGCCGGTGACCACGAATGTGCGGCCCGCCGCGGACGGCAGGCGTCGGGGATCCCAAGTCACGACGCGCTGTCGGCGTCCGGTGTCGTCGCGACCACCCCAGTTGCCAGCTGTTCGTGGTGGTGGATGACCTCGGCCACGACGAAGTTGAACCACTTCTCGGCGAAGGCCGGATCGAGCTGGGCCTCCATCGCGATCTCGCGCAACCGCGCGATCTGCACGCGCTCGCGCTCGGGATCGGAGGGCGGCATCCCGCTCGCCGCCTTCAGCCGCCCGACCTTCTGCGTGAACTTGAAGCGCTCGGCGAGCATGTGCACGAGCGCCGCATCGATGTTGTCGATGCTGAGGCGGATCGCGGCGAGCTCGGCCGCTGCCTCATCCGGTGCCGCTTCGTGTGCGGATTGCGCGCTCATGGATCGAGCCTAGATGCTGTGGAACTCGACGGGACGATCGCCCCATGGCTCCAGCCGAGCCTCGAGCCCGGCCCGCACGCCCGGCCATTCGTCCACGAGCACCGAGAAGATCGCCGTATCGCGCCAGGTGCCGTCCGCCCGACGGGTGTCGCGGCGCGCGACTCCCTCGAACGTCGCGCCGAGCTTGGCGATCGCCGCCTTCGACCGTGCGTTGCGGTCGTCGGCCTGCAGCTTGACCCGCCCGTAGCCGTGGTCGAAGGCGAGTCCGAGCATGAGCAGTTTGACCTCGGGGTTCACCTGGGTCGCCCAGACCCGCGGGTCGTAGCCGGTCCAGCCGATGTGCGCGTGCTCCTTCCCCTCGTCGAAGTCGGCGAGACTGGATGCCCCCACCACCTCGCCGTCGTGCGCGCCGCCCCGCACGGTCACCACGTAGGTGTTGCCCGTGGTGTGCGGAAAGTAGTTCGGTGCCCACTCGTGGAACGCCGTCTCATCCACTGGCAGCCCCTCCGGCCCGCCGCCGTATCCTCCCGCGAAGACCTCGGGGCGCCCCAGGGCGGTCCACAGCCCGGGCAGATGGTCGAGGCGGAACGGTTCGAGGCGGACGAAGCGGCCGGTCAGCGGTTCGCGGGCGGGACGGGTGGCAGGCACCGTTCCATCCTGGCATCCGCTACGGTGTGCCCATGCGCAGACTGACGAGCCCCCTCTGGAGGTACCTCGGCTCCGCGGTCTCGTGGCTGCTGTTCACCTTCTGCTTCACCTTGCTCGCCGTCGGCGCCAGCATCGTGATGGGGCTTGGCGGGTTCTGCGCCTCCGGCGGCCCGTACGTCATCCAGACCCAGTGCCCCGATGTCGTGACCTGGTCTGCGCCGGTCTCGATCTTCGGTGGGCTGATCGCCGTGGCGATCGGAGTCGTGCTCGCCAGCGGCTTCGGCACCCCGCTCGTCTCGTGGGCCTGGCCGATCCTGTTCATCGGGCTCGGGCTGGCGTTCCTGGGATCCGGCATCGCCTCCGGGGTCGACGGGATCGTCTTCGACCTGCTCGCGGTCATGTTCATCCTGATGGGCGGCGTGCCTCTGGTGCTCGAGCTGCGTGCCGACCCTCAGGGCTTCTTCCTCGGAAGCACGAATGCCGACCGCACCCCGTTCGTCACACGTGAGACTGGACGGCGCTCGCTGTACGGCTTCCGCACGAAGCCTCTCAATCAGCCGTTCTCCTCGGTGACCGCCAGCGATCAGGATGCCGCGGCTCCCGCGCCCGCGGCGGCGGGTCCGATCGCCCCGACCGCCCGCGATTGGGTGCTGAGCATCGGCATCCTGCTCGTGTTCGGAGGCCTGGGCGTCTATCTCGCGCTGCAGATCTTCGTCGCCGCCGGGTCGCACGGCTGAGCGGGCGGCTCGGGGAGACTCGCTCCCGAGTCAGCCCAGCAGGTCGTGGCGCACGACGATCGCGTCGCGGCCCGGGCCGACGCCGATCGCCGAGATGCGCGATCCACTGATCGCCTCGAGGGCCAGCACGTAGTCGCGCGCGTTCTTCGGCAGGTCGTCGAAGTCCGTCACTCCCGTGATGTCCTCCGACCAGCCGGGGAACTCCTCGTAGATCGGCACCGCATGGTGGAAGTCGCTCTGGTTCACCGGCACCTCGTCGAAGCGCACCCCGTCGACGTCGTAGGCCACGCAGACCGGGACGGTTTCCAGCCCGGTGAGCACGTCGAGCTTGGTGAGCACGAAGTCGGTGATCCCGTTGATGCGCGCCGCGTAGCGCGCGATCGGGGCGTCGTACCAGCCGCACCGGCGCGGACGGCCGGTGGTGGTGCCGAACTCGAAACCGTTCGCCCGCAAGAACTCTCCCCACTCGTCGAACAGTTCGGTCGGGAACGGGCCGGACCCGACGCGGGTCGTGTACGCCTTCACGATCCCGATCACGCGGTCGAAGCGGTTCGGGGCCACGCCCGATCCGGTCGCGGCGCCACCGCTGGTCGCGTTCGAGGAGGTGACGAACGGGTATGTGCCGTGGTCGACATCCAGCATGGTGGCCTGACCGCCCTCGAAGAGCACGGTCTTGCCGGCGTCGAGCGCCTGGTTGAGCACGAGCCCGGTGTCGGCGACCATCGGCCGCAGTCGCTCGGCATAGCTCAACAGGTCGTCGACGACCTCGCCCACGGCGATCGCGCGGCGGTTGTAGACCTTCACCAGCAGGTGGTTCTTCTGGTCGAGCGCGCCCGCGACCTTCTGACGCAGGATGTTCTCGTCGAAGAGATCCTGGATCCGGATGCCGACCCGGTTGATCTTGTCGGCGTAGGCCGGACCGATGCCGCGGCCGGTCGTGCCGATCTGCCGACTGCCGAGAAAGCGCTCCGTCACCTTGTCGATCGTGCGGTGGTACTGGGTGATGACGTGCGCGTTCGCGCTGACCAGCAGCTTCGACACGTCGACTCCGCGCGCCGTCAGCGCCTCGAGCTCGTCGAACAGCACCTCGATGTCGATTACGACGCCGTTGGCGATCACCGGCGTCACGCCCGGAGTCAGGATGCCGGAGGGCAGCAGGTGCAGCGCGTACTTCTCGTCGCCGATCACCACGGTGTGCCCCGCGTTGTTGCCGCCGTTGAACTTGACGACGTAGTCGACGCGGCTGCCGAGCAGATCGGTGGCTTTGCCCTTGCCTTCATCGCCCCACTGGGCGCCGATGAGAACGATCGCGGGCATGGCGGACTCCCTGGGGTTCGACGGGATTACACCCCAGCGTATCGGACCGGTCGGTGCGCCCTAGCGATCCACCGATGCCCACTCCTCGATCCACTGGTGCATCACGATCGCGGCGGCCGCTGCGGCATTGATCGACCTGGTCGAGCCGAACTGCCGGATCTCGACCACCGCGTCCGCGGCACCCAGCGCCTCAGGCGTCAGCCCAGGGCCCTCCTGGCCGAACAGCAGGATGCAGCGCTCCGGAAAGCCGAACTCACCCACCTCGACAGACCCCGGCACGTTGTCGACCGCGACGATCGCGCGGCCTGTTTCGCGGGCGAAGGCGACCAGCTCGTCGATCGAATCGTGGTGCACGATGTGCTGGTAGCGGTCGGTCACCATCGCGCCGCGCTTGTTCCAGCGCTTGCGGCCGACGATGTGCACCGTCTCGGCGAGGAACGCGTTCGCCGTGCGCACGATCGATCCGATGTTCATGTCGTGCTGCCAGTTCTCGATCGCGACCGAGAAGCCGTGCCGGTGGGTGTCGAGCTCGGCGACGATGGCGTCGACGGTCCAGTAGCGGAAGCGGTCGACGACGTTGCGCGCGTCACCGTGCTCCAGCAGCTCGCGGTCGTAGCGCGGGTCGGTAGGCCACGCATCCGGTCCGCCGGGCCAGGGGCCGACGCCGACCGGCATCCGGTCCTCGTGCGGACCGTCGTACGGCGCTTCGCTCACGTGCCGAGAGTAGCGAGAGGGCTCTGTTAACGTCGGCACATGCCCGCAGCCGACCCGCCGTTCGCCTGGAACCCGGACGGCCCCGACACGATCGTTCTCGGCGACAACCTCGCGGCGACCGCGCTGCTGCCGGATGCCGCGTTCCGCCTGATCTACCTTGACCCGCCCTTCAACACCGGGCGCGTGCAGCGCCGGCAGTCGCTCAGCACGACCCGCACCCCGGAGGGCGCCCGCCAGGGGTTCGGCGGCAACAACTACGACACGGTCAAGGGCATGCTGTCGCGCTACGACGATCGATTCGACGACTACTGGGCGTTTCTCGAGCCCCGGTTGGCCGAAGCGTGGCGACTGCTCGATGAGCGGGGAACGCTCTACCTGCACCTCGACTACCGGGAGGCGCACTACGCGAAGGTCGCCCTCGATGCGCTGTTCGGCCGCGACAGCTTTCTCAACGAGTTGATCTGGGCATACGACTACGGGGCGAAGAGCACGCGGCGATGGCCGGCCAAGCACGACACGATCCTGGTCTACGTGAAGAATCCCGAGACGTACTATTTCGACAGCGAGTCCGTCGACCGCGAGCCGTACATGGCACCCGGCCTGGTCACGCCCGAGAAGGTCGCGCGCGGCAAGCTGCCCACCGACGTCTGGTGGCACACCATCGTGAGCACCAACGGCAGCGAGCGCACCGGTTACGCCACCCAGAAACCGGAAGGGGTGCTGCGGCGCATCGTGCAGGCCTCTAGCGCGCCCGGCGATCGCGTGCTCGACTTCTTCGCCGGCTCGGGCACGACGGGAGCGGTCGCGCGGGCGCTCGGCCGCCGCTTCCTGCTCGTCGACGAGAGCCCGGATGCCGTGGCCATCATGCGCGCGCGGTTGCCCCAGGCGACCGTCGCCCGGGTCTGACGCCGGGCGGGCCGGCTCCCCTTGGGCGTCGTCACCGAATCGATATCCGGCACCGCTTTCGCAGGAGCTAGCGTCAGACGCGTGAGCAGATCTCAGCGTCCTGTCCGCCGTCTTCTTCCCGTCGCCGTCGCCGTCGCCCTCGGGCTGGCGGGCTGTGCTCAGCCAACGGTCCCCGCCGACAGCCAGCCGGCGCATACCGCAACCCCGACGCCGACCCAGTCCGCAATTCCCGAGTCGGGCCTGCCTCTCGGCTGCGCGAAGCTGGAGGATGCAGCGTTCGTCACCTCGCAGTACCGAGGCGACACAGTCGTGCGCGCGGTGGACGAGAACTCGACCGCTCGCGGCTTCTCGTACCGCGCCTTCCAACAGGGGGGCGGCCTGCGGTGCGTGTGGGCCGGGAGCGGACGTACCGACGGCGGCTACGACCTCGGGGTCGAACTCCTCGTGGTGACCGATGCCGCGTCGAGTTACGCGAGCTACGTGGCCAACCAGGCACAGAACGTCGCGTGGGTCGCCGATCGCTTCGGCGATCACTCGACCTCGTTCTGCTACGTCGCCCAGGACTTCGTGCAATGCTACGGCGGCGTGCTGATCGGAACGACATGGCTCGATTTCCGCCTGACCGACGATCACCACGCGATGACCGTCGATCAGGCATACACGTGGGGCGATCAGCAGGTCGCCCCAGCCGTTGCGGCGATCTCGGGCGCCGGTGCGGATCGGCCGGCATGGTCGCCGCCCGCTGGTGCGTACGACACGAGAGGGCTGTGCGACCCCGCCACGGCGTCGGCGATCGCCGGGGGCCCGACGACGGTCCAGGCGAGTGCGCCCACCGCCCCCGTCGGCCCGGGCGAAGTCGGAACGAGCCGGGCAGCAGCGACGCAGTGCACGTGGACATCGAGTGCCGCTGACGCGAATGTCGGCATCGCCGCTCTGACTGGTGGCGCCTGGACACTCCCGGGGATGGCTGCCAACCTCGCGGAGACCCCGGGCATCCTCGGCGGACCGGCCCAACCCGTTACCGTTGCGAGGGCCGACGGTGCGTTCGTCGCCGACGGCGAGCTGGCGTGGGGTGCCATCGTGAGCCACGGCAGTCTCGCCGAGGTGTTCAGCGATTCCAGCAACACCGGAAGGGATGACGTACCCCTGCTGACGCGGCTCGCCGCGTACATCGACGCTCACTCGTGATCACGAGGCGGCCACGTGCCATCGCTACGCTTTCCCCATGAGCGATCGCGGCCCTCTGCGCACTCGAGGCGACATCGAGTGCTGGCTGACCGACATGGACGGCGTGCTCGTGCACGAGAACACCGCGCTCCCCGGCGCCCAGGCCCTCATCCAGCAGTGGAGCGACGCCGGTACGCCTTTCCTGGTGCTCACGAACAACTCGATCTACACCCCGCGTGACCTCGCAGCGCGGCTGCGCGACTCCGGCCTCGACGTCCCCGAGGAGGCGATCTGGACCAGCGCGCTGGCCACCGCCGACTTCTGCGCCTCGCAGATCTCCGGCGGCAGCGCCTTCGTGATCGGCGAGTCCGGGATGACCAACGCCCTGCACGAGGTCGGCTTCATCCTCACCGAGAACGACCCCGACTACGTGGTGGTGGGCGAGACCCGCAACTACTCCTTCGAGGCGATCACCAAGGCGATTCGGCTGATCAACGACGGCTCGCGCTTCATCGCCACCAATCCGGATGCCACCGGCCCGAGCGCCGACGGCGTGCTGCCCGCGACCGGCGCCATCTCGGCCCTCATCACGAAGGCGACCGGCAAGGAGCCGTACGTCGTGGGCAAGCCGAACCCGATGATGTTCCGCTCAGCCATGAACAAGATCGGCGCGCACAGCGAGAACACCGCGATGATCGGCGATCGCATGGACACCGACATCGTCGCCGGCATCGAGGCGGGACTGCACACCGTGCTGGTGCTGACCGGAATCAGCGACCAGGCCGAGATCGAGCGGTATCCGTTCCGGCCCGACGAGGTGCTGCAGGGCGTGTTCGAGTTGCTGGATGCCGCGCCCGCCGAGAGCGAGTTCGCCGAAGGCTAGTAGCCGGTTGGCTGGTTACGGCGCAGCCGGAGGAACGGCCACGCTGCCGGTCAACGGCTGACCGGATCGGCGGCTCACGAAGCAGAAGTAGTCGTGCTCCCCGGCTGCCCACTCGTTCTCGTTGACGGCGTAGCTGCCCTGCACCTGGGCGTCGCTGTATGCGCCCGCCGCCGCGAGGTTGATCACCCCGGGCGCTGCGCAGAGCAGCGAGATCTTGGCCTGGAGCTTCTCGACTCCGGGGTACGTCGGGTCGGTGCTGGTGTCGAAGGTGCCGCGGAACACCATCTGCGCGGGATGCGGCTTCCCACATTCGACGACCGTGAACTTCTCGGCCCACGGGTTCGTGTACGGGTCCAGGCACTCTCCGCCGAGCAGCGCGGTCCACGGATGGACGCCGTTCGCGATCGGCCCGACCGGTTTGGCCGTCGAGGTCGGCGACGGCGTCGACGAGGGGGAGGAGATCACGACGGCGGGCGCCGGTCCGAGCAGCGCCGGCAGGCGCGTGCCCACGAAGAACAGGGCGACCAGTGCGAGCACGGCGACCAGGCCACCGGCGACGGAGAGCAGCACCTTCTGGGCGCGCGACATTCCCGCGTGAGCGGTCGGTGCATCCGGAGATCCGGGCTCGATCTGCGCAGCCCGGGCCGCGAACGGGCGCTCGTTCGGATCGAGAACTCCGGGCTCGTACTCGCGAAACTGCGTCTCACCGAACAGAGCATCGATCGCGGAGTCCGGGTCGGCGGGTGCCGGATCGACGGGGGGAGCCGAGTCGACGGGGGGAGCCGAGTCGGCCGCCACGATCTCGGTGGCGGGGGTCGGCGGCTCCGACGCCGGCTCGACCTGCGACATGAGCTGGGTGGCTTCGGGGTGCCAGACGGTGGGCGCAGCAGCATCCGGAACAGCTTCGGGCACGATGGGTGCGGGCACCACCGGCTCGGGGGCGACCGGCTCGGGCGCGGCCGGATCCTCCGAATCGCCGGCCGGACGCAGTCCCCAGTCGAATCCGGAACCGCCGGACCCCGACCCTCCGTCGCTCACTGCGGGTCCAGGCCCAGGTCGGCCAGTCCGATCGCCGCGAAGTAGGGGTAGCCCGCGGCCTCGATGACCTGCTGCGCCCCGGTGCCGCGATCGACCACCACGGCGACCCCGACGACGATGGCTCCCACCTTCTCGAGGGCCTCGGCGGCCTTCAGCGGCGAGCCGCCGGTGGTTGAGGTGTCCTCGAGCACGACGACTCGCTTGCCGTCGAGATCCGGACCCTCGACCTGCTTGCCGCGGCCGTGATCCTTCGGCTCCTTGCGCACGACGAAGGCGTCGTACGAGCGGCCGCGCGCGGAGCCCTGGTGCAGCACCGCGGCCGCGATCGGGTCGGCGCCCATGGTCAGGCCGCCCACGGCATCCACCCCGGGGATTCCGTCGATGATGTCGGTCATGACCTCGCCGATCAGGGGCGCGACCCGGTGGTCGAGGCTCACCTTGCGCAGGTCGATGTAGTACGTGGCCTTCTTGCCACTGGTCAGCGTGAAGTCCCCATGAAATACGGCTTCGCTCGTGATGTAGTCGATGAGCCGACTGCGCGCGTCCGTCACAGAGAACAGACTAGGGGGCCGCAACGCCCTTGCCGATGGCGCGCATCGGCTTCTCGTCGTGCAGCGGGAGGGTCCCGAGTTGGCCGCTCTGGGTATTGATGACCGCTTGCGGTGCCTGTGTCGTCGCGGGGGTGGGGACGCCGAAGAAGCCGACCGTCGCGACCGCAGCGCCCGCAGCGAGAACGCCGACGGCGCCGAGCACGATTGCTCGACGAGGCAGCCGGGGGATGCGGTCCGGTATTCCAGTGTCGGGGGTCACCGCATCCCAGGTTACGGACCGCAGGGTGCCCCCGACAGGCTCCCGTTCGGGGGAGGACCCCTCGTCCGTGCTCGTCCGGCCGGCGGTCGTGCCGGGGGCTCGCACTAGTTTGGATGCCATGCGCATCGCCACCTGGAACGTCAACTCCGTCCGCAGCAGGGTCGGCCGCATCGTGGACTGGCTGGGTCGCGAAGAGGTCGATGTGCTGGCCATGCAGGAGATCAAATGCACCGAGGCGCAGTTCCCGATGGAGGAGTTCGGCGAGGCCGGCTATGAGGTGGTGCTGCACGGGTTGAACCAGTGGAACGGGGTCGCGATCGCGAGTCGATTCCCGATCGACGAGGTGCAGATCGGCTTCGACGGGATGCCGGGCTTCCTCAAGGGCGAGGAGGGTCCCGATCTCCCGCTCGAGGCCCGCGCGATCGGCGCCACGGTCAACGGGGTGCGGGTCTGGAGTCTCTACGTTCCGAACGGGCGGGCCCTCGGCGATCCGCACTTCGACTACAAGCTGGACTGGCTCAGCGCCCTGACCGCGGCGACGCGGGACTGGATGGCGCAGCATCCGGATGACCCGATCGCCCTGACCGGCGACTTCAACATCGCGCCCCTTGACTCCGACGTCGGAGACCCCACCTTCGTGTCGGGCGTCTCGACCCACATCTCACCGCCCGAGCGCGAGGCCTTCGCCGCGCTCGAGGCGATCGGCCTGAGCGACGTGGTGCGCCCGCTGCTGCCGGAGGGCTTCACCTTCTGGGACTACAAGCAGCTGCGTTTCCCCCGCAATGAAGGCTTGCGCATCGACTTCGTGCTCGGCAACCACGCCTTCGCCGACCGGGTGACGGGCGCCACCATCCACCGCAACGAGCGCAAGGGCGATGCCCCCAGCGATCACGTCCCGGTCTCGGTCGACCTCGACCTGGAGATCGACGACGACGATCGGCCGATGATCTTCTAAGCGCTCGCCGCGAGCGGTGCTGTGACGCTCGCCGCACCGACGCCCGCTGCCGCCGCCGCATCCACCCTGTCGTGCTCCCCGGCGACGAACACGTACTCGGTGTTGCGCAGATGCGACACCTCGCCGACCTTCACGCCGGACGGACTGTGGATCCCGATCTGGGCACCGACATAGCGCTTCGCATCGAAGGCGAGCAGACGCACCTCGTCGTGCCCCGCGTCGCGCAGTGCATCCATCATCTGCTCGGCGGTGAACCAGGACTCGTCGTTGTACGACACGATCACGGTCTCGGCCTTGACGTTGCCGAGCAGCTCACGGAAGGCCGCCGGCATCTCGCGCTTGCGATTGAAGACGCTCTTCGTCGCGTCGTCGCGGCTGTCGATCCGCTTGCGGGCGACGCCGTACGGCTCGGGGCGGTCCCACCGCACCAGGGTCTCCCAGACGTGATAGTTCGTGAAGTAGCGGTGCTGGTTGTACGGCGGATCGAGGTACATCACGTCGGTGCGCGGAAGGCGGGCGACCACATCCGACGCATCGCCGCGAGTCGTTGTGCCGGCGCCGCGCAGCAACTCGGGGACGCGCAACTCGAGATCGCGGTGCGCACGGGGCGCCCAGTCCTTGAGGTACGCCATCTGCAGGCCCGCCGTCGAGTCCACCCTGTCGGCCGCCAGCATCAGGCTGGTGAGCAGAATCGGGAAGAGCGGCGAACCTCGGAAGTCCGATTCGAGCACATCGCGGATCGCGTCGACGCGGGCGCCGTTCTTGGGCTGGAAGAAGCGGGACTCCTCGCAGAACGTGCGGGTGAAGTATCCGGGCCGACCGGGCAGCGCCGCGAGCGCCGCGAGAACGTCGCGCACCTCGTCGAGGTCGACCGCCGCAGCATCCGCCGCGATGTAGCAGTCGCTGAGCACCTCGCTGTAGGTCGCGATGTCGCTCGCGGTCACGGTCAGGCCGCGGCGCTTGAACTCCTGGGCGACCCGTGTCGTGCCGGTGAAGAGATCGACCGCCGTGGTCGCTCCGACGGCGGCGGCCATCGCCCCCAGCACGGGCACCAGGGTGCGCTTGGAGCCGAGGTACTTGATCACGTTCGCAGCCTAGGCGCGGCACCGCGCCCCGGCGCTCAGGCCAGCAGTGCCGCCACGATCACGAGCACCACGATCGACAGAGCGGTCGTGATCAGTACCGTGTCGCGCGCCAGCACTGTCGCCACTCCGTAGCGCTGCGCGTAGTTGAAGACGTTTTGCGCCGTCGGCAGGGCGGCGAGCACGACCACGACGAACAGCCGGTGCCCGTGCAGGTGCCAGACGAACTGACCGAGCAGCCACGCGATCGCCGGCATCGCCGCGAGTTTGAGCGAACTGGCCAGCAGCACGTCGCGGCGGTCCGTGCCAGGCGCCAGCACGCGGCTGCCGTGCAGCGACATCCCGAAGCCCAGCAGGATCACCGGCACGGCAGCCCCGCCCACGAGCTGGAACGGCGCGAGCACCGGCGCCGGGATCTGCAGGTGGGCGACCGCCAGGATCACGCCGAGCAGGGATCCGATGATCAGCGGGTTCCGCACCGGCTGCAGCAGGATGCGCCCGACCGACACGCGTCCGCTGGTCGACACGTCGAGGATGGTGAGCGCGATGGGCGCGAGCACGATCAACTGCAGCAGGATGACGGGCGCCGAGCTCGAGGCATCCCCGAGAACGTAGACCGAGACCGGCAGGCCGATGTTGTTGGCATTCACGTAGCCCGACGCCAGCGCACCGATCGTCGCATCGGGCAGCGGGCGCTTCCACACCAGCAAGGCCACGACGAGAAAGACGGCGATGTCAGCCACGGCCGCGATCGCTGAGATCGGCAGCAGCGACGAGAAGAGGTGAGAGACATCCGCCTGGCTCAGCACCGTGAAGAGCAGCGCGGGCGACAGCACGAAGAAGGCGAGGCGGCTCATCACGTGCTGGGCCTGCGGTCCGAGCAGGTCGAGTCGGCCGATGAGATAGCCCACCCCGATCACGGCGACGATGATCGCGAACCCGATCAGAACGCCCGCCATGAGTCCAGGCTAGGGGAGGGCTAGCTTTGAACCGTGCCCATCGTCGAGGTGCCAGGAGCCCGGCTCAGCTACGACGTCGCGGGAAAGCCCGCGGCGCCCGCGATCGTGTTCGTGCACGCCGGCGTCGCCACTCGGGCCATGTGGGATCCGCAGTTCGACGATCTGGCCCGCGACCACTACGTGATCCGCTACGACACCCGCGGATACGGCGAATCGCCCGGCCAAGCGGTCGCGTTCGCCGACCGGCACGACCTGATCGCCGTGCTCGATGCCGTCGGCGCCACCTCGGCCTGCCTGGTCGGCTGCTCGCGCGGCGGTCGGATCGCACTGGATGCGGCCCTCGATGCGCCCGACCGGGTCACCGGGCTGGTCACCATCGGCTCCACGCCGGGCGGCCAGGAGCAGGACGGCGCGACCGACCGCGAGCTCGAGATGCTCGCCGACATGAAGGCCGCAAGCGACGCGGAGGACATCGATGCCCTCGTGCGCACCGAGGTCGCCTTCTGGGATCTCGGCCCGAGCCGCGACATCGACGACGTGGACCCCGCGTTCCTGCAGCGCGCCATCGAACTCAACGTGGGCGCCGCGCACTGGGACTTCGCCGGACTCGACCAGCCTCTCGACCCGCCAGCGGTCGCGCGCCTGCACGAGATCACAGTCCCTGCCCTCGTGGTCGTCGGCGACCTGGACGTCACCGAGTCGAAGCTGGGCTACGAGCTGCTGATGGCCGGGCTGCCGCGGGCGGAGGGTCTGCGCTTCCCCGACTCCGCCCACCTGCCGAGCGTCGAGCGCGCCGAGCAGTTCACGTCCGACCTGAGAGCGTGGCTCGCAGCGCACGAGCTGTAGAGACTGAGCGCATCGCGCGGTACGTCGCCCGATCCGCAGGGTCGAGGTGCTCGCTCGCGTAGCTGAGCATGGTGCGGGGCATCGCGGCGGCGTGCCGGTCGAGAAAGCCGGTGAGCGTCTCGCGCGACACCCGCTTGCCGGTCTCGCGCAGCATCCAGCCCACCGCCTTCTGCATCAAGTCCTCGCGGTCGCCGAGCAGGCTCTCGGCCAGTTCGAGCGTCGTCGAGGCATCGCCGTGCTTGAGGAAGTCGAAGGTGGCCAGCACCGCGACCCGCCGCTCCCAGAGCGAGTCGGATGCCGCCAGCTCGCGCAGCAGCCCACGATCCCGGTCGAGCAACCACGGCCCCAGGATGAACTCGGAACTGGCGTCGACCAGATCCCAGTTGTTGACCCGACCGCGTCGCACCGCCGCCAGGTAGCGGTCGACCACCTCGGCCGGCAAGCCGGGATAGGTGGCGACCAGCAGCAGCACCCCCGCCAGCCGGTGCTCGTGCTCGGCGTCGTCGAGCAACCCGTCGATCTCGTCGAGCGGCAGCCCGCGGAAGCGCTTCACGACCGCGCGCACCGCGGGGAGCTTCACGCCGAGGAAGACATCGCCCGCGCCGTACTGGCCGGGACCGGTCTTGAAGTAGCGCGCCGCCCCCGCCGCGGTGCCGGAGTCGGCGAGCACCGCGAGCGCGGCACGCACGTCATCCGCCGTCGAAGCCATGCCAGGAGTGTAGAACCCTGCGCCGACAGGCTGCGGACGCCGTTTTCGTGCGTCAGACGCCATGCTTCGGCCCCGAAGCCTCCGTAGCCTTGAAGGCGAAAGGAGGCGCCATGCCATCGATCACGCCCGTTCGCTCGAAGTCCATCGTCGGAGAACCAGAGGTCGTCGAGCGTCTGACGAGCACTGACGCCTCGCTCGCCGAGACCAGCGCCGCCTGGCTCGACCTGAAGGCAGCCGCCATCGCGCTGGCCGAACTCCAGGTGACCGACGGCAGCATCCCGGATGCCGCGGCGCGCCCCGAGGCTGCCGCCCTGGTCGCGCGACTCGTCGCCGACGTCCGGGCGCTGGCCCCGGCCTTCCCGCACGACGCGGAGTACCTCGCTGCCCTCACGGGCGACTTCGAGCGCTGGGCCTCCCCTGAGGACGGCAGCGAGGGCTTCGGCATCCCGGACTTTCTCGATTCGCTCCAGGCATTCCAGCCGCAGCAGCACCGGGTCGACGGTCTGCGGCACCTCGTGGTCTTCCCGATGTACACGCAGAACGGTTCAACCGAGCGGCACGTCGAGGCTCTGCTCGTCGAGGTGATCTGGCCTGAACTGATCGCCGGTGTCGAGGAGCGGTACGGCAACAAGCTGTTCGTCTCGTTGCGCTTCGTCGACTTCACGCCGGGTTACGACACCAACTCGGCCGTGCTGTTCCCCGAGACGGTCGCGATGCGCAGCATCCCGGCTTTCACCTGGGGTGCCCTCTTCGAGGACCGCGAGGCCGCCCGCTTCCGCCGCGTGGTGCGTGCCGCCGCCGACATCACCAAGCTGGACCTCACGCCGGTCGACGAGGCGCTCCTCAGCGACCAGAGGCTCACCGAAGAGACCTTCGTGATGTGGGACCTCATCCACGACCGCAGCCACATGCGCGGCGACCTGCCGTTCGACCCGTTCATGATCAAGCAGCGGATGCCGTACTTC
>FSWJ01000847.1_pt1 | contig 15840 bp, 16 predicted proteins | sample 1637851 | NCBI WGS metagenome assembly FSWJ01 (sample SAMEA3914789, study PRJEB12502) | metagenome | biome: forest; material: soil | place: Canada | collected 2011-07-03 | depth 0.3 m | reverse complement strand
GAGCAGGGACGAAAGTCGGGACTAGTGATCCGGCACCCCCGAGTGGAAGGGGTGTCGCTCAACGGATAAAAGGTACCCCGGGGATAACAGGCTGATCTTGCCCAAGAGTCCATATCGACGGCAAGGTTTGGCACCTCGATGTCGGCTCGTCACATCCTGGGGCTGGAGTAGGTCCCAAGGGTTGGGCTGTTCGCCCATTAAAGTGGCACGCGAGCTGGGTTTAGAACGTCGTGAGACAGTTCGGTCCCTATCCGCCGCGCGCGCAGGAGATTTGAGAAGAGCTGTCCCTAGTACGAGAGGACCGGGACGGACGAACCTCTGGTGTGACAGTTGTTCTGCCAAGAGCACTGCTGTTTAGCTACGTTCGGCAGGGATAACCGCTGAAAGCATCTAAGCGGGAAGCTCGCTTCAAGATGAGATCTCCCACCGGGTTAACCGGGTAAGGCCCCCGACGAGACCATCGGGTTGATAGGCAGGAAGTGGAAGCGTGGTAACACGTGCAGCTGACCTGTACTAATAGGCCGAGGGCTTGACCACAAACTGCTAACAGTCTGGTTCGCCAGACGACAACGCGTCCACTGTGCGGTTCCCGAGATACGGTCGGGAATCGAGGCTCCGCCCCTTGGCCACAAGGGGCTGGACCACCGATATATCTCCATAGAGTTTCGGCGGCCATAGCGAGAGGGAAACGCCCGGTAACATTCCGAACCCGGAAGCTAAGCCTCTCAGCGCCGATGGTACTGCACGGGAGACTGTGTGGGAGAGTAGGACGCCGCCGGACAATCTTTCACTTCAGGGGACAACCATCAGGTTGTCCCCTGAAGTGCTTTCCAGGATCGTCGCCACTGTTGTCACCAAGGAGAGCACCCATGCCGCGACCCGAGGACGAGCCACGCAAGGGGCCGCAGGAGCGCGCGGGGAGCCCGAGGGCCGCGAGGCCGGGGCGTACGGAGGCAACAGGCGGCGACCGCGCCCCAGCGCGCGGCGCTGACGGCCCGAAGTCGTCGGGCCGACCGAGGGCCGGGCAGGCGTCCCGGTCGAGCCAGCCCGGCGGCGGCAGTTCGCGGCCCAGGACAGACGGGACCGGTCGGCCCACGGCTGGCTCCGCGCGGTCGGGAGCCGGCTCCGCACGCCCCGCACCGGGCAGCGCAACCCGCTCGGGTGCCCAAGGCCGTTCGGCGTCGGGCAGCGGCCGCCCGACGGCCCAAGGACGACCCACGTCGGGTGCGGGGCGCCCGGCTGCCCAAGGACGTCCCGCACCGGGCGGCGCGACCCGGTCGGCTGCCCAAGGACGTCCGGTGTCGGGCAGCGGCCGCCCGCCGGCCCAAGGACGTCCCGCCACGGGTGGGCGGGTCCCGCCGCGCGGCGACGGACCTGCGGATCCGCGTCACCCTGCAGCGGCCGCCCGGCCTACGCGCGGGGTGGCCGGTCGTCCGGGCGGCCCGGGCGCGCGGGATCGGGGTCCGTCCACAGCCGGCTCCGACCGTCGTACGGGCGGTGCCGGGCCGGGCGGTGCCGGGCCGGGCGGTGGGGGCGCGGCGTACCGGGACCGCAGCGAGGGCCGTGCCCCTGGCGGCCGGCCGAGCACGGGGGGCAAGGCGTCGTCCGACAGGGGTGCGCGGGTGCGCACCGGCGACGGGACGGACCGCGAGTGGACGTACGACCCACGGCGCGAGGCGCGCCGTCAGATGGCACGAGTGCCGCTGCCTGACGACATCGACCCGCGCGACCTCGACCGGGACACCCGAAAGCAGCTGATGTCGTTGTCGAAGGACACCGCGGATGTCGTTGCGCGACACCTGGTGATGGCCGGCCGGCTCATGGACGAGCAGCCCGAGCAGGCCCTCGCCCACGCGCGGGCTGCCCGCGCGCTCGCGGGGCGCGTCGGCGCGGTCCGGGAGGCCAACGGACTCGTGGCGTACGTCGCGGGGGAGTGGGCGGAGGCGCTCAGCGAGCTCCGGACCGCCCGCCGGCTCACGGGGGAGCCGGACCACCTCGCCGTGATGGCCGACTGCGAGCGCGCCCTGGGCCACCCCGACCGGGCCTTGGTCGTCGCCGAGGACCCGCAGGCGCAGGGGCTCGCCCCGGCGACGCGGGTCGAGCTGCTGATCGTCGCTTCCGGGGCCCGCCGGGACATGGGTCAGCCCGAGGCGGCGGTGGTGTCCTTGCAGGTCGCGGCGCTCGAAGGCCCGGTGCGCCCGTGGACCGCGCGGCTGCGCTACGCGTACGCGGACGCCCTGCTCGACGCGGGCCGTGAGGACGAGGCGCGGCAGTGGTTCGCCCGGGCGGCCGAGGTGGACGAGCTCGGCGGTACGGACGCGGAGGAACGGCTCCTGGCGCTTGACGGCGTGGTGTTCGCCGACCTCCAGGAGGACGACGACACCGACGAGCCCGACGCTACCCCCGCCCCGGCGGACGCCCTGATGGAGATCGACATCTCGACGTTCCGTACAGCGGAGTCGCCCCCAGCTCCCACCGAGTCTCCCGCGCCGCCGACGGCGGTACCCGTTCCCGTGGACGGCGCCGGCGCCGACGGGCCCGTCGACAGGAGCGGCACCACAGGGCTCGGCTTCGTGGCGCCGCCGGGACCCGATGGGGACGACCTCACCTGAATAGGCTGCGCCCGACCGGAGCAGGACCCGGCGGGCGCTGTGCACAGCCCGTCCGCTGTCCACAACCTCTGGTACGTCGGTCGCGGGGCCATCCCCCCGGTGCAGGGTCTACCTCGAGGCCCGTTCCGGCCGACAGGAGGAGACGTGGAGATCGCTGCGCGCAACGAGGTGGCCCTGGTGGGTCGGTTGGCGGCACCCGCGGAGGATCGGGAGCTGCCGAGCGGGGACGTCCTGACCAGCTGGCGGCTCGTCGTCGACAGGCCGCCCTCGCGGCGGAGGATTCCGACGGGCGCCCGTGCGCCGACCGTCGACACCCTCGAGTGCGTCGCCTGGACGCGCGGCGTGCAGCGCGCGGTCGCCGGCTGGGACGTCGGCGACGTCGTCGCCGTCGAGGGTGCACTGCGCCGCAGGTTCTGGCGGGCATCCACGGGGCCGAGCTCGCGCTACGAGATCGAGGTCACGAAGGCCAAGCGGCTCGTGAAGGCAGCGTGAGCTCGTCCCAGGGCCGTCGCGCGGGCGGGTCAGGGTCCAGGCAGGGGGATTCAGGCGTCGCGGTGGTCGCGCAGGACCAGGCCCGTCCGTGGCTTCGGGGTGAACAACGTCGACTTGCGGGGCATCCGCTCCCCGCCGGACGCGACCGCAGTGACCGCCTCGACCGGAGTCGGGTTGAGCAGCACCGCGGTTCCGTCGGAGGCGGCTGCCGCCGCGACGGCCGCCTCCACGTCGTGCTCGTAGCGCACCGTCTCGGTGTCGTCGACGAGCCCCCACACCCGCTCGACGAGGTAGTGGTGCAGGACGCTGACGTCGAGGCCGCGCCAGGCGTCCGAGCGCTCCGCGGGCAGGGCCTCGGCCAGACGTGCGGCGTCCGGCTCCGTCAGCAGCCGGACGGTGCCCCCGTCCCCGCTGACGAGCAGGAAGGCTGGACCCGCCGCGCCGGCGGCCGCCAGCGCGCCGAGTGCGGACTCCAGGTCGCCGCCGTCCAGGTCGTGGGCCCGCATGGCGCCCGCGGTGCGGCGCGCGAGCTCGAAGGCCTCGACCCCGGGGACCACCCGGTGGATCGGGTGGACCTCGGGGCCGAAGGCGGCGCTGTCGACGAGAAAGGTCAGCCCGAAGTCCCAGGGCCCGCGTCCCCTGCCCGCGGCCCGGGCCGCCTCCTGCCTCTGCAGATAGGTCGCATAGCGGTGATGGCCATCCGCGATCACCGCCGTCCGGCCGTGGAGGTCCTCGGCGATCGCGGCCAGTTGCACGGGGTCGGTGAGGGCCCACAGCCGGTGCCGGAGGCCGTCGGCCAGGGTCACGTCCAGCAGCGGAGGCGTCGGCGAGACGGCGGCGACGGCCGCGCTGGCCGCACCGCCCCCGCCGTACAACAGGAAGATCGGCTCGAGGTCGGCGCCCACGGCCGTGTACAGCGCGAGGCGATCCGACACCGTTCCGGACATCGTGTTCTCGTGCGGCAGGACGATGCCGTCCTCGGGCGGGCTGAGCGCGAGCGCACCGAGCAGTCCGCGCTGCGCGTGCGTCGCCGAGGCCTGCTCGTAGACGTAGAGCGCGGGCTCGGGATCGGGTCGCAGGACGCCGTCGGAGCGCCAGCGCTCGAGCGTGCGGGAGGCGCGGAGGTAGCGGTCCCCCTCCGACGCCTCGTCGCGTGGGAGTATGAGACGTACGACGTTGACGTCGCTCGCCTGCTCGAGCGCCGCCACGCCTGCGGCGTCGATGACGTCGTAGGGCGGGGAGGTGACCGTGGCCAGGTCGACGCCTGGGTCGTACCGCAGTCCCCGGAACGGCTTGAGCACCAGGCCGTCCGGGAAGGGCGGTGACGAAGGAGACGAAGCGGGCTCGTGCGGGCCTGCGGGCATGGCGGCATGCTAGGCCGGGCCTGGGACACAGGCCCGATCGGCACGGCGTGATGGAGGACGAGAAGGGCCCGGCGACACCGCGGGGCCGTGGCGACGAGGAGGGAGTCGGCGTGTCCGACAGGTACGACCCCCGGTACGACCCGCGCGCCCCGGACGAGGAGAAGCCCCGCCCGTTCTCCGACCTGCCCCCGCCCCCGGCCGACCACGTGCCTCAGGGCGACGCCTACGACTGGTACAGCCGCGGCCTCGAGCTTCTCGAGAGCGGCGACGCTGCCGCTGCGGTGCAGGTGCTCGGCCACACCGTGACCGCAGAGCCCGAGTCGCGGATGGCCCGGGAGGCGCTCGCGCGCGCCCAGTTCGACATGGGCATGTATCCGGAGGCCCGGGCGAACTTCGAGTGGATCATCTCGATCAACCCGGCTGACGACTACGCGCAGTTCGGCCTGGGCCTCGCCGCGACCAAGCTGGGCGACCTGACCGCCGCGGTGGAGCACCTCGCCCTGGCGGCGGCGATGCGCCCCGACATCGCCTACTACAGCACCGCCCTGCGGGGGGCCCGGGCCGCGCTCACCGCCTCCCGCCGCTGACCGTGCTCGGCCGCAGCGAGGCGCCGCTCTGCGACGCCTACGACGCGGCGCTGCTCGACCTCGACGGCGTGCTGTACCTCGGCGCGGATCCCGTCCCGCACGCCGCCGAGGCGGTCGCTGAGGCGCGCCGGTGCGGCATGCGGCTGGCCTTCGTCACCAACAACGCGTCCCGCCGCCCGGAAGGCGTCGCGGCGCACCTGTCGGCGCTCGGGATCCCGGCGGAGCCAGGGGACGTCGTGACGAGTGCGCAGGCCGTCGTCCGCTACCTCGCGGCACGGATCGCCCCGGGCAGCAGGGTGCTGGTCCTCGGCACCGAGGACCTGGCCGGTGAGGTGTCCGACGGCGGCTTCGTGCCGGTCCGGACCGCCGGCCAGGTGGCTGCCGTCGCCCAGGGCCTGGCTCCGACGACCGCATGGACCGACCTGGCCGAGGCAAGTGTCGCGATCCGTGCCGGTGCCCTCTGGGTGGCCGGCAACAGGGACTCGACGTACCCGAGCAACCGGGGCCCGTTGCCGGGCAACGGGGCCCTCGTCCAGGCTCTCGTGACCGCGACGGGCCGCGAGCCGGTGGTGGTGGGCAAGCCGGAACCCGAGCTGCACCGCGCGAGTGTCGAGCGGGTAGGGGCCACGCGACCGCTGGTCGTCGGCGACCGGCTCGACACCGATGTCCTCGGAGCGGTGCGGGCCGGTTCGGACAGCTTGCTGGTCCTCACCGGAGTCACCGACCTCGGCCAGTTGCTCGCGGCGCCCGACGGGATGCGTCCCACCTACGTCTCCCACGACCTGCGCGGGCTCCTCACGCCCCACGAGGTACCGGTCGTCGACGGCGACGTCGCCGTCTGCGGAGGGGCCAAGGCCTGGTACGACGGCGGGCAGCTGCAGTGGAGCGGCGCCGAGGACGAGGCCCTCCGCGCGGCCTGCGCCCTGGCCTGGAGCCGCTAGAGGAAGGCGCCGAGCCGGAGGAGGTCCAACGGGCTGGCCTGGACCCGGAGCTTGCCGGTGGCCAGGGCGGCCGGGAGGGCCAGCCGTCCCTCGACCAGGGCGAGGAGGTCGTCGCTGGCGACGGTCAGGCGCACCTGCGCCTTCATCCCGTCCTCGGTGGTCAGGTCCTGCACCCCGTCGTCCGTGACCCGAGCGGACCAGGTGACGCCCAGGTCGCTGACGCGGCACGAAACGGTGCGTTCCACGACGTACTTGCTACGCAGCTCAGGGTCCGCCGTGGCGAGCAGGTCGGCCAGGGCACGGAAGGCCTCCGCGCACTCCTCCTCCGAGGCCAAGATCCGCCCTCTCCTGTCTGCTGTGGTGAGCGTGACGTTACCCGACACGCTGTAGCGTTCCCGTGCGGTGACGAGGCCGCCCGAGGAGGACCACGTGAAGGACGCGCTCAAGGGCTACCTGGCGTTGGCCGGAGGGCTGACCGAGGTCACCCGGCAGCGGGCGACTGCCGCCGCGAAGGCTCTGGTCGCGCAGGGTGAGGCGACGGCCGGGCAGGTCGGCCACCTCGCCGACGACCTCATCGCGCAGAGCAGGAGCAACCGGGAGGCCCTGACGGCTCTCGTGAAGTTCGAGGTCGACAGGGCGCTCGGGCGCGTCGGCCTTGCCAGCGCCGACGAGGTCACCGAGCTGACGGCCCGGATCCGCTCCCTCGAGGCCCGGCTCCGCGAAGCGACCCGCCCCGGGGCCCCGGTCAAGAAGGCTCCCGCCAAGAAGGCTCCCGCCAAGAAGGCCCCGGTGAAGAGGGCCCCCGCCAAGAAGGCCCCGGTGAAGAGGGCCCCCGCCAAGAAGGCCCCGGTGAAGAAGGCTCCCGCCAAGAAGGCTCCCGGTGCCTGACCTGACGCCGGCCTCCGGGGTCGACGCGGCCGTCGCACTGCTCGACGGCCTGCAGGAGCGGCCCGTCGGTGAGCACGTCGAGGTCTTCGACGCGGTTCATCGGGGCTTGCAGGACGCGCTCGCCACCCTCGACGAGGCCTGAGCTGGCGCGGCGGGCCCGTCTCGACGCGGAACTGGTCCGTCGCGGTCTGGCCCGGAGCAGGGAGCAGGCTGCCGCCCTCATCGCCGACGGCAGGGTCAAGGTCGGCGGCCAGGTGGCGACCAAGCCGGCCACGGGTGTCGAGCCGGCCACGGCCCTCCTCGTCGAGGTCGACGAGGGCGAGCAGTGGGTGTCGCGCGGCGCGCACAAGCTGCTCGGAGCTCTCGACGCCTTCGGCTACGACCCAGCGGGCATGCGCGCCCTGGACGCCGGCGCGTCGACGGGCGGGTTCACGGACGTGCTGCTCCGCCGGGGGGCGGCGCACGTCGTTGCCGTCGACGTCGGCTACGGCCTGCTCGCCTGGTCGCTGCGCACCGACGAGCGGGTCACGGTCGTCGACCGCGTCAACGCCCGCTCCCTCGAGCCCGACCAGGTCGGGCAGCCCGTCGACCTCGTCGTCGCCGACCTGTCCTTCATCCCGCTCGGCCTGGTCCTGCCGGCGCTCGTGCGGTGCGCCAAGCCCGACGCCGACTTCCTGCCGATGGTCAAGCCGCAGTTCGAGGTCGGTCGCGAGAACCTCCCGTCCGGCGGCGTGGTCCGTGACCCCGAGGCGAGGGCAGACGCCGTACGGCGGGTTGCGGCGCAGGCCGGGCTGGTGGGGCTGGGCGTCCGGGGGGTCGTCGCCAGCCCGCTCCCCGGGCCGAGCGGCAACGTCGAGTTCTTCCTGTGGCTGCGGGCCGGCGCTCCTCCGCTGGCGGAGGCCGACCTCCAGCGGGCTGTGACCGAGGGGCCGACGTGAAAGGCTCGCACCCGTGACCCGCAGCGTGCTCCTGCTCGCCCACACCGGTCGGTCCAAGACTGTCGAGGCGGCCCGCTCGGTGGCGCTCCGGCTGCAGGACGCCGGCGTCCAGGTCCGCCTGCTCGCCGAGGAGGCCGGCGCGATCGGACTCACCGACGTCACGGTCTGCGCGACGGGCGCCGAGGCAGCGGCGGGTGCCGAGCTCGTGCTCGTCCTCGGAGGCGACGGGACGATCCTGCGTGCCGCCGAGCTGTCCCGGGACGCGGGCGTTCCGCTCCTCGGCGTCAACCTCGGCCGGATCGGCTTCCTGGCCGAGGCGGAGTCGACCGACCTCGAGGGCACGGTCGAGCACGTCCTGGCCCGCGACTACGCCGTCGACGAGCGCCTCACCGTGGACGTGACAGCCACGCTCGAGGGCCGGCTGCTCGGGACCGGGTGGGCGTTGAACGAAGCCTCGGTCGAGAAGGGCGCCCGTGAGCGGATGCTCGAGGTGGTCGTCGAGGTCGACGGCCGCCCGCTGTCGCGGTGGGGCTGCGACGGCGTCGTCGCAGCCACGCCCACCGGGTCGACGGCGTACGCGTTCAGCGCGGGTGGCCCCGTGGTGTGGCCGGCAGTCGAGGCGCTCCTGATCGTGCCGATCAGCGCCCACGCGCTCTTCGCCCGCCCGATGGTCGTCGCGCCCAGCTCGGTGGTGGCGATGGAGATCCTGCCCAGCGGGGCGGACGCGGTGTTGGCCTGCGACGGCCGGCGGACGATCGAGCTGCCGCACGGCAGCCGGGTCGAGGTCCGACGTGGCGCGACTCCGGTGCCGCTCGCCCGCACACCGCATCCCCGTACGTTCACCGACACGCTGGTCGACAAGTTCGACCTGGATGTGGACGGCTGGCGGGGGCGCGGGCGCGCCGGGCACTGACCGTCGCCCGTCGGCCGTAGGGTCGGGTCCGTGCTCGAGGAGATGCGGATCCAGGGTCTGGGCGTGATCGACGAGGCGGTGCTCGAGCTCGGCCCGGGGCTGACCGTCGTGACGGGTGAGACCGGTGCCGGGAAGACGATGGTCGTCCAGGGCCTCACCCTCCTGTTCGGTGGCCGTGCCGACGCGGGCCGGGTCCGGCCCGGCGCCGCCAAGGCCGTCGTCGAAGGGCGTCTGCTCCTCGCCCCTGACCACGTGGCGGTGGTCCGGGCCGTCGATGCCGGCGGCGAGCTCGACGACGGCACCCTGCTGCTGTCCCGCTCCGTGGGCGCCGACGGCCGGTCCCGCGCGCACGTCGGGGGGCGCAGCGTCCCCGTCGGCGTCCTGGCCGAGCTCGGCGAGGACCTGCTCGCCGTCCATGGCCAGAGCGACCAGCAGCGACTCCTCCAACCCGGACGGCAGCGTGCCGCCCTGGACCGCTACGCCGGCGCTCCGGTGCTCGACCTCCGTGACCGGTTCGCCGGGCTCTGGGCGCGCTGGCGCGACGTGCGGGCGACGCTGCAGCAGCTGCAGGCCGAGGCCGACGAGCGCGCCCGCGAGTCCGACCTCCTCAGGCTCGGCCTCGCGGAGGTGGAGGCCGTCGCTCCGCTTCCGGGCGAGGGTGCTGCGCTGGCTGGCGAGATCGAGCGCCTGGCCAACGCCGACGACCTGAGGACGGCCGCGACGTCCGCCCAGCAGGCCCTGACCGGCGACGAGGCGGGGGAGGAGACCGACGCGCTGCAGCTGCTGACGACTGCCCGGCGGCTGCTCGAGGCGGCGTCCGTCCACGACGACGCCCTCGCCGAGCTCGCCGCGCGGGCGAAGGAGGCTGCTCTCCTGACCGGTGAGCTCGCGCAGGAGCTCGCCTCGTACGCGAGCTCGGTCGACGCCGACCCGCGGCGGCTGTCCGCCGCCCAGGAGCGCCTCTCCACCCTCACGACGCTGGTCCGGCGTCACGCGGCCGAGGATGTCGACGGCGTCCTCGCGTGGGCATCCGCCGCCTCCGACAGGCTGCTCGCACTCGACGGCACCGGCGACTCGGTCGCGGCCCTGACGGAGGAGGATGCCCGCCTCGAGGCCGAGCTCGGCACGCTGGCAGCGCGGCTGTCCGCCGCCCGTGACGAGGCCGCGACCCGCTTCGGTACGGCGGTCACCGCCGAGCTGGTCGAGCTCGCCATGCCCCACGCCGTCGTCACGGCGGCCGTCTCCCAGCGCCAGGCGGCCGACGGCCTCGCCGTGGGCGGCGTCCGCCTCGCCGCGGGCCAGGACGGCACCGACGACGTCGAGCTGCTCCTGGTGCCCCATCCCGGTGCCCCGGCAAGACCGCTGCACAAGGGCGCGTCGGGCGGGGAGCTGTCACGGGTCATGCTGGCGGTCGAGGTCGTGTTCGCCGGCACCGACGCCGTCCCCGTGATGATCTTCGACGAGGTGGACGCGGGGGTCGGCGGCAGGGCTGCGGTCGAGGTGGGGCGGCGGCTCGCCCGGCTCGCCCGCGACCACCAGGTCATCGTCGTCACGCACCTGCCGCAGGTCGCCGCCTTCGCCGACCGGCACCTCCAGGTCGTCAAGGCCGACGACGGCAGCATCACCCGCAGCGGCATCGTCGCCCTCGACGACGAGAGCCGCGTGGCGGAGCTGTCCCGCATGCTCGCCGGGCTCGACAGCGGACTGGCCCGCGGCCACGCGGAGGAGCTGCTGGCCGCCGCCGCGGTCGCCAAGGCGACCTGAACCCGCGCGTCGGCAACCTCGCCGACGCATTCGCTTGTTAGAGTGGACTTCCGTGCAGCAGGTGCGAGACCTGCTCCGAGCACGGGGAGCCCATGTGGCGCGCAGTTCAGGTGACAAGGCGAGCGAGACCTGCCACTTGTTCGTCACCGGCGGCGTCGCCTCCTCGCTCGGCAAGGGGCTCACGGCGTCCTCCCTGGGACGGCTGCTGAAGGCCCGCGGGCTGCGGGTCACGATGCAGAAGCTCGACCCCTACCTCAACGTCGACCCGGGCACGATGAACCCGTTCCAGCACGGCGAGGTCTTCGTGACCGACGACGGTGCGGAGACCGACCTCGATGTCGGCCACTACGAGCGCTTCCTCGACGAGGACCTGCACGGCGACGCCAACGTCACCACCGGGCAGGTGTACAGCGCGGTCATCGCCAAGGAACGGCGGGGCGAGTACCTCGGCGACACCGTGCAGGTGATCCCTCACATCACCGACGAGATCAAGTCCCGCATCCGTGGGTTGGCCGGCCCGGACGTCGACATCGTCATCACCGAGGTCGGCGGGACCGTCGGCGACATCGAGTCGCTGCCGTTCCTGGAAGCCGCGCGGCAGGTACGCCAGGAGGTCGGCCGTGACCGCTGCTTCTTCCTGCACGTCAGCCTGATCCCGTACATCGGGCCGTCGGGAGAGCTCAAGACGAAGCCCACGCAGCACTCGGTGCAGGCGCTGCGGACGATCGGCATCACGCCGGACGCGATCGTGTGCCGGTCCGACCGGCCGATCCACGACGGCATCAAGCGCAAGATCGCGAACATGTGCGACGTCGACATCGACGCGGTCGTCTCGGCCGTCGACGCGGCCTCGATCTACGACATCCCGAAGGTCCTGCATGCCGAGGGCCTCGACGCCTACGTCGTCCGCCGGCTGGGCCTGTCGTTCCGGGACGTCGACTGGAAGGACTGGGACCAGCTGCTGCAGCGGGTCCACCACCCCGCCCGCGAGGTCACGGTTGCGCTCGTCGGCAAGTACGTCGACCTGCCGGACGCCTACCTGTCGGTCACCGAGGCCTTGCGGGCGGGCGGTTTCGCGAACGACGCCAAGGTCAACATCCGCTGGGTGACGTCCGACGACTGCGAGACGCCCGAGGGTGCGGCCAAGGCGCTCCAGGGGGTTGACGGCGTCCTGATCCCCGGCGGCTTCGGCGTCCGCGGGATCGAGGGCAAGGTGGGGGCCATCACGCACGCCCGCACCAACCTGATCCCGACCCTGGGCCTGTGCCTGGGGTTGCAGTGCATGGTCATCGAGGCGGCCCGGTCGCTTGCCGGCATCGAGAAGGCAAGCAGCGCCGAGTTCGAGCCGGAGTCGCCCGATCCCGTGATCGCCACCATGGCCGACCAGGCGGACGTCGTGTCGGGTGAGCGCGACATGGGCGGCACGATGCGCCTGGGCCTGTGGCCGACCAAGCTGCTCAAGGGCTCCGTCGCCGCACAGGTCTACGGCGACGTGCCTGCCACCGAGCGCCACCGGCACCGTTACGAGGTCAACAACAGCTACCGGCCGGCCCTCGAGGCCGCCGGCCTCGTCTTCTCCGGCACGTCCCCGGGGGGCGAGCTGGTCGAGATCGTCGAGCTTCCCGCCGACGTGCATCCCTTCTTCGTCGGCACCCAGGCCCACCCGGAGTTCCGCTCGCGCCCGACCCGGGCGCACCCGTTGTTCGCCGGGCTGGTCGCCGCGGCCGTCAGACGGGCTGACGAGCGGATGCTTCCCCTCTCCTAGCCAGGGCCGTCCGGGCGGTGGCGGAGACCTCCACGTCCTCCTTGCGCGGGTTGGTCCGCAGTACGCGGTCGCCGGTGCGCCCGGTGACGCCCAGCCAGTAGTTCTCGTTGCGGTAGTGGTGCAGCCGGTGCGCGCGGTGCAGCCGTCGGTACAGCTCGTGCTTCGGTGCGTACTCGGTGTGGATGAGGAAGTGCACCCACTCGTAGACCAGGGTCAGCACGGCCGCGGCAAGTACCCCGGTGACGGCAGCGGGGGTGCGGAAGGCCAGCAGCACCAGGCCGCCGGCGACCATCCCGCCGTAGAGGACACGGGGGTGGATGAACTGGAAACGAAGGTCGCGCGGGTCCTCGTGGTGGCGGCGATGGCTGTAGCCAGCGAGCCGGTCCCGCAGGCGTCCGTCCGCCGGGCAGTGGAGCACGAAGACGTGGATGACCCACTCGGTGAACGGCTGCAGACCGAGGAGCACCGCCCCCACCACGGCATCGGTCCAGGACCAGCGGCCGACCACGGTCCGCAGGGTCACCAGCACGACGAGCTCGCCGGCGAGCAGCCGTGGGGTGGGGTGCAGCGTGAACTCGCCGTACGCCTGTCGCAGCGTGCGGATCTGGCGCGTCACCGCGGGCATGGGACCACCGTACGCGCGACCTGGCAGGCTGGCGAGATGCACCAGTACGAGGCCCTGAGCTCCGAGACCGTCTACAGGGGACGGGTGGTCGCCCTCCGGCGGGACCTCGTCTCGATGCCGGGCGGGACGACGTCCCAGCGCGACGTGGTCGTCCACCCCGGCGCCGTGGGGGTGGTGGCGTTGGACGGGGACCAGGTCCTCCTGGTCACGCAGTACCGGCATCCGGTAGGGCGCCCCCTGGACGAGCTGCCGGCGGGACTGCTCGACGTCGACGGCGAGCAGGCGCTCGAGGCGGCGAAACGGGAGCTGGCCGAGGAGGCCGGCTACGCGGCCGGGACCTGGAACGTGCTGGTCGACGTGCTGACCAGTCCCGGGATGACCGACGAGTCGATCCGGATCTACCTGGCCCGGGACGTCCAGCCCTGTCACCGCGACGTGCAGGAGCACGAGGAGCTCGAGATGACCTGCCGCTGGGTGTCGCTGCCGGACGCGGTGTCGGCAGCCCTGTCCGGACACCTGGAGAACGCCGCTGCGGTCGCCGGCGTGCTCGCAGCATCCGAAGCGGTGCGGCGGGGTTTCGAGGGTCTGCGGGCGCCGGAGGCGCCGTGGCGGGCTCGCCCTGCCGTCGCCCAGAGGTCCTAGACTCTCGCCGCACCGGTCCAGCCTCCGGGGCAGCGGTGACCGCCGGGCCCCGATCGGCCTCGGGGTCCAGGAGACGAGGAGCTGCAGTCGTGAAGATCGGGATCCCTCGCGAGGTCAAGGACCACGAGTACCGCGTGGCGATCACGCCCTCAGGCGTCAGGGAGCTGGTCGCGCACGGGCACGAGGTCTTCGTCGAGAAGGACGCCGGCGTCGGCTCCTCGATCACCGATGACGAGTACGTCGCTGCGGGGGCCTCGATCATCGGAGCGGCTGACGACGTGTGGGCGATCGGCGACCTCGTCCTGAAGGTGAAGGAGCCGGTTGCCGAGGAGTACCACCGGATGCGGGCCGGGCAGGTGCTGTTCACCTACCTGCACCTCGCGGCGTCCCGGGCCTGCACGGACGCGCTGCTCGAGGCCGGCGTCACCGGAGTCGCCTACGAGACCGTGCAGCTCCCCGACCGGTCCCTGCCCCTGCTCGCCCCGATGTCGGAGGTCGCCGGCCGGATGGCGCCCCAGGTGGGGGCGCACTGCCTCGAGCGCGCGTCGGGGGGACGCGGTGTCCTCATGGGTGGCGTCTCGGGCGTCTACGCCGCGAAGGTCGTCGTCCTGGGCGCAGGCGTGTCGGGTCTGAACGCGGCGGCGATCGCCCTCGGCATGCAGGCGGAGGTCCTGCTGCTCGACAAGAACATCAGCCGGCTGCGCGAGGTCGACCGGATCTACCAGGGCCACATGCAGACGGTGGCGTCCAACACCTACGAGATCGAGCAGGCGTGCCTCGACGCGGACCTGGTGATCGGCGCGGTGCTCGTGCCCGGCGCGAAGGCGCCGACCCTGGTCACCGACGAGCTGGTTGCCGCCATGAAGCAGGGTTCGGTCCTCGTCGACATCTCCGTCGACCAGGGCGGCTGCTTCGAGTCGACCCGTCCGACGACCCACTCCGATCCCACCTATGAGGTCAACGGCTCGTTGTTCTACTGCGTCGCCAACATGCCGGGCGCGGTGCCGAACACCTCGACCTACGCGCTCACCAACGTGACCCTTCCGTACGCGCTCGAGATCGCGAACCGGGGGATCCGTGAGGCCGCCGCTCTCGACCCCGCGCTGGCGCTGGGGGTCAACACGGTCAGTGGCAAGGTCACCTACGCCCCGGTCGCCGGGGCTCACGGCCTGCCCCTGGTCCCGCTCTCCGAGGTGCTCGTCTGAGCTCCGCGGAGAGCGTCGTGCAGGCCTACCTCGACCACCTTGCCGTCGAGCGCGGTCTCGCAGCGAACACGTTGTCCTCCTATCGGCGCGACCTGCGCCGGTACGCCGAGCACCTCGCCGCCTCCGGCGTCGTGGGCCTGGACGCCGTGGGGGAGCAGGACGTCACGGAGTTCCTGGCGTCCCTGCGTTCGGGCAGTGAGGAACATCCACCGCTGTCGGCCGCGTCGGCCGGCCGCACCATCGTGGCCGTCCGGGGGCTGCACCGCTTCGCGCTCCGCGAGGGGGTCACGACCACCGATCCGTCCGCCGCGGTCCGTCCCGCCCCGCCGCCCCGCCGCCTGCCCAAGGCCATCAGCGTGGAGGAGGTCGGCCGCCTGATCGCCGCGGCGGGAACCGCCGACCGACCCCACCTGGCTCTGCGCGACCAGGCCCTGCTGGAGCTGCTCTACGGCACCGGGGCGCGGATCTCGGAGGTGGTGGGGCTGGCCGTCGACGACCTGGACCGGACCGCCGGCCTGGTCCGGCTCAACGGCAAGGGCGGCAGGCAGCGGATGGTCCCGGTCGGGTCCTACGCGAACCGCGCGGTCGAGCAGTACCTGGTCCGGGCGCGGCCGCGGCTCGCGGCGGCCGGGCGCGGCTCGCCCGCGCTGCTGCTCAACGCCCGGGGCGGGGCGCTGTCGCGCCAGAGCGCGTGGACCGTGCTCCGGGCGGCCGCCACCCGGGCGGGCCTGACCTCGGAAGTGTCGCCGCACACGCTCCGGCACTCGTTCGCGACCCACCTCCTCGACGGCGGCGCCGACGTACGCGTCGTGCAGGAGCTGCTCGGACACGCGTCCGTCACGACGACCCAGATCTACACCCTCGTCACCGTGGACCGGCTGCGCGAGGTCTATGCGGGAGCCCACCCGCGCGCCCGCGCCTGACCGGACGCGCGCGTGCGGCACCGCCGGAAGTTATCCACACCCTCTCGGCGTGTCGCCCACAGATTCGTCCTCGGCGTTGTAAGGCAGCTCCCCGAGGCCGTACAGTCCCGACGTCGCCAAGGGCACTCGGCGAGAAGTCGCAACAGCACTCAGTCCCCAGAGAGGCACGTGCACTTGTGAG
>FSWJ01000747.1_pt1 | contig 15876 bp, 16 predicted proteins | sample 1637851 | NCBI WGS metagenome assembly FSWJ01 (sample SAMEA3914789, study PRJEB12502) | metagenome | biome: forest; material: soil | place: Canada | collected 2011-07-03 | depth 0.3 m | reverse complement strand
CACGACGCCGACGGGAACGAGCCCGCCGGGCCGACCGGACCCGGCTGCCTCGCGGCGGCTCGGGTGGGAGGTGGGGCCTCCGCTTGCTCGGCCGTCCGCCGTCGAACTGGTGGCGGATGGCCGGGTCGCGTCTGAAAGGGTAGCAGGATGCAGCCCGATGCCACCCGTGACCTCGCGGAGGTGCCGGCGGCCGAGGTCATCTCGGCCGTCGCGGTCCATCTGATGAGCGCCGCCGCGGTCAAGTGCGGCCTCACCGAGCAGGGCACGGCGACGCTCGACCTGGACGAGGCCCGCAAGCTCATCACCGCCCTCGCCGGCCTCGTCACCGCGGCCCGGCCGGACCTGGGCGTCCACGCCGCTCCGCTGCGCGACGGCCTGCAGGCGCTCCAGCGGGCGTTCCGGGAGGCCTCGCCGCTCCCCGACGAGCCCGGTGACGGCCCCGGTGAGAGGCTCACCGGCCCCGTCTGAGCCGGCTCCCGCGCCGGAGCACGTCCTGGCCCGGTCCGCGGAGCGCCACCTGCGCGAGGTCGAGGCCCGCCGCGGGCAGCCGCGGCCCCAGCCGGTCGGCGATCCGCTGCGCCAGCGCCGCCAGCGCCGCCGGTCCGAGCGGCACGCGTGGCACCACACCCAGGACGGGGCCGTCCGGGCCGTCCAGGAGCCGGGCCGCCCGCAGCCCCTCCCCGGCAAGCACGGCGCGCAGCGCCGCCACCAGGTCCTCGGGCGCGGGAGCGGCCGGCTCGCGGAGCTCCGTGTCGGCGTGCCGCGTCGCGACGCTGCTGCCGGCGACGGGAACCCAGCCCTCGGCGAGCGTCGGCAGCTCGGTGAGCGCGACCGCGGCTCCGGAAGGGTCGAGCAGGACGGCGGAAGCACCCTCGCCGACGGCCGCAGCGCAGGCCTGGGCGCCCGTGAGCGGGACAGGCCGGGCCTCCGCGCGCCAGCCCTGGAGGGAGGCCAGGTCGGGGAAGACAGGGAGTGCCCGGCTCCCGTCGGGCGCCTCGAGCAGAACGACCGCCATCGCGGCTGTCGACTCCACCCGCAGGCCGGTCGCCGCCGCGGTGTGCTCCGCGGTCGAGGTGGCCGTGACGGCGGCGAACACCCTGGCCCCGACGAACGCCGCCAGCAACTCCCCGCGCTCCCCGGGTCGCCGCAGGGCGAGCGCGAGGCGCGCGTCCGCCTCGCCGGTGTCGGTCACCCACGGCACGCTAGCCGGGACGGCTCAGCTGTCGACGTGGGCCGCGGACAGGATCACCGTCGCGTCGTCGATCGCCTTCACGGCCCGGTTCCGGTCCTGGTAGCCCGCCAGCAGGAAGGAGAACCGGACGAGGTGGCCGTCGGCGGTGCTGGTCCAGCCCGCGAGGGTCCGCACGAAGTCCAGGCTCCCGGTCTTGGCGCGGGCGCGGCCCTCGGCGGCGGTGCCGCACATCCGCTTCTTCAGGGTGCCGTCACGGCAGGCGATCGGCAGGGTCCCGAGCAGGGAGCGGTAGAGGTTGCTCGACTCGGCCGCTGCCAGCAGCGAGACCTCCCCGGCCGCCGACTGCCGGTCCTGGCTGGACAGGCCCGACCCGTCCGCCACGGTGCCGACCGTCACGCCGAGCGGCTCGAGGAGGTCGTGGACGGCGGCAGCCCCGGCCGCGGTGCTCCCGACGCCTCGCCGTACCCGTCCGAGCTCCTTGAGCAGGAGCTCCGCCCCGAAGTTGTCGGAGTTCTTGTCGATCGCGCGAACCAGGTCCGAGACCAGCGCGGAGGAGTGCTCGGCCACCACCCGTGCGCCCGCCGGCACGTGGGCCCGGCCGATCCGGGCCGACACCGTGACGCCGTGCTTGGCGAGCAGCTGCTGGAACAGTGCGGTGTTGGCAGCCGCGGGATCGGCGAGGAAGGCCTTGTCCCGGCGCCACTGGTTGCCGTCGACGGCCAACGCCGACAGCGGCCCCGCGTCGTCCGGCACGAAGGTGCTCTTCCATCCGGGGCCGTGACGGACCTGGTCGTAGCGGAAGTCGTCCACGAAGAGCCGGCCGTCGACGTGGCGGATGCCGTTGGCGGCGACCGCGGCGGCCAGGTGGTCCAGGTGGGTCGCCGTCAGGAACGCGTCCCCGCCGCCGACCAGGAACAGGTTGCCCGGCTGCCGATTGCCGACGCGGGGCCGCGTGGCCTGCACCCTCGTCCAGAGCCTGCCGTTGGGGGTCAGTGCCCTGAGCGCGGCAAAGGACGTGAAGAGCTTCTCGGTCGAGGCCGGCGGGACGGCCGCCGTCGCGCCCTGCCGGAAGACCTCGCCGACGCCGGCGACGTCGACCGCCGCCACCACGGACGAGGCCGTGCTCTGCCCGAGCGCGGCCTGCAGCCTGCGCTGCAGGTCGGCGACCGCGGCCGACGAGGCGCCCACCGGCACGAGGGCGGGTGCCGCGTCGCCGGGGCCACCGGCGGGAGCCGTCACCGGGACGGCAAGGGCGACCGCGAGCGCGGTGGGAAGCAGGACTCGGAGCACGATCACCCTTCAGGTCTCGGCAGGGACAGCCCTGCCATCGAGGTCAGGACCGGGTGTCCTGCGGATTGTCCAACAGCTTCCTGAGCGCGAGCACCGCGTCGACAGCCGCGTCGCCGTCGTTGCTCTGGATCGCGAGCAGCGCGACCGTCTCGTCATCGTGCAGTTCCAGCTGCGCCCAGGGGGCGTTTTCGGGCAGGTCGACCGAGACGACCACGCCCCAGGGGAAGTGCCGGTCGCCCAGCACGTTGCGGACCCAGACCCCCTTCTCGTCGGCGCGGACCCGTGCCCTCGTGAACCCCAGGACGACCGCGGCGAGCAGGACCCCGACGCCGAAGAACGCGACCTGGTCCGCGGGCCCGAACACCTGCCCGCCGCCCGATCCCGCCGGGAGCAGGAGAGCCAGCACGGCGAAGACGACCAGGACCACGGCGGCCACTGCCCGGCACACGTAGGTGAGCCGGCGCGGACGTACCTCGAGGCTCATGCGGCCGCCACGCGCCGCGGCGTCACGGCTCGCCCCGACCACTGGTCGCCACGGCCGCCAGGGTGAGGGCCGCGGCCACGATGGTCGTCAGGGCGACGCCCCGTCCTAGGTCGAGGGGGACCGCTCCGACGATCTGGCCCGCGGTCGTCGCCAGCGCCAGCCTCAGGACCCCGAGTCGGCGCACCGTGAGGGCCGCGACGAAGACGAAGGACGCCCCGAGCGGGCCGCCGAGGTAGAGGTGCCAGTGCTGGAGGTCGGGCCAGCCCCGGGCGTGCACGCCGACGACCAGCGCGCGCAGGCCCAGGCCGAGCAGGAGCCCGGCCGTCCCGACGACGAAGTTCACGAACGTCGCGACGACGGCGTCGGTGGCGTCGCGGACCCGGCCGTTGACGGCCTGCTGGAAGCTCGTCAGGGCACCCGCGAGCACGACGAGGACCAGTAGCAGCGGCCGGCCGCCGTGGACACCGCCGGCCGCACTGATGCCGATCGCCACCAGGCAGAGCAGGGCACCCGCGACCCGCGGTGCCGTCAGCGGGCGCATGCCGCCGGGCCCGAGCCCGATGCGGTCGACGAGCAGGCCACCGACCGTCGACCCGGCCACGAGGGCCACCGTCAGCGGCGCGACCCCGATCAGCGGGGCCGCCGTCGCGCCCACGGCGACCATGCTGGCACCGCCGAGCCCGCCGAGCCGCGACCACCACGGGACGTCCTTCAGGGAGCGCAGCGTCGCTCTCGACCGTGGCAGGGCCGCGAGCAGCACGGAGACGACGACGAGACCGGCGGAGAAGGAGACGACCGCGGCCAGGAGCGGGTCGGCCAGGACGGAGCCGAGGTCGCCGTTGACGCGCTGCTGCGCGGCGACCATCGCCCCGGACGCGAAGGCGGCGAGGATCGCGGTCCCGCCCGGGACGTGCCGGGGCGGGACAAGGCGGCCGGTCGGGCTGGAGTCGGCCCGCGTCACTCGACGATCTTGGAGATGGGCAGCTCGAGGATGTCCCGGGCACCGGCGGCCTTCAGCGCCGGGATGAGGGTGTTGACGCCCCGCTTCGGGACCACCGTCTCGAGCGCCTTCATGTCACTGTGGGCGAGCTCCATCACCGTCGGCGAGGCCATCGCGGGCAGCTCCGCGATCACGGCCTCGAGCTGTTCCGAGGGGACGTTGAGCTTGAGCAGGACGTGTCCCTTGGCCCGCAGCGCGCCCTGGATGAGGACGACGAGGTCGTCCATCGCAGCGCGCTTGGCGGGGTCCTCGTAGGCCTCACGGTTGGCGATGAGCTCGGTACGGCTGGTGAGGAGGGTGGCGATCACCTTCAGGCCGGCCTTGCGCAACGACGAGCCGGTCTCGGTGAGGTCCACGATCGCGTCGACGATGTCGGGGATCTTCGCCTCGGTCGCGCCGTGGCTGGTGAAGACCTTCGCCTTGACGCCGTGCTCCTCGAGGTAACGGCGGGTGGTGGCAGGCATCTCGGTCGAGATGCGGACGCCGTCCGGCAGGTCGGCCGCGGACTCCCACGGCGACTCCTTGGGCACGGCCAGGACGACCGACACCACGGCCTCCCCGGCCCGGCCGCCGCCGATCTCACCGAGGCTCACGACGTCCGCGCCCGTCTCGGTGATCCAGTCGCGGCCGCTGATGCCGAGGTCGAAGATGCCCTGCTCGACGTACGTGGGGATCTCCTGCGGTCGCAGGAACCGGACCTTGTCGATCCGCGGGTCGTCGACCTTGGCGTGGTAGTCGCGGTCGGACCCCCGTACGACCGTGAGGTCGGCGGAGCTGAACAGGTCGAGGACCTGCTTCTCGAGGCTGCCCTTGGGGAGCACGACGGCAAGCATCTAGGAACTTCCTGTGCGGAGGGATCGGAGGATGCGGGCGGTGTCGAGGGCGGCGAGGACGGCCTCGCGTCCCTTGTCCTCCCGGGAGCCGGAGAGACCGGCCCGGTCGAGGGCCTGCTGCTCGTCGTCGACGGTGAGGACACCGTTGCCGACCGGGGTGTGGCTGTCGAGGGAGATTCGCGTCAGCCCGTAGGTCACCGCGTCGCAGACGTACTCGAAGTGCGGGGTGCCACCACGGATCACGACGCCCAGCGCGACGACCGCGTCGTGCGTCGAGGCCAGGCACTGCACCACGACCGGGAGCTCGACGGCGCCGGCGACCCGCACCACCGTCGGCTCCTGCACCTGGCACTCCGCGGCGGTCCGCAGCGCGCTGTCGAGCAGCGCGGTCGTGACCCCCTCGTGCCAGCGGGTCGCGACGAGAGCCAGGGTCAGGTTGCGGGCGTCGAACGGGGTCGCGCCCGGGCGGCCCTCGCCGCTCACGAGCCGTCCAGCACGTCGTCGGTACTGCCGTCGGTGTCCTCGTCCTCGAACGCCGCCAGACCCGGCAGGTCGTGGCCCATCCGGTCCCGCTTGGTCTTCAGGTAACGGAGGTTCTCCTTGGTGGGGTGGGCCGCGAGCGGCACCCGACCCACGATCTCGAGGCCGTAGCCCTCGAGCCCCACCCGCTTCGCGGGGTTGTTGGACAGCAGGCGCATCGTGCGGATCCCGAGGTCGACGAGGATCTGGGCGCCGGTGCCGTAGTCGCGGGCGTCGGCGGGCAGCCCGAGCTCGAGGTTGGCGTCGACCGTGTCGGACCCACCGTCCTGCAGCTGGTAGGCCTGCAGCTTGTGCATGAGGCCGATCCCCCGGCCCTCGTGGCCGCGGACGTAGAGGACGACGCCCCGTCCCTCGTCCGCGACGGTCTTGAGAGCGGCGTCCAGCTGCGGGCCGCAGTCACAGCGCCGGGAGCCGAACACGTCGCCGGTGAGGCACTCCGAGTGGACCCGGACCAGGATGTCCTTGCCGTCGCCGAGGTCGCCCTTGACCAGCGCGACGTGGTCGGTGCCGTCGAGCACCGACTCGTAGCCGACGGCCACGAAGTCACCGTGCTTGGTGGGGATCTTGGCCTCGGCGACCCGCCGTACCTGCTTCTCGGTGCGGCGCCGCCAGGCGATGAGGTCGGCGATCGAGATGATGGCCAGGTCGTGCTGGGCGGCGAACACCCGCAGCTCCGGGAGCCGCGCCATGGTGCCGTCCTCCTGGACGATCTCGCAGATCACGCCGGCAGGACGCAGGCCCGCGAGCCTGGCCAGGTCGACCGCCGCCTCGGTGTGGCCGGGGCGCCGCAGGACGCCGCCGGGCTTGGCCCGGAGCGGGAAGACGTGCCCCGGCCGCACCAGGTCGTAGGCGGAGGTGTCGGGGTCGCCGAGGAGCTGGATCGTGTGCGCGCGGTCGGCCGCGCTGATGCCGGTGGTGACGCCCTCCCGCGCGTCGACGCTGACCGTGAACGCCGTCTGCATCCGCTCGGTGTTGTGCGGCGCCATCTGGCCGAGCTGCAGGTGGTCGAGGACGTCCTCCTCCAGTGGCACGCACAGCAGCCCGCGGCAGTGCGTCATGGTGAACGCGACGAGCTCCGGGCTTGCCATCTGGGCCGCGAAGACGACGTCGCCCTCGTTCTCGCGGTCCTCGTCGTCGACCACGACGACCGCCTTGCCGGCGGCGATGTCGGCGATCGCCCGCTCGATGGTGTCGAGCCCGCTGCGCTCCTGTGCGGGGACCGTCATGCGCGTGCCGCCAGCAGCTTCTCGACGTACTTGGCCGTGATGTCGACCTCCAGGTTGACCGGTTCGCCCGGGCCCTTGGGGCCGAGCGTCGTGAGCTCGAGGGTCGTGGGGATGAGGCTCACCTCGAACCAGCCCGTCTCGACCGCGCTCACCGTGAGCGAGACCCCGTCGACGGTGATGGAGCCCTTCTCCACGACGTACCGGTCGAGGTCCCCCGGCAGGCTGATGCGGACCACCGTCCAGTGCGCCGAGGGTGCCTTGGTCACGATCGTGCCGGTGCCGTCGACGTGCCCCTGGACGAGGTGCCCGCCGAGGCGGTCCTGCAGCCGGACGGCGCGCTCGAGGTTGACGCGGCTACCGACGGTGAGGGCGCCCAGCGACGACCGGTCGAGGGTCTCCTGCATGACGTCCGCGGTGAACGCGCCGGCCTCGTTGGCGACGACCGTGAGGCAGACGCCGTTGACCGCGATCGAGTCGCCGTGCCTGGCGTCGCTGGTCACGACCGGCCCTCTCACGGTGATGCGGGCCGCGTCCGGGAGGTTCTCCCACGCGGTCACCTCGCCGAGCTCTTCGACGATGCCGGTGAACACCTAGGGCCTCCTGAGCGTGAGTCGTACGTCCTCGCCGAGGCGGGTGACGTCGGTGAGGTGCAACCGCAGGGCGTGGTCGATCGTTCCGATACCCAGATTGTCGAGGACCGCCGGACCGGTCCCGAGCAACGCGGGGGCGACGTACGCCACAACCCGGTCGACCAGGCCCTCGCGGAGGAACGCGCCGGCGAGGGTCGGGCCACCCTCGAGCAGCACGCTCACGACCTCGCGGCCGGCGAGGGCCTGGAGCAGTGCGGTGAGGTCGACCCGGTCGCCTCCGCCCACCACCAGCGTCCGGTCCTCGCCGTACGACGGTCCGGTGGTCACCACGAGCGTGCGGGCGCTGTCGTCCAGCACCTTCGCGGTGGCCGGGGTACGGCCGTGGCTGTCGAGGACCACGCGGAGGGGTTGGCGACCGGGACTCGGCCGGACGGTGAGCGCCGGGTCGTCGGCGAGGACGGTGCCGACCCCGACCACGATCGCGTCGACCTCCGCACGGAGCCGGTGGACGTCGGCACGCGCCGCAGGCCCGGTGATCCACTGCGAGGTCCCGTCGGCCGCGGCGACCCGGCCGTCGAGGGTCGCGGCGTACTTCCAGGTGACCAGCGGCCGGCCCGTGCGCTGCCGGTGCAGCCAGGCGCCGAGCGGGCCCTCGGCCACCTCGTCCTCGAGGAACCCGGTGACGACCTCGACGCCCGCGTCGCGCAGGGCCTGCGCGCCGCCACCGGCGAGGGCCGTCGGCTCTCCGCAGGCGACGACGACCCGGGTGATGCCGCCGTCGAGGAGGGCCTGCGTACAGGGGCCGGTGCGCCCGGTGTGGTTGCACGGCTCAAGGGTGACGACGGCGGTGTGGCCGCGACCGGCGGCCTGCCCCAGGGCCATGACCTCGGCGTGCGCGCCCCCCGCGGGCTGCGAGGCGCCCTCGCCGACGACCGCTCCTCGGGCGTCGAGCACCACGGCGCCGACGGCCGGGTTGGGGCTGGTGGTGCCCAGCACGGCGCGCGACAGCTCCACCGCTCGCCGCATCACCGGCTCCAGGTCCACTGCCCACCTCCCCTGCTCCTGCTCCGGGGACGACGAGCAGCGCGCAGCCCGACGACTGCCCACCGCCCGCGCGCTGCCTCTCCTCCGGACTCTCACCGTCGGTCCAGGAATCTCGCCTGGTCCACCGCTGGCTGGCTGCGAGCGGGTCGCGGACTGTCACCGCCGGTTCGGAATTGCACCGACCCCGGAGCGCGCGTGACTGCCGTGGACAGTCTCGCACGCGTCCGCTCAGCCCCGTCTGTCGACCGCCACGTGCGAGCCGCTCACCGACTTCGCCACGGTCTTCATCTCGGTCGCGGAGGCCACCACGGCCCGGAAGTCGCGCTCGCCGCCGCGGTGCGCCGCCACGCCGACGCTCACCGAGACGAGCGCCTGGTGGCGGCGCTCGCCGCGGCGGTCGACGACGTCGAGCCAGCCCCGCTCGGCGTCGACCGCGTCGTAGTGGCTCCGGGACAGCGCGTCGAAGTCGGCGACCGCCGCGTCGGACAGCGGCTCGGACTGCTCGGGCGTGCAGACGACCACGAAGTCGTCACCGCCCACGTGGCCCAGGAAGGCCGGGGGCCCGTCGGCCCGGGTGACCGCACGCTGCAGGCAGGCGGCGAGCAGCAGGAGCAGCTCGTCCCCCCGCTGGAAGCCGTAGGCGTCGTTGAAGCCCTTGAACTCGTCGAGGTCGACGTGGCAGATGGCGTAGGGCAGGCCCGATGCCGCCCTGGACGCGATCTCGACCTCGATGCGGTGGTTGCCCGGGAGGCCGGTGAGGGGCGACAGGGCCCGGATGTCGGCCGTCCGCCGGAGCGTCGCCCCGACGCGGGTCACCAGCTCCAGCGTGTCGAACGGCTTGACGACGTAGTCGTCGGCGCCGGAGCTCAGGGCCAGGACCCTCTCGACCCCGTTCGCCCGTCCAGTGAGGAGGATCACCGGCAGCGACGCCGTCGGAGGGTTGGCGCGGAGCCGTCGCAGCAGGTCGACGCTGTCGACCCCTGGGGCCTGGACGTCGAGCAGGACGAGGTCGGGACGGGTCTGGACGGCCCGCTCGAGGGCGAGGTTCCCGTCGCCCAGGACGTCGACGTCGTAGCCCTCGAGCTCGAGGTCGCCGGCGAGGAAACGGGCCATGACAGGGTCCTCGTCGACGACCAGGATCCGCCCGCTCACGGTCTAGCCTCGCGCTCTCCGCGCCGCGGCGCGGAGGCTTTCGACCGCGGCGGCCGGGTCGGCTGCGCCGTACACCGCGTTGCCCGCGACGAAGACGTCGGCACCGGCCTCCGCGCACCGCTCGATGGTCTCGGCGCTCACCCCGCCGTCGACCTGGAGCCAGACGTCGAGGTCGCCGATGGCCTTCCTGGCGCGCCGGATCTTCGGGACGACGACGTCGAGGAACTTCTGCCCACCGAAGCCGGGCTCGACGGTCATGATCAGGAGCAGGTCGAGCTCGGGCAGCAGGTCGACATACGGCTCGACCGCGGTCGCCGGCTTCAGCGCCATGCCCGCCCGCGCACCCGCCGCCCGGAGGTTGCGGGCCAGCCGGACCGGGGCGGCGGCGGCCTCGACATGGAAGGTGACGCTGCCTGCACCGGCTTCGGCGTACTGCGGCGCCCACCGGTCGGGGTCGTCGATCATCAAGTGGCAGTCGAGGGGGATCGTCGTGCTCTTCAGAAGCGACTCCACGACCGGGAGCCCGAGGGTCAGGTTCGGGACGAAATGGTTGTCCATCACGTCGACGTGCAGCCAGTCGGCGGCGCCTTCGACCCGGGCCGCCTCCTCGGCCAGACGCGCGAAGTCCGCCGTCAGGATGCTCGGGGAGATCAGCGTGCGGGCCATGGGTCCACCCTAGGGGCAGGACGAGGTCCCGGCGGCCAGGTTGTGGCCGGTTCGGCCCGGCGATCAGGCCCGCAGGCGCAGGACGGCCAGGAACATCGCATCGGTCCCGTGCCGGTGCGGCCAGAGCTGCACGGCCGGCCCCTCCCCCAGCTCGGGCACGCCGGGCAGGAGCGGCCGGGCGTCGAGCTGCTCGAGGGCCGGATGGCGCCGGAGCACGTCGAGGACGGGGACGGCCGTCTCGGCGAGGTGGGGCGAGCAGGTCACGTACGCGAGGACCCCACCAGGACGCAGGAGGCGTACGGCGGCGTCGAGCAGCTCGCCCTGGAGGGTGGTGAGCCCCGGCAGGTCCGCGGGCTGGCGCCGCCATCTGGCCTCCGGGCGGCGGCGGAGGGCGCCGAGGCCCGAGCACGGCGCGTCCAGCAGGACCCGGTCGGCGCAGCCGTCCGGGAGCGGAGGGGTCCGGGCGTCGGCGGTGACCACCTGGCGCACGCCGGACGAGCGGACCAGCGCGGCGCGGTGCGGCTGGAGCTCGAGGGCCACCAGCCTGGCGCCGCGCTCGGCCGCGATCCCGTCGAGGAGGGCTGCCTTTCCTCCGGGGCCGGCGCACAGGTCCACCCAGGTGGCGTCAGGACCCTCGAGCGGTACGAGGGTGAGGGCGACGGCGACCAGCTGGCTGCCCTCGTCCTGCACGGCGGCACGGCCGTCGCGGACCGCGGCCAGGTCGCCCGGGCTGCCGCCGTCCTCCAGGCGCACCGCGCGCGCCGACCAGGGACCGGCGGTGCCGCCCGAGTCGGCCACGAGCTCGTCCCGGGACATCCGGCGGGCGACGAGGTGGACCTGGGGACGCTGGTCGTCGGCGAGCAGGGCGGCGCGGGCCTCGTCGAGGTCGCCGCGCAACGCGTCCCGGAACGCCTGGGCGACCCAGCGCGGGTGCGCGGTGTCGAGGGCGACCGCGTCGACGGCGTCGTCCGGGCGGAGCTGTGCCAGCCAGGCGTCGAGGTCCTGTGCCGCCACCTTGCGCAGCACGGCGTTGGTGAAGCTCGCCGGGCCTGCGCTCAGGACGGTGCGGGCCACGTCCACGGTCGCCGACACCGCCGCGTGCGACGGGATCCTCGTGCGGAGCAGTTGGTAGGCGCCGAGCCGCAGCACGTCGAGGACCGGCGGGTCGACCTGGCCGAGCGGCCGGTCGACGCTCACCTGCAGGACGGCGTCGAGCTGTCCCTGAGCCCGCAGCGTCCCGTAGGCGAGCTCGGTGGCGAGCGCCGCGTCCCGGCCACGCAGGTTCCGCTCGCTGAGCAGCCTCGGAAGCACCAGGTTGGCGTAGGCCCCGTCGACCCGGACCGCCTTGAGCACGTCGTAGGCGGTGAGCCGCACGGGGTCCCACGTGGGCTTGTGGAGCTGTGGCCGGCTCGGCCGCGGCGGCCCGTTGCGGCGCGGCGGCCTGCTCGGCGCGGTCACGTGAAGCCCTCGCCCGGTTCCGGGCGCAGGCCGCGGAGCCAGTCGGCGGCCGGCATCTCGGCCTTGCCCTCGGGGCGGACGGCGCCGAGCCGGACGGCCCGGGTCGCGGTGCCGACCAGGTCGCCCTCGAGAGCCGCGGGGGGCAGCTCGGACGCGGTCAGGGACACCGGACCGAGCTTCACCCGCCTGCCCCGGAACGTCGTCCACGCGCCGGGCGCCGGGGTGCAGGCCCGGACGAGCCGGTCCACGTGGAGCGCCGGGGCGGTCCAGTCGACGCGGGCGTCGTCGACGCCGATCTTGGGAGCGAGCGACACGCCCTCCGTCGGCTGCGGCATCGCCTGGACCGTGCCGTCCTCGAGCCCGTCGAGGGTGGCCACGAGCAGGCCCGCCCCGGCCGTGGCGAGGCGGGCCAGCAGGTCGCCGCTGGTGTCGCCGGGCCGGACCGGCTCGGTGAGCATCCCGAAGAACGGTCCGGTGTCGAGGCCCTCCTCCAGCAGGAAGGTCGTGGCTCCGGTGACCTCGTCGCCGGCGAGCACCGCGTGCTGCACCGGGGCGGCGCCGCGCCAGGCGGGCAGCAGCGAGAAGTGCAGGTTGACCCAGCCGACCCGGGGGATCCCGAGCGCGCTCCGCGGGACGATCGCGCCGTAGGCGACCACCGGCGCGACGTCGAGGTCGAGCTGCGCCAGCCGGGACTGGAAGTCGGGGTCGCGCGGGTGGGTGGGCGTGAGCACCTCGAGCCCCGCCGCGGCGGCCCGCTCCTTGACCGGGCTCGGCCGGAGCGCGCGGCCGCGCCCGGCCGGCGCATCGGGACGGGTGATGACGGCGACCACCTCGTGGCGGCTGCCCAGCAGCCCCTCGAGACTGGGGACCGCGACCTCCGGGGTGCCCGCGAAGGCGAGCCTCAGAGCACGTTCCCGAAGAGCGGGTGGGGGCTGGCCTTCACGACCGGCACCGGCTGGTTGGCCCAGTCGGCGTCGCGGACGGCCGCGAGCGCCAGCTTCTTGGTCTCGGGGTCGAGCCGGTCGACGAACAGCACGCCGTCGAGGTGGTCGGTCTCGTGCTGGACGCAGCGCGCCAGCAGGTCACGGCCCTGGACCGTGACGGGGTCGCCGTACATGTTCTGGCCGTGCGCGACGACCTCGGCCATCCGGACGCAGTCGAAGGTGAGACCGGGCAGCGACAGGCACCCCTCCTCGCCGTCCATGGTCTCGTCGTGCGGGAAGTGCAGCACCGGGTTGACCAGGTGGCCGACGACGTCCTCGACGTCGTAGGTGAACACGCGCAGGCCGACCCCGATCTGCGGCGCCGCCAGGCCGACGCCCGGGGCGTCCTGCATGGTCTCGGTGAGGTCCTTGACGAGGGTCCGCAGCTCCTTGTCGAAGGTCGTCACGACCGCCGCCTTGGTGCGCAGCACCGGATCGCCCATGAGACGGATAGGTCGAAGTGCCACGTCTCCAGTCTAGAGCGCCGCGCCGCGAGCCTCATCCCAGGGAGAGCGGGTCCATCTCGATGCGCACCGGCTCGGCCTTGCGGGCGCTCCGCACGCCTGCGGCGGCCTTGAGCGCCGTGGCGAGCGCGGCGCCCTGGGCCCGCGGCACGCGCACGAAGGCGCGCTCGCCGTCGCGCTCGGGCACCGGGCCGAGAACCTCGCCGACGTCGAGGGAGGCGAGCAGGTCGGCCACCGCGGCCGGACTGCCCGTCACCGACGCCATCCGGGTCGCCGGCGGGAAGCCGAGCGCGGTGCGGTCGGCGAGCTCCCGGGCCGCGGCGCCGGCCGGGTCCCACCGCACGAGCGCCTGGACCGGCACGAGGGCGTGGTCGGCCACGACGACCACCCGGCCGCCCTCCGCCGCGGGGCGGGCAAGCGCGGCCGCGGCGAGCCAGCGGCGCAGGGCCTCCTCCCCCGCCCGGAGGTCGGCCCGGGTCAGCAGCGCCCAGGCGTCGAGCAGGAGCACGGCGCCGTAGCCCCCGTCGGCCACCGGCTCCGCCCCCGGCGTGGCGACCACGAGGGAAGGACCGGCAGGTACGGCGGCCAGGACGCCGTCGCGGCCGCTCGTGCGGACCGCGGTCCCCGGGAACGCCCGGCCGAGCTCCTCGGCGGTCCGTCGCGCCCCGACGACCGAGGCACGCAGGCCGCGGCCCTCGCAGCGGGGGCAGCGCCAGTCACCGGCGAGCCGGCCGCACCACCGGCAGGCCGCCACGGCGTGACCCGAGGTCGCGTGCAGCGGCCCGGCGCACGCCGAGCACCGGGCCGGGGTGCGGTCGCGTGCGCAGGCCAGCGACGGGACGTACCCGCGGCGCGGGACCTGGACGAGCACCGGAGCACCTGCGTCGAGGGCCTGGCGTGCCGCCTCGAACGCCAGGCCCGGCACCCGGGCGGCCTGGGCCTGCGGGTCGCGTGCCAGGTCGTCCTCCGACGTGCCGTCGACCCGCGGCGCCGCGGCCCGGACGGCCGCGCGTGCGGGGACGAGCTCCTTCGCCCACCCGGTCTCGAGGAGCACCTGGGACTCGGCGGTGCGGGCGAACCCGCCCAGGAGGGCCGCGGCGCCGGCCAGGTGGGCCCGCAGGACCAGGACGTCCCGGGCATGGGCGTACGGCGAGCGCGGCTCGGCGTGCAGGTCGTCGCCGTCGTCCCACAGGACCACGAGCCCCAGGTCGGCCACGGGGGCGAACGCGGCCGCCCGCGTCCCGACGACCGCCCTCACCTCCCCTCGGCGCACCGCGAGCCAGCGCCGGTAGCGCTCGGCCGGCCCGAGGTCGGCCCGCAGGCTGACGTGCGGCACGCCCGCGAGGGCGACGCTGACGCGGTCGACGTCGCGGGCGTCCGGCACGACCACCACCGCCCCCCGCCCGGCCGCGACGGCCGCCTGGACCGCCAGCGCGACCTCGGCGGGCCAGGTCGGTCCGGGCAGGGCGGACCACACGGCGCGGGGTGATCCGGTGCCGAGGGCGTCCACGAACGCCGCGCCGGACGGGTAGCGGGACCAGCTCCCCGGCGCCGGCGCGGGCGGCGCCGGCGCGGGCGGCTTCGCCGGCTCGGCCTCCACCCTCGCGTGGCGGGGCGGCAGGGCGAGGCGCAGGACGTCGTAGAGCGTCCCGGCGCACCGGTCGGCGACCGCCCGGGCAAGAGCGGCGACCTCAGGGCCGAGAACGGGCTCCGGACTCACCAGCGACCGGAGCGGCACCAGCGCCCCTTCGTGGTCGCTCTCCCGGAGCCGCTCGAGCACGACCCCGTCGACGAGGCGCCCCGAGAACCGGACGCGGACCCGGCAGCCGGCCACGGCGGCCGCCATCGTCGCGGGGACGGCGTAGTCGAACGGCCGGTCGAGGTGCGGGACGCCGCTGTCGACCGCCACCCGGGCGACGGGGAGCTCGGTGGCGAGCGCGACGGCGCGCTGCGCCCGGGGCCGCCGGCTGCCGGCCGGGCCCAGGGAGAGCTGCTCGGCCCCGGTCACCCGAGCGAGGCTAGGTCACCCCGACGACGGCCTCGGGCCGCACTCCACACCCTCCCGGGCCGGGCCCGGAGGGGGCTACTGCCCGGCGGCCTTCCTGAGGAGCTCGGCCCGGTCGGTCGACTCCCACGTGAAGTCCTTGTTGGACCGGCCGAAGTGGCCGTACGCCGACGTCTGCGCGTAGATCGGGCGCAGCAGGTCGAGGTCGCGGATGATCGCGGCGGGCCGCAGGTCGAAGACCTCGGTGATGGCCTCCTGCAGCAGGCTGTCCTCCACCGTCCCGGTGCCGAAGGTGTCGACGAACAGGCCGACCGGCTCGGCCTTGCCGATGGCGTACGCGACCTGCACCTCGCACTTGCTGGCGAGGCCGGCGGCCACGACGTTCTTGGCCACCCAGCGCATGGCGTAGGCGGCCGACCGGTCGACCTTCGACGGGTCCTTGCCGGAGAACGCGCCGCCACCGTGCCGGGCGTAACCGCCGTACGTGTCGACGATGATCTTGCGACCGGTGAGTCCGGCGTCGCCCATCGGGCCGCCGATGACGAACTTGCCGGTCGGGTTGACCAGCAGGCGGTAGCCGTCGGTCTCGATGCCCAGGCCCTCGAGCTCGGGCTCCACGACGTGCTCGGCGATGTCGGGGGTGAGCAGGTTGACGATGTCGATGTCGTCGGCGTGCTGGGAGGAGACGACCACCGTGTCGAGCCGGGTCGGCCGGCCGTCGACGTACTCGATGGTGACCTGGGTCTTGCCGTCCGGGCGGAGGTAGGGGATCACGCCGTCCTTGCGGACCTGGGTGAGGCGCCGGGCGAGCCGGTGGGCCAGGGCGATCGGGAGCGGCATGAGCTCCGGGGTCTCGTCGCAGGCGAAGCCGAACATCAGGCCCTGGTCGCCGGCGCCCTGCCGGTCGAGCTCGTCGAGCTCGCCGTCGACGCGGCTCTCGTAGGCGGTG
>FSWJ01000770.1_pt1 | contig 15915 bp, 13 predicted proteins | sample 1637851 | NCBI WGS metagenome assembly FSWJ01 (sample SAMEA3914789, study PRJEB12502) | metagenome | biome: forest; material: soil | place: Canada | collected 2011-07-03 | depth 0.3 m | reverse complement strand
GTGAGCAGGTAGCCCTCGAGCCAGCCCTGGCACAGGTGTTCCGACAGCACCTCCATCACGCGACCGTCCGGGTCGAGGTGGTCGTCGCCCGGGATGACCTGCGCGTCCCAGGCGCGGTCGGTGACCTCGAAGACGGCCGACAGCCGGTTCGACGCGGTCTCGTCCGGACCCATGACGCGGAAGTTCGTTTGGTTGGCCGTGATGACGTCTCGCAGCAGCGCACCCAGCACGCGAGTGGGTTCGGCAAAGACCGTCCCCTGTACCGGAACGTCGACGGCGTACGAGCGGAAGTCCGGCAGCTCCAGGTCGCGCAGCAGCACGCCGCCGTTCGCATGGGGGCTGGCACTCATCCGGCGGGTGCCCGTCGGGGCGGCGGCCAGGATCGCAGGGGCTGGAGTGCCACCGACGTCGAACAGTTCCTCCGGCCGGTAGGACCGCAGCCAACTGTCGAGTAATGCCAGGTGCTCCGGGTTCTCCCTGACCGCCCCGAACGGGACCTGGTGCGCACGGAACGTCCCCTCGACCGGTAGTCCGTCGACGACCTTCGGGCCGGTCCAGCCCTTGGGGGAGCGGAGCACGATCATCGGCCAACGCCGCGGGGCATGCGGATGCCGCTTGATCCGGTCGATGTCGTCGAGAACGAGGTCGAGGGTCTGCGCCATCAACGCGTGCATCGTGGCGGGGTCGTCGCCCGCCACCACGTACGGCTCGTGGCCGTAGCCGCGGAGGAGCTCGAGCAGCTCCGGCTCGGGAATCCTGGCCAGGAGCGTCGGGTTGGCGATCTTGTAGCCGTTGAGGTGCAGGATCGGCAAGACGGTGCCGTCCCGTTTCGGATTGACGAGCTTGTTCGAGTGCCAGCTCGCGGCAAGCGGGCCGGTCTCCGCCTCACCGTCCCCGACGACGCAGGCGACCAGCAGGCCCGGGTTGTCGAACGCGGCCCCGTACGCATGGGCGAGGGAGTACCCGAGCTCACCGCCTTCGTGGATCGACCCGGGCGTCTCGGGAGCGACGTGGCTGGGGATGCCGCCGGGGAAGGAGAACTGCCGGAACAGCGCACGCATCCCGGCCTCGTCCTGCGACACGTGCGAGTAGGTCTCGCTGTAGGTCCCTTCGAGCCAGGAGGCCGCGACCAGCCCCGGGCCGCCATGGCCTGGGCCGATCACGTACATCGCCTCCAGGTCCCGGCTCTTGATCACCCGGTTCACGTGCGCGTAACAGAACGTCAGACCCGGGGTGGTTCCCCAGTGCCCGAGCAGCCGCGGCTTCACGTGCACAGCCTGCAACGGCTCCTTCAGGAGCGGGTTGTCGAGCAGGTAGATCTGCCCGACCGACAGGTAGTTCGCCGCCCGCCACCACGCATCGAGAACAGTGAGGTCTTCAGTCATCTCTCTCCCTAACTCATCCGGCGAGAAGGATCCCTAGGCACAGGGCCGACGGGCTGACAGCCCGCTGAGCGCCCCGAGGATCGCGAGCCGTGATCGGATCTTGGTGTTGGTGTGGCCGTGCCGCAGGCCGCGCGAACACGGTTGAACTGCAGGGCGGCCGCACGCGTCGCGTCGGTGCGGCGAGCAGGGCGAGTTCGGCGATCGCCGTGACCTGGACGGGACGGTCGATCCACAGCAGCTGCGATCCCTCGGCCGCCACGTCCACTGCGAACGCCGCTGCGAGCGTGTCGGCGAGCGGTATCTGGACGGATCCGTGCCGGTGCGTGTGCCGGTGGATGACGGCCGCCAGCAGCCGCCGTTCGTCCGGCGTGGGCGGCGGTCCCTGTTCGAGCGTGACGCGTGCAAGCAGCAGCGGCTCGCCGCTGGCTGGTGCCACGTCGGCGTGCGGGAGGAAGCCGCGGCAGCGCGTCGCAAGCCGAAGGTTGTACAGGGCCGCCCCGCAGCTGATGACCAACTCCCGGGCGTGCGGGTCCGGAACCTTCATGGCGCGCTGAGGTTCGATCAGGAGCTCCACCGCATCAGCGACGAGCCGGAAACGCCAAGGCTGGCTGTAATGCAGCGAAGGTGCCCGGCCCGCGACTGCGATCAGACCCCTGAGTATGTCCGGGGTGAGCAAGGCCGTCGGCGCAGCCATCGTTTGAACCTCGTGCTCTCTGATCGTCAGCTCACCGACCCTAGATCCGGCTCGTTCTGTCGCGCTGCCGGCAGAAGGCCCCCAGTCCTTGGACCTTGGACCCTTGCGCGTCGGAACCGTCGTCCTGGCCGTCGAGGCCGGCTCACGCTGCCCGCCTGGCGGCAAGCGCACGTCAGCGGAGAGGGTCGGGCACCTGACTCCACCGCACCTGGCAGGTCTGCAGCCTCAGGACCTTAGGCCCTGGCGGGCCTCCGCGGTTGCGGTCGAGGGTTGAGTACTGCGCATCCGAGGAGGACCCCGTGGCACTGCTTCCGCACGACATCGACGACTTGGCCCTCGCGCCGGTGATCCTCGCGATCGATCAACGCCTCGACGAGCTCGGAGCCCTCACACCGCACGCGCTCCTCATGAGAGTTGCGGTCGAGAGTGACCGCCCGGACTGGACGCGGGCGCAACGCGAGTCAGGCTTGTTGACGACCGTGGGGCGCTTCCTCGAACTGCACACGTGGGCGTTGTCGTGGGATGCCCGCGGCCTGCGCCTCACCCATGGTGGGCACACCGTGGTGCTTGGTGTCCCGGCTTCACTCACCGCGTACATCAACGGCACTTGACAGTCAGCTGAACCAGTCCTGGGACGAGCGGGACGCGTGCCTCAGAACCTGTCACGCGCACGGGGTCGTGCTCGGTGCCGGCTGAGGAAGCCAGGTGCGCGGAAGCCGCCGGCTCCCAGCACGAAGCCCAGGTCGTACAGGTGTCGGGAGTTGCGGGTTGCGTACACCCCGACACTGTCGTTGAAGAAGGAGACCGCGAACGTGACGGGCAGGATGAGGCCGGAGCCCAGGGCGACGCGGCCTGCCTGCCGCCAGACGGGTGTCACAGGAGTTTGCGACCGTCGATGCGGGTCGGTCGGATGCGCAGCGTGTGCCGTCGGCTCCCGTTCGCCCAGGGCACCGGCTGCGGAAGCTGAGCAGCCTGCTCGGGGGTGAGGGGCTCAGCGACCCCAGCGACGACCACGCTCCAGCCGTGTTGGGTCTGCTCGTCGATGTCGTCGACTTCGAACGCCACCCGCTCGCGGCGCTCTGCCGCTTGCAGCTTCGGCCCCGGCGCCGATCGGATCAGCAGGTCGCTGCCTGCCATCACGTAGTTCACGGGAGCGATGTCTGGGACTCCGGCGCGTGCCACGTAGGCGAGGCGACCTGTCGTGCGGCTGCCCAGCAGGTCCAGGCAGGCTTGCGGTGACAGACGCAGCAGGTCTCCGCTCTGACTGCCGCTCTTGAGGTCTTCGAGCTGCCGGGTCCGGTCTGTGACGGCGGCGCTGATTTCGATGAGGGATCGGCGTGCGTTGTCCAGCGCGGCTCCCCACAGGTGCCGTGGCAGACCGAGGACCGACAGCGGCGCGCCGCGCCGCCATCGGTCCACGGTGACGAGCCTGTCGGCGAACATCACCGGCCGGGGTCCGGACGGCGGAACAGTGCGACCTTGAGCGCCTCGTTGTCGGCAGCGCTGCCGAAGACGTCGTAGGCCTCCATCATCTCATCGAGCCCGAAACGGTGGGTGACCAGTCCGTGGCTGCTGAGCTGGCCGCCGGCGACCATGCGCAGCAGCATCGGGGTCGTCTTGGTGTCGACGAGCCCGGTCGTGATGGTGACGTTGCGGATCCAGAGATCCTCCAGGTGCAGCGTGACGGGCTTGCCGTGCACGCCGACGTTGGCGACCCGCCCGCCTGGCCGTACCAGGCGGGTGCACAGCTCGAACGTCGCTGGCACGCCGACCGCCTCGATGGCAACGTCCGCGCCCAGGCCTTCGGTGAGGTCTTGGACCGTTCCCAGGACGTCCTCATCCGGCCCCATCACGACGTCCGCACCGAGACGCTTGGCGGCGTCGAGCCGGCCGCGGGAGCTGTCGACGACGACGATGGCGCTGGGGGACAACAGTCGTGCGGTGAGGAGCGCGGCGAGTCCGACGGGACCTGCCCCCACGATCACGACGGTGTCCCCGGGGGTGACCTTCCCGTTCCGGACCCCGACCTCGTAGGAGGTGGGGAGGATGTCGGTGAGCAACAGCGCGTCCTCGTCCGAGACGCCGGCGGGTAGGACGTAGGTGGAGGTGTCAGCGAAAGGCACCCTGACCTGCTCGGCCTGGACCCCGTCGATGCGGTGTCCGAGCACCCAGCCGCCGCCCCCGAGGCACTGCCCGTAGCTGCCCTCGCGGCAGTACCGGCACGTGCCGCAGGCGGAGATGCACGAGATGAGGACACGGTCACCGGGGGTGCGTTGGCGCACTCCGGGGCCGACCTCCAGGATGGTACCGACGGCTTCGTGGCCGAGGACCCTGCCTGGTTCGCAGGTCGGGACGTCTCCTTTCAGGATGTGGAGGTCGGTGCCGCAGATCGTGACGGCGTCGATACGCACGATGGCGTCGGTGTCGTCGATCAGGGTGGGTGTCGGGACGGACTCCCAGGAGTGCCGACCAGGTCCGTGGAACACGAGTGCCTTCATCATGATCTCCTTCAGCTCAGCGGGTGAGAGTGCGAGCAGGAAGCTCGCGGCGGTCGTGGGGGATGCCGATCCGGATCCGGACGTCGAGGCCGCTGACGCCGGTGTGACCGACCAACAGCGGGTTGATGTCGAGCTCCTGGACCTCCGGCAGGTCGCGGGCGATCGCGGCCAGGGCCATCAGGACGTCGGCGGTCGCGTCGAGATCCAGCGCGGGCACGTTGCGGTAACCGTCGAACAATCGGGCGCAGCGCAGTCCGGACAGCTGCTCGAGGGCCTGCTGCCGGGTCGAGGGAGGCACCCGAATGACGCGATCGTCGAGCACCTCGGTCAGGGTGCCGCCGGCTCCGACCAGGAGCAGGGGTCCGACGGTCGGGTCGACGGTGAGACCGGCGATCAGTTCGAGACGATCCTTGGTGCTGTGCATCCGCTGGACGCACGCGCCTGTCATCGCCGCGCCGACCTGGTCCTCGAGATCGAGATAGGCCTGCCGGACCTGCTCGGGACTGGTCAGGTCGAGGGCCAGGCCGCCGATGTCGGCCTTGTGCACGACCGTGGCGCCGGCTGCCTTGAGCGCGACGGGGTAGCCGAGAGCCTCCGCTGCCGTGGCTGCCTGGTCCGGGTCGCGTACTTCGATGACCCGGGCGCAGGGGATGCCGTAGGCCGCCAACACGGCGGTGGCCTCCGTGGGGGACAGCCAGCCCTCCGAGCCCTGGTGGGTGGCCAGGACGCTGCGTGCGGTTTCCGCCGCTCCGGATGTGACAGCGACGGTGACCGCCGGGCCGCTCGCCCGTCCGCGGTTGCCGGCGTACGTCGCGGCTCGTCCCAAGGCGCGCACCGCCCGTTCCGGGAACTCGAAGAACGGCACGGTGTGGTCGAGGGACGCGGGCGCGGTGGTGAGCCCGGGGAAGGTCGCGAGGAGCGGCATGTCGTCGAACTCGGTCTGCAAGGTCGATAGGGCTTGTGCGTACGCATCCTCGCTGCCGCGTGTCAGCGGGGTGTACACGCAGACGACCGCGTCCACTCCGGGGTCGTGGAGCACCAGGCGCACGGCGGCCGCGAATTCGCCGGGTGCAATGGTGGCGAGCAGGTCGACCGGGTTGCGGACGGACGCGCCACTCGGTAGCAGGCTGGTCAGGTGCTGGGTGGTCTGCTCGGTGAGGTCGGCAACGGTCAGGCCTGCGGTTGCGCAGGCGTCGGCGGCGAGGACGCCAGGCCCGCCGGAGTTGCCGATGATCGCGACGCGCTTGCCGCGCGGCAGACGACCAGGTTCCAGGACGGAGACGATGTCGAACAGCTCGTCCAGGTCGTCGGCCCGGATCACCCCGGCCTCGTGGAGCAGTGCTTCGATCGCGATCTCGGGGGTGGTCGCGGCGGCGGTGTGCGACTGGCCTGCCATCGCACCGGAAGACGTCCGGCCGGCCTTGACGACCACAATCGGCTTCGTGCGCCCCACCGAGCGGGCGAGCCGGGCGAACTTCCGAGCGTTGCCGAACGACTCGAGGTAGAGCGCGATGACGCGGGTGCCGGGGTCGTCCTGCAGGTAGGCGAGCAGGTCGTTGCCTGAGACGTCCGCCTTGTTCCCGGTCGACACGAACAGGGACAGACCTGCGCCGCGGTGCTCCGCGTGCCTGAGGGCGGCGATCCCGACGGCCCCGGACTGGGACACCAACGCCACCGAGCCGTTGCGCGGCTGCGCGTCGCAGAACGTCGCGTTCAGCGCGACGGTCGGATCGGTGTTGACGATCCCCAGGCAGTTGGGGCCGACCAGCCGCATGCCGGCGTCGCGGCACACGCGGAGTAGCTCCTCCTGACGCGCGGCTCCTTCGGCTCCGCACTCGGCGAACCCGGCACTGAGCACGACAAGACCGCGGGCGCCGCGGGCTGCCGCGTCCTGCGCAGTGGTCAGGACCCGGTCGGAGCGGACCGCGACGATCACCAGGTCGGGAGCGTCCTGCAGCTCCAGCAGCCGGCCGCGGGAGTCGACACGGCTCACCTGTCCGGTGAACCCGCTCCGGACCACGCTCTCGTAGACCTGGCTGGCCACGCTGCCCGGTCGGGTGCTCCCCACCACCGCGATGCTTGTCGGTCGCAGCAGCGGGTCGAGCGAGGCGCGTTCGGCCTCCCGCTCGCGATGGAGCACCGCGTCCCACAGCCCAGGTGCCTCGGTAAGGTCGACTCGCAGCTCGACCACGCCGTGCGCGCTCGTGCTGCTGGTGGCGAAGCCGCTGCTCTTCAGCAGCCGGAGCATCCGGGTGTTGTCCTGCAGGACGTCGGCGGTGAAGACTCGGATGCCGTGGTGGCCTGCCAGCGCCGCCAGGTGTTCCAGGAGCAGCGCGCCGAGCCCGTGCACCTGATGCTCGTCGTCGACGAGCAGCGCGAGGTCGGCCTGGGTCGGGTCGCGTTCGAGCCGCGTGAAGCTGGCGGTCGCCACCACCTTGCCGTCGACTTCGGCGACGAGTGCCGCATTGGCGTGTGCGCCGCGCAGGACGTGATCGACGTACCAACGGCCAGGGGCGTCACTGACGCTGAAGTACCGCATCAGCCTGGTCCGGATCGTGACCCGCGCGTTCAGCGCGTCCAGCGCCTCACGATCCTCGCTGTCGAGGAGGCGGATCTGGGCGATTGCGCCGTCTCGGAGCAGGACGTCCAGCGCGAGGCCGCCGTCGAGGGCACTAGCGCAGGAGCTCATGACCTGGGCTCGGTCAGTACGACGACGGGGCTCGTCGCGTGCGTGGCGCACTGGATCGCCACCGAGCCCAGCAGCAGGCTGGCGAAGCCGCCGCGGCCGCGGGAGCCGATCACGAGCAGGTCGTCTGGTCCGGTCTCGTCGAGCAGCGCACCTGCGGTGTGGCCATAGGGAACGTGGCGCAGCACGGTCGTCGGCTCCTCGCCTTCCAGCAGGGCGAGCAGCTCGCCGTCCAGCCAGGTTCGGGCGTCCTGCTCGTAGGTGGCCTGCGGCGGCAGGCTGCCATAAGGGATCGGGATCGGTGGGGTGCTGATCACCCAGGCGTGTACGGCGACCAGCGGGCAGTCCAGGGTCCGCGCGGTGCCGAGCGCCCACCGGAAGGCTGCCTGGGAGCTGGGTGAGCCATCGAGCCCGACGACCACCCTGGCGAAGCGGTCGGCTGGGACGCCTGCCGGCACCACCATGACGGGGCTGTGCGCGTGATGCAGGAGGTACGTCGTCGCGGAGCCCAGCAGAGCGCTGGCCAACTGGCCGTGCCCGCTGCCTCCGACGACCAGGAGGGCGGCGTCGGTGCTCAGCCGGCTGAGTACCTGCGATGCCGGTCCTTGGTGGACTTCAGCCGTCATCGTGACCGCGACACAGGACGTTCGCCGCATCAGCGCCTTCTCGACGATCTCGTCGAGGATTGCCTTTGCCCAGCGCCTGCTCTCAGCCGGGTCCGGCAGCGGCATCGTGTAGGCCGTCCCGCCCGCACCCGCGCCCGCGCCCGTCCAGGTCGGCAGGGTCCAGGCGTGCACGACGCGGAGTGGTTGCCCGGTCCGCTCGGCCTCCAGGAACGCGCGGTCCAGGGCAGCTTCGGAGCCGGGGGAGCCGTCGACACCGACGATGATGTCCTTCATGACCTGGTCCTCACGTCGTGGTGATGATGTGTGCTGTCAGCCTGGCGCCGTCCTGGTAGGGAGGGCAGGGCCGCTGGCCCTCAGCTGGGGTGACACAGGTCCTGAAACGACGCGATTACGCGAGCACGTCGGTGACCTCGCGGCGTCCCGTGTGCGGAGAGCCCGTCCCGGCGGGGTAGCCGACGCGCAGCACCATCTGGGGGTACCCGGTCAGGCCGAGGGCCGTTTGCAGGCGGACGCGGTCGGCGGGCAGCTCCAACGACTGGGTCATGGGTGAGGCGACCAGCCCCTCGCAGGTGAGGGTGAGCAGCAGGTCGGACAGGGTCCACCCGCATGCGATCCAGTCCGCACGTGCATCGGAGTCGGTGCCGAGGACCAGCACGGTCGGCCGTTCGGGTACCGGTGGCTCTTGGTCGTCGACCACCGGGGTGGGATCGCCGAACTGCCGCAACGTGACGGGTGAGCCGCGGCGCGCCTCAGGTGTTCCGACATCCGCTGCCGGGACCCCTTCTGAGGGGAAGGGGGTCGCGCTGGTCCACCGGGCAGCCTCCGCTTGCATGCCTGGGTTGGTCCGCAGCACGCGATCTGCGTGGTCGGTCACGACCGCCAGGCTCAGCTGGCGGTCGTCGTCGAGGTCGGCAAGGAAGCAACCCTCAAGCTCCGCGATGCCGCGCAGCCGGTCGACGATGTGGGCCATGACGGGATCGCTGCTGAAGCGTGACCGGTCCGAGTGCCGTAGACGGGTCGCGACGTGCAGTTCCACGTCCAGCAGCGTGGCTGGACGTCGTCCGGTGACGTCGACGTGGGCGATCAGGAATGCGTCGTCAGCGTCAGGAGCCAGTTCCCAGCTCACGTCGAGGCCTTGGGCGCGTAGGTCGAGCACGAGGTGCCGGACGGCGCCTCCGCAGCTGAGCATCAGCTCGCGACCAAGGGGGTCTTCCTGGCGGAGCCAGCGAGCTGGATCGGCTCGCACGACGATGCGGTCGTCGTGACGGTGGAACGACCACGGCTGGCTGTTGTGCAGGGAAGGGGCCAGTACGGCGGTCGCGACGGCACGCACGAACTCCTGGTCGGTCAGCACGACACTGCCCTCGAGACCGACAACGCCGGCAGGACGTCGTCCAGGCTGACGATGCCGCGCAGGCGTCCGTCGACATCGAGGACCATCGCGGCCTCATGGTGAGCCTGCAGCAACACGCTGCACACCTCCGACAGAGTGCTGTCCGGGGAAAGGCATGGTGTCGCGGTGACCACCGTGAGCACCGCACGTGGCGCGGTCCCCGAGACACTCCAGGCGGTGAGCGCGTCGAGCTGGTCGACGATCCCGAGGGGGACCCTGCCGTCCGAGACGACGACGCGAGGCACCCGGTGGCGACGCATCAGCTGCCACACCTCCGACAGGGTCATCGTGGTGTTCACGCAGATGACGGGACTGGTCATGATCGTCGCCGCCGTAGGAGCTTCGACCGCGCGTGCTTCATTCGGACCTGGTGTGCTCATGGCTCCTCCTTGGTCGGGCATCAGTCTTGGGAGGGCGCACGGCAGGGGACAGGACCGAAGGTCCCGATCTGGTGCTCCCAAAGGCCCGGTTCTGCTCAAGACCCAAGTCCACCGGCATAGGGTGATCGCGGGAGGTCCTGAACATGCCGAATGTCTGGGAGAGGCGCATGCAGGGGCTGCTGTCAGCGGTCGCCTCGATCAACAGCGAGCTTGACCTGCAGGTGGTGTTGCGCCGGATCGCCGAAGCAGCGGCGACGCTGGTGGATGCCCGGTATGCAGCCCTCGGGGTCATCAGTGCTGACGGGTCGCTCGCCCAGTTCGTCACGGTGGGGATGGACGAGGAGCAGATTGCCGCGATCGGGCCCTTTCCGCACGGCTTCGGTCTGCTCGGCGAGCTGATCCGGCACCCGCAGCCGCTCCGGCTTCACGACCTCACCGACCATGAGGCGTCCTACGGATTCCCCGCACATCACCCACCGATGACCAGCTTCCTGGGCGTCCCGATCCGGGTGCGGGATCGCGTGTTCGGCAATCTCTACCTTACCGACAAGCGGTCCGGTGACTTCGACGACAGCGACGAGGAGCTGGTGCTGGGACTGGCTGCGGCCGTCGGCATCACGGTCGAGAACGCCCGGTTGTACGAAAGGAGCCGCCGACGCGAGCGCGGCGCCGCCGCGACCGCCGAGATCAACGCGAGCCTGCTTTCCGGTGCGGACCCTGAGACGGTGCTCGAGCTCGCTGCGGAACGTGCCGGCGACCTGATCGGCGCCGACATCGGCCTGATCGCGTTGCTGCACAACGAACGGCTGCTCGTCGAGGTCTCCTGGGGACCGAGCGCAACTTCCCCCAGGGCGACGCTCGCGCCGGACGGCCCGGTTGGCTCGGTCCTGACGCGCGGTGAGCCCCTTGTATTCGACCCCGATGCGCTCGGCCACGTCTGGCCCGATGTGGCGTTGGCCGGTGCGGTCGCCGTGCCCCTTGGTCCAGGGGTGTGCCTCGCCGCGCGCCGCGCGCCGGGGCTTCCGTTCTCGACGGAGGAGGTCGACGAGCTGGCGGCCTTCGCGACAGCGGCGACCGTCGCCCTCGAGCTCGCTCAACGCCGCCGCGATGCGGAGCGCACGGTGGTGTTCGCAGACCGCGACCGGATAGCCCGCGACCTGCACGACCTGGTCATCCAGCGGCTGTTCGCCACCGGTATGACCCTGGAGGGCGTAGTACGGCAGATCGGGGAGCCTGCACCGCAAGCTCGGGTGCGGCAGGCGGTCGACGAGTTGGACCAGACGATCAGGGAGATCAGGTCAAGCATCTACGCCCTCAGTCACGACCCACACCACGAGAGTGCGAGCCTACGGGTGCGGCTGCTCAGCGTTGTCGACGCCGCGGAGCAGCTCCTCGGGTTCCCGCCCACGGTGCGCCTGTCGGGGCTGCTGGACACGACCATCTCGCCGGAGATCGCCGAGCACGTGACGTCGGTGCTCAACGAGGCGTTGTCCAACGTGGCCAAGCACGCTCAGGCGACAAGGGTGAGTGTGGAGGTTGAGGCGTTCGACCACGTCGTCGTGCGGGTGGTCGATGACGGCATCGGGATACCAGCCGACGGTCGGCGCAGCGGTGTGCAGAACCTGCTGGAACGGGCGGAGTTGCTCGGCGGCAGCTTCGAGGTCGCTCAAGGGCCGGTCGGCGGGACGGAGCTCATCTGGCGGGCACCGCTGCCTCAGGGAGAAGCGTCCGTCACCGCTCCCGCGGCCGGCCGGCTCGCATCTCCGCAATGAGGACGGCGGCCTGCGTGCGCCGCACCAGACCGAGCTTGCTCAGCACCGACGAGACGTAGTTCTTGACGGTCTTCTCGGCCAGGAACATGCGCTCGCCGATCTCACGATTGGTCAGGCCCTCACTGATCAGGTCGAGGATCTTGCGCTCCTGCTCGGTGAGCACATCCAACGGGTCCTTGCGGCTGGCTTCGGTGCGCATCCGGTGCAGGACCTTCGCGGTCGCCTGCGGGTCCAGCAGCGACCCACCCCGACCGACGGTGCGGACGGCATGTACCAAGTCGCCGCCGCGGATCTGCTTCAGGACGTAGCCAGCGGCCCCGGCCATGATCGCGCTGACGAGCGCATCGTCGTCCCCGAACGACGTCAGCATCAGGCACGCGAGCTCAGGCATAACCGACTTGAGGTCTCGGCAGACGCTGATGCCGTCACCATCGGGTAGCCGAACGTCCAGAACTGCCACATCGGTCTTGAGCGCGGGGATCCTTGCCAGCGCCTCCGCTGCGGTGCCCGCCTCCCCGACCACGTGAAGGTCGGCCTCGCTTTCCAGCAGAGTCTTCAGGCCCTGGCGCACGATCTCGTGGTCGTCCAGCAAGAAAACGCGCAGCGGCGCCGCCTGGTCCATGTCGCCGAGGATGCCAGGTCGGAGTCTCGGAAGCAGCCGACGGAAGGCCCGCGTGTTCAGGACCTTGGTCCCTAGATGTGCCTGGACAACCCCGCAAGCGTGCCCTGCCCGCTGACCATCGGGCCGAAGATGATGGTCGCCGGGAGCTGGTGGACTGGTACGGCACCGACGACCCCGCAGGCGCCCACGCGATGCCGTCGGTGACGGTGCTCGCCGGGTGACCAATGCCGTCCGCTCAGGGACGTTCGGCCCTGACCGACGAATGCTGGTCGACGCGAAGGTGGACCGAGGAGGTTAGCTATGAGCCTGGCTCTGATCCCGGTCCCGCCCTGGCCGGCGGCGCCATCAGCGGACGCCGAGCCGTCCGAGCGGATGGCCTGGTACGCCGCCGTCGCCCGCTGGGCACCGTCCAAGCACAACACGCAACCGTGGCGCTTCGTCGTCCGGGGCAACGCGCTGGAGGTCTGGACTGACCCGCAGCGCAGCCTGCCGGACAGCGACCCTCATCGGCGTGAGCTGACGATTGCGTGCGGTGCAGCGCTGCACCTGGCGTGCGTGGCTGCCCGGGCCCTAGGTTTCCAGCCGCTCGTCACGGTGCTCCCCGACGGCGTGGGCGGTCTGCTCGGTCGGCTCGTCGAGACCGGGCCTTGGGCGGCGTCGCCGCAGGACCTCGAGTTCCTCGCTCTCGTCCCCCGCCGGCGGACCGACCGCGGTCCGCTCAACAGCGCGGTGCTCCCCGGCAGCGTGCCGTTCCTGCTGCAGTCCGCCGCCGCGGTGCAGGGCGCCTCTCTGCGCCTGGTCTCCACCCCCGGGGATCGCGCGACGCTCGTCCGCCTCGTCGAACGTGCCGACCGGCTGCTCGTGCAACGCGGAGACATCGATCGAGAGCTCCAGCGCTGGTCGCGCGAAGCCGGCGACGGCCGAGCGGATGGTGTGCCGACGGACCGCACCCGCGGCGCGGCCGCCTCCTACCGGGCCGAGTTCGTGCAGCGCGACTTCTCCGGTGCACACCCCCGTCCCCGGCACGACCGCGACGGTGCAGACCACCCGATCATCGGTGTGATCTGCACCGGCAGCGACCGTGAGGCGGACTGGATCACGGCCGGCCGGGCGCTCGCGTCGGTCCTGTTGTGCGCCGCCCAGCACGGAGCTGACTCCTCCTACCTCAACCAGCCCGTCGAAGAGCCGGCCATCCGCAACGAGCTGCGGACCATGCTCGACCTTCCCGGCGCTGCTCAGGTCATCCTGCGCATCGGCGTGGGCGGCAACGTGCTTCCGACCCCCCGACGTGACGCGGACGAGGTCACCATTCGGACCAGCAGCGACTGAGATGAGGAACATCGTCGTGGGGGTGACGGGCACGCCCGAGGTTGAACCTGCCCTGGACTTCGCCTTCGCGGAAGCTCTGCGTCGCCGGCTGCCGCTCTGCGTCGTCCACACCTACACGCCGCCCTCCTACGGTGAGATCCCACCAGCGCTGTTCCCGGGACACCTCCGCGCGCTACGAGAGTCCGCGACGCGCGAAGCCACCACCGCACTGGACCGGGCTCTCGACCGGGTCATCGGCGGGCGGACGTTGGACACGAGGGTCGCCGTCGTCGAAGGTGACGCCCCGTCCACGCTGGCGTCGATGGCCGAGTCCGCAGCACTTCTCGTGATCGGCACCCGTGGCGGCGGCCCGATCTCCCGGACCACTCATCGGTCGGTGGCCGCTTCCTGCCTGCACCGCTGCGTAGCACCCGTCGCGGTCATCCCGCACGATGCCGGCCTGATTGCTGACCGCTGGCTCCGGAGCCGCGTCGTCGTTGGACTCGATGGTTCCCCCGCATCCGTGGCAGCCCTCGCGTGGGCCGTGGCACAGGCCAGGGAGTGGGGCTCGGTGCTGATGCCCGTGGTCGTGAGCAGCCTGAAGGACCGGCCACCGGCCGGCTTCCGCCAGCAGGTCGGGAACGGATCACGCAGCGACCTGACAGCTCAGGTCTGGCGGCAGATCGTCGATGCGGGAGGTTCCGACGTGGAGGTGCACCCGCGGTTCCTCATCGGAGACCCCAAGCAGGAGTTGTTGACCGTCGTTGGGGCGGCTGACCTGCTGGTGCTCGGCTCGCGTGGGCTGGGACCGGTTGCCAGCGTCCTGCTCGGCGCGACGACGAGCCCGGTGGCGCTCCGCAGTCCGTGCCCGGTGGTGGCGGTACGGGAGGGACAGTCGCGGCGGGAGATCCACCAGCGAAGGGCGCAGCCCCAGCTGCAGTAGGACGGCACGACGCGGCGCCTCGATCGGCCTTGGGGCTTGTCAGGACAGGCATCGTCCCGTGAGGGTGAACTGCGCTTGAGGGAAACCGATCAGGCCCCAGGTCTCCCGAAGCTCCAGACGGGTGTCTGCCTGGCCCAGCACCTGTAGCTCGAGGTGCGCCTCGAGACCCAGGGCGGACGCCCGCAGGATCAGGCGAGCCAAGGCACGCCCGGCGTGCAACCAGTCGGTGGGGGAGTCGGCGGGCGTGACGATCGTCGCGTAAGGCGGGGCGTCGCGGACGGGATGCACGCGCTGCTGGCCACGGAGGCCGCGGTGCGCCTCGACGTCGCTCGACCACATCACCTCGGCCGTGAAGGCCTCCGCGGTCAGGTTGAGCACGCGAAGGTCAGCAGCCTGAACGTCTCGGACGGGCTGCTGTGCATGCGGGTGCTGACTGAGGTCCCGCAGCTGTAGCACCGTCGAGGTCGGATGTCCTGGACCCACCAACCGCACCATTCCTGCGCAGGTCGGCTCAGCCACCGGCAGCTCCTGGACGGCCACCCGATGGCCGCGAGCCTCCAACGAGATAACCAGGTGCTCAAGGGCCACCCCCGCGCCGACCAACGTCTGATGGCTGGCGGTCCGAGCCTGGTCGGCGCCCCGCACGATGATCCGCCAGGAGTCCGGCTGGATGTCCAGCGCCCACCCGAGCACGAGCGAGACCCGCGGGGCGTTGCCAACTCCACGCACGACCTCAGCGACGTCGTCCAGGTCGGGCATCGTCGCGTGCTCCGTCGTCGCCATGAAACCACCCTCGCGGCACGCGGGCGGGGCTTGACAGGTGCACCCGGCCCTCCTCCGCAGGACCTTGGTCCTGTTCTTCGACAGACGAGAGCTTGGTCCGCCGGCCCCGGTTCCACAGACACCCGGCGGACAGGACCTTTGCCTCTCGCCGGAGCGCTCCCGCCGCCTGACGATGAAGCCATGATCGTTCAGGAGACCGATACCGAGACGGCCCGCGACGAGTTGCTCCCCGAGCTGGCTCCCGAGGCCACGTTGCGGGAGGTCCTGCACTGGGCCGTTGCACATGGGTGCCTCGCGCCGAGTGAGCTGAACTCCCAGCCCTGGCTCTTCCACGCCGATGTCGCGGTGGGTGGTGACAGTGGCACACTGGACCTGCTGCTCGACCAGTCCCGGATCCTGACGGCCGTCGACCCCTCCGGACGCGAGGCCGTGTTGGCCTGTGGCGCCGCCCTTCTCAACGTCCGGCTCGCCCTGCGCGGCGCCCGGCTCGGGACGCACGTCCGCCTGTGCCCCGACCCCAGCCGCCCCGAGCTGCTGGCCCGCCTCACCGTGCAGGGTCAGGCGGCGGAGCCACTCGAGGACCATCCTCTGCGTTTGGCGATACCGCTGCGCAGCACCCATCGCGGACCATTCCTTCCCGGCGGCGTACCTGACGACCTCGCCGAACGGCTCATTGCCGAAGCGGCGTACGAAGGGGCGTTCGTCGCGGAGTTGGACGCTGAGGTGACAAGCCAGCTGGCCGTCCTGAACCACGAGGCGGAAGGTCTGTTGTGGACCGATACATCTTTCCGTCGGGAGGTCGCTACCTGGACCCGGCGCAACACC
>FSWJ01000899.1_pt1 | contig 15922 bp, 15 predicted proteins | sample 1637851 | NCBI WGS metagenome assembly FSWJ01 (sample SAMEA3914789, study PRJEB12502) | metagenome | biome: forest; material: soil | place: Canada | collected 2011-07-03 | depth 0.3 m | reverse complement strand
GCTCGGCGCCGAGCCGTAGCCGATGGAGGACAGTGCGGGGAAGTCCTCGTGTGGAACGGTCTCGAGGTAGGCGACCAGCTTGGTGAGCATCGTCGGAACCATGATCGAGTTCGTCACGTTGTGCACTTTCAGATGACGCACGATGTCTTCCTCGTCGAACTTCGGAAGGATGACCATGGTCTGCCCGAGGTAGGACCATGACAGGGTCCGCATCGCGCCACCCGAGGTGAAGAACGGCGTGACCGCGAGTCCCACGTCGTGTGGGCGGGCGCCAACGGTCTGCACGTGATCCATCGCACCATAGATCATCGCCCGGTGGGTGTTGGTCACCGCTTTCGGCAGTCCCGTCGTTCCGCTGGTGTAGATGAGGGCGCGCACATCGTCAGGCGAGATCGCGATGGACGACAGGTCGGCCGCTCCCACCGATTCGATCCCCCGCTCGTATTCGGGGGCAACATCATTTCCGCCGATCTGCAGTACGACCGCCAGGGCCGGAAGCGCGGCGAGAACAGCGGTCGCCAGCGCAGCGCTGTCACTGTCGAAGAGCAGGGCGGTCGCGCCCGCGTCGTCGAGCAGGAAGGTGATCTCGGGGACCGCGAGGCGGACATTCACCGGCACCAGCACGAGTCCTGCCTTGGACACACCGAACGAGATCTCGGGCCACTCGAGGATGTTGGCCGCGATCACCGCCACCCGGTCGCCCGGCGCGAGACCGGCGCTCAGCAGATAGGCACCAACGCGGTTCGCGCGCTCGTTAACTGCCGTCCAGGTCAACTGCCTGTCACCGCAGATGACCGCCGTCTTCCCCGGCGTGCGCCGTGCATTGAGACGAGGGATGTCTCCAACCAGCATGATTGTTTCCTTTTTCTAGAGAATGAACGCGATCGTCTTGATCGGACCCTCGTTGTTGATGAGAAGCACCGTCTTCTTCACGAGTGCAAGGCCGTCCGCCGTGTGCCGCAGGCGATAGAGATATCGGCCTGCCCAGATCGTGGTCGCGTAGCGGTGCTCGAAGAGTGAGAAATTCGCTGCCAGCTCCACGACGTCGCCATCCTCGGCCGTCACCTCGAAATTCGCGAGCTGCCGCCGCATCTTCGATGGCGGCGTCTGCGAGTGCCGGCGTCCCGATCGAAGCTGCGCGATGCGGGAGCCGATCCGATGCCGGTTGTCGAAGACGAACGAGACCTGCGTCTCGGGGTCCTTGTCGTCCCCGGTCGGGATCCAGTAGACCCCGTCATCCGCCCAGAGCGACTCCCACTCCTCGTAACGGTTCTCGTCGGCGAGCCGTGCCTCGTGCACGACGAAGTCGATGAGTTCGGCGGGGACCGTGCCCGCGCCGGTGACGATCGCCCGGGTCTCAGTCATTCGAACTCTCCGTCATGAGGGTGCGGTAGTGCTGCCACATGCCGCGCTGCGAGGTCTCCGAGGTGCGGTCGTACGAGGTGATGCCGCGCTCCTCCACTGTCTCACTCTCGAAGCCGCGCGCGAACAGGACCCATTCCGGCTCCTGGGCGTGCAAGCCGAGCTGGTTGCGCTCACCCATCTCCGCGTCGTCGGCGATGAGGAAGCCGGCCGGCCCCATAGCGCCCTCGGTCTGCCGGATGATCCTGGCGCTCATCTCTTCGGCACCGAGCAACTTGATCGGTGCCGTGTACTGGATCGTATTCTCGACCGCGAGCGGCTCGACGAACATGACCTGCATCTCGGCGAGGAACAGGTTCGGCCAGATGAACGTGTGCGGCGGCCCGTCGACCAGGATCTCGTGAGTCTTCTCCTCGCCGTACCTCGCCTCCATCGCTTCGACATACTTCGGCACGCGGGTGCGAGGGATGCTGGAGAACCAGATGAACTCGCGATCCTGGTTCTCGTACTCCCGGCTGTAGTCGACCTCGCTGTGGCCGCCGCCCAGGTCACGAACCGCGACCCGCAACTCATCCGAGCTGTAGTCGACCTTCGCCGGCTTGACCGCCTTGTACAGCGACTCGTGAACGAACAGCGGGTGGTATCCATCCACCTGCACCTCGTTCACGACCTTCCAGTTGGCGTTGTTGTCGTGCTTCATCCAGCCGGCCGACAGGTCGATGCCGCCCTCGGGCGAGAGCTGGGTGAGCCGGTCGATCGCGCTCTTCGCGTTGCCGAGGTAGTCCTCGAGGCTGCCGGCGTCACCCGTGAGGTTCGCGAAGATGAATCCGCCGTACGTGCCGACCTGCGCCGCCTCGGCGAGGCCGAGTTCCGCGCGGAGCTCGCTGAGATCCTGCTCGTACCCGCCCCGGAACGACACTCCCTGCAGGCGCCCGTCGTTGCTGAAGGTCCAGCCATGGAACGAGCACCTGAACAGTGTTGCGTTGCCGGCATCCGACTGGCAGATCATGTTGGCACGGTGCGTGCAGCGGTTGAGAAGCACGCGCACGTTCTTGTCCTTGCCGCGGGCGACGATGAGCGGCTGTGTGCCGATCCGCCTGCGCACGTAGTCGCCCGGCTCCTTGATCTCGCTCTCATGGGCCACGAACACCCACTGGTTCTCGTAGATATCCCGCATCTCTTTGTTGAAGATCTCGGGGTCCGTGTACAGCGAACCGTGCACCCGGTCGCGCAGGATCAGCTCGTCGTAGTCGACGTCATCGGCGACGAGCCGTTCCGTCTCCAGTCGTATGGTCATTAGCCACTCCTTTTCTCTGTGGATCTGACACGGGGGATCCGAATGCCGCCGACACTGACGAAGGCGATGTCGACCCGTTCTCCCGTCTGGTATGCGACCGCGCCGGGATCCCGGTCGGTCGAAAGGTACAGCCGATGCCCCGAGTCGAATTCGACCTCGAGCACCGGGTACGGAGCTTTCGCTGCGATGTACGCCTTTTCGAGACGGTGCATCACGATCGAGGCGATCACGGTGCCGCTCTTCGGCACCGGTCGCCACTCCGGTGACCGTTCGCCGCATTCCGGCCTCTCGCACTCGACCTGGTCGAAGTCGAGCGGATGCCCGTTCCCGCAGAACGGCAACAGCAGCTCGTCGTCCGCCGTTCCGGCAAAGAATCGCGCGAGCGGTTCCTCTGCGCTCGGCGCCGCGGTGTCGAGCACCAGCCAGTCCGGCGCGGTCACGATGCGTCCTCCCGTTCGAGGACGATCGTCGAGTGGTGTTCGAGCCTGCCGCCGATCGCCGAGACCGCCGCGAGGGATGCATCACTCACCTGGCGGTCACCGCCTTGGCCGCGCAACTGGGTCACCGCTTCGAAGACCGGGGTGACCCCCTGCAGGTAGTACGCAGAGACCTGGCCCCCGCCCGTGTTGGTCGGCATGGATCCCCCGATGCCTGCGCCGCCGTCACGCACGAATTCGCCCGCCGTCCCCGGCTCCGCGAAGCCGAACGCCTCGAGCAGGATCAGCGGCACGACGGTGAAGGGGTCATAGATCTGCAAGAGGTCGAGGTCGTCGCGTGACCGGCCCGCCCGGTCGAGAGCCGACGAGAAGGCTTCGGAAGCCCCCACCGGTTCCCAGGGGGATACCGGCGCGTGACGCCGGCGCTCCATCGACCGATGCGCCGATCCGGTGATCCGCACCGGGGCGCTCGATCCCGACCTGCCCGAGGTGACGATAACCGCGGCGGCGCCGTTGACCGGTCGTGCGCAGTCGAGGCGCCTCAGCGGTTCTGCCACCAGGGGACTATCGAGATACTCCGTTTCGGTCAGAGGAGTACGAGCGCGGGCGAGCGGGTTGCCAGCGGCCCAGCTGCGCTGGGCGATAGCGATCGCCATCAGGTCCCGGGCGCTCGCGCCGGTCGTCTGGAAGTAGTGCGCGGCCAAGAAGGCGTACGCGGCCACTGCTCCGAGCATGCCGCCTGCCCGTTCGAGGCCGCGCTGGCCGCGCGCCCCACCCATTGCGGCGAACGCTGCTCCCGACCCGACCCCGTGCTGCTGCGCCGCGTCGGCGAAGAGTACGACGACGCTCGTCGCGCTGCCGGCGTCGACCGCCTGCTGCGCCTGGTCGAGCAGCACCGAGAATGTGGTGCCCTTCGCATTGAGTTCGTACAGCACAGACAGCTCCCCGAAGCCGCCCTGGCGTGCGATGTCGAGCGTCAGCTTGTCGTCGGCGATGAGCTCGTTGTGATTGAGAAGCAGCCCGTCGACGTCACTGATCGTGATGCCGGCGTCGTCACAGGCGGCGTGCACGGCCCGGAGGGCGAGGTCGGTCGCGCTCGACCGGTCTGCGGGTTCCGCGATAACCAAGCCGACCCCGGTGATCGCCGCGGGCGTTCTCATCTCCGCATCACGACATCATGCTCGAAGAAGGTCGCGACGAGCGCGCTGAATTCGGCCGCGCGCTCGATCTGCACCCAGTGCCCGCAGTGCGGGAAGACATGAAGCTGGGCGTCGTCGATCTGCTCGAGCAGCCGGTAGGAGCTTTCGAGCGGGATCACCTCGTCTTCGCGCCCGTGCACGAGCAGCGTCGGTTGGCGGAGATCCCCGAGCCGCGCACGGCCCAGAGCAAGCGCGTCGATCCAGCGCTGGCGCGGGGCCGGGAACAGGGAGCTCCAGCGCTCAGCGGCACCCGGTTTGCTCGACGCCTCGAACCGCGCGGCCGCCAGGGTCGACGGCAGTTTCGCGGTGTCGTAGGTGAAGATCTCGAGCAGCGCTTCCATCGCGGGGAGCGAGGGCTCATACCCCCACACGGCGTCGAGCCCGGCAGTGAGTTCGAACTCGGAGCCGACACTTCCCATGAGAACCAGCCGGTCGACGAGCTCCGGATGCTCGGAAGCGAGCCACAGCGAGAGGGCGCCCCCGAAACTGTTGCCGACCACGAGCACGCGGTCGATCTCCAGCGCCGCGAGAAAGCTGGTGACGTGCTCGAGCCACACGGGCAGCGAAGGAACGGTGCCTCCGTCGAACTCGGTATACCCGAATCCGACGATGTCAGGCGCGATGACCCTGAACGATTCGGAGAGTTTCGGCAGGACGAGTCGCCAGTTCGCCCACGCGGTGACTCCCGGTCCGGAACCGTGAAGGAGGAGCACGACCGGCCCCCGGCCGATGTCGTGGTAGTTGGTGGTGAAACGGCCGTGGCGAAGAATCGCTCCGACCTCCGGGTTCGGTTCGCTCATGCGCTTGCTTTCGCGAGAGGTGACTCGAACATTCGTGCCGCACGCACCACCTCGCCGGCCACGATGGCGAGGCTTTCGTTCACCGCGAGTTCTTCGGGGGTCTCGCCGGGAAGCGGCGACGTGTTGATGACCGCTCCGTAGGGTGTCGGCCAGCCGCGGAGCGAATGGACGATCATCCGCAGGGTGGCGAGATTGTTCACGCCCGCCTGCCAGCCTTTAGCGACCGAGATAAGGCCGACGGGGACGCCGGACAGGTAGACACGATCGTCCCGTGACAGGTCCTCGATATAGTCGAGGGCGTTCTTGAGCATGCCGGAGATCGAGCCATGGTAGGCGGCGCTCGAGATGATGACACCGGAACAGGCCCGGAACGCATCGACCAGTTCGGACGCTTCCCGGGTGCGGTGTGCCGCCGTCGGGTCGTACATGGGCAGCTGCTTGAGGTCGGCGCCGGCGAACAGCCTGGTGTCCGCGCCGAGTGCAGCGACACGATCGAGAGTGACGCGGACCGCCGTGTCGCTTGACGAAGTCGGACTGATCGTGCCGCCGATCCCCAGGATCATCGTGGTCACTTCTTCGCACCCTCGTAGGTGTCGATCGCCTTGCGCACGGCTGCGGCGCCGGCTTCGCGACCCTCGTCGAGGTGCTCGAAAAATGACACCTGTGAACGCTGGCGCGCAGTGTTGATGCGGTTGACCTCGGGGATGACGTAGTCAGCGAAAAGTTCGAACGACCGCTTCGTCGCCTCCGGATTCGCCCAGTCGTGACCCATCAGGAGGTAGCTGCCGAAGCCGCCTGACTGCTCCTGGAGCCGCAGGATCTGCTGCACCGCGTCATCCGGGGTCCCGATGACGCCCGCGCTCGAATCCCGGACCATCTCGATCGACGTCTTCGAGGCCTGGAAGCGCGACGGAGCGTTGAGCGCAGCAGCCCAGACCTCGGTGACCCGCAGCCACTGGCCCACCATCTCGTCGATGCCGTACTGCACGTCTTTCTCGGCCTGTTCGCGTGTCTCCGCGATGTGCATCGGGCCGACCAGCCGCCAGTCCTCACGGCGCGGCGCCGGTGCGCCGTAGCGCTCCGCGGACTCCTCCGCCACCTGCATGTGCCCGGCAAGAGCCGTGAACCCGCTGTCACTCGTCGCTGAGGTCGAGATCATCGACAGTCCGTAGCGGCCCGCAAGCGATGGGCCGGATGGCGAAACGACACACACTGCGCCGACCTCGAAGCGTGGAGTGCTGAACGGTTTGAGTTGCAGCGAGGCGTCTTTCAGGGTGAACCAGTCCGTCTCGCGGTTTACCGGCACATCGCTCGTCAGCAGCTCCAGGATCGCATCGATCGAGTCGGCCATGCGCTGGCGCTGATCGAGCGGACTGATGCCGAACATCATCGCATCCTGCGGGAGAGCGCCGGGGCCGATTCCCATGATCAGCCGGCCGCGGGTGAGGTGGTCGAGCATCACGTATCGCTCAGCCACCTGGAACGGGTTGTGATAGGCGAGCGACACCACACCGCTGCCCAGCTTGATGCGCTTCGTCCTGCGTGCAGCTGCGGCGATATAGATCTCGGGAGATGACACGATCTCCATTCCGCCGGAATGGTGCTCGCCGAAGATCACCTCATCGAATCCGAGATGGTCGATCCACTCGACCAGGTCGAGGTCTCGGTGGAAGGCAGTCGTCGGGTTGATGCGGGTCGAATGGAACGGCGACATGAACAGGCCGAATCGCATGACTGCCTCCTTCTCTACTCTGACCAGGTGCTGCGAACGAGAACTACATTCCCCCTTCGCGTTGTCGCTGGCAACGGATGGGTTCCACCCGCCGGAACAGCAGCGGCTGTTCTCAGCCTCGCGATACCGTCGGGCTGTAGATGACTCCCATGCCCGTGATCCACGGTACGACCGACTCGTACGTCGATATGCCCGATGGCGCATCGGCGGCTGCCCACGCCGCCAGCCAGGTGCGGATCTCGTGGGTTCCCGATCCGACGGAGTCGAGCTCCTCGCCGGTGATCGCGCCGAGCGAGTCCCAGTCCGAGGCGGCGAGGATCTTGAGGAAGTCCGCGTCCCACTCCGGCTTGATCAGCTCGCCGGCCTTCTCGACGGTACGACGCGAGTAGGCCTCACGCTCCTCCTCCGACATGCTCAGGATCTCTTTGCTCATCGACGGGGGCGTGTGGGAGAGCCCACCCGATCCCATGAACAGGATCTTCTTCCCGGAGCCCGACATCGCTGCGCCGACCGCGCGGGCGAAGTCGATCACCCTGCCGATGGTGGGCTGCGGTGCGCGAGCGCAGTTGATGACGATCGGCAGCACCGGGATGGCCCCGAGCGCTCCGAAGACCTGCACGAAGCTCTGGCCGAAACCGTGGTCGAGATGAATGTCGCTCCCGAGTGCGACATCGAAGCCCTCGGCCAGGAGCGTGGTCGCGAGCGTCGTCGCGTCGTCGGCCTGCACGTCGTACGAATCCGTCGGAGTGCCCCAGTCGCCATAGCCGTTCGCCGAGGTCACGACCGTGAATGCCGGCACCAGGTTGTCGAGCGCGCGGGCGTGGTCGGGGCCGAAGAAGACGACCAGATCGGGGGCGAAGTCACGGATCACCGCTTTCGCTGTTTCGACGGCCGCGAGGAACCGTTCGCCGCCCTCACCTCCGTCGACGGTGTCGATCAGGGGGCTGTGCGAGGCGCAGAACGCCATTGTGTCAGTCATTCTCTTGTCCTTTCTGTTCTCTGATTCTGCTGCGGACTACCAGACGTAGTCGCCGCGAAGGATGGTCTCGGTTCCCAGGTCGGCGAAGATCGTCTGGCCCATGGTCATCGAGTTCTCGGCTGATGCGAGCCAGACCAGCACTGCGGCTATCTCGCTCGCCTCGCCGATTCTGTTCTGTGGGTTGGGAAGCATGGCAAGCCAGTTCGCCGTCGCCTCGGGCGAGGCGGTGACGTCCGTGGTCATCGCTGTCTTGACCGTGCCGGGCGCCACTGCGTTGATCAGGATTCCACTACCGCCCCACTCGGCCTTCGGTGCCGTCTGGCGAACCCAGCGGGACACCGCAGCCTTCGAGGACGAGTAGACCCTGGGACGACCCGTGTGATCGGGGGTCGAGGCCTGGACCGCCGCCCGCGCCTGGTCCTCGTGGCGAGCGAGGGCCGCATCCACGATCGCCGGATCCTGCGGCGAGACCGAAGAGAGGGAACTCACGACCGCAACGCGCGGCGCGGCCGACTTCTCGAGCAGGGGCTTCAGCCCCTCGACGATCTCAACCGTTCCGAAGAAGTTGACCGAGATCGTGTCGGGCGCGGCAGCACGTAACCCTGCGCAGGTGATCACCCCGTCGAGCGAACCACCGCTGGCCGCCGTGACCTTCTCGACGATCGCCGCGCGACCCTTTGCCGAGGCCAGGTCACCGGTCACATCGGTGTTGTGAAGGTCGACGCCGATCACCCGATGCCCGAGCCCTTCGAGCATCGCCTTGGTCGCCGCTCCGATACCGGAAGCCGCCCCCGTCACCACATAGCTTCGAGTCATGCGCGTGCACTCCCTTCGTCGCGGGCAAGATAGTCGACAACCGATTCATTGAACGCCGACGCCGTCTCCCACTGCGGCCAGTGACCGGCGCCGTCGATGACCTGCAGTTCGGCGACCGGGGTGAGGCTGGCCGCACGCGCGGCATTGGCCACCGACCCGCCCGGATTGAATTCACCCCAGAGGTAGAGCACCGGCGACCGGAGGGCGCGGAGCCGGTCTTCGGTGAGACTGAATTTCACGCGATCGGGTGCGTCATAGGCGAGCATGTGATGAAGAAGAGGGATCGTCTCCGCCATTCCGGGCAGCCGGTAGATCGCGAGCCGGACGCGCACGAGCTCTTCCGTGCACTTGGACGGGTCGTGGAACAGCATGTGCAGGCGCGCGCGCACTGAGTCCTCGCTCAGCTCGTTCAGTCCGGAGCTCGTGCCGACCATGGTCTTGCGACCCGCGGCCTCCTCCGAGTCCTCCCCCTCGGGCCAGCGAAACACCCCGCCGGTGCAGTTGACTATCCGCAGCGCCCGCTCGGGTGTCTCGAGTGCGAGCCAGGATGCGACCCACGCCCCCAGGGATAGGCCCACGAAATGTGCGCGGTCGATTCCGAGCACGTCCATCACCGCGCGCACATGCTCCGTGTAGTCGGTCAGCACATACTGGAGCGCCGGCTTGGCCGTGAACCCGTGGCCGACCATGTCGATCGCGATCACCCTGTGGTGCCGCGCCAGGGCCTGGACATTGTTGGCCCAGGCTTCGATGTGACCACCGGTGCCGTGCAGGAGGATGACGGGGTCGCCGCTGCCCGCCTCGAGCACGCGAGTGAGAACCCCGCCCGCGTCCAGCATCCGCACTTCGGCGCCCAGCATCGATTCCCAGAGCGTGTTCATTTCGTTCCCTCTGGCCATGAGCCCGCCGAGCTGATCGACCTTTCGATCTCGTACTGGAGGCGGGCCTGCTCCCGCGCGGCCATCACGTTCGGGGTGAGGTCGGGCCTTCGTTCGAGCGCCCACTCCTCCGCGTCGATCAGCGAGCGGGACCCGGACATGAAGTGGGGCATGACCTCGCGGGCGATGAGCTCGTATGAGCAGTTGATGTTCGCCGGGCTGGCCCAGTCGTTGGCCCAGACGAGGTATGTCCCGAACCCACCGGACTGCTCATACAGCCGCCTGATCTGCTCGACGGCCATCTCGGGCGTCCCGATCACGGCGAAACCCGAATCGACGAGCGTCTTGGCCCAGGTTTCGACCTTCCCGCCCAGCGGCAGGATCGGCAGGGTCGAGACCTTCTCGTTGTAGTACGCCCACTTCTCGATACCCTCCGCGACGTCGCGAAGGGCCTTCGCTTCTGTCTCGGCGACGTACATGGGGCCGACCATGCGCCAGTCCTTGCGGTCGATGGGGATGCCGTAGCGTTCCTGCTGTTCCTGCATGATCGCCCAGTGGTCGGCGAGCACGTTGAAGCCCGCCTGCTGAGTCGCGTTCATGGACAGCAACGGGAGTCCGAGTCGGCCGGCCAGCCGGGGGCCGTTGGGCGAGATGGTGGCCGCAATCGCCAGATCGAGCCCGGTCGCCTTGTACGGCATGAGTTGCAGCGCGGCGCGGTCGAGCTCGAACCAGTCGGTCTTCATCGAAACCCGTTCGCCGTCCAGGAGCGCGATCATCGCCTCGAGCGACTGCTCCATCCGTCCCCGGGTCTCGAGGGTGGACACTCCGAACGCCTCAGCGTCGTAAGGGAGTGCCCCTGGACCGACCCCGAGGATCGCCCTGCCTCGCGAGAGGTGGTCGAGCAGGATGAAGCGCTCGACCACGTTGAGCGGGTGGTGATACGGCAGCGATACCACGCCGGCACCGAGCCGGATGCGGCTCGTCCTGGCCGCGGCAAAGCTCAACATCACCTCGGGCGACGAGACGAACTCCCAGCCGGTCGAGTGATGCTCGCCAATCCATGCCTCATCGAATCCGAGGCTCTCCAGGTATACGACCAGGTCGATATCCCGGTGCAGAGCGAGCGTCGGATTCTCCCGATTGGAGTGGATCGGGGAGATGAACGCTCCGAAGTTCACCTGCGGCGCCGCACTGCCCATTGTCTGGGGTCTCCCTGCTGATCTGACATCACGTACAGCCGATGCTGATCCACGTCCGGCCCCAGACCAAGCAAAGCGATCCGGTGAGCGGCACGCCACTCAATACGAATATGCGGGGTGCACCGTCTCAAGCTGGTTGGCGATCTTGTGTGCCGCGTTCCTGACCTCGGGAGCGAGCTTGTTCGGGTCGAACCTGAACGACGGCGTCACGATGGAGATCGCGCCGAGTACGGCGCCGGACGCCCCCACGATCGGAGCCGCGACACAGGCGACGCCGAGGAACGATTCCTCGATCTCGATGCTGACGCTGGTCTCGCGTGCCTTCTGCAGCTGTCGGCTGAGCATGCCCGGGGTAATGATCGTGCGCGGGGTGCTGAGGGTCAGCGGGGTGCTGAAGGTCGTTCGAAGGGTCTCGCGCGGCGAGAAGGCGAGCATCGCCTTTCCGAGTGCTGTAGCGTGCGCGGGCTTCCGGTTGCCGACATAGGTCGGGCAGCGCACGGCTCGGTGCGACTCGATCTTCTCGATATAGATGACGTCCTGCCCGTCGAGCACGGCGAGATGTACCGTCTCCTGCAGCCGGGAGTGCATGTCGGTCAGGAACGGGATGGCGGCCATGCGCAGGTGGCGCTGGCGCTCCGCGTGGCTGCCCCACTCGAACATCCTGAGGCCCAGGCAGAATCCGTCGGCGACCCGGTCAAGGAGTCCGAGCTGGACGAGCTGGCCGGCCAGGCGATGGACAGTGGATTTCGGGAGCCTGGTCACTCGCGAAAGATCGGCGAGGGAGAGCGGCGAGCCTGCTCGGCTGAGTGCTTCGAGCAGGCTGAGCCCGCGGCCCATCACGGACTTGTCCTCAGTGGCCGGGGTCTGCTCATCGCTCGTATCAATGGCCTCACCAGGGCGGATTGCGGAAGCGGTATTCATGTGAGTTCCTCCTTGAACCTACGCCGCGCATGTCACTGTCGTGCCGGTAGCCGGTCAGTCTAATGCGCCATTCCAAAAACCCAGTATCGAATGAAAGTTGTTATCCAATCGTGCGTCACAGGTCGAGCACGAGTCGCGGGCTGGCCGCTCGCGACACGCAGACCATCATCAGTTTGTTCGATTCCCGCTCCTTCGCGGAGAGGACATGGTCGCGATGATCGACGATCCCTTCGATCACGACGGTCTCGCAGGTCGAACAGATGCCCTCCCTGCAGTCGCTGTACACGTCGGCACCGACCGTCTCGAGCGCGTCGAGCACGGTCTGGTCCGCGGCAACGGTCACGGTCACGTCGGACTGCTCGAGGTATACCTCGAACGCCCTCTCCTCCTCGAACGCGACCCCCGGAGCTCCCTCGACCTCGAGCAGCGGGAGCACCGCGAAACGCTCCACGTGAAGAGTGTCCGGGGCCAGCGGTTCGCACGCGGCCTCTAGATCGGCGAGGAGCGTTTCGGGGCCGCAGCAGTAGACCAGCGTGCCCGGGGCGAGATCGCTGACCAGCGTCGCGATATCCAGTCGATCGGCTTCGTCCCTCGCGACGACCCTGAGGTCATCGCCCACCTCATCGAGGAATGCCATCGATGGCCGAGATCGGCCGAGATACACACCGGAGAATTTGCCGCCGGTGTGCTTCACCCGCTCGATCATGGGCAGCAACGCCGTGATGCCGATGCCCCCCGCGACGAACAGATACGCGGGCGCTGGCTCCAGCTCGAAGTGGTTCTTTGGACCGAGCGCGGTGAGAACGTCGCCGATTGCGAGCTTCGAATGCACGTGCTGCGAGCCTCCGCGGCCAGACACTTCGAGGAGCACGGCGATCTGGTACACAGAGAGATCCGCCGGGTCGGAGCAGAGCGAATACTGCCTGATGAGATCGTCATCGAGCAACAGGTCGATGTGCGCCCCCGGCTCCCAGGCCGGAAGGCTCACCCCATCCGGGGCGGCGAACTCGATCGCAAGTACGCCCACCGCCTTCGTCTCGATCGATGTCACCTTCAGGCGCATTGCCGGCCTACTCCTCTGTACTCACGCCACGCGTCTCCCCAGCCTCATCGGAGGTGCCGGACAATACAAGGAGTGCGTTCCATTGGCCGAAACGCCGCAGCACTCTGCGGACATCTCGCTGAATGGCACGCATCGCTTGTCACCATCATCCGGTTGCGCCAGCCTGAGTTGACCGGAAAATCGGATGTACGAAGTGGAGTCAAGGATGACCGAGCGACCAGGAACGCCCCATTCCGTCGCTGAGCAGTGGATTGCAGCGTTCGGCGCGGCAGTCGCAGCAGAGCACGACGAAACAGCACTGCTCCAGCTCTTCCAGGAGGATAGCCACTGGCGTGACCTCGTCGCGCTGACCTGGGACATCCGGCAGGTCAGCGGGCGCTCGGAACTGGTCGACCGGCTCCGCGAATCCGTGGCGTGGGCCAGGCCGCACAACCCGCGCCTGGCGTCCGGTTACAGTGCTCCGGCGCGGCAGACCCGCACCGGTCACGACGTGGTCGAGGCTTTCTTCGAGTTCGACGTCGTCTACGGGACGGCAGTCGGGCTGGTCCGACTGGTCGAGGACGGGAAATCGCCGGCCGGCTCCGTGGCCTGGATGCTCCTCACCCAGGTCGAGTCGATCACCGGGGCGCCCAGCGTGCGAAGCGATGAACGCCCGAGCGGGGTGGGCTACGACAAGCAGGGCGGCAAGGTCACTTGGGCGAAGATCCGCGAATGGAGGAAGGCCTTCGCCGACCGCGAGCCCGATGTGCTCGTGGTCGGTGGCGGGCAGGCCGGCGTAATGATGGCGGCCCACCTCAATCGGCTCGGTGTCGACAACCTGGTGGTCGACGCCCATCAGCGGGTCGGTGACAACTGGCGAACCCGGTACGACGCACTCCAGCTCCATAACCAGTCCCATGTCGTGCAGTTCCCCTACCTTCCTTACCCGACCGTTTTTCCGGAATACATCCCGAAGGACAAGCTGGCCAACTGGTTCGAGGACTATGTCGACGCGCTGGAGATCAACTTCTGGACCGGCACCAGCTTCACGGCGGCGCGCTACGACGCTGAGGCGGGGCGCTGGGATGTCAACCTGGACCAGGACGGCCGCACGAAGACGATCCATCCGCGCCACATCGTCATGACGACGGGCGGAACCGGTGTCATCCCGAACATCCCGGACCTTCCGGGGATCGAGGGCTTCACGGGCGAGATCCTGCATTCGAAGGATTTCGTCAGCGGCGAAGAATACGCAGGCAAACATGTCGTCGTCGTCGGTGTCGGCACCAGCGCGCACGACATCGCGTACAACCTCGACCAGCATGGCGCGGCCGACATCGCCATGGTGCAACGCGGCAGCGTCACCGTCACGAGCCTTGACAGCGCGAACGACGTTTTCGGGCTCTACTCGATCGGGCTACCGCTTCTCGAAGCAGACACCATCTCCGCGCTCGGCTGGGTGGGTTCCGTGCAGAAACTGAACCTGCAAGAGTCGACCAGGCGAAATGACGAGCGCGACAAGGAACTGCTCTCGAACCTCAGGGCGGCGGGACTACGTCTCGATGACGGCGACGACCACACCAGCTGGATTCGTAAATTCATCAGCCGCGGCGGCGGGTACTACATCGACGTCGGCGCATCACAGCTCGTCGTGGACGGCCGGGTCTCCATCATCCAGGCCGATGATATCGATCGCTTCGGGGGATCGAAGCTCATCATGCGTGATGGTTCGGCCCGCGTCGTCGACGCGGTCATCATGGCGACCGGTTTCAAGAACCAGGACAGCGCGATGCGCGAGCAGTTCGGGGATGACGTCGCCGACCGGGTCGGGCGAATCGGCGGGTACGACGAGGAGAGCGAGGTCAGGAACACCTGGCGGCCCACCGCGCAGCCGGGGCTCTGGTTCGGAGCCGGCAGTATCCAGTACTGCCGCACGTTCACGCCGCTGCTGGCGATGCAGCTGCGCGCCGAGCTGAGCGGGCTCGGCCCGTCACGAACCGAGCACAGCCGCCTGCTCGCCGCGAACTAGAGGAACGGATGCTGCTCACGCTCGGCTCGATGACGATCGACACGATCGTCGACGGTGAGACGCGCCGCACGATCGATTTCCTCTACCCGGAGGCCCCTGAGGCGGAGCGGGCGGAGGCGGAATCATTCAGCGACGCGATCACGGGCGAGCTGGTCATGACGATCGGCTCGTACCTCGTTCGCGACGGTGACCGGGTGATCCTGTTCGACACTGGCGTCGGGTCGCAGCCGACCGGCAACTTCATCGGAGGCGCTCTGCGCTCCGGACTGCTCGCCCGCGGGATTGCCCTGAACGAGGTCACGGACGTTATCTTCACTCATCTGCACGCCGACCACATCGGCTGGGCCACCCAGAACGGACAACCCCTGTTCCCCAACGCGACCTATCGGTGCGATCGGCGTGACTGGGATCACTTCGTCTCGGACGACTACGAGATCCCGGCCTGGGAAGCCACGTCGACCCATCCGGAACACGACGCTGCGCGCATCCGGCTCGCACCGCTCGCCGACCACATGGTGTTCTGGGAGGGCGACGCGCAGATCCTTCCGGGCATCACTGCGATCGATGCCGCCGGGCACACACCGGGCACCGACGCGTTCCTGCTCGAATGCGATGGGGAGCGCGCGCTTCTTCTCGGCGACGTCGTGCACTCGGTCCACGAGTTGCTGTTCGGCTGGCGGTTTCCAGTGCACGACGATCCCGAGGCGGCGCTCACCTCCCTGGCCAGGATCAGGGCGCTCCTCGTCGAGCAACAGCTGCCCTGTTCGGCGGCGCACTTCACCGGGATGTCGTGGGGTCGCGTGATCGACGATGGCACGCGCTTCACCTGGCATCCGATCGCATGAGCAGGTCAGAAAAAGGAGAGCGGATATGAGCACCATCGATACCCCCACAACGTTTGATGGCGGCGTTGCCGTAATCACCGGAGCCGGTTCCGGCATCGGGGCCGGGCTCGTCTCGCAGGCAGCGGAGCTCGGCATGCGAATCGCCCTCGCCGACGTGAACGCGGATGCCGTGGCGGAACGCGCCGAGCAGCTGAAGGCGGCTGGCATCGACGTCATCTGGCGCAGGGTCGACGTGCGCGAAGCCGACGACCTCGAGGCGCTCGCGGCACAGGTTTATGACGCCTGGGGCACGACGACTCTGCTGGTGAACAACGCCGGCATCGAACTGCACGGCAACACCTGGGAGTTGCCGGTCGACCACTGGCACCGCGTGATCGATATCAATC
>FSWJ01000776.1_pt1 | contig 15932 bp, 12 predicted proteins | sample 1637851 | NCBI WGS metagenome assembly FSWJ01 (sample SAMEA3914789, study PRJEB12502) | metagenome | biome: forest; material: soil | place: Canada | collected 2011-07-03 | depth 0.3 m | reverse complement strand
CTTGGCGATCGCCAGCCGGATGCCGTCACTCTCGCCCGCATGCGCGGCGAGCCAGCGCCGCCACTCCTCGGCGTCGGCGCAGTGCACGATCGGCTTGTCTGCCACGGACTCGACGTTACCGACGACGGCTGACGTCTGCATCCGGTGCACTCCGGTTGTGTAGGACCGTCCTACACAACCGGAGTGCACGGTGCGGGTGACCGACTATCGGGCCTCGGCTTGACGAACATTCGAACATGTGTTCTATTAACGGGATGAGGTGGAGCGGGCAGGAGATCGAGGTCGAGCAGGGCGATGCGCTGCCCGGGCTGGTCAAACTCAGCTCGCTGGTGCGCTCGGTGCAGACCCCCGAGTTCGCCAGCATCACCTTCCACGAGGTGCTCGCGAAGAGCGCGCTGAACCACGTGCCGGGGTCCCCGGGGGCGCTTCCGTTCGGCTGGACCATCAACCCGTATCGGGGATGCAGTCATTCGTGTCTGTACTGTTTCGCGAGAAATACGCATACATACCTCGACCTCGACGCCGGCAAAGACTTCGACTCCCAGATCATCGTCAAGGTCAATGTGGCCGAGGTGCTCGAGAGGGAGCTGGCGAAACCGGGCTGGGGCCGTCATCCGGTCGCGCTGGGCACCAACACCGACCCGTACCAGCGGGCGGAGGGCCGCTACCGGTTGATGCCCGGGATCATCGCGGCGCTGGCGGCATCCGGCACGCCGTTCAGCGTCCTGACCAAGGGGAGCCTGCTGCGCCGCGATCTGCCACTGCTGCAGGAGGCGGCCGAGCACGTGCCGGTCGACCTGTCGATGTCGATCGCCGTCTACGACGACGAGCTGCAGCAGTCGGTGGAACCCGGTACCCCGTCGACCGCGGCGCGGCTGGCCACCGTGAAGGCGGCGCGCGAGGCGGGGCTGCCCTGCGCCGTGTTCCTGATGCCGGTCCTGCCGTTCCTGACCGACTCGATCGCGCACCTCGACCGCGCCTTCGAGCTGATCGCGGATGCCGGGGCCACCTCGGTCGCCTACTCCGCCCTGCATCTGCGGACCGGGGCGCGCGAGTGGTACCTGGCGTGGATCGCGCGCGAGCATCCGGAGCTCGTCGGCCGTTACGCCGACATGTACCGTGCCGGGGCGTACGCGCCGAAGGAGTACCGCGCCTGGCTCGCCGCCCGGGTGCATCCGCTGCTGCGCAAGCACGGCTTGGATCGCCCGCCCCGACTCGATCCGGCGACCGGCGTCGTGCGGGCCCGCTCGCGCAACGCCGGTGCGATTCTCGACGGCACGAAAGAGCGCGCTCTTCCGAGCCTGATCGCGGCCGAACTGAGCCCGGCGGCAGCCGCCGCAATCCAGCCGACCCTGTTCTGACGCGCCCGCGCGCTCCGGCGCGTTTGTACCCCATTCGCCTAGGCTGAGATCATGAGCGTCACCGATCACGCCACGACATCGACGTCGTGGACCCCGGGCGCGGACCACGACCAGCATCATGGACCAACGCCCCCGGCCCGCGTCCGTCTCGCGCTGCTCGACGATCACGAGGTGCTGCTCGACAGCCTCAGCAGCTGGATCGGCCAGCACGCCCTCGACTTCGACGTCGTGCTCTCGGCCGCCACCTGGCTGCAGCTCGTGCACAGCCCGGCCTTCCCGACCGAGCTCGTCTTCCTCGACTTCCAGCTCAAAGAGGCCGTGTCGATCGAGGCGAGGGTGCGCACCTGCCGCGCCGCCGGGGCCAAGGTGATCGTGCTGTCGAGTGTCGACACCGACGAGGCGCGCGAGCGCGCGGTCGCCGCAGGCGCTGCCGAGTTCCTCTCCAAGTCGCTGCCGATGACGCAGGTCATGGATGCCGCACGCCAGGTGATGGGCATGGAGAGCGATGGCGGGCACCCGCATCCCTGGCGCCCGCTCCCGGTCGGCGCCGCCCCGCAGACCCGCCCCAAGCTCAGCCACGGCGAGCAGGAGGCGTTCAAGCTCTACGTCACCGGCTTCAGCACCACCGAGGTGGCGGCGCGCATGAACGTGCAGTACGAGACGGCGAAGACCTATCTGCGCCGCGTCCGTGAGAAGTACGCCAAGGTCGGACGTCCGGCGAGCAAGAAGGCGGATCTGATTCGCCGCGCGGCCGAGGACGGGTTCCTCGAATAGTGGGTAGGCACTGAGTGGCGAAGCTGTACTTCCGCTACGGGGCGATGAACAGCGGCAAGAGCACAGCGTTGCTGCAAGCCGCCTACAACTACGAGGAACGCGATCAGCGCGTCCTGCTGGCGAAACCGGCGATCGATTCGCGCGGCGACATCGCGATCGTGTCGCGACTGGGCGCCAGCCGCCCGGTCGACTTCACGATCGGGCCCGACGAGGACGTGCTCGCGCAATTCATGCGCGAGCGCGCGGGCGTGATCCGCGAGTCCGGACGCGACGTCAGCTGCTTCCTGGTCGATGAGGCCCAGTTCCTCAGCGAGTCGCAGGTGGACGACCTGCTGCGCATCGCGATCGAGGAGGACGTGCCGGTGCTGGCCTACGGCATCCGGACCGACTTCCAGACCGTCGCCTTCCCCGGGAGCCGCCGGCTGCTCGAGATCGCGCACTCGCTCGAAGAGCTCAAGACGATCTGCCGTTGCGGCCGCAAGGCCATTTTCAACGCCCGCAAGGTCGACGGCATCTTCGTGTTCGATGGCGATCAGGTCGCGATCGACGGCGCACGAGAGGTCAGCTACGAGCCCCTGTGCGGCGCCTGCTACCTGGAGGAGAGCGGTGGTGTGCTGAACCGCGGCCGCCGCCCTCGGCTCGATTTCAGCTACGGCACGGCGCCCGACGCCGACTTCAGCTGACTGAATCCGTGGGCGCGTCCTCAGCGGATGCTCGGGTCCGCTTTGTCACCATGGACGGATGACCCGCGACCGCCTGTCCACTGTCGCCCGCCATGGACGCCTCAGGCGGTCGCATGCCGCGTTCGCAGTCCTGCGTGTGCTCGGGATCGGCGTGGCCGTCGTTCTTGTCGGCACGGTCTCCGTCGCCGCGATTGCGGTTTGGCGGCTGAGTAGTTCGATCACGGCATCGACCGTGCACCTGCAGCATGAATCCGGGGCGACGGCTCCTCCCGGCGTCGATGCGATCTCGGGCGGCGTCAACCTGCTGCTGGTCGGGACCGACACGCGCACCGGCCAGGGTGGGCAATTCGCGAACAAGGCCGACCTCGCGGCCAGCTCGGGCGCCGGCAACAACGACGTGACGATCCTGCTGCACATCGCTCAAGATCACCGCAGCGCGATGGTCGTGAGCTTTCCGCGCGACCTCATTCTGAACCTGCCGGCCTGCCCTTCGCCCAAGGGCGGCTCGTATTCGCCCGTCACCAATGCGATGCTCAACTCCTCCCTGGCGCGCGGCGGTCTCGCCTGCCCGGTACTGACCATCGAGAAGCTGGTCCCTGGCCTCACCATCCCTTACGCGGCATCCATCAGTTTCGACGGGGTCGCGGCGATGTCGAATGCGGTGGGCGGCGTCACCGTCTGCGTCGCGACCGCGATCGACGACCCATACACCGGTCTCAGCCTCCCGGCCGGTCAGCACACCATCCAGGGCGGTGTCGCCCTCGCTTTCGTGCGCACGCGTCACGGCGTGGGTGACGGGAGCGATCTCGGCCGCATCAGCAACCAGCAGGTCTTCCTCTCCGCGCTGGCGCGCAAGGTCGAGAGCGAAGGCGTGCTCAAGAACCCGATCGAGGTCTACGCGCTCGCCGAGGCCGCGACTCAGAACATGCAGCTCTCCGACACGCTCGCCCACCTGGACACCATGGCCAGCATCGCCCTTGCTCTGAAGAGCGTCCCGCTCGAGAACATCGTGATGGTCCAGTACCCGACAGGCAGCAACCCCGCCTTCCCCAATCGGGTCGTCCCGGTCGCATCCGATGCGGCCGTCAACAAGGCGCTTGTCAACGACGCCGCGGTGACTCTGACAGGCACCACGGGTCGCGGGTCGGTGGTCGACACGAATCCGACCGCAGATGCCACCCCTACCCCGACGCCCGCGCCCACGGGCAAGAACGGCAAACCGCTCCCCACCAAAGGGAAGGGCGAGCTGCTGCACACCCCTGCCGCGACCGCGACGCCCGTGGCCACCACCGCTCTGCCGAGCACGGTCACCGGCCAGACGGCTGCGCAGCAGACGTGCTCGAAGGGACAAAAGGGCGGCTGATCGCGGGGCGGGGTCTCGCAGACCCGTGGTCGGGGGAACAGGTCACACGATCAGGGCGCGGATGGCCGATGCCGCGGCTCCTCGTGCCCAGTCTTCGAAGGTGTGCGGCCGAACCACAATGCGGGCGCGGTCCGCGGAACCGAACACGTGGGCTCCGTACGTCTCGTACAGCGCGGCGCTGAAAAGGTCGAAGTTCGTCACCGCTTCCCCGCCGATGATGACGACCTCGGGCCCGACCATGTTGACCAGGCTCGCGATCGCGGCCCCGACCGCGGCTCCCGCTTGGCCGAAGGCTTCGGTCGCCGCCGGATCTCCTGCGCGGGCGAGTTCGACGGCGCGCTCGATGCCGATCGACCGCCCGTGTGAAGCGGAGATGGCATCGAGGATGGAGTCGGTGGCCGCAACCGCCTCGACGCAGCCGCGACGGCCGCACTTGCAGATGCGGTCGGGCGAGGCGAGCGGAAGATGACCGATCTCTCCCGCGACCCCGTAGGCGCCCTCGACGACCTCCCCGTTGATGTGCAAGCCGGACCCGATGCCGCGTCCGATGGTGACGATGGCGAATGAGCTGGTTCCGAGGCCGACGCCGAACCAGTGCTCGCCGATCGTCAGCGCGCGCACGTCGTTCTCCACGATGACCAGAGGGCTGACGCGGCGGGCGAGCTCGACACCCAGATCGACGCCGACCCATCCCATGAGGGCCGACTCGCGAACCATCCCGCTCGCACTGTCGACGTCACCCGAGACCGCGATGCCGATGCAGGCGAGGCGGGGTCCGAGTCCATCGAGTTCGGTCTCGAGTCGTTGGCACATCGCAACGATCTCGTCGATGACGTGAGCCGGATCGTGGGAGGTGAGCGGTGTCCGCTCCGTCGAGAGGATCCGGGTCGTCATGTCGGATGCCACGCCGATCAGCTCGTCGGTGTTGACCTTCACGCCGATGGCGACGATGGCGTCCGGCACGACGGCGACGGGCGCGACCGGACGACCGGGCAACCCGTGGCGTTGCGAACTCAGGGTGTCATCGACGAGACCTAGGGCCACCAGTGGGGCGACCGCCTTGGTGACCGCACCCTGCGTGAGCCCGGTCAATCGGGCGACCTCGGTCCTGCTGATGGGACTGTGGGTGAGGATCGTCGTGAAGACCCGGGTTGCGTAGTCCGCAGACGACTGCAGAAGCGCCGTGCGGGCGTTCGTCTCGTCGTTCATCAGGATGGTCCTCATCGGTTCGGGGCACGCGAGCGGGCGGGGATTCGGAATCCCCGCCCGCTGCGTGGGGTGGTGCTACTTCTTCGCGAGAATAGCGTCGGTCTTGGTCTGGGCGTCCTTCAGGAACGAGGTGGTCGTCTCGCCGTTGAAGAATGCCTGGAACATCGGTGTGAGGGTGTCCGACACCTCTTGTCCGTTCGCGGTCGGTTGGGTCGGGTACAGGGTCCCGTCCTTCAGCTCGGACTCGAAGCTCGAGATGTCGACGCCCTGCGTCTTCTGGTAGTCGACGGTCGACTGAAGAGACGCAGCGATCGACGGCAGGAAGGTCGCCGTCTTGCCCGCCAGGGTCTGGCAGGTCTGCGACGACTTGTACGCCACCCACTTGAATGTCTCATCCGGGTGCTTGGTCCCGACGAAGATGTTGTCGGCGTTCGAGTTGCTGATCATCGAACGGCCCTTCGGTCCCTTGACGGTCGGTGCGATGCCGACCTTCAAGCCGGGGACCTTCGTGATCGATGTCGCATTCCAGGTACCGTCCTGGGCCATGGCGACCTGGCCGGCTCCCATCTGGTCCGCCGACGAGACCGTGAACTGGCCGAACTTCGGCATGAATCCGCGATCGCCGAGACTTTGGACGTAGTTCAGGGTGTCTGCAAGGCGCGGGTCATCGAGCTCGAGTTTGGTCGGCCACGCGGGGACGTCGCCGCCCAGACGCCAGCCGGTCGTCGACGCGAAAGGATTCCACGACGTCTGCCCGTTGAAGTCGCCCGAGGCGAGCGTGCCGATGCCGTAGGTCTTGACATTGCTCTTGTCGAATCCGGCCTCGTCACCGCGCACGCCGTTCTTGTCGACAGTGAGGTGAGCGACGATCTTGTCGAACGTGCCGCCGTCCGTGGGGTTCCAGGTCATGTTGTCGAGATCCGAGTCGGTGTACCCGGCGGCCTTGATGAGGTCCTCGTTGAAGTAGATCGCCGAGCCGGCCCAGTCGACCGGGATGCCGTACTGCTTGCCATCCGTGTACTTCCAGGAGCCGACGCCGACGCTGTACTGCTTCAGGTCGACGCTGTCCTTTTTGATCAGGTCGTCGAGGGGCAGGATCTGCTTCTGACTGGCGTACTGGCCCAGGAGCGGCACGCTGTTCTGGAACGCGTCCGGTGCGGTGCCGGCGACGAAGCCGGCCGTGAGCTTCGTGAAGTAGTCGTTCACGTTGTACTGGGTGACCTTCACCGTGATGTCGGGGTTGGCCTTCTCGAATCCCGGGACGCAGAGCTTGTAGGCCGCAGCCTGCTTGTCATCCCAGGTCCACCAGTTGACCGTGACTTTGCTACCGGAGCCGCCACTGGCAGAACATGCGGCCAGGCCGGCGACGGCGAGGCCGGCGATCGCCAGGCTCGCGATGATGCGGAGCTTCTTCATGAGTTCCTCAATGTGATTGCCCGGTCGCCGTCGCTGGCGCCGGGGGTGGGGTTGTGTGGTGGGTTCGTGACGACGACCGCGCCCTGAGCGGGAAGGCGGACGTCGAAGGTGGTGGTGTCGCATCGGACGGCCAGCTCGCGAGCGGAGCCCAGCAGGTTGTGGATCTCGGCCCTCTCGAGGCGTCCCTCTGACCAGAGGAGGTCGACCGCGAATCCGCCCCGCGCGCGGAGCCCCTGGACCGTGCCGTGCGGCCAGGCGGCGGGAAGGGCGGGCAGGAGGTCGAGCAATCCATCATGGCTCTGCAGCAACATCTCCGAGATCGCGGCCGGGAACCCCAGGTTCCCGTCGATCTGGAAGGGCGGGTGGGCGCTCAGGAGGTTCGGAAGCAGGCCGCCCCAGACGGAACCGTCGACCGGCCCGTGGCGGTTCGCGTCGCCGTCAAACGGGGCCAGCGCCTCTCGCAGAAGCTCGTTCGCGGCGTCGCCGTCTCCCAGTCGTGCACGGAGAGCGATCTTCCACGCCCAGGACCATCCCATCGCGCCCGATCCGCGGGCATCGAGGAACCGGCGCGCCGCCTCGGCGAGCTCGGGGGTCCGCCGGGGCGAGATGAGGTCGAGGGGGTACAGGCCGACCAGAGGGGACAGATGACGGTGTGCCGGCTCGTGCTCGGCGACATCCTCTGACCACTCCCGGATCCGGCCGTCGGCTCCTGCCGCCGTCGGGGGGATCGACGTGAGCGCCACCTCGAGTTCGAGGCGCAACGGGCTGTCGGGCTCGACGAGATCGATGGCGAGGAGCGCCCGTCGAAACAGGGACTCGATCAGCTCGAGGTCGATGGTCGAGGTGAGGCCCAGGGCTCGTGCGCGACCATCCGCATCCAGGTACATGTTCTCGGGCGAGGTCGACGGCGAGATGTGCAGGACTCCATCCAAGTCGGTAAGCACCCAGTCGAGGCAGAACTCCGCAGCGCCGCGGAGAAGCGGCCAGATCCGGGTCCGCAGCAGTTCGACATCGCGCGAGTAGTCGTACTGATCCCAGAGCGAGTGGCAGAGCCAGACGCCGCCCATCATCCAGATCGCCCAGCTCGGCGCGCCGTGTCCCATGCCGACGGGGAGGCTCCAGCCCCACAGATCGGTGTTGTGGTGGGCCACCCATCCTCGGCAGCCGTACAGCTCGCGCGCGACCTGTCGTCCCGTGCGCGCGATACGCTCGACCAGGGAGATCAGGGGCTCGGCCGCGTCGAGAAGTCCGAGCGGCCCAGCGGCCCAATAGTTCATCTGGGTGTTGATGTTGATCGTGTAGTTGGACGACCACGGCGGCCGGAGTTCGCCGTTCCAGATTCCTTGTAGGTTCGCGGCCGGGCCACCCGATCGCGACGAGGACTCCAACAGGTATCGGCCGTACTCGGCGGCGATGGTGGCTCGCAGCGCATCGTCGTCACCGTGCAGGATGTCGCTGTCGACGTCCCAGAGGCCGCCGCGCCGACTGCCGATCGCGAACCGCGCCGCCGACCCACGACGCACAGGGGCGTCGCGTTCGGCGAACGGGTCGCGCGCGGGACCGCTGACGGCCTCCGACGCGCGCTCCCGGGCGCGCGTGCGGATCGTCTCGTGGGAGACGGTCCGCCATTCGTCGCCGTCCGCGTCGGCCCACCACGACTCAGCGCGGGTCGATGTCGAAAGTGCGATCAGCAGCCGGCCGGCATCGCGGACCGTCAGGCTCGCGCCGTCGGAATCCGCGGTACCGTCGCTTCGCACCGCGAGGGCCGCAGCGGCGAAGCCGTCATGGGGGCCGTCTTCGGAACCGGCGTACACCAGGGCAGGTTCCACAGAGGGTTCGTGCAGCGGAGCGCCGTCGACGGGGACGGCGATATCGAGGGTCAGGAGCGACTCGTCGGCCGAAGAGCCGATCACCCGCAGAGGCGTCGACCAGCTCACGCTGACCGACGGCAGGGGGCGGTCGGCCCGGATGTCGATGAAGAGGACGTGGTCGTCCACCCAGGAGCGCCGGCGCATCCTCACGCCGCCGACATTGAGCTGTTCGAGGACCACCGCGCGGTCGAGATCGAGAACCCGCGCGTGGGTACCCGGGCGGGGCCGCGCACCGGGCGTCTCGATCGTCAGGTCGAGGAAGGGGAGGAACTCCTGGGTGTAGCGGCCCTCGAACCCCATCACCAGGGATTCGGCGTGGTCGATGTCTCCCTCACGGAGTGCGGCTCGCACCTCGGCAAGACGATCGGGGCCGCCACCGTCGGCGATGACACGTTCCAGCTCTTCCGCGGGACCGTCGGGCGTGCCCGACCAGACTGTCGCGTCGTTGATCTGGTAGCGCGCGGTCGAGCCGCCGAACACCATCGCGCCGAGGCGCCCGTCGCCGATCGGGGTGGCCTCCGACCAATCGCGGGCCGGAGCCGCCCAGGCGAGCTGCAGGGTCTTGTCGGTCATTTCAGCCCCGTGAAACCGATCGAGTTGACGATCCGCCGACCGAAGACCATGAAGAGCACGAGCATCGGCAGGGCCGCGACGATCGTCGCCGCCATGAGGCCTGCCCAGTCGGGCTGCGCTTGCGGCGACGACTGTTTGAAGATCGCGAGCCCGAGCGTGAGGGGCGCGACGCTGTCGTCGCTCGTGACCAGCAGCGGCCAGAAGTAGTCGTTCCACTGTCCGATGAAGCCGAGGATGGCCAGGGTGATGATCGGTCCGCTCGTCATGGGAACGGTGATCCCGAACAGCATCCGCAGCTTGCCGGCGCCGTCGAGAAGGGCGGCCTCCTCGATCTCCATCGAGAGTCCGAGCATGAACTGGCGCAGGAAGAAGATGTTGAAGGCGGAGAAGAGGGCACCGGGAAGGATCATGCCGGCGAAGGTGTTCAGCAGGCCGAGGTCTTTGATGAGGACGAAGTTCGGCAGCAGGGTCAGGATGCCAGGAACCATCAGGGCCGCCAGGAAGAACGAGAAGACGAGTTCGCGACCTCGCCACTGCAGGCGCGAGAACGCGTAGGCCGCGAGCGTGGAGAAGAAGACGATGAGCGCTGTCGAGATCGTCGCGTAGATGATCGAGTTGAGCAGGTAGTGCAGGATCGGAACGGACGCCCCCGTCCCGCCCTGAGCGATCGCCTCCTGGGTGTTCTCGAGGCCGAGCACGCGGAGGAACGGGCCCCAGGTGAATCCCACCGGGAGCGGGTTGGAGGGATCGGCGATCATCGCGTAGTTGTTCGAAAGCGACGACCGCAGCATCCAGTAGAAGGGGAACAGGGTGACGACGATGATCGCGACCAGGTACAGCCACGCGATGCCGCGGCCGATGCTGGGACGCTTGCGAGCGCGCCGAACCGAGGCCGAAGTCGAGGCCGGGGCCGAAGGCAGAGCCACGGCGCTCATCAGGCGGTGTCCGATTCATTGGCGCGCAGCAAGCGCATCTGCGCGAAGGTGATGACGATCAGAATCACGAAGAGGGCGAGCGACATCGCGGAGGCATAGCCGAAATCGAACTGCCCGAACGCTTTCTGGTAGATGTACATCTGCAGCACGAGCGAGGCGTTCGCCGGCCCGCCCTTCGTCGCGACCGACACGATGTCGAAGACCTGGAACGCTCCGATCACGTTGAGAACGAGCACCAGCGCCAGGATCGGACGCAACAGAGGCAGGGTCAGCCGGAAGAACATCTTCGGCTCGCTCGCGCCGTCGATACGGCCGGCTTCGTAGATCGAGGGCGGGATCGTCTGGAGCCCCGCGAAGATGATGATGGACGTGTATCCGAGGTTCTTCCAGACGTTGATCACGGCAAGCGACGGGATGGCCCACTCCCGTGACGTGAGGAAGCGGATCGGCCCGCTGCCGAGGTGCTCGAGGAGCACGTTGACGATGCCGAGCTGAGGGTCGAGCATCCACGACCACACCGTCGCCGCGACCACGCCGGAGATCAGGAACGGCAGGATGATCAGCCCCCGCACCACGGTGGACTTCGTCACGCGGTGCAGAACGGCGGCGGTGAGGATCGAGAAGAACAGGGTCAGGGCGACGGCGACGATCACGAAGTAGACCGTGACCAGGAGGGATGCCCAGAAGGTGTCGTCGTGGAACAGATCGATGAAGTTCTGGACACCGATCCAATTCGGGGCGCTGAGGAGCCGGTAGTCGGTGAAGCTCAGGTAGATGCCGCGCACGGTCGGATAGACCGCGAAGACGAGGAAGCCGATCGCGGCGGGGGCGATGAGGATCCAGGCGAGACGCGCGTCGCCGCGATGCGACGGGGCAGCCGCGTTGAGCGGCCGGCGACCACGAGACGGCCGCGGCGCGCGCGCCATGGTCGCCGGTACTGCGGCAGTTGCTGCTGTCGAGAGCGTCATCGGTCTTCCTTTTCGGCCCGCGGCGACGATGCCGGGGCGTGCTTCCCGACCGGCCGTCGAAACCGAAGTCTTTCGAACCGGAGGTTGCACGGGACACAGTAACCGTGGATTATTTACGGCGTCAAGTAATTAATCCGAAAGCCAGGAGCTACACATGCTCGACGGCAGTGACGCCGTATTCTCCCTGCGCGCGGCAGGCGCCTGTCTCGTCATCGACGCCACGGGACGCCTTCCACGAGTCTTGCATTGGGGAGCAGACCTCGGCCCGCTCGACAGCGCGACCGCTGCGGCACTCCTCGCGACCGCGGATGCCGCAGTGCTGAACAACTCGCCGGACGAGCCGCGGACGTTCAGCCTCTGGCCGACGGAGTTCGAGGGCTGGCTCGGCACGCCGGCCCAGGAGGGGCACGCAGGCGGGGCCGCGACGACCCCGCGACCCCGCCTCGTCGGGGCCGACTTCCGACCCGACGGAGAGTCGGGCGGCGCCCTGTCATTCGACCTGATCGACGAGGTCACGGCGATGCGCGGATCCCTGCGCCTGGTTCTCGACCCGTCGGGCGTACTCGCGGTCGACATGAGCATCGAGCGGACTGGTTCGCCCGATGGCGCGCCGCCCTACGTCCTCGGAGGACTCACGGCACTGATGCCGCTGCCGGAGCGCGCGACGAAGATCCTCGACTTTGCCGGCAAGTGGTGCCGGGAGCGTTCCCCGCAGCACGGACAGATCCTGTTCGGCAGCCACGTTCGCCGGTCGCGACGCGGCAAGCCGGGGCACGATGCGCCCTATCTCGTGATCGCGGGGACGGCGGAGCTCGGTTTCGGCCATGGGGAGGCGTGGGCCACCCACCTGGCGTGGAGCGGCGACGCCCAGTACGTCGTCGAACGCCTCGCGGAGGGTGCTGGAGCTTTCACCTCGGTGCTCGGCACCGGCGAGGCACTCCGGCCCGGAGAGATCATCCTCCACGAGGGGCAGCGCTACGACGCTCCGACGGCGCTGTTCACCTGGAGCGACAGAGGACTCGACGGGCTCGCCCAGCGGCTCCACCGCCGCAAGCGCAGCCGCCCCGGTCACCCCACCACACCCCGCCCGCTGACGCTGAACACCTGGGAAGCCGTCTACTTCGACCACGACCTCGAGCGGCTCGCCGGCCTCGTCGCACGCGCCGCTCGCGTGGGCGTGGAGCGGATCGTACTCGACGACGGCTGGTTCCGGGGCCGCCGGAACGACGGCGTGGCACTCGGGGATTGGACCGTGGATGCCGGCGTCTGGCCGGAAGGTCTGGGTCCCCTCGTCGATGTGGTGCGCGGCAACGGGATGCAGTTCGGGCTCTGGTTCGAGCCGGAGATGGTCAGTCTCGAGTCGGATCTCGCCCGCGAGCACCCCGAGTGGATCCTCGGTCCGCGTGAGGGCCTCGGCGCACCGGCACGCAACCAGTACGTGCTCGATATCGCCCGCCCGGACGCCTGGAGCCATGTGCTCGAACGGGTGAGCGACCTCGTCGCGGAGTACCAGCTGGATTACATCAAGTGGGATCACAACCGCGACCTCTCCGAACCGGTCGGACGACGGGATGGCCAGGACCGTCCCGTCGTGCACGAGCAGACGCTCGCCCTGTACCGAATGCTCGACGAGCTCCGCCACCGTCATCCAGGCCTGGAGATCGAGACCTGCTCGGCCGGCGGTGGCCGCGTCGACCTGGGGATCCTCGACCGCACGGACCGCATCTGGGCGTCGGACAGCAACGACCCGGTCGAACGCTTGCAGATCGAGCGGTGGACCCGCATGCTCGTTCCGCCGGAACTCATCGGGTCCCATCTCGGACCGGAGCGATCGCACACCACCGCCCGCCGCACCGAGCTCTCCTTCCGGCTGGCCGTCGCGCTGACGGCGCACGCCGGGATCGAATGGGATCTGGAGGAAGCCGACCCCGACGACGTGGACCGCATCGCGGCGTGGGCTGCCCTCTATCGCGAACTGCGCGATGTGCTGCACTCGGGGAACGTCGTGAACGCGGATCTCGCCGACGAGGCCACCATGCTCAGCGGCATCGTCGCTCAGGACGGGAGTCGCGGGATCTACACCTGGGCGCGGCTGACGACCTCGGCGGCCGGCCAATCGGGTCGCGTTCCCTTTCCCGGCCTGGATCCGAGCGCCGTGTACAACGTGCGGGTCCGCAACGAGATCGGCGTCGCAAGCCGGCACGAGACGGCCGATCCCGGCTGGGTGGAATCGGCGTCGACATCCGGCGGTGCCGTGCTGGCCGGCACCGTGCTGGCGGTCGCGGGGGTCCCGCTGCCCACTCTGAACCCCGAGCAGGCGATGCTCTTCGACATTGTCCGAGTGTCATGAGCTCGGCACCGATGACCCGCGATCCGCTTTCCACGCCCGACGACTACGAGGACTTCTGGGGCAACGCTCTCGATGAGGCCCGACGGCACCGAGTCGACCTCCGGCGTTCGGTCGTCGACGCGGGTCTCGACCTGATCGAGGTCTATGACATCTCCTTCGCGGGCGCCGACGGACGCCGGGTGAAGGGCTGGCTCCGGATGCCCCGCTCCCGCGGCGCATCTCTGCCGGTCATCGTCCACGCCACCGGCTACGGGGCCGGTCGGCTGGACCCGATCGACGATCTCACCTGGTCCGCCGCCGGATTCGCGCACCTGACCATGGGGACCTGGGGCCAGGGCGGCGCGAGCACCGGCCATCTTCTCTCCGGCATCACCACGCCCGAGCGGTCGTACTACCGCGGCGTGCTCGTGGATGGCGCCCGCGCAGTCGACGCCGTGCGCACCCTCGGCGAGGTCGATCCGACCCGCGTCGCCGTGATCGGCAACAGTCAGGGCGGGGGCATCGCGCTCGGGATCGGGGCACTCGTCCCCGACCTCGTCGCGGTCCTCGTCCAGGCCCCGTTCCTCACAGACGCTCCCGCGGGGCTTCGTCTCGCCGAATCCGGGCCATGGCTGGAGCTTCGCGCCTATCTGGCCGAGCATCCGACCGAAGCCGACGCGGTGGCTCGCACCCTCTCCTACGTCGACGGTGTGACCTCCGCGCGCCACGCGACGGCACCCGGCTGGATCTCGGCCGGGGCGGCGGATGGCATCTGCCCCCCTGCGACGGCGCGCGCGGCGGCCGCGGCGTATCGGGCTCCGGTCGTCTATCACGAGTGGCCCGATGCCGGGCACGAGGCGGGCGGTGCCGCGGATGTCCGGGCCGCGCTCGGCATCCTGCGTGATCGTATGGGCCCCATCGCGCCTGGGCTCTGACCCGTCGCTCGCTAGAGCTGGCTGGGGTGGCGGCGAAGCAGAGCTCCGGGATGCCGGATCGTCTCGGCCGCCGTGAGCATCGCCGCCTCGAGAACGAGGGGCCAGTCGGCCGGCGTCGACGCGGCGGTCGCCGACATGGCTCGCAACACCACGGCGAAGGTGGCATCTCCGGCGCCCATGGTGTCCACGATCGGACGGGGGTCCGCAGCGATCGGGGTGACGTCGATCGACCCGTGCGTGTGCAGGGATGCCCCTCGTTCGCCCGCGGTCGCCAGCACGCCCATCGACACCAGAGGGAGGTAGCGGTCGACGACCGCCTCCAGCGGCTCCTGGTAGAGCAGCGCGGCATCCTCCTCGCTCAACTTCACCAGAGCGGCGGATGCTGCCACCCGCTCGAGGCGGACGCGGAAGGCATCCCGATCCACCAGCATGCCCCGGCGGGGGTTCGGGTCGATGGCGACGGCGGCCGTGGATCCGGCGATCAGGCCGCGCAGTTGGTCCACCTGGTTGGCGCGGTCGAAGGGGTATCCGCTGATCGCGATGACCCCGGCGTCGTTGATCAGTTCAGCGAGGGCGTCATCGACGCGGATCTCGCGCTCGATGCTTGCGCGATTGAACTGGTAGCTGGGCTCGCCGCCGCGCCGGTCCGAGATCGCTCTGGCCGTGCCGTGCGGTCCCGGCGTGGCATGGAACGCGACGCCCCATTCGTCCAGATAGGCCCGGATGCACCGCCCGTCGTCGTCGTCGCCGATCATCCCGACCAGGACCGAGGGCGTGCCCAACACGGCCAGCCCGACGGCGACGTTCAGCGCCGAGCCGCCGGGGACGGAGGTCGACTGCCCCGCCTCGCGCATTTCGTCGATCAGCACGTCGCCGATCACGACGATCGGGACGCTCACGCCGGCTCCCTGGGCCGGATCTCGCCCGACCCCCTCGGGATGAGCGTGCTCTTCACGACGAGCAGCTGGGGCTCGCCGCGATCGCCTTGCAGGCGGGCGAAGGCTCGCTCGGCCGCCAGTTGACCGATCCCGTACGGGTCTTGGGCGAGCACGGTGATGCCCGGTTCGAGCATGTCGGCCAGCGAGATGTCGTCGAAACCGATCAGGGCGACCTCGTGCTGCAATCCGCGTTGGCGGAGGGCGCGGATCGCACCGATCGTGACCAGGTTCTGCGCGGTGAAGAGGGCAGTCGGCGGATCGGATGAGTCGAGCAACGCCCCGGCCGCCGCGGCGGCGCTCTCTTCGTCGTGCAGATCCTGGATCGCGGGTGACCCCGAAGGGTCGACGCCGTGCGTGGCGAGCGCCGTTCGGAATCCCCGCAACCGCTCCTGTGCGGTCCAGAGTTGGGCATCGTCACCGAGGTACGCGATCTTGGTGTGCCCGTGGTCGAGCAGATGGGCAACGGCCACCCCGGCACCCTCGACGTTGTCGGTCACCACGGTGTCGGCGGCGATCCCGGTCGGCGCGCGGTCCACGAAGACGAGGACCGTGCCCCGTTCCTGCTCCTTGACGAGGT
>FSWJ01000310.1_pt1 | contig 16171 bp, 11 predicted proteins | sample 1637851 | NCBI WGS metagenome assembly FSWJ01 (sample SAMEA3914789, study PRJEB12502) | metagenome | biome: forest; material: soil | place: Canada | collected 2011-07-03 | depth 0.3 m | reverse complement strand
CTGCTGCGTCACCTTGCCGACGCAGGGCGCGGAGCACTTGTCGATGTACCCGAGCAGGCAGGGCCGCCCGACCTGTCCCGCGCGCTTGAAGACCCCGGCGCTGCAGGTCCGTGCGGGGAAGACGCGCAGCAGCAGGTCGAGCGTCTCCCGGATCGCCCACGCATGCGAGTACGGGCCGAAGTACCGCACGCCCGCCTTCTTCGGGCCGCGCATCACCTGGAGCCGGGGGAAGTCCTCGTGCAGCGTCACCGCGAGCGAGGGGTAGCTCTTGTCGTCGCGGTACTTCACGTTGAAGCGCGGGTCGAACTCCTTGATCCAGGAGTACTCCAGCTGCAGCGCCTCGACCTCGGTGCCGACCACCGTCCACTCGACCGAGGCGGCGCTGGTCACCAGCTGCCGGGTGCGGGGGTGGAGCTGCCGCACGTCCTGGAAGTACGACGAGAGCCGCGGGCGCAGGCTCTTCGCCTTGCCGACGTAGATGACCCGGCCGCGCTCGTCGCGGAACCGGTACACGCCCGGCGCGACGGGGATCGTCCCCACCGCTGGGCGGTACGTCGACGGGTCGGCCACCCGACAACACTACGTCTCGGGACCGACCGTCCGGGGTCTCGGCGCGGGCCGCCCGCTACTCGTCGTAGAGGCTGACCGGCACCCCCTGGACGAGGATCGGGAAGAGGCGGTCCATGACGGGGTCGGTCACCCTGATGCACCCGTGGCTCGCGGGATAGGCCGGCACGCTCGCGCTGCCGTGGATGGCGTAGCCCTCGAACCAGTACGCCGGACGGTAGAGCAGGCCGAGCTTGCTGGTGCGGGTGCCGTCGTACCTCCAGGTGACCGCGAACTGCCCGCGCGGCGTGTGGGCGATGTTGCGCTGGCCGTCCTGGTAGTACACGTGCTCGTTGCCGGTCGAGACGTCGACGACGCGCTGGACGGCACCGCCGCGGGAGAGGACGAGCACCTGCCGGGTGAGGTCGATCTCGACGGCCAGGCCCGCCGAGGGCCGGCGGAGCACCCAGGCCGTCGGGCGGCCGGCCCGGACCCGCTCGGCCCTGGTCCACCGGCCGGTGACGGGCAGGCGCTCGACCTTCTGGAAGGCCATGACCGCGTGGGTCAGGTCGTAGCCGAACAGGCCGTCGGCCGCCCCGACGTCGTAGTGCAGCCCGGCGAGCCGCCGCTGCAGGGCGAGCACGTCGTCACCCGCCATCCCGCCGGCCAGGTCACGGGCGTCGACGCGCAGGCCGGCGGCCGGTGACACCGCCTGCAGCCAGGCGGCGGTGTCGGGCAGCACGGCGCGGTAGAGGTACACGCCGAGGTCGGGGCTCAGGAGGTGGCGGTAGGTGCCGTCGGCGCCGGTCCGGGTCACCCCGACCGTCCGCCACCGCGCCCCGACCCGCCGCTGCACGACGACCCGGGCCCCGCCGTAGGCCGGGACGGTCCGGCCGGTCAGCAGGCTGGTCTCCTGCCGGACGATCGCCGGCGGCCCGAGCCGCGCGCTCAGGCGCGGGAGCACCTGGGCGTCGCGCACCGGGCTCGACGATGTCCCGGAGAACGCGTCCCCGGGAAAGCGCAGGGTCAGGGCGACCGAGAAGCGCGGCAGCACCGTGGTGCTGACGGTGCCGTCGTTGCCGGTCCGGAGCTGGCGCAGGAGCACGGTCCCCGCCGTCCCGCCGTTGCGGGCGTACAGCTCGACGGGCTGGTTGACCACCGGGACTCCCCCGGAGCGGAGGAGGGTGCCGGTGAGGCCGAGCTGCTGCCCGTAGGGCACGACCGGGCGCGCGAGCGCCAGGGTCAGCGAGGTCGCGACCGGCGCCGCGGCCGGAACGTCCTGGACCAGCGGGGCGTCACTCGCGGTCCCGTCGGCCTCGGTCGACCAGACGGCGTACCTCGCCGTACCGGTGTTGGTGAACTGCGGGTCCTCGGCGCTCGTCGCCGACCGGGTGGGCACGCCCCGCCCAGCCGTCACGGAGTACGGCGGGGCCAGCCCGGTGACGTCACGGACGACGGCGCCGGTGCCGCCGCCACCCGACCACGACAGGTCGAGGACGTAGGCCCCGACCTGGGCGACGGCGGCTGTGGGCGCGGCGGGCGGGGCGGTGGCGGCCACGGCGGGGAGGGACGGCAGCCCCACGAGCAGGGCGCTCCCGGCTGCCACGAGGACGGACCGCGGGGCGAGAGCTCGCAGGAGCGTGCGCGTCATGCGATGCCTTCCGCTGAGAGCCGACGTCCGGGCTCAGCACGTCCGGAGCAGTCCGAGGGTATCCGCAGCGACCGCTTGCTCCCCGCAACCACACCGGCGCCCACCTCGCGGCGAGCCCGGTCCGGCCTCAGCGGCGGGCCGAGGCCCGCGGGCGGGTCGCCGGCTTGTCGTCGGTCCTCCCGGAGGCCCGGGCCGGCTTCCGGGGGGTCTTCGGAGGCGTCCTGGCGGGCGCCCGGCCGGCCAGGACGGGTCCCAGGTAGCGGCCGGTGTGGGACGCCTCGACCGCGGCGACCTGCTCCGGGGTGCCCTGGGCGACGACGGTTCCGCCGCCGGAGCCTCCCTCGGGACCCATGTCGATCACCCAGTCGGCCGTCTTGATGACGTCGAGGTTGTGCTCGATGACGACGACGGAGTTGCCCTGGTCGACCAGGCGGCCGAGGACCACGAGGAGCTTGCGGATGTCCTCGAAGTGCAGGCCCGTCGTCGGCTCGTCGAGGACGTAGATGGTCCGGCCGGTCTGGCGCTTCTGGAGCTCGGAGGCGAGCTTGACGCGCTGTGCCTCCCCTCCCGACAGCGTCGGGGCCGGCTGGCCGAGCCGGACGTAGCCGAGGCCGACGTCCACGAGCGTCTTGAGGTGCCGGCTGATCGCGGGCACGGCCTCGAAGAACTCGGCGGCCTCCTCGATCGGCATGTCGAGCACCTCGGAGATCGTCCGGCCCTTGAAGTGCACCTCGAGCGTCTCGCGGTTGTAGCGCGCGCCGTGGCAGACCTCGCACGGCACGTAGACGTCCGGCAGGAAGTTCATCTCGATCTTGATCGTGCCGTCGCCCGCGCAGTTCTCGCAGCGGCCGCCCTTCACGTTGAACGAGAACCGGCCGGGGAGGTAGCCACGGACCTTGGCCTCGGTGGTCTCGGCGAACAGCTTGCGCATGTGGTCGAAGACGCCGGTGTAGGTGGCCGGGTTGGACCGCGGGGTACGGCCGATCGGCGACTGGTCGACGCGCACGACCTTGTCGAGGTGCTCGAGCCCGGTCACCCGGGTGTGGCGGCCCGGCACGTCACGCGCGCCGTTGAGCTGGTTGACCAGGACCACGGCGAGGATGTCGTTGACCAGCGTGGACTTGCCGGACCCGCTGACGCCGGTGACCGCGACCAGCTGGCCGAGCGGGATGTCGACGGTCACCTCGCGCAGGTTGTGCTCGCGGGCACCGACGACGGTCAGCTGCCTGGTGCGGTCGCGGGGCCGGCGGACCGCCGGCACCTCGATCGAGCGCCGGCCGCTGAGGTACTGGCCGGTGATCGAGTCCTCGCTCTCCAGCAGGTCCTTCACGGTGCCGCTCACGACGACCTGCCCGCCGTGCTCCCCCGCGCCCGGGCCGATGTCGACGACCCAGTCGGCGTGGTGGATGGTGTCCTCGTCGTGCTCCACCACGATCAGCGTGTTGCCGAGGTCGCGCAGCCGGACCAGGGTCTCGATGAGCCGGTGGTTGTCCCGTTGGTGCAGCCCGATGGACGGCTCGTCGAGCACGTAGAGCACACCGACCAGCCCGGAGCCGATCTGGGTCGCGAGCCGGATGCGCTGCGCCTCGCCGCCGGCGAGGGTGCCCGCCGGCCGGTCGAGGGACAGGTAGTCGAGGCCGACGTCGAGCAGGAACCCCATCCGCTCGTTGACCTCCTTCAGCACCCGCTCGGCGATCATCCGCTGCCGGTCGTCCAGCTCGAGGGACCGCAGGAACCCGGCGCACTCGGCGATGCTGAGCGCCGCGACCTCGGCGATCGACTTGCCCGAGAGGGTGACGGCGAGGACCTCCGGCTTGAGGCGGGCGCCGTGGCACGCCGGGCAGGGCACCTCGCGCATGTACCCCTCGTACCGCTCCCGGCTGGTGTCGCTCTCCGCCTCGCCATGCCGCCGCTCGAGGAAGGGCACGACCCCCTCGTACGACGTGTAGTAGCTGCGCTCGCGGCCGTAGCGGTTGCGGTACCGGACGTGGACCTCGGTCTCGTGGCCGTACAGCACGGCCTTCTGCTGCTTGGCGCCCAGGTCGCGCCAGCGGCTGTCGAGGGTGAAGCCGAGGGCGTCGCCGAGGGCGCTGACGAGCCGCCCGAAGTACTCGATGTTGTGGCCGCTCGACCAGGGCTGGATCGCCCCCGCGCCGAGGGTCTTCTCGGCGTCCGGGACGACGAGCTCCGGGTCGACCTCCTTGCGGGTGCCGAGACCGTGGCACTCGACGCACGCGCCGAACGGGCTGTTGAAGGAGAAGCTCCGCGGCTCGAGCTCCTCGAAGGACAGGTCGTCGTAGAGGCAGGCGAGATGCTCGGAGAAGGTGCGCTCGCGGTGCGGGTCGTCCTCGGCCAGGTCGAGGAAGTCGAGGGTCACCAGGCCGTTGCCGAGCTGCAGCGCGGTCTCGACCGAGTCGGTCAGCCGGCGCTTGGACGACGCCTTGACGGTGAGGCGGTCGACGACCACCTCGATGGTGTGCTTCTCCTGCTTCTTGAGCTTGGGGACGTCGGTCAGGGAGTGGACGACACCGTCGACCCGGGCGCGGCTGAAGCCCTTGGTCTGCAGGTCCGCGAACAGGTCGACGTACTCGCCCTTGCGCTCCCGGATGACCGGCGCGAGCACCTGGAAGCGGCTGCCCTCCTCGAGCTCGAGGACCCGGTCGACGATCTGGGACGGCTGCTGGCGGGCGATGACCCGGCCGCACTTCGGGCAGTGCGGGGTGCCCGCCCGGGCGAACAGCAGGCGCAGGTAGTCGTAGACCTCGGTGATCGTGCCGACGGTCGACCGCGGGTTGCGGTTGGTGGACTTCTGGTCGATCGAGACGGCCGGGCTGAGGCCCTCGATGAAGTCGACGTCGGGCTTGTCCATCTGGCCGAGGAACTGCCGGGCGTAGGCGCTCAGGGACTCGACGTACCGGCGCTGGCCCTCCGCGAAGATCGTGTCGAACGCCAGGCTGGACTTCCCGGACCCGGACAGCCCCGTGAACACGATCAGCGCGTCGCGCGGCAGGTCGAGGGAGACGTCCTTGAGGTTGTGCTCGCGCGCACCGCGCACGACCAGGCGGTCAGCCATGGGTTCCTTTGATCGGTGGGCGGGCGGGGAAGCTCCGTCCCAAGGCTAACGTCGGCATCCGACAGTCTGCTTCCCGGAGGAGTGCGCGTGAGCCGTTACACAGGCGAGGTCGAGGTCGGCGGGCCGACCGACGTACGGGAGCTGCCCGGCCTGACGATCACCAAGGTCGCGACCAACCCCTTCAACAACAACTGCTACCTGCTCCGAGAGACCGCGTCCGGCGACACGCTGCTGGTCGACGCCTCCGGGGACGCCGACCGCCTGCTCGACGCCCTCGGCGACGGCACCCTCGTCGGCGTCGTCGAGACCCACGGCCACTGGGACCACCAGCAGGCACTCGTCGAGGTCGTCGAGAGGACGGGCGCACCGGTCCTCGCCACGGCCGAGGATGCCGGGGACCTGCCGGTGGCCCCTGCCCGGCTGCTCCGGGACGGCGACACCGTCGAGGTCGGCTCGCTGCGGCTCACCGCGATCACCCTCGTCGGCCACACGCCGGGGTCGGTGGCCCTGCACTACGCCCCCGACGGAGGCCACCTGTTCACCGGCGACTCGCTGTTCCCGGGCGGGATCGGCAACACCGAGAAGGACCCGGTGCGGTTCGGGACGCTCCTCGACGACGTGCGGCGCAAGCTGTTCGGGCCGCTCCCCGACTCGACCTGGGTCTATCCGGGGCACGGTAGCGACACGACCCTGGGCGCCGAGCGCCCGTCGCTCGAGGAGTGGCGCGCCCGCGGCTGGTGACCTGCCCGACCGTCAGGGGGTCGTGGGCGCCCGGGTGGCGCGCAGGGACAGCAGGGTCGTGACCGCCAGCGTCACGACGATCACGGCCAGCGAGGCGGCGATGCCGATCTCGGGGGCCCAGGTCGCGCCGTACTCGTGGAAGGCATGGAGGACCAGCTTGACGCCGATGAAGCCGAGGATGACGGCCAGCCCCTTGGAGAGGTGGACGAGGCGCTCCAGCAGCCCGTCCAGCAGGAAGTAGAGCTGGCGCAGCCCCATCAGGGCGAAGGCGTTGGCGGTGAAGACGACGTACGGCTCCTTGGTGAGACCGAAGATCGCCGGGATCGAGTCGAGGGCGAACAGCAGGTCGGTCGAGCCGATCGCGACCATCACGAGCAGCATCGGCGTGACGTACCGCTTGCCGCCCACCTTCGTGAGGATCCGGGCACCGTCATAGGTGTCGACGGTGGGCAGGACCCGGGCCACGAGCCGGGCGAGCAGGCTGTCGCGCTCCTCCGGCTCGTCGTGCTGGCCGGTGAGGGCGAGCTTCCAGGCGGTGTAGACCAGGAAGGCGCCGAACAGGAAGAACACCCAGACGAACGCGTTGATCGCGGCCGCGCCGACCGCGATGAACGCGCCGCGGAGGACCAGGGCCAGCGCGATGCCGACCAGCAGCACCTTGTGCTGGTTCACGCGCGGCACGGCGAAGCTCGCCATGACGATGACGAACACGAAGAGGTTGTCGACCGACAGCGAGTACTCCGTCAGGTAGCCGGCGAAGAACTCCGCACCGGCCTGCTGCCCGGCCACCAGCCAGAGCCCGGTCCCGAAGGCGACGGCGAGGCCGACGTAGAAGCCGACCCAGCGGAGGGCCTCCCCCACGCTGAACGCGTGCTCGCCCTTGCGGTGGGCGACGAGCTGGTCGTAGCCGAGCACGAGCAGCAGGCCGCCGATGGTGGCGGCCCAGGTGTGGAACGGGACGTCGAGCACAGGATCTCCTCCGGTCTGGACAGCAAGGTCCGACCGGAGGTCTCTCCCACCCAGGTGGGCCACGCGGACCGGGTGCCCAGGGGACACCGTGCTGACGACCCGCGTGCGACGGGGATACTCCCCTCCGACGCCCCCACCCTACGCCGAGGACGAGTGTGACCCCCGAGCTGCTTGCCGTTGCCGCCACCACCAAGGGCTTCCTCCCCGACGACGAGGCTGCCGCGCTGCACGGTGCGGGGCTCTCCGCCGGCCCGGGGCTGTGGCTGGAGGTCGGGACGTACTGCGGGAAGTCGACCGTCCACCTCGGCGCGGCCGCCCGCGCCGTCGGGGCGCAGCTGGCGACGCTGGACCACCACCGCGGCTCGGAGGAGAACCAGCCCGGCTGGGAGTGGCACGACACCTCGCTCGTGGACGCCCACACCGGCCGGCTCGAGACCCTCCCCTCGCTGCGCCACACCCTGTGGGACGCCGGGCTCGACGACGTGGTCACCGCCATCGTCGGGACCACCCAGCAGGTCGGCCGGTGGTGGACGTCCCCGCTCGCCTTCCTGTTCCTCGACGGCAACCACACCGAGGAGGTCGCCCAGCACGACTACACCGCCTTCGCGCCGCATGTCGCCGCCGGTGGCCTGCTGGCCGTGCACGACGTCTTCGAGAACCCCGAGGACGGCGGCCGGCCGCCGTGGAACGTGGTCTGCCGCGCCGTGGACACCGGTGCCTTCGCGCAGGTGACGGTGACCGGCTCGCTGCGCGTCCTGCGCCGCCTCGAGGCCCCCGTCACCTGACCGCCCGCCGGAGGTCGGGCCGGGGCCGCGAGGCTCAGGCGGTGACCGGGGACGGGTGGACCGGTACCGCCTGGGCACGCGCCACCCAGCGACGCTCGACGAGCAGGAAGAACACCCACGCCACCACCAGGGCGAAGGCCCACTCCAGCACCAGGGTCGCCGCCAGCGGGAGGCGGGTGTGCGCCTCGACGATCGCCAGGGCGGGCGGGTGCAGGAGGTACAGCGAGTAGGACCACAGACCGGCCGAGGCCAGGACCAGGACCGCCCGCCGCACCAGCGGCCGGGCCGGCACCCGGCGGACGGTGGGGACGACCACGGCCGACACCACGATGAAGAAGGCCAGTGCCGACAGCGGGGTCAGCAGCACGTCGACCGGGGCGACGACCCGTCCGGCCGGCAGCCGAAGTACCGGGCCGCCCCAGGTCCGCAGCAGCACCGCCAGCGCCAGCAGCGCGGCGCCGAGCCGCAACGAGCGCAGCTGCCGTGGGAGCGCGACGTGCCCCGCACGGGCCTGCGCGGCCACCCAGCCCGCCACCCACGGGGCGGCGAAGACGGGGACCTGGAACAGCAGGAACAGCTCGCGGTTGTCGAGCGCCCCGTGCGTCGGCGCTCCCCATCCGGGGTGGACCGCGGCGAGAAGCAGCGGCCACAGCGGCTCGAGGGCGACGGCCCACCCGAGCAGCCGCACCGGCCGGACCGTCGACCCCCACCGGACCTGGATGACCGTGTAGAGCGCGTAGAGGTGCTCCTCGAGCGCGAGCGACCAGGCCCGCCCCATGTGGGCCAGCGGCACGATGTTGGCGGTCACGACCGTGAGGTAGCCGAGGACCTGGACGACGACCGGCACCTGGCCGCCGAACCACAGCCAGGGGCGGCCCTGGTGGGCCACCGCCGACCACCCGTGGGCGACGACGAGCAGGCCGAAGCTCACCAGCGCGGCGGCCCAGAAGGTGGGGTAGAGCCGGAAGAAGCGCCGCTTCCAGAACGCCACGACGGGAAACCCGCCCCCGGGCCGCTGCTCCCACCGCAGCGTGATGCTGAAGCCCGAGAGCACCAGGAACAGCGTGACCCCGGCGCCCCCGAACGTCGACAGCCAGCGGACCGGCGCGGCCCATGCCGGCAGGTCGTGGGGCAGCGTCGTGTGGTTGAGGACGACGAGGAAGGCGGCGACGAAACGCAGGGCGTCGACGGCCGGCAGCCGCCCCCCGCCCCTGCTCATCGGCGGTCAGCCACGCCGCAGGGGGCGCCCTCTTCCTCGCACGTGCCTGCCGGCAGCAGTACGCCGGTGGGCAGGTCGTCCCCCGCGAACAGCGCGAGCGAGGGACCGCCCGCCAGCGCGTCGGCGGCGAGCACCATGGCCGCCGCCGTCCACGAGCTGCGCTCTGCGGGCCAGCGCACGCCTTCGTCGTACACCAGGCCGGTCCAGTAGGAGCCGTCGTCATGGCGGAGGTGCTGGACGTCGGTGAGGAGCCGGCGCGCGCGTTCGGGGTCGCCGGTGACGAGCAGCGAGAGCGCGAGCTCGGCGGTCTCGGCGCCGGTCACCCACGGCCGGTCGGACACGCACCGGCAGCCCAGGTCCGGGACCACGAACTCGTCCCAGCGGGCGTCGAGGAGCTCCTGTGCCATCCGGCCGCGGACCGCGCCGCCGAGGACGGGGTAGTACCAGTCCATCGAGAAGCGGCTCTTGTCCATGAACACCTCGGGGTGGTGCGCGACAGCATGCTGCAGCAGGCCGGCCGCGAGCTCCCACTCCGGCTGCGGCTCCCCCATCAGGTCGGCGAGCGCGATCCCGCAGCGCAGCGACTGGTACATCGACGCGGACCCGGTGAGCAGCGCCTCCCTCCGGGGGGCCGCCCCGTCGCGTGCCCACCAGATCTCGCCCGAGGGCGCCTGCAGGTCGCAGACCAGGTCGAGGGCGCGGCGCACGTGCGGCCACATCTGCTCGGGCAGGGCACGGTCACCGGTGACGGTCCACCACTGCCACACGCCGACGGCGGCATAGGCGCACTGGTTGACGTCGACCATCGGGTCGAGGATCTCGAGCTGGTCGTAGGACGTCGCCCACGAGCCGTCGCTCGCCTGCGTGCGCCTCAGCCACGCGTACGCCCTCTGGGCCTCCTCCAGCCGGCCGCCGAGCGTCAGGACCATCGCGCACTCGACGTGGTCCCACGCGTCGGTGTGGCCGTCAGGCCAGGGCAGCGAGCCGCAGGGCTGCTGGGCCCCCGCGATCGCCGCCACGGTCTCCCGGACCTGGGCCTGCGTCAGGACGCCCGGGAGGCCGCGTACGTCAGGCCGCCGCACGCGCGCTCCCGAGCGGCTTGCGGAGGTAGACGACCAGCGACTTGCCGACCAGCGGCTGCAGGATCCGCTCGGCGAGCCGGGTGACGAAGGGCTGCTTCACCATGTCCCACACCAGCAGGGAGTGGTACGCCTTCACGAGCGGGTTCGCGTCGTTGGTCACCCCTACCGCGCACTTGAGCCACCAGTACGGCGCGTGGAGGCCGTGCGCGTGGTGCTCACCGTCGTACACCAGTCCGGTGCCCTCGAGGCGGGACCGCAGCTCGGAGCCCTTGTAGATCCGGACGTGGCCGCCCTCGACCTCGTGGTAGTCGTCCGACAGTGCCCAGCAGACCTTCTCCGGTCCCCAGCGCGGCACCGTCACGGCGATCAGGCCGCCGGGCTTGAGGACCCGGGTGAGCTCGGCCATCGCGTCGGTGTCGGCCGGCAGGTGCTCGAGCACCTCGGCCGCGATCACCCGGTCGAAGGAGGCGTCCTCGAACGGCAGCTCATACGCATTGCCGCGTACGGCGGTCGCCCGGGCACCTTCGGGGACCTCCCCCTCGAGCTCCATCGCGCGGAACATGGTCCCGACCTCGCGGAGGTCCTTCTCGCTCATGTCCAGGGCGACCACGTCGGCGCCGCGGCGGTAGAGCGCGAACGCGTGCCGGCCGCCGCCGCAGCCCATGTCGAGCACGCGGTCGCCCGGGCCCACCGGGAACTGGTCGAAGTCGACGGTGAGCACTTACTTCTCCTTCGGGGCGGGGACGCCCTCGCCGAGGTAGTCGCGGTACCACTGCACCGTCTGCTCGGCGACGGACTTCCAGGTGTAGAGCCGCATGACGCGCTCGCGTCCGGCGGCACCGAGCGAGGCCGCGAGCCCGTCGTCGTCGAGGACCCTGCCGATGGCGGCGGCGAGCGCCTCCGTGTCGCTGGGCGGCACCGACAGTGCGGCGTCGCCCACGACCTGGGGCAGGGCGCCCGCCGTGGTGGCCACGAGCGGGGTGGCGCAGGACATCAGCTCGATGGCAGGGAGGCTGAAGCCCTCGTACAGCGACGGGACGACCCCGACGTGGGCGGACCCGAAGACCTGGACGAGCTCGGCTTCGCTGACGCCCGTGACGAAGCGGACCGCGCCCTCGAGGCCCAGCCGCTCGATGGTGCGGGCGGCGGCACCGCCCTCCTTCGCGCGGCCCACGACGACGAGCTCCACGTCACGCTCGGTGCGGAGCTTCGCCACCGCCTCGAGCAGCGGGACGATGCCCTTGAGCGGCACGTCCGCGCTCGCGGTCGCGACGATGCGCCCGGGCACGCGCGGCAGGGCGGGCGGGACGAACACGTCGTGCTCCACGCCGACCGGGATGACCCGCATCCTGGCCGGGTCGACCCCGAAGTCGCGGACGATGTCGTCGTAGGAGTTGTCGCTGACCGTGACGAGCGTCGGCATCCGCTGGATGACGCGCTTCTGCATCCGCAGGAAGGAGTACCAGCGCCAGATCGAGACCTTCTTCCGCAGCGGTGCCGCGGCCAGGTCGAGGGCCTTGTCGACGGTGATCGGGTGGTGGACGTTGGCGATGACCGGCATCCCGTCGCGCTGCATCCGCAGCATGCCGTACCCGAGCGTCTGGTTGTCGTGGATGACGTCCGGCAGCACCGTGCGGCCCCGGAGCTCCCGGTGGGCGCGCAGGCTGAACGTCAGCGGCTCCGGGAACGCCGCCGTGCACATCAGGGCGAACTCGAGCACGTCGATCGCGGTCTTGAACTCCCGGGGCCACGGCACGCGGAACGGGTCGGGCTCACGGTAGAGGTCGAGCGACGGCACCGCGGTGAGCGTCACTCCCGGATCCAGCTCCGGGTACGGCGGTCCGCTGAGCACCTCGACCTCGTGGCCCAGGGCCACCAGCTCGCGTGACAGGTGCCGGACGTAGACGCCCTGCCCGCCGCAGTGCGGCTTGCTGCGGTAGGACAGGAGCGCGATGCGCAGCGGCCGCCCACCGTCCGCGGCGACCTCGGGGTGCTGCACAGGCGCTCCTCACCTAGCCAGTGACCTGACGAGTGGCTGCATAACTGCAACGTGTTCTCGTCACGCTATCCGGGTCACCAGGGTACAGACTCGGTGTTACCAACGGTAACAGCGGTCGCGCGCACCGGTCCAGCCATGGGCCTCCCTCGCCTCCCTCGGCCACCCCTCGGCCACCCTCGCCCTCGCCTCGGCCACCCTCGCCCTCGCCTCGGCCACCCTCGCCCTCGCCTCGGCCACCCCCGGTCACCCTCGGCCACCCCCTGGCCACCCTCGGCCACCCCTGGCCACCCCGAGACCCCGGCCCCCGCACACAAACGGGCCGGCCTACAGCCTTCGCGAGCGCGGCGGCGAGCCTCGACCACCACGTTTGTGTGCGGCGGTCGCCACCCATGCCGACGACACCGCCCGGCCCGCACACAAACGGGCGGGCCTACAGCCTTCGCGAGCGCGGCGTCGAGCCTCGACCACCACGTTTGTGTGCGTCGCCCACGACGCCGGCCGCGATCACCGAGGTCTGGCCCCGCAGCCCGCCGGCCGAGCCGATGGCGGCTGAGCAGACGGCGGCCGAGCAGATGGCGGTCGAGCCGACGGCGGTCGTGGACGATGCGCGAGAGCGGGTGGACCGTCAGGCCTGTACGTGGTCGCCCGGGGCCGAAGCGTTACCGGATGCCGGCCGCGTCCATGCCACGGAGCTCCTTCTTCAGCTCGTTGACCTCGTCCCGGAGGCGGGCCGCGAGCTCGAAGGACAGGTCGCGGGCGGCCTCGTGCATCTGGTCCTGGAGCTGCTGGATGAGCATCGCGAGCTCGGCCCTGGGCATCCCCGCGAGCTGCTTGGCGTGGGTCTTGCCACCCCGGGAGGCCATCCCCGGCACCGGGGCCTTCCCACGCGACTGGTTGCGGCCGCCGCCACCGACCAGGTCGGGGTCGTCCCGCACGATGTCGTCGAGGATGTCCGCGATCTTCTTCCTCAGCGGCTGGGGGTCGAGCCCGCGCTCGGTGTTGTACGCCACCTGCTTGGCCCGCCGGCGCGAGGTCTCGTCGATCGCCTTCGCCATCGAGGGGGTGATGCTGTCGGCGTACATGTGGACCTGGCCGGAGACGTTGCGGGCCGCTCGGCCGATCGTCTGGATCAGCGAGGTGCCGGACCGCAGGAACCCCTCCTTGTCGGCGTCGAGGATCGCCACGAGGGACACCTCGGGAAGGTCGAGGCCCTCGCGGAGCAGGTTGATGCCGACCAGCACGTCGAAGACACCCTGGCGCAGCTCCTTGAGCAGCTCGATCCGGCGGATCGTGTCGACCTCGGAGTGGAGGTACCGGACCCGGATGCCGAGGTCGAGGAGGTAGTCGGTGAGGTCCTCGGACATCTTCTTGGTCAGCGTCGTGACCAGGACCCGCTCCCCCTTCTCGGCGCGGACCCGGATCTCGTGGACCAGGTCGTCGATCTGCCCCTTGGTCGGCTTGACCACGATCTCGGGGTCGACCAGGCCCGTCGGGCGGATCACCTGCTCGACGACGTCGTCCTTCACCCGCGACAGCTCGTACTGCCCCGGCGTCGCGCTCAGGTAGACGGTCTGGCCGGTGCGCTCGAGGAACTCCTCCCACTTGAGAGGGCGGTTGTCCATGGCGCTCGGCAGCCGGAAGCCGTGGTCGACGAGGGTGCGCTTGCGGGACATGTCGCCCTCGTACATCGCGCCGATCTGCGGCACCGTCACGTGGGACTCGTCGAGGACCAGCAGGAAGTCCTCGGGGAAGTAGTCGAGCAGGGTGTGCGGCGCGGTGCCGGCGCCACGGCCGTCGATGTGACGGCTGTAGTTCTCGATGCCGTTGCAGAACCCGACCTGGCGCATCATCTCCAGGTCGTAGGTCGTCCTCATCCGCAGCCGCTGGGCCTCGAGCAGCTTGCCCTGGCCCTCCAGCTCGGCGAGCCGGACCCCGAGCTCGAGCTCGATGCCGGCCGTCGCCCGCTCCATCCGCTCGGGACCGGCGACGTAGTGGGTGGCCGGGAAGACGAGGACCTCCTCGTGCTCGGCGAGGACCTCCCCCGTGAGGGGGTGCAGCGTCATCACCTTCTCGATCTCGTCGCCGAACATCTCGACGCGGATCGCGAGCTCCTCGTAGACCGGGAACACCTCGACGGTGTCGCCGCGCACCCGGAACGTCCCGCGGGTGAAGGCGAGGTCGTTGCGGGTGTACTGCACGTCGACGAACTTGCGCAGCAGCTTGTCGCGCTCGAGGGTGTCGCCGACCTTGAGCCGGACCAGGCGGTCGACGTACTCCTGCGGGGTGCCGAGACCGTAGATGCAGGACACCGAGGCGACGACGATCACGTCGCGACGGGTCAGCAGCGACATCGTCGCCGAGTGCCTGAGCCGCTCGACCTCCTCGTTGACCGAGGAGTCCTTCTCGATGTAGGTGTCGGTCTGGGGGACGTACGCCTCGGGCTGATAGTAGTCGTAGTACGAGACGAAGTACTCGACCGCGTTGTGCGGGAGCAGCTCGCGGAACTCGTTGGCGAGCTGGGCCGCCAGGGTCTTATTGGGCGCCATCACCAGGGTCGGGCGCTGGACCTGCTCCACGAGCCACGCCGTGGTCGCGCTCTTGCCGGTGCCGGTCGCGCCCAGCAGGACGACGTCGGGCCGGCCGTCCTCCAGCCGCCGGAGCAGCTCGGCGATGGCTGCGGGCTGGTCACCGGCCGGCTGGTAGTCCGAGACCACCTCGAACGGCCTGCCGGTGCGCTGCAGGCTGGTGTCGACCCGCGGCACGGTCGGCCGCGCGCCGTGGCCGCCAAGGATCGTCTGCGCCATGCCCCCACGGTACGTCCGGCGTCCGACAGGGACCTATCCGGCGAACAGCCGCGACCCCGACGCGAGGGCCGCCCACTGCTGCCCGCCGGTGGTCTGCCAGGACCAGAGCGACACCGCCGCGGCGCCGTTGTGGCGGGAGGCGAGCAGGAAGGCCCGCACGCTGCCCCCCGGGTGGCGGTCGGCCGGGAGGTACGGCGCGTCGAGGCGGCCGTCGAAACCCTGGCCGACCGGCATGACGGGCAGCCGGAAGCGCTTGAGGTACGACATCGAGGTGGTCGTGACGCCGGCGGGCGAGCGGTTGTACCAGTAGGCCATCGGCAGGAGCGCGTCCACCAGGGACGCCGTCCGGGCGTACGGGTAGCGCCCGGTCCGCATCTCGCTCGGCCACGGGACGGTCGCGAGGATCGCGATCTCGCGGGGCAGGAAGCGGCGGAGCGCCGAGTAGTAGCGGGCGACCGCGGCGTCGCCGATCCGCGTCCCCTCCGCGGCGGTCTCGACGTCGGGCGCGACCGCCGCCACCCGCGGGCATCCCGGGCAGCGGTACCAGGCCGCCTTCGCCAGCCGGTGCGCGTCCGCGACCGGGTCGACGAGGGTGGGGAAGTCCCAGGCCACGACCTTCAGCGCCGTGCCGCGGGTCGCGGGCAGCAGGGTCGCCAGCGCGGGGCTCCCGGTCCAGCCGTCCGTCGAGCTGCCCGTCCGGACGTACAGCGTGGTCAGCCCCGCTTGCCGGGCCTTCCGGACGACCGCCCGCGGGTCCCCGCCCTCGGACCGCTCGAACTGGTGCAGCCACATCCCGGTCCCGGACGGCAGCCAGCGCCGCACCGCGACCGCCTTCGCCGGGTGCCGCACGACATGCTTCTGGACGGTACGGCGGAGCCGTGGCTCCGCCTTCCGCGCCGGTTTCGCGGGCGCGGGCCGGACCGGAGGCACGGCGACCGGAGACGGCAGCACCTGCGAGGTGAGGCGCACGGCGGCCGTCGTCGGCGGCCGGCCGGGCGCCGCGGAGGTGCCGAGCACCAGGGTGCCGACGGCGAGCAGCAGCACGCCGGCGAGGACGGTCGAGACGAGGCGGATCGCGCGGTCACCCAGGCGGCCGTCGAGGCTCACCAGCAGGGAGTCGCGCCTGCGGGAGTGCGGCACGTCGAGCACCGTAGGTGGCGGACCCCGTTGATCACCGGCGAAAAGGCCGTCCGCTGGCGCCAGTGATTGCTTGCCCGGGCCTGGTCGGTGGGCAGCCGGGCGGTAGCCGCCCCTCATTCCGGGTAGGACCTCCCTTTCGCCCTAGCTTGGACGTGGGACGAG